>Ga0160505_101679_pt1 | contig 10234 bp, 4 predicted proteins | sample DIDeMG_FD_108225 | JGI IMG/M metagenome (GOLD analysis project Ga0160505, IMG submission 108225) | Enriched chicken feces microbial communities from UW Madison campus, WI, USA - DID2874_E49_Stillage MG | ecosystem: Host-associated > Birds > Digestive system > Large intestine > Fecal ...
AACCGTATACTCTCCGATTTAAATAAACTGCGATAATGTTTATTTGTTTTTTTTTTATTTTTTTTTTGTATTTTTTTTTTTTTTATTTTTTCCCATTCTTTTTTTTTTTTTTTTTTTTTTTGCTTTAGGTCTATGACGTGTTACAGAGCGAGTCGAGAAAAAAAAAATTTTCTTCCGAAACTTTAATTCTAACTGTTAAACCTTTTGTTTTAGAGAATGGCAAGATGCGTGGTAAGCTCGTTGGTATTGTCACTTCGCGGGATATCCAGTTCCACGATGATGACACTACCCCTGTCAGCGACATCATGACTAAGGACTTGGTCACTGCTTCTGGTAATGTCAATCTTACCACTGCTAATGAGGTCCTTAGAAAGTCCAAGAAGGGCAAGCTCCCCATTATCGATGAGGAGGGCAACATTACTGCTTTGCTTTCTCGTACCGATCTGCAGAAGAACCACAACTACCCCATTGCCTCCAAGTCTTTTGATTCCAAGCAGCTGCTTTGTGGTGCTGCCATCGGTACCCGTCCTGATGACCGTCTGAGACTTGAGAAGCTCGTTGAGGCTGGTCTTGACGTTGTTATTCTTGACTCTTCCCAGGGTAACTCCATTTTCCAGATTGAAATGATTAAGTGGGCCAAGTCTACTTTCCCTAAGCTTGAGGTCATTGCCGGTAACGTTGTTACCCGTGAGCAAGCCGCCAGCCTTATCGCTGCCGGTGCTGACGGTCTCCGTATTGGTATGGGCTCTGGCTCCATTTGCATCACTCAGGAGGTTATGGCCGTTGGCCGTCCTCAGGGTACTGCTGTGTACAATGTCACTGAGTTTGCTAAGAAGTTTGGTGTTCCTTGTATCGCTGATGGTGGTATCCAGAACATTGGCCACATTACCAAGGCTATTGCCCTTGGTGCCTCCACTGTCATGATGGGTGGTCTTCTTGCCGGTACCACTGAGTCTCCCGGTTCTTACTTCTACAAGAACGGACAGCGTCTCAAGACCTACCGTGGTATGGGCTCCATTGAGGCCATGGAGAAGCAGGACACCAACGACAATGCTGCTACCTCTAGATACTTTTCCGAGACTGACGAGGTCTTGGTTGCCCAGGGTGTCAGCGGTAGCGTTGTTGATAGAGGTTCCATCACCAAGTTCATCCCCTACCTGATCTCTGGTCTTCAGCATGGTCTCCAGGATATGGGTGTCACCTCTCTGGCGGCTATGCAGGAGGGTGTTGATAACGGCAAGGTTAGATTTGAGTTCAGATCTCCCAGTGCCCAGCTTGAGGGTGGTGTTCACTCCTTGCACTCTTATGAGAAGCGCCTGCACAACTAGACAGGATGTTTACGTACATTATTCTGTTTTAATTATTTGTTTATTTCTTTATTGTTACTATAGTAGATATATATATTGTCTTTTTTTATGTTGTTTATGGGTTCATTTGTATTGGGTTTTGCAACAAAAAGGTTTCATTTTATTTGATCCAAGTTATTGACAGTTTATGAAAAACCGATACTTTACACGGTTATAGTGGTATTATTAAAAAAATATAAATGCATCTGGGAATGTATGCAAGTACCCTTTGGGGCATCGCCCATGGCCGATCGTTGACTGGCAAATAGGTGGACGGGTCTACTCCCAGTCCACGTTCTCAGGCGTTCCAAAGCAAATCTCATCGTAGTCAATGTTTTTAAGGGCAACGGCCAGAGACTTTGTAAAGTCATTGAGTGCACAAACAGTGCCGTCACAGTGCTCAAGACCCTTGAGCGGGAGAATGCGGTTGTTTAGCTTGAGACGCACCAAGACATCACCGGGGGTGCACTCATAAAGCTCAACGTAGAGGCGCGCTCCAAAGGGAGTCAGGCGCGAAATGCGGAAGTTGCGCTCACGAGGAATGATGGTTGATTTGAGATCCTCCTTGAGAAAATCAAGTCCAAGCGCGGTGATAACACTAATGATAACAGAGTCATGCGAAAGATCCACGTAAAGGGGTTGGTCAAGGGGGAAGGTCTCCTCGGAGCCTGTGAGAGTCACGTTGACGCCGTACGCGGGTTCAGTGATTGTGCGGTGCTCCAGACGCGCCAACAGCTCGTGTATCCAGCCAGCACCCTCAGAGGCACCTAGGACAGTACCATACGATGCAAATCCAAAAAAGCTGAGGGCCTCAGAGTATTCATAGCCTTCCCATTCTTCGCGCGTAAACAGTGTGCAGAAGGGAGAGAGGTTTCCATATGCGGCAGTCTCATGAACGCATAACTTTTGGATTGCAAATGCATCAAAAGGAGTTAGCACGTGCTCGAGATCAGTGCTCTCAACTTTGAGGTGGGGGAAAAAGTACTTTTGCAAACGCTCTGCAGCCTTGACTAGGTAGATATCCACCCATTTCTCAACGCGCTCTACACCAGAGGTGTAGCTTGAGTTACCAGCATTCTTACAAGAGTAGTATCCGGCAAGAGTATTATTAATTCCCCGGCCTTCAATCTGCTCAACGAGCTCGTAAAGTTTGGTTTTGGGCTTAGCGTCACGTTTCTCGTCACTTACAAGCAGGTCCTCACCAAAAAGGCCAAAGAAGCCAGCAGCCCAATTGCGTGCAGAGGTGCGAATGCGCGATTGTGAAGTTGCACGCAGCACTGGTAGGCTATCTGCTGCAGAAGTGCCGTTCTCGTAAAGATTGAGACTAGGATCGTAGAACAGGTATCCCTTCTCAGAGGCATTGAACAGAAGGCGGCCATGGGTAGCCCAGAATAGCGCACCGGAGGAAAACTCGGTGCCAGTACCAGTAGGAACAAGTAGCGCCGTGCTGAGGCCAAAGTCCCAATTGGTAAGCAGAGGATGAGAGACAGCCTGCTTGCTGTCGAGGCGCTTGAGCTTATCAGCAGTCTTGCGCATAGGCCGGTGTGAGTCGGGAGTGGGGTAGCGTTCTGCATGGCGGTGAAGCACATGAACCTGTTTGAACCGGCATTGTTCGTCCGGAAGACCATTCTCAGCAAAGCGTTCAGCGCTATCAACGCCTGGGTAAACATCACCAGAGTCAAAATATGGAGAAAATGAGCCCCAGTGTTGTTTGATATCAAAATCCGGGAAGACCGAGTTGGTCGGGGCGGCAGAACCAACGGGGTGCTTACCAGTACGAGAGAAGGAGTAGTAGTAAAGAGGAACAAGTGCAGCAAAAATAAGAACCTGAACCACAAGGATCAGTTTCAACAGGACTTGTTTTTGCTTGCGCTCCTGCTTAGGCAAAGGGAGAAGAGGTTCGGACTCAATTGAGTCGTAGGTGGTGGGAGAGACCTTGGAAGTGCTCTGTCCGTCAGCCATGGCAAATTATAAAAGACTGATGAGTTTAGATGGTTCGATATGAAAAGAGTGATTGATTGTTTATGGAGAGTTGAAGGAGTATGTACTAGTTGAATCCAAGAAACTGATATTTCTGGAGGCGAACTGATATGTAAAGAACTCTCGAGTAAAACTGGCCATACGCTGCACACTCTACTGCCAGTCCTGAAGCAGTCCAATATCGTCATAGACATAAACTAGCACAGCACTAAGAAATGTATAGCCCTAACCTTGATTGCTATCAAACTGGTGGGATTTGCAGTCAAGGAATAAAAACAAATTGTAAATTCTAAGATTTATCTCACAAATAGTAAGGTGTAAGTATTTGCATGATACTTTTTGTTTCGCAATTTTCGCTTGGTCAAACAGGTAGCCTGTTGCATCTCTCCATAAAAATATAGCACAGTGACGCTAATTTGTGATATCAGATCATTGGAACTTTTCAAGTATGTGAATTTCAGCTGAGACTGGTTGTATTTGGGGCTCTTATAATACATTTGTACTCGTGAGCCAAAAAAAAAGAAAAGACAGCAAATCGCAGTTCATTCTCACATTGCAGGGCTCTGTCTGTATGGTGGTCTCAGGCTAATAAGAAACATGAATTATAAAAGTCATTATTGCTGGAGAATCACGATTATTCCAAGTTACAACCTGGTAATTGTATGATTAAATTCTCTTTAGATGAGTTCTGTTTTGAAGTGGGTATTTCCAATACACGTGTGTGGGCTCCCCCAAACAAGTGGTTCTTATCAAAAGCAGGTCTGCCCGAGATTTAAATCAACATGAGATCCATTGTAAGTTATATACTCTTAGCCTTAAAAAAATCAAAAGTCAAAATACCTTTATATCTAGCAAATATAAGTTGGAAGATGACCCATCAACCATGGAACGAAACAATTATATAAAAAAAAGATATGAGTCCATAATTTTATAAGTTGCGTAACTTAGCACATGAAAAACAGCAACAAGAAACCTGTAATCATCGTTTTGTCGGGTGATTATATTCTCTTTTGGATTCTATTTTAAAAATAATAAACACTAACTTCGTAAGGTCAAAAACCTCAAAATCATTAGCAACAGTTAATAGTCTTACCCTCGACAAGGTTATGACATGATGGCTCTGTGTGATGATAGTGCTGCGTGGGGTTGAGCATGTACTATCCACTATAGAATCACAAGTTTAGCAGGGTAGGCCTAAAATAGCACTGTTGGATTGCTCAAGTAATATCAGCGCAACAAACGCAACAGGAGAGAAAGCGCTGTAAAAAGTTGTGGAGTGAATATTGTGCAATGTCTTGTTGATCCCATCACCTGAGTGAGAAGTTGAGGGGGACTATAGTCTGTGTAGCTGTCTAACTGTCTAGCTGTGTTCAAGCCTAGGAAATTCTGGTTTTAGCTTAGTGTTAATTGCCAGTAGTCTATTCCCTAGTCAACCACACTTGAATCCCTTGATCTGAGTTCACCTTAAATAGGCGAGGCCACCATGACAGCCAGTAGACGTGCAGCTAGGAGCTAGTAATGGCTATACTTTACATATAGGTAACCATCAGCCCCAAAATTTTAAGTTCATATCCCCGCATTGCTATGTCTAGTTGATTCTATTGTAATGTTGGCATCACTATGAGCAATCCAGCACCACTAGTAGTTGTTTATAGTTTTTCAGTCACAATTTCTAATCAACGTGAAATATCAATAACAGGCCAGAAAACTTGTTTATAAAATCATTGAGTGGGGGCTTTGGCATACCCAGTTCTAGTGATATATATATGAAACTATGTACTGACCCAGGTTTACCTTGAAAATTCATTAGCATCTGTGGGAACGCGATGCTGTCAACATGCCCCAAAAGCTTTTAACACCTTTGATGGGGTTTTATATTAGATAACCTGCTGTTTTATCCAGGCTAGCAAGATTTTATTTTTTTGAAGCGTCAATTGGCGATTCGCTACACAATAGAATGATGGGGGATACCTTTGTCTGTCGCTGGGTGATCAGTGATCGTCCATCATGTCGTCATGGCAGGACGTTCTATGCAATATTGGCAAGAGCAAAGCGGCATTGTTTGATTTAGAAGATGGCATCATGCCCTACTAAAAACGAGACAACAAAAGCCATGCCAAATTGTAGATTGCTATAGCGGAGGATAGGCGTGCCGTGGAGTTATTTGTTTGGTTGTCATGTCCCAGCCGCTGTGGGGTATCATAGATGGGACTAGGTCTAGCGACAGTTAAAAAAAGAAAACAAAGTTCATCTTGTCATCATTTCATCACCGTTTGAGGCACTATCTAGCCACACCAGGCCTTGTTAGCTATAAAAAAAAATGACGCAAAGTTTTTTTGCATGTATCGTTTGTAGTGGAAGTTGGATTATTCATGTAATGTCTAAAAAAAAAATACAGCGTTGGTTTTGTCTAAAATTATAGGCTTTATCTTGCATCTACTGTTATTTTGAAGTCAGGCTGTCTAGTTTGTTGACGGACCATAAGACTGTAGGTGATAAACTCTACCTCTGATGCAAGTCTGATAGTGGCTATATGCTATAATTCACAAAGAAACAAAACGAATAAAGTAACTATTTCATGTAAGAACAGCAAACTTATTGTCTAAACAAGTACACCAACGCTAGATTTGCTCTCACCAAATCTACTTTTTTTCATGCTAGTCCTGTCTTTTTATTGAATGAAAATTGAGCTCAATCGTATTAATCCGCTTGTTTCAGACCCTGGAGTGCATTCTTTCTAACCAGGGCGTAGTCAGAATTATCACTAGAATAGTTCATGCCAAAGCTCCATCGTTATGTTTAAGGCGGCTCTTACCATTTAGGTTTCTTCCGGGCGCGGGACAGTATTGACGATCACTGGCCATGAACTCCACAAGTTGCGCAGCAACAGAATTGGGTGCTGGGCTTTTGTACCCGCGATGATCCTTATCAGCAACCAGCTGTCAAACAAAAAAAACCCACCCCCTAAGGTTCCCTACTAAATTTTGTAGCAAGATATATCATGGACATATATTTCGAGACTAACAGCGTGGTGGCAGGTCACGATAGCGCTAGCAAGGTCTATACGGGGAAAGGCAGACATCATCAATGTAAAAGCACACGTACGATTTGAACAGCTAGTGGTGCCATATTTTATACAGACTAATATATTCATGGGCAGAAATTTTCACCCAGAGAAGTATCCAATGCTCTAGTTAAAAACTACTTGTTTGATTTATTTTTGTTTTGCAGAGAATATGTGCCAATTTTGGTTTTTAACGGGTTTTCTGGGTTGGCCTCAGGGCCAATCTCCTTTTCTCTTGGTTTATTCCTCATCTCTCGTTCCACGAAGTCAGCTGCATCCATAATAAGACTGGCTGAGTTGTTCCCATCACGTGCCAGCTTTCATCAGATGGGGATACTTAGGGGAATCGGTAGCCTCAGCGAAACAGTTAAGACAGATCAAGGAACTACACCAGTTACTACATCGATGCAGATAAAGCTGTGTGAAACTTGGCACAGGAAAATACGAGGGAGACGTTGATCAACTTAAATCTGACTCTAGTAAGACGCTCGATGCTGTGAATAAGGAGGCAATTGCATAATCCATATTGTTCAATATATTTAGACAAGCAGAAATAAAACCAGATTTCGTACTCATTTTCTGCATATCTTGATATCACAATTTTATAGCCCCTATTCCTTTTTTTTTATTTGGTCATTATAGTTGTTCAAACCCCCTATCGGTTATTTTCTTTTGTGAAATACTTGACGAGATCATTTGGTATATTAATCAGAACCTTGACATAGCATCATCACGCTCTGCAAAAAAAAAAAAAGAATCTTCAACGTTGGTTTCGTTATTACAAAATCGTTGTTTTATGAAGGAAAGAGGGGACCTCTTTGTTTTTTATGATTATCACCGTAGCATTTTCTGGCTGCTTTGCACGTAATCCCCATGGTTAAACACCCATGGCTTGGGAAACGTGCAAGGCAAGTCTCATGTACAATATCAGATCGAGGGCTACGCGCATGTCATTTGGGTCAATGGTTATTTTTTTCATTCACGCTGAGCTCCAAAATACAAAAAGGGTTTACTCTTTCCACTGGAAAGACAGAACAACAATACGATTGTGATGCTACGACTGAAAAATTGGCTACTTATGCAAGTCTATATCCAAGATCTAGCTCATCTTGGCTTAGTCTTGATAATATTATGAAACCTCCAAGGTAGATTTAGGTACAGTATCGTAGCACTTCTCTGTTACCCATAACTCAACTTTTTTATCCTGAGCTACAGGCGCCCCATGTGTACATGCATGTCATCAGGCTCGGTTTCAAGTATCAATAAATAAATAAAAAACCGATTGTTCATTGGAATAAAAAAAGTGTTGTAGTCCTAAAGCTTGCACTTGAGTGTGTGGTCTCCTACCTAAGCCCTGTCAGTGACACCACAGGTCAACATGTCAACCGCCTTGGAAACGGACACTGTCAAATCACACTAGCAGTTATGGGTTTACAAAATAAAATAAGATTTAGGATATCAACAGAAGTCAAACTGAGCCTTTTCAATTCTAAATTTACGAGTACTGAAATTTCGACAGGCTTGTTTAGAATCTAGATTGCATCTGGTTTCTTCAACTGCGCGTCCATTGTAAGTGTTGGATCAAGGAACCCATGCAAGCCCGAAAAAAAAATAAAACGGTGGAGAGAAATGGTACATTGGTTTTCCAAACCATTGTGTTAGTGGTCTTAACAATGCTAGCGCAATCTGACCATGCACGGCTTTTTCATGCATCCGAGTGGTTTGTACGTGTTGACATTTGTCATTTAAGTTTAGGATTTGTAAACTTTTTTTGCAAAATATTTTGACTCGTTTTTTTCCAAGCCAAATCGAAACGTTAAACTGAAAATCTTGTACTGTTGTTTTCAAAATTACATACTGCAATGCACTACTAAGTAGATACTGTCACCTAGGTCATGTCCTGCGTGAGAGAGAGAAAAAATATATATATACGCCTTCATCGCCGGGTCCCTTGCAAGGGTTGACGTTGTAGCTTTGGCTAGATTTCAAATCATGTTGCTACTGTAAACACAGTGCACGGATTCAACCCAATGTGAACTATTGGCACCTTAATGCAAGGGGACATTTTCACTACTCTGTATAGAGTGGCAGTCTTTTTTTACATATTGATTCGGACAAATACAATGCAGTTATGGATTTATTTTTTTTCCTAGCTGTATTAGAAATATTCCAGCCATGACTATAACACGAGCCAAAGTTTTTCTTGGCCATGCTTTTTGTTTTGAATGAAATATGTTTCTAAGCTCCAATTGAATCAGTTTGGCACTAATTCGTTTTCTTCAATCTGGTTCGGAATGCAAAATCTATCACCAGACGATATGTAACCATTTGGTGTAAGGACAATAAGTTGATTGTCTATCTATCACCATACGAGCCAGCTTCAAGAAACTTGTGAACAAGCCCTTGATTTCTTTTTTTTTAAATATGTAATCCATATCCTGCCAAAGATTTTAGATCTGAATTTCGTTTCAGATCCCTGCTCAACCTGAAAAAAAGGAGAACTTTCTCTCTTTTTTTTTTTCTTTTTCAATAGTAACATACCTTGTTATTGTACTACTAGTTATCCCTGTCTTTCCAATTGAACCGTGATAATCGAGCATATGCTCTTTGGGTTGGTGTCCACCCCGACAAAACGGCTTGTGTGATTTTCAATTAGCGGCGTTGTGATGATCATTGCAAAAGTTTGTTATAGTGGTTGAGGGATTTGAATAGCCCATGAGAAATTTCCACCATGTAAAAATAGAGAGGCTTTGAGGCTAAGCCCCAGTCTTCATGCGGAGATCTTGAATGAAACTACATGTTCATTTTTGAATGATAAGTCTGGCTCAAACTTGTAACTTTTGCCTTAATGCACTGATAACAAAGTGGCTGTGATATTTGCAGCTTTCACCATGTTTGCGTACAAACAGGTTCAAGCCAATGATACTAACCATTCTGTAGTCATTTCTAATAAAGCACTTTAGGTGCTTTGATTAGTTTTTAAAGCCACAGTAGCCATTTATCTAGAAGCTTTTGTCATTTAACAGGAAACTTTCTTTCTTGTTTATCTGGTTTTCTCTGTATATAATGGAATTTATTATATTTTAGTAGGTCATGTGCCGTTTTTTTTTTTGTTTTTGTTTTGTCTTGCCGATTACACTAATACTAATTAGGTAATAGTTAAAGTAAATAAAAAAAAGTTTCTTTTGGATTATTGCGTTGCACCTGGAGGGTGTTTGAGATTGTGCAAATGTTTAGATTGGAAATATAGTATGTATCAGTCACTCTCTTTAAATCCTTAAAGTATTTAAAAGTTGAACAATCAACCATTGGATGCGAGGTTTCGCCATGAGGAAAACAGCGAGGTGTTCCCGCCAATGCGCATGCAAAAGCCGAAGCAAACAGCCCGCTTTTCACCAAAATAATAAAGGCCATCAAAAAGAGGAAACGTTCGATCTAGGAAATAAGCATGAATAAATGAAGTACAAATATCCCAAACCGGTCTAGTTTATTTTATGCACGGCAAAAGTTGCTCAGTCAACGTTATGCTCGCAAGAGGACGAAAATGAAAACCCCTAGTGTTTGTATGTGCGCACTAATATCGAAAACGCGACCCAGGATTTACCAGGGCCTCTAGTGCATATGTGCTTCAGATTCTACCAGCACATTGTAATTCTTTATAGGCGTTTAAACAAAATAATAAAATCAGCCATACAGTAATCAGTGAAAAGTCATATATTGATTGACAAAACATGTCATTATAATTGAACTAAACTGGATAAATAAAATGAATTTGCTCATTATTGTAACTCGCTGCTACAGCAGGCGTTGCAAGGTTTAACAAAAAAAAAAAAAAAAAAAAAAA
>Ga0160505_101680_pt1 | contig 10234 bp, 5 predicted proteins | sample DIDeMG_FD_108225 | JGI IMG/M metagenome (GOLD analysis project Ga0160505, IMG submission 108225) | Enriched chicken feces microbial communities from UW Madison campus, WI, USA - DID2874_E49_Stillage MG | ecosystem: Host-associated > Birds > Digestive system > Large intestine > Fecal ...
AAAAAAAAAAAAAAAAAATAAAATTTTAAAATTAAATCTTTTTTAAAAAAAAAAAAAAAAAAAAAAAAAAAAAGACCCCGGAATTACGGACTCAAAATGAGCTGAAATTGTCAAGTCAGGCACCTGGCTTTAACTCCTGTTGATAAATAACACCAAGCATAACGAGTAGTAAACTTTCAATGGCCTTTTTGCTAGGGGAAGCCGGTGGTGCACTCATAAAGAGCAAATCTTGTACTGCCAACTATTTTTTTCCTCAAATACGAGATTTGATATCAAAATAATTTCTACTTTGCTTGAGTGATGCTGTTGTCAGTGTCTTCAACCTCATGTTTCTAAATATGCTATTTATATGCTAGAAAAGTAGAAAAAAGGGGTATAAATTCATTGATTACCAGTTTGGCCAAAGGTGGTTGCATGCCATAATGATACTGGAGTCTGTGTACACGCCAATGCTTAGTCGATCTACCGCTATAGCGCTTTGTATAGACCCAAATACTTTGGAGACACATGCAGTTAGTAGATCTCTCCAACATAGAGTGAAGCTGATAAGTATATTTATTTGATACTTCTAGAATGTGCAAAGGAAAAATAAAAAACTAATAAACTCTTGCCAGTTTTAAGTCATGAAGAGAGATATTTTTTAGAATTTGATATTAACTACTGGTATTATCAGAACTGTTTACTAGAATCTGAATATGTTTTAAGATCAATCTCGGGTACCTGCGAAGCTTCAGTGATGCAGGAGTTGACTAACCCGCATTTGAAATTTTTTCAGTGTGGCGGGAAAACAACAACAAAACAAAGCAAAAAGGTCAACCCTTTTAATCAATCACAAGGACTAATATTAGAAATTGTCAAAAGTGACTGGCTATTATTGTGCGAAAAATATAATTTTAAAACAAAAGAAAGCCAAATAGATCAAAGTAGAAGCCTTTTAATGGATCCGAAATTACAATGGTTTCAAGTGTGGACCTAATAAATTCAAACCTTAGAAAAGAAAATGACGGGGTTAAGGTAGCGATTAATAATTTGGCAAGTAAACTCAATGCAAACTTTTCAAACAATTTGTGTACAAATCCGGTTTATTTCCAAAAAAAAAAAAAAATGTAATGTTAATTTTTCAAGATCAGGATTGGCCGAAGACAAAGTCGATTTTTCGGAGAAACAAATAAAAAAATATTTTTTGTCTTTAATGAATAAACAGCTTATACTGCCGAGAAGAAATTTGCAGATACTATTAATGCACGTTTTTTTAAATCGAGACAAAAAAAAAAGGTAGTATCTTGATAATATTTTCACAGCTTCAATTAAAATCTTGGTTTCTTAAATTACTAGAATTGATTAAATAAACTCTCTTGTTTTCGATGGTTCAGAGTCCGATTTTGAGATATTTAGAAATTAACACTCGATATTAGTATATTAGAACTACAAGAGCTTTTTAAATGCAAACGAGGAAGGGTTAAACGAGAGAATAGATACGATCGTTGAAAAAAAAAATTATTTTTAATTTCTGCTCAGAGCTCATCGAAATGACAATAAAATTATATCCACTGCAATGATGCGGTAATACCTGAACAGTAACAAAGGATTGAAATTTTTTAAAAAATAGAAGTTCAATTATTGTGCTCATATGAGACCAGCATGCGGCATGTGCTATCATTTTTCTCTATCTGGAGGAAGTAGATTAAATAACCTTCATTTTTCACTGCATATTGATACAGTAAATCATCATCTTTGCTTTGGATGACAGCAAAAAAAATAAAGAAAAAAATAACAACACAAGATCAAGCTGAGGGAAGCGATTTGTAAAAGCTCATTCGTTGGGCGGAAAAAAAAAGAGTAGACGGAAACAAAAGGAGACATTAGAATCGATGAAACGAGTCGATGAACTACTACTTCGATAACCGAGATCTGCTCAATCGGTAACATTCAATGAAAATCAGATCATTTTCTTTCTTTCTCATTCTACTTTGATTTCACTGCCTTTCCAAGAAGAAAAAAAAGCTGAAGAACAGAGATAGAAAGATGTCTGCAGAGAAAAAGGTACAAGTAAATCCCCGAAAAGTTTACGGCTTGCGTGGATGTGGGCTAGAGTACCTTGCCAGAAAGAAGAAAAAAACAAAAAAACAAATATAATGGCGAATGCGTGTCTATCATGCACTGCTTTGATTTCACTTTTGCCATTTCAGCACGACGTTAAGATGCCTGAGGCTAAGCTACGGTTACATACAGAGTAACTCCGGAATAAGAAAACCCGTGATAGGAGAAACCCTGATTTGAGGAACAAAAAACTTTTGTCTGCAATATATTTACATAGAGAATTCCTTGAGAACCAATATGTCTGTTTCTAAAAAAGAAGTGTTATTGCTTCCATATATGTTCCTCGTATTGAACACCAGTAACCATTGTAAGGATTTTCGTTGCTAACATTCATTTCTTTTGCCAATCCTGATTTCATGGTGGCTGCTGTATTGTTCCAGATAAATGGAAGTTTGTCACAAGGGAAACCCCGATTCAAGCAAATGAACCATTTGCCTAGTCTGATTCCTCATTAGGGAGTTGGCCTGTATCATCCATCTGAATCAAACTGCTGCAGAAGTACCTGATATACAGTACATACTACAGATCATATACCACACTTGTAATCAAAACGCACATAAATGATAGGTTTAGCAAACGCTTAGTCCAGATCATCAAACGGTTTTTCTTCAGATTTGGTCGCAGCCATGGCGATCCCTGTCTTCAAGGCTGTCAAGTATCAAATGTACTATAATTCGCTTTGAGCTACACTGGATCTGCTAGCCTAGCTATACCCCGACATACCTACACTTGTTACACTCACCTTGAAGTCCAATGCAAGAAAAAAAAGTGGAAAAAAACACCCCCCAATTTAAATATATTCATGTCGAAACTTTTTTACAACCTTCTTCCTCTTTCTTTTAAAATTTTTTTTTTATTCTTACAAAAATTTTTTGCCCTTTGCATTCGAGTTGTTACTACTGGTTCTAGAGTTCATTTAATCAATTTAAGTAACTTTCCACTCAACCATAGCTGTAACGACCTCCCACCATACTACCATAATCATATTACGAAACATGTCTACTTCATTAGAGGATGTGGAACAAGAAATCTCTAGCATTAGACCTAATCCCAAACGGATGTCTGAGATCATTGACAATGAAACTAAGCTCGAGATAGGGTATCATTCTTCAACACCTTTTAATGGAACGCAATCTAATTCAGCAGATGTGCCCTGGAGCCCTAAATCTGAGACAAACAAAAATCAAGCACATAATATTAATCCAGAGCCAATTAAAAAGCATGTTGTTGACGTCCCACGCCCTCAGGAGATCGAGTACCGCAGTATTTCAAGCATGGTGGTGACACCTACTAACGCGACAGGTACTAGCATCGTAACAGAGGATGGATCTATCTACTCATACCTTGTCAAATCTCCCACATGCCATCTCAACTCTCCTCCGCATTCTTTAAACAGCACTCCGCCATCACCTACCTCACTATCATCTTCTGTATCACCATCATTGTCTCTCCCCCACGATGATCTTGACTTTTTAGAGAAGAATGAAACAAGTCACACTGCAGTTTTGTTCAATCCTGACCTTCTCGGCAACAACAAAAGTTATGAGTCCCGGTCAGGTTCAAGTTTATCTTTTGATACGTCAAAATACGATGGCATCCCTGCAGTTCCAATTTTAGGGCTCGACAAAACTAACGACCATACCAAGGCTAACTACGGTTATAATAACAAAGATGCTGATTCCGATTCTGACGATGCTACAACTACATATGGACAGCAATTTTACACCATGACAGAAGCCTTTGAAATTGAGTATGAGGCAAATAATCCCACTTTGGTCAATATGGAGACACTTAATCTTCGAGATGAGACTGTTTTATCGCGGACTGGAAATGCCAAAGTGCCTTCTTTTCCGCTACCAGCAGCTCCTGGTAGGAGCTCAGAACAGCTAATGCAAATGAATAACCGGTCATTGAGTCCGAATCAAGCTTTACATCGGGGACGGGAAAAGTCTTCAAAGTACCCCTCTAAGTCCGGATCTTTTAGAGTTCCCACTGAGAGCAAAAGATTTTCCCATATTGAGTCATCTGCTCAGCCGTTGAAGAGCCATCCAGATGGACTACACGTTCAAGAAGGCTCTAAAAATAGATCAAGCATGTCCGATGTCGCTAGAGAAATTAAAGGAAGACTTTCTACAGACTACTACAAACGGCTCAGCTGTCCTATTTCGTTTCAAAACTCTAGGATTAATCAAAACTCAGGGGAGGATATTGAAGCACATGAACTAGAAGTAAAGACGACATCTTCCAACAACAAACAAAAAAAATTTAAAAACATTAAATTAATTGCAGTTGTTGTTCTAGTTATAGTGATAGTAACCGTAGTGATTGCGGCGCCTGTTGCAGTTCACGTCAGAAACAAGCACGACAAAGACGACTAGCCAGTGGAGCAAAAAGAGAGAGACCAAGAGTATGTGACAAGCAATTTCAGTCTTACAAAATTATTTCGCGGGAATGTATTTTAGAAACTTGGGATATCTAAAACCCCTCAGGATGACATATATGATATCTCTACCTGACTTGGCACAACTGAATTTAATACAACTTACACTAATATCACCATTGGCGGCCTTCCCATTATAGCTCTGAACACTACCTATTATAATACTACTCATCCCAACCCGCTCATACCGCCCATTGGAGATGATTTTGAATATGGAAGAATCCCTATTCGTGGCGTCAGCCTGGGCGGTTGGCTGGTTCTTGATACCTTCATCACACTATTGTTTTTTGAAAAATACAAACCAATCCAGGGGATAGTAGATGAGTGGACAATAATACAACACTTGAATGTCACTGAAGGTATTATTAGTGGGAAAAAGCTGTTAGAGACTCACCACACCATATTTATCACTGAAGAGATCTTCAAGAAAATCAAGGAAGCTGGACTAAATCATGTTTGGATTCATTGAATTGGCTAAATAATATATGGTCTTGCAAATGAGTCTCGCATGAATGTGCTAAACAAAACAGATGTTTTTAATTGGACTAAAAGAGTCTACAATTTGCTGCGCAATAAAGACTGCAAGGGTTTGATTTTACTTGGAGATACGCTTAAGAGCTTTTCTGAGTGGCATGGCAAATATGATAAAAGCAACCTTCCTGCAAGGACATTGAAGATACAACAGTACTCGTTCTTTGGTGACTATCTGGTATAGGTATCTAACTCAGAAAAGGTCAAGTTTTCTTGTACCGTGTCGGCAAGCAACAAGCGTGCCTTGACAAATCCTGAGGCTGATCACTATTCTATGTTTTTTGGTGAGTTAAGCTAGGCTGACAATTACTAAACCGAGTACTTAAACAATGCTGGTGCTAGCAGTTGATAGGGTAACCTGAACTAGTCTAAGCCTGTCCAGTTGTCGTGGATGCCGCGCAACGGCAACAATGATTGTACCCGCTCATTATTCAATACAATTTTCCAAACATGTAGCCCTGCTTACAAGCTGCTTTAGCTTGGCTGTTCAGAGGCTTAGTCACGTTTGATAATAATAGTGGCTGGGGTTGAAATTATTGTGCGTGAGATACCGAGTGGATTGAGTCAAGAGAGTAGCTATACAAAAAAGTAGGGAGACTGGGACAATGCTATGAGTAGCATACAGATGAACCTACAGTTGAAGTATGAAGGTCTGCACCTATATGACTTTGGGTCCTCTTAAGTACTGTTAAGGCTAAAACTTATAACCAATTTGTTAATAAAATAATTTCATTATAAAAAAAAGGGCTTGTTAATGAACTTGTTCCGAATGTATATACTAGTAAGAAAATGAACTGCAGATGGCGTAAGACTGAAACAGAAATTTATTAAGCGGGATAACCGGCTCGTCTCTAGATCTGTGACTCTGTCACTTTTGTAGTAAAAACCCTGAAAGTATTATCATGATAATTGTAAATTAATTTTTTTTTTCAGGTGGAATTTGTACTCGTTATTGTGGCAGTAATAATAGTATACAGATGAAGGGAAATTCATATCGCGTTTAGAGCGAGCTGTTGTTTGAGTCTCAAAACAGCATAAAACCTTCTAAATTTGGAAAAACAAGATTTTTCATTTTTGAACAAAAAAAAGTCTTTTTATCCCCAAAACGGCCAAGAAACGACCTATTTTAGGCACAGGTTTTTAGATTCTGTTGATGATTTGTTTTTAGACTTGAAAATCTCCTGGTTTGGAATTAAAAAGCCCTCCCCAAGATCTGTAACTAATACCAAAGCTTATTTGTCAACTTGTCGTAACAAGGCGGGTGAGACACTGTCATGTATATATTTGGTTACTGGTATTTTTCTTTTCATGGGGGATTGCAACTATAAAGAAAGCTGGGTTTGTGTATCACTTTGTTAATAAAAAACACCAACAACAAAAACACTGTTTTATACAAATGAATTGCTGCTTATATAGGCCAATGAAGTCCACATGGAACACAATGGCTGCCCCAGAAAAAGAAGAAACGGTGTTGAATACCAGGACTTAGGTTCCCTGAGGTTGAGTACTAAGCCTAGTCATAGAAACAATTAGATATGGGAATCTGTAAAATAATCAAAAAGAAAGACACACATATATATACTGTAGGAATTCACGTTTTTACGGTTTTTTTTGGTTTTGTTTTTGGTTATAATAACCACAAGATTAATACATGTTGAAGGAAAAATCAAAATTGAAACAAAAAGATGGTGAGCTACTAGCTTCGTGAAGACGTGGCACGTAAGCTTATACACAAAAAGTCCATAGAATTTGCCAAATTAACATATATAAAAAAGAACTATATTTAAAGATTCAATCTATGTCCTCTCCATCGTCATTTCGAATACTACAACTATGGAAAACCCCCTGGTCTAAAACCAAAATGGGTTAGACTAACCAAGATCTGAATTTCCAAAAAGAGGTTACAAACGTGGAAAAAGAATACCCGTCGATTGCTGATGTCAACGAGGACTCCTTGATTCGAAATATTGTATCCAATTAAGACTACACGAACAACAACAAACAACAACATAAACAAGACCATGAATGAAGTAAAAAACCAAGAAATTGATTAAAACCTTTAGTGGTTAGAAAATTAATGAAACAAAAAAACAATATTTGAAATGAATAACCAGAAGAGTTGAATCATGTTACCAGAGGCATGCAGTAATAGTAAATGTAATAATAATTATTTTAATGACACAGCATCAAAAGTGCCTTTTTAATAACTACAGTAGAGTTTACACCCAGCGGTTCCTCGTTTCAAGAGTAATCGATGAATAATGGTCAAAATAACAGCCATGAGAGCCGATGCAGTACTCAGATGGGGATCTGTATGAAAAAAAATAAAATAAAAAAAACCGTAAAAAGGAAAGCCGAAAAGGACTATTGAAAACGATTAGAACAAGGCTCACGGTAGATACGGAAATGTACTGACGGTGAGTGACCCCCTGAAAAAAAATGAAAAACACCAACAACAGCAGCAGCAGAAGCAGCAGCAGAAGCAACGCCAGCAGCAACAGTAGCAGCGGCATCTGTAGAAGCAGCAGCAGAAGCAGCAGAAGCAAAGGCTTTTTGATTTTTCATTTTTTTTCTTTCTCTTCTTCTTTCTTCTTCTTTCTTTCCTCCTGTTCATTTCTCTTTTATATCTATCTGCTCCTTTTCAATTTTTTTCTTCTTCATTTTTGCTTTACTCCAACTCCTTTCGCTCTTTGTCTACTTCAATTCCCGTCCTCAATGTCTCAAGAATACACGTCTGCTCAACCAACTCGTCGTTCTTGGAACCCCATAGTCTTCCCCATTAATCGCGCTGATAACACCTCATCCCCACCATCACCAACTACCACATTTTCATCCACATCATCAATTGATAAACGGCAGTCACTAGACCCATCAACAATTCTTCTCCAGAGGAATAATTCGACTGGATCCAAGCGCAGCTCTTTCCTCCTCGACACTTCTAAATCAGTCCACCGGCGGACGAATAGCGTCTTTTCTTCGTCACAATACTCATCTTCATCGCTCGCGACCTCAATATCGAGATCAAGCTCTCCTGAGTATACCTTTGACTCACTTGATGAGGCTAAACAATACAACAAGCGCCAGCAGCAACCGCGGTCGCAAAGATGGTCCACCTCTTCAGCTGGTCTGAGATACTCAGTTTCCGAACAAGAACGTCTGCTTCAGGAAAAGCTGGCGCTCCTGGCCAGAACTGAAAACCTGCGGTTACTTGCATATGAAAACTCCTCTTCGGCTTCTTCATCACCAGCACCCTCACGCCCGCTCTCACTCAATATTGATGTCGACAAAAACCGTATTTCTAGCATAATTTCATCATCACCCTCATTTCTGCATAGACACTCGTCGTACTCTCATCTCAATGCCACTTTCAAGGCCCTTGACCTCAATGATTCATCTTCAGTCGATATTTCTCAGTCATCGTGCGACGTGGCCAGAGCTGACGCCCTCGCCAAATTGTCCGGCGCTACCACCACCACCACCAGCATGCCTATGGCGCCCTCCAAGCAAGCCTCCCTAAAGACCTTGGAGCGAAAAAAGAAAAGAAGTAGCTTGAATTACTCCGGTCGTTTTGTTATTTCCGACCAGGACCTGGAAAAAATTGGCCATGAAACTCTTGCTATGGCCGGTCCTTTTCGTCCTAGTGATATTGGCGGCACTGTGTTGTCTTGGCGCATGGCTGGCGACCTCCTCAAAGCCTGGTTCACGGCTTGCAGGTCTCCGGATTCGTTTTTAGAAATAGTATACTTTCTCTGGGCCATGGTATCATACCCGTCCAATGTTTTAGAGCTGGATTTTGAAACAGTACAATTGATGCCACCCCAAGAAATTGTCCAAAATCTTAAGGAGAATGTTGTTTCAACAATTTCTCAGGCTAGTCTTAAGAGTATTTTGGACTCTTTAATTGCATTTAGCAAAATCCTCGGGCAAGGTGCCGTGACAGGTGTAGCATTTTTGGTGATTTTCATTCAGGTCTCATTGCTCACGGTTATGGTTTTCGCATACATGCTAGGCGAGACTATTATCACCCCCGTCAATTACGCCAAGGACTGGTACAGCGACAAAAGCGACAAAACCCCCGAGGTATCAACTCCCAACCGGATAGTGGAAATTAAAGCCTTAAAAGCTCAGCGTGCTGCAAGAAAATCCGCTCTCCGTAGGTCGAGAGTGAGAAAAGCCCAAAACTAGGGCAGGCAAATTTGAAGAAAAAAACAAAAAAAAAGCAAAAAAGCAAAAAAAAGAATAGATATTAGCCCCCTAGAAACTCACTTCATCATAATACACGTTATATTCGATTCATTGTCACCATTATTTATTTTTCATATTATATTTAATTATCCATACACTTTCATTTCAAAATATTTTTTTTCTCAGTTTAACTTACTCGCCATTATTAATCATTATAATATATCACAAGTTTGGCTTTTCTTTCAAAATCTTGACGAGCCCATTGCGAAGATTGGGACTCAGTCCATTAGGGTTTGTCTTGTTGGTGCTTCGATCAACAAAAACATGCACAAATTTGCCAATGGCTTTGGCCGTATCGTAGGAATTGACAATACCTTGCTGATCTTTGGCACCCTGAAAGACGCCAATCTTGAACTCAACGGACGAGTTGCCGAGCTTTGTGACGGCAAGGCCCAAGGTAATGGGATGCGGGAATCCGTCGACAATGTCAAAGTAGTCGGTGGCAGAGGAGACGACAAGGCCAATTTGTTGGCTAGCGTCGGCAGGGTCCCAGCCACAGTGGGCAGTATAATAGGAGTTGATGAGTGCGTCGTAGAGCACATAGTAGACAGTATTGTTAAGGTGCCCATATCGGTCAATGTCACTCCATCGCGAATCAATCGTCTTGGTGAAGGGGAAGTCGTATAAACGAGGACGGTGATTATGCTTTCCCATGGTCAATTTCTAGGCAATTGAATATATAGAAAACTAATTGTACTTGGTGAAAAAAAAATAGCAATAAATAGAAAACGGCGGCGTAGATGTAGGGTAGATGATGTTAATAGTTGGATGGTCAGTGGTGATATCGATGGTCTTTTTTATATGATGACGTTTTGAATTTTTTTTTTTTTTTTTTTTTTTATTCTTTTTATGGGTGGGTTTGTGGGGTTGGTGGAAAATTAGCCGTTTTTTTTTTTTATTTTTTTAAATTTGGTTTTT
>Ga0160505_101681_pt1 | contig 10233 bp, 7 predicted proteins | sample DIDeMG_FD_108225 | JGI IMG/M metagenome (GOLD analysis project Ga0160505, IMG submission 108225) | Enriched chicken feces microbial communities from UW Madison campus, WI, USA - DID2874_E49_Stillage MG | ecosystem: Host-associated > Birds > Digestive system > Large intestine > Fecal ...
AGGAGCGGATCACCAACCGGTGAAGCGCCCGAGGTGCCAGAGAAGAAGGAGGAGGCGAGCTATGCCGGTAAAGGAAGCTACTACTAGATGTTGTCATCGTCAGAAGTACAGAGCAGCCAGGAGAAAAAGACATATTGCATTGTCCGATGCTAGAAAGCCTGAGATGTGATATGATGTTGTGGGGACGCAAATTAGGCGCACAGCACATCGATAGTGTACTTGTGCTGGGTGGGGTCGGTCGGAATGAAGCCAAGCTCCATTCCGCGCTTGTACGACCACTCTGCAGCTTCTTCGTTCTTCCACGTCCAGAAGAGCCACCCGAGACCGTACTGTTCGTTGAGCTGGGCCTGCAAGTCCCAGAACTTGCGGAGGAATTCCTTGTAGTCGTCGGCAAAGTTGTCACCGGTACCGGTACGTGTGGCGCAGTCTCCGATCTTCTTGCTGCCCTTGAAGGTACCGTCGTACCTGGCGCCAAGACCGCGGCCGTTGAGGTACCTCGCGCAGTCGCTGGCGGCAATGCTCCACTCTCCAGAGTGCATCGGGAACGGCGACTCCTGCAGACGACCCTTGAGGACGCTGCACGTCTCCTTGAGGCGCTTGTTGAAGTCCCACGTGTTGCCGGCGTCGCTGAAGATCTGGTAGTAGTGGAAGTCGATCGAGACGCCGGTGTAGTTGTCGCCCTGCATGTAGCCATTCTTCCAGGGAACGAGACCGACGAGCGCGTCCGAGATGATGATGAGCAGGCCCGACTCGTCCGACTTGGTCGGGAAGGGGTGGCGCGCCTTCTCGTACGCCTTGAGGAAGTACTCCTTGGCCGTGTCGATAACCTTCTGGTTGCGGAATCCGGCGGGCTCGTTCAGGAGGCCGATGGCGGTGACGGTGTCGGCGAACTCGGGAGCGGAGTACTTTTCGGCGATCTTGGCGATAACGTCCACGGTGCGTTGGACGTTCTCGGGCTTGTCTTGCCAGGTGGTCGCGCCCACCTGGCCCGAGTTGTCGAAGCCGTTCTGCGAGCCGGGGGCGCCGTGGAGATCGATGAGAACCTTGATACCGTGGTTCTTCGCCCATCCGATAGACTTTTCGAGGTACGCGTCCTGTCCGCCGATGTACGTCTCGCCCTCTTGGAGGTCGTATGCCCACTGTGAAATGTTAGCGCGCGTACACAGATAGGAACCGGGAACTAATAAGCGGTAGATACGTACGTAACCGATAGGAATGCGGACGTGGTTCAGACCCGCAGCCGCAATCTCCACAAAGTCCTTCTCCGTGATGAACGTGTCCCAGTGCTCCTTGAGGGCCGCTTCAGCGACGGCCTTGTCCTGGAGCTTGGTGAACGTGTACTCGTCGACAATCTTGTCGTTCTTGGTGTTGTCGAAGAGCGTAGGAGTGATCCAGGACTCGAGGAGGAGCCACTAGAGTGTGTTAGCACGAGTCTGTGGGAGAAAACGGAATGCCAGGTGCCACTCCGCAGTTTAGGTACTCACTCCGCCGAGGTTGACGCCACGAATCTTCTCCGTACCGTACGGGAACGCCACGGACGTGTTGTACTTCTTGCCCCCGGTCTCATCGGAGCCCTGGGTGGTAGTCGGCTGGGCGGAGGCGTCGGTCGTCGAGGTGGGCGAGTCAGTGGGGGTGGTGACCGCGTCAGTGGGAGTGGTCGCCGCGGAAGGGTCCAGCAGAGGTGTCATCGAGTCTGTGGCGGAGGTCGTCGAGTCTGATTCCGGAGCGGTCGTTTCCACTGTAGCGACCGTGGTGGAGTCGGAGGTGGGTAGCTCGCCCGAGGGATCGGCCTTGGTCACTTCGGCGGCAGGGGCATCGTAGGTAGGCGTGGCCGTGATGGTGGAGGTCGTCTGGGCGATGACAGTCTTGGTGGCCGGCTTACAGGCGGGAGCAGCGGCCACCGCTGTCAGGAGGGCCGTGAGGGCCAGTGGAGCGAAGATCATTGTTCGTGATCGTCAAAGTGCAGGTGATTACAGAGAGTATAGATGCGGGAGGTTAACGAGAGTGGTGGTGCTGGGCAGTCGTCACAAGTCCAGCTTGCATACGATCGAGTAGAGGTCACAGACCGGTGGTGTAGAGAGTAGGGGCGAGGGAATGAGGTGAAGACGACAAAGGGAAAGAGTGCTTTTGCCAGCGGACAGTATCATCTTTATATCTTCCCGCATGGAAAATGTTGCACCGGAGGAGATCGTGAGATCTTTGGCACACAGTGGTGCCAAGAGCCTGACTCGTTGCCGTTGGAAGAACACGCAGAAACATCGGGATCCGCATGTTGATGCTCCGGCCCCTCGCACCCCCCTGGGATCTGAGAATCTGGTGATCCACTCGCAATGTGTCGCGTGATGCGTAACGACCAGTTACTCTAAACATCGACGCGGTCCTGTCATGTTGCCCTGCAGACTAACCCGTCTTGGCTGCTTGGCCTCTTGGCCGCCTCAGGATCACATGCTGCGGCGAAGAACACTGTGCCGGAGGGAATGTGATTGTGCGCGAAGTGACGAAGCCGGATGTGAAAGAGCAAACATAGCAGACATCGGTTTGTTTTGAGCAGTGGTAACTATGGGGATCAGGTCGCCTTGCCGACGTCTACTGACGACTGCAGACTTTCCATGGACTGTGTTTATTTCTGGTATGCACAAGGTTTGGTCGCAATGTTTGGGTTGGATGCGCGTCCTGTTACCAGATGTTGGGGAGAGTGTGCTGAGCAAGAGGGCACAGGTATGCGAATGCTTGGGAGAGTGACTTGCAAGCGCAACGGACAGGGGGGATCTACCAAAGATCCTAAAGAGGGCGGAGACTTGTCCCACGCGTCGTTCATTGAATGTTCTGAAACACACACCCCAGACGTCGCATGTCTCGGGATTATCCGTACACAGCAGTGACCACGCATCACCACTCATGCCAGTCACAAGGTGGTGGCGCTAGTTCATCGGACTTCACAGTGCAGCGGTGCGTGCACATTGTGCATACCTTCCGCAATCACCACCACCTCGGCGGGTGAAGCTTTGTGTGCGTCCACGGACTTCTCCAACTGCTGCTGACGTCGAGGTTCAAGGTCGTCTTTCTAGCTTGAGTTTCGGTTCAGAATGGTTGGAATAGCCAGCCGACGTATATCTCTCCGGAGCCCGACACTTCGCCGAGCGCACAAGTGACATGTCATGTCTATGCATCTAGTCTCCGCGTCACACTCATGAGTACGAGCAACATTATTATAAACATTGCAACCTTGCACAGGTGCGCGTTCAGGTACGCGTCAAGAACGCCACGTTGAACTTGAAAACAACATGTGGAGTGGGCATGCTACATCCGGAAAGAATATCCGGGAATTGACCGATGACGAGGAACCATATGGGCATCCAGCATGAAGAAAACTGTACTTTGCCAACGCTCATCTTCACAACAACTGTAAAAGGTCGGCCGCTCCTTCGAAAGAACGCACACTGGGACGTGATACTAAAAAATGTCCGACCATCTGCCCCCCGATGTCCGCGCCCTCATCCGGCAGACGATGAGCAAACTTGAGGATCTGGTGCCGCCTAGTGCCGCGTTCGACGACGAGACGCAGGATGCCGTGTTCGAGGCCATTGACTCGATTAACGGGGACATGCTAGCGCTCAACAAGGCCATCCACGGTATGTCTGCATGAAGAGGCGCGGATACTGAGTTGCGTGTGCTAACTTGAATCTAGACCATCCCGAGCTCGCATTCCACGAAGTGTATGTTGAGGCTAGGGGGCAGGTGTAGAACTGTCAAGACTAACCGGCACAGGAAGGCACACCACCATCTCGTGGAGGCTCTCACTAAGCTCGGATTCACGGTGACGAACCCCACTTCATTGCCCACCGCGTTCGTCGCGACGTGGTCGCATGGATCCGGTGGACGGACGTTCGGGTTTAATGCCGAGTATGATGCGCTCCCTGGTGTCGGCCATGGTGAGTCAGGCAATACTAGGAGGGGAACTGATGGTAGCCTGCGGACACAACCTCATTGCCATTGTGGCCGTCGCGTCTGCCGCGGGCCTGAAGGCGGCGCTCAAGGCGCGCAACATTTCGGGAACGATCAAGGTCATTGGATCCCCGGCCGAGGAGGGCGGTGGCGGAAAGGTGATCCTGCTCAATGAGGGCGCCTACGACGGCATCGACGCGTGCGTGATGGCACATCCCGAGGGCGGTGTCCCCGGTGTCGACGAGGACGGGAGTGCGTACACCTCCGGGCCAGCGACGCTCGCCCGCGCTGGCTTCTCCGTCGAGCTGTTCGGCAAGGCGGCACACGCGGGTGCCGCGCCTTGGCTCGGCGTCAATGCGCTCGATGCCGCTGTGCAGGGCTACACTGCCGTCAGCATGCTGCGGCAGCAGCTCGAGCCGACAATGCGCGTCCACGGTATCCTCGACTACGGCAAAGAAAAGTGGGTGCAGAACATCATCCCCGCGTACGCCAAAGTCGAGTACTCTACGCGCGCGATGGATGTTAAGAGCACTCTGGACCTGCGAAAGAAGGTGATTGCGTGCTTCGAGTCCGCTGCGGCCGCCACGGGATGCACGCACAAGGTCTCGACGCCAGAGACGGAGGTGTACGCTGATCTGCGGAACAATGTCACCCTCGCGGACGCCTATGCCGACTTCATGACAACCGCGTTCGGGCAGAAGATTGGTCGTGTGGGCATGTCGACCGCATCAACGGACTTTGGCAACGTCACCTACAAAATGCCCGCGATCCACCCCGGTTTTCACCTCATCTCCAAGGGCGTCAACCACACCCCCGAGTTCACCGACGCGGCGGGCACCCACGACGCGCACGTCCGCGCTATCAAGGTCGCAAAGGGCCTCGCTATGCTCGGCGCAAAGTTCCTCCAGGACGACAAGTTCGCCAAGGAGGTCAAGCGCAAGTTTGAGGACTTCAAGAGGGAGGTTGGAGAGCTCAAGCTCACGGACGACAGGAACGAGGTGAGGGAGGTTAATGGTGTTGTCAAGCAGAGGAACATTGCGGAGCAAGTCGATGAGATCTGGCTTTAAGTGATCAATAAAGATGTAAAAGTTAATCACGGCGCGTCTGCCGAAGCTAAATATGATGTGCTGCATAACTATCTAATTGCTAACTAATCGTCGTCCTCCTCATGGGGAGCGTCTCCTGCGTCTCCTGAGCGAGCACGCAGCTGCTCGTCCACCCATGATGGGTCGTTGACCGCCTTTGCACGCGTCTCCCGCTCCTCCGCCTCCTCGCCATACGGTTCGCGGAACGCAAGACGAGCCTTGTCCCACGTGTCTGCGCGCGCGTCGATCTCGCCGCTTCGCTTGGCGCGGGTCTTGCGCAGCTGCGTCCGCATCGTAATGTCCTTGAAGTAGACTCCCTTGCGCTTCTTCTTTGCTGGCTCCTCGTCTCCAAACATGTCGTCCTCGTCCTCGTCCTCTTTCGTCTCCTCCACAAACGTGAGAAGAATCTCCTTTTGCGGCTGCGCCTGCATGACCACCTCGTATGTGCGGATCCTCTCGTACGTGACGTTCTGGCACTGTCAGCTGGGAGTACCAAGTCATTACTCACCGGGAAGATGTCGTCAATGTCCTCGCCCTTCTCCGCACGGTTCTCCTCCGTGAACTCGCGGAGCTTGTTGACACCGTCGGCGTCCAGTGGCGTCGTCTCCAGCGCGTGGAGCCGTGCAAGGTCGTCCTCCTTGGGAAGGAAGTACTCCATAATTTGCTGGTCGTCCTCCATAACGGGACGAAGGAGTGCGCGGTCCAGACGGGCCCTGGATGCGACGGCACCGGGGTTGGCGGCGGTGGCGGCGGAGGGACGTTCGGGGAACTTGATCATAATGTACGAGTTGGACCACGCATCGTCGTCCGGGAAGATGTCGTAAGACTCGACAACACGGAGGTGCTTGCGCTTGGCGTCCGGGTGGCGAATCTCGTCCAGGGGCTGGGCATGGACGTCCTCGAATGTCTTCTTGATAGTCTTGATCTGTGCCTCCTCTGAAGCGTCCACGACCTCGGCCCTCATTTCCGCCATGTGTCGCCTCCTGACAGCCGCGTCCTTCTTGGCCATGTACGACGTGTTGCGCATCCACGAGACCTCAGGCTTGCCGAGCGGTGTACTTGTTCCGGGGGGACCTGGTGTACCGTTGGCAGTCATAATGCGGAGGGGTGTCAAGAGCTCGAGGTCCGCCGGATCGTTCAGGCGCGAGTGGTCCATCGTGGGGTTCATCGTCGAGTCGTCACCGTCCCACACGCCCTCGAACTCGTTCAAGTCGACCGGCATACCCATCTCCGCATCCAGGACCACAGGTAGCGGTGCACTCAACGACAGCTGGTCGAGGTAACTCGGCTCGCCGAGGCGAGAGATGTCCGTTGACACATTGAGGAGTTTGGGCGGGAAGGGCGGGTCCGGAACGGGGTTCTCGAAACGCACGCGGACGAGGAGATCCAGCTTTCTGTCCCGTTAGCAGCATTCAGTGATATAAGGGCTCGACTCACGATGATTTCTTCGACATTTTGAGTCGCTGGGGGGTTGGATGTCGTGCAAGGTGTGTTGGAGAACACGAGCTAGACGTTTTGTGGACACTGTTTTGGGATTGTTCATTGTCATCTTGGGACTCATCCATGGTGGTGGAGATTACAGCGGAGGCAAATCGACGGAATCAAACCCACGTGGGGGTCCTTGTGGGGTCTCCACAGTGTATATTCACCACACGCGACGCGTTTTGGTTGACTGGACCGAATATTGTTGTTGCCTTCCCTTCGTCTTCGCTCCCTCCACTTTAAACACTGTACTCACCACCTCCATGCTCATCGCCAACACCAGCACATGACGACAACGCCTCTGAGAGAGGCAGAACGCTCCACCGACATGACAGCCCCCGCAGACTCGGAGCAGGAGCTGCTCGATCAGCTCCTCAAGCGCGGTCTCGAGTTTGGCGGCACAACGAACGAGGACGACGTCCAACGTAAACGCAAGCTCCTCGAGGTCGTCTTCAACGCCTGTATCTCAAAACCCATTGAATCACCCAACAACCAACCGACACAGGTTAACCTCGAGCGCGCACAGCTCACGCTTTCTATCCTCGCACGCCAGGTGTCTAGCCTCCCCGAGGTCCTCCTGTGCTCCTCGACCGCGGATGACAGTGGAACACGACCCTTGTACGCTTGGCTCATCACACGCATCATCGTGGCCGTCACGCACTATGAGGAGCATCCTGAGGCTGCAGGTCTCGTCGACGCGCTCTGCAAAGCCGCAGTGCATATTCTCGTTGTTCTCGGTCGCGACCTGTCGAGCGGGGAGAATACGTACATGCGTGGCCCGCAGCGTGTCGCCAACATCCTTCGAGAACTAAGGACGTATGGGCGAGGTAAGGATCTCACTCTTGGAACGCGTCTAACTCAAGACTCTCTGTCAACTCTGCTCGGCTACACCGACATGCCTACCGCGTCCGACTCCCTTCCCCATCTCTTCGCCATCCACATCGCTCTTCAGACCCCGGGTCCGTACGCATGCGACACCGAATTGTCTGCGGCCGTAATTCTCTCCGACATGGGCAAGAAGATCACCCAACAATCTCCGGCCAGGCAGGCACGATACGCGTCCGTTGTCGCTGCTGCACTTCAGACTGTTCCTATCCGACATGTTCTTGCTCGCGCTAGCAGCACGATCGTTCAATGGTCCGAGGTCGATGACGAACAGTGGCAGACATCCGTGAGGGACTTTCTTCGTGCCGTTGAGATCCATGGCGATGAGTCCATTCGCCGTGATGTCTGGTGGGCCCTTCACGACCAGGCCGAGTCACTGCAATTGGATTCTCCAGTCTCCCGACAGAAGATTCTCCACCTCCTCAACCCTGTCGCCCCCCACCTCACGCCGCATATCATCGGATCCATCCTGTCGCAGGACACCATCAGGCGATGGTCCTCTGAGGCCACTGGGAACGACAATGCAGACGTTAGAGAACGCTTGCGTCAGCACTGCGACATTCCATCAACCAGCTCTCTGAAGCGAAAGCGGCAAGACAGCGTCAAGGAGGCTGTACGCAGTCTCCTCCATCAGATGATGCCCGATCTTCCTGCGGATGTCGACATTGTTGAGAACTTGCCGCAGGCTTTAACAACGTGGGTTTACATCGTGAGGATATAAACTAACAACAGACTCGGCCCCGCCATGTCCTTGAAGCTGCTCGAAAACTCCAGTCTGGCTTGCACCCTCTCTCAATGCAAGGGCCCGAATCATCAACCGCTTGCCCCCGAGCTGGCACAGGCTTGGTTGAAAGACTGGGACTCAGCCACGGACGACCTCACTGTCATGCGGGCTCTGCGAGTTCTGGTTCAGCACAGCAACCCCGCGATGATCGCGTCTACCATGTGGTCGAAGGTCCTGTGGCGAGCCTGGCGGGCCATGAAGTCACCGGACCGTCGAACGAGGAGGGCAGGAGGGTGAGTGATCGGATGTATCAAAACTAACGGTGCAGAATGCTCATCTCGTCCGTCTACGGTATCTCGATCAACTTTTCCAGCCCACCGCGGGGTCAGAAAGGCATTCTGGGCGGATTCGCAGCGTTGCTCAAGGAGTCTTACCCCATACAGGACACGGCCGTACTCCTGCTCGGCGATCTTGGAAAGACCGCGAACGACAAGGATCTCGCTGAAATCATCGAGATGCTCATCATGCAGCTTGGCTCGAAGAGTAGCCCACTGCGAAGTGTGGCTTACACCCAGCTCCTCGACATTGCTGCGTATCGCCAGAAGCAGCCGTACAACCTGCTTCTGCCGTATCTGGACCGGCTCAGTGTGCTCTTGGCCGAGTATTTGGTCACACATCCGTTGGTGGTTGGCGAGACGATGCAGTTTATCGGGTACAACCGACAGGCGTTCTTCACGCTTGAGGCTTCCCGCAAAAACGTCGTTCCTAGTCTTGTCCTTCGCCAGAATCGGCCTGCGTTGGAGGCTCTCGCCGTGATCCTGGGCAGCCCATTGGCCGTGGTTCTCATCGACGAGGCGGCTCTTGTACTCGCGAAGGTTTTCCTCAGCCCCCAGAACACGACTCGGCCACTCGACTTTATCACGTCCATTCTCGACGAGCAAATGGCCAGCAACGGTTCCAGCAGAAGTAAGACAATAGAAAAGTACATTCGCGTGTCGCTGGTCAACCTTGTCGTCATCATTGTTGTCGAGCTCGGTGACCAGAACGAGGAGACGCAGCGCGCAGCTACCCGAGCGTTGTCCAACGTGCAAGCCTCTCTTGGTTCTGACGGCGATCTTGGGCAGTTTCTCAAGCCTCACATGCTGGGTATCCTTCACAACATGTCGGAACAGCTCATGACTCCTCGGACCACACTCGACCACAAGCGCAAGATCATTCGCAGTATTGGGAAGCTCATCGAGCTGGTCGGTGATTCGATGGCGTCGTTCTCTCCACAGGTAAGGTCTGACATGCATTCCCGGCTGACTCTTAGATTATCGCCAGTCTCCAGAGCACGCTCGATGTGCCGGATCTCCGTCTCCAGACACTGAAAACCTGGTTCGTGTTCATCGACTTTCTCAAGTTTGCCGATGTGGGGCCATTTATCGGCCCCACAACTGCGGCTCTCGTCGAGAGCTGGTCGTCGTTCGACCTCGAACAACGCGCCTGTGCAGTCAAGATTATCGAGGTTATTGCCGGAAACGCGGATCACCTCAAGGCCTTTGAGGATGACATTGTTCGGTTCGACCATATCCCCGAGTTGGCCAAGTATAGCCACACGCTGTTACGGTACAGGCAGAATTGGTCGACCACTACGCACCTGAGCAAGCTCATCGAACGTACCGACAGCAACAATCTGGCCATCTCGACCGCGTCCATGCGCGAGGTTCGCGATCTTCTCCAGAATAATTACTCCGATATTGTCAATCTCGTCCGCGGCGACGCCTTCGACCCGGTTGTCGGCAAGCTGATCGCTTCACTCCTTGGTGCAGCGACTCGCGATGGTGAATGTGACGAGCTCAAGGACCTGACATATGAGTGCTTTGGACTGTTGGGCGCTCTCGATCCGGACCGTTTCAGGACCGACAAGAAGGAGGTGTCCATGACCATCATGTCCAACTTTGCCGACCACGACGAGTCCGTCAACTTTGCTATCCACCTCATTCGAGACCTCCTTGTGGGCGCATTCCGGACAACGAACGACACCAAGCACCAGAACCGCTTGTCGTATGCCATCCAGGAGCTCTTCAAGTTTTGTGGGTTCGACTCGCGTCTTGTCAACCGTCAAGGTCA
>Ga0160505_101682_pt1 | contig 10229 bp, 8 predicted proteins | sample DIDeMG_FD_108225 | JGI IMG/M metagenome (GOLD analysis project Ga0160505, IMG submission 108225) | Enriched chicken feces microbial communities from UW Madison campus, WI, USA - DID2874_E49_Stillage MG | ecosystem: Host-associated > Birds > Digestive system > Large intestine > Fecal ...
TATTATTATTATTATTATTATTATTATTATTATTATTATTATTATTATTATTATTATTATTATTATTATTATTATTATTATTATTATTATTATTATTATTATTATTATTATGCTGAGTTCCTCATAAAACCTCTTACACCCAAAAAAGAGTTGCAACCTATAAGTAATATATACTACAAGTCTCAATGTACATGTCATAATGTTGATGTTTTATGTTGTTATAAAGTTCCAACTCCCATGTCACTTCTACTTATATCCAGCGGCTGGGAATGCTCCATCCAAAACCTTTTTCAAACCAGCACACACCACATGAACTATTAGATCCAGCCATGTTTTTTAAAAAAAATTATTATTTCTGGGTTGTTTCCCTTGAATTATTTAAATTTTCAACCTGGAAATTTCAATTGATTTTACCTTCTGCTTTTTTCTAATACTCTCTTGATCACCAACTTTTGCAATGGCTACTCACACACCCCGATCTCGGGATGTAAATCTCGACATAGGCAAACAAATTGAGGATATACAGACTCATTCGTTCAGCAATTTCTCTTTCTCCGAATCTCAAGATATTTTTAACTCAAACGTGCTTCCGCGTCTGCTTCTTCGAGAACTTATCCATGAAACTACAGATCTGTTAATAGGCAATAGTACGGGTATGTCATGAACAAACGCAAAATCCTAAAGTTAATCTTTCAGGCTAACTAACTGCATTGACTCGTAGATCCCACATCACAAGGCTACACAGCACCACATCTGCTTGTAGCATTTAGGCCTTACATGTTTGAAAAGGGCCAGCTTTCAGACGTTCCGTGCGATCATAAAGATGTTCAGCAAATTATTGAAACTGTTTTTCCTAGAACTAAACCACCACTCACCGGCGACGCCTTGCGCAGCGTGCTCAAAATAGCCGAGGCATATACTCTTGTTGGAGTTCTCAAATGGTGTTGGGCAAGACTTCCCGGCGGTGTCGTCACTTGGAAAGTTTATGAAAAGTTTAAAGTGGAGGAAGAGCGAACCGGTTTCAAGTATGATGCTTATAGCACAGTTCTTTCACGGTGCGTAGACTCCGTCGTTCATGAAACCATTATTTCCGACTTCACCAATTTCATCATTAGAGTTCTCATGTTGCAGCCTCCCAGCTCAATTGAACAACTTGTAAGACTCGCCGGTACATGGGCATTTGAGTTGATTAGACCCAATCAGGAGGCTCCGACCAGTTTTGGCGACGGTGTTTCGTGTTGGAGTGTTGCTGCTGAAGCATTTTTCCATTTTTATCTGGCTTTTCTACGTACGTTTCTGCCAATGGCTGGTTCTGAGGAGCAAGTGGTTCTTCCACTAAACCTAGTCAATTTTCTCATGAACAACAAAGACTACCCTCCACAAAAGTCTTTGAGCAATCGTCAGCTTATGACAGTCCCCAAAATTACTCTCACTGTTGGTAAACTTTCAGCCAGCCCTTTTGTTCTTTTAAAGCGTGTTAGCCAATCCATTAGTCTGTCAGATCCCGACCAGTTCAACACCCAAGACGACTACACCACTTTGCGATACCTCTTTGACGACCCAAAGGGAACTGATAGTCGATTAACTCCTGAGTCAAAGCGCATTTTACTAGAAATCACCGATCAGAACACTATATTTAATGATCATGTTATGAAAATCAAAGACACTGTCAGGCTACCTTACGACTTGCGTGGCCGCACCTGGTCAAAGTCATACAATCACTGCTACATCGATCCCATCACCGGAGATCCTCACCGTCCGTTCACAAACTACGTTTATGAGGACCACCAACGTGAGAGTATTATGAAGTCACGACTCCCTTCATCTGAGCGTCAAAATGCTCCATATCCCACTTCTCCTAATCCAGAGAAAGTCCGGCCCATGCAAGTTGGCACTTGGAATGAAGTCTTGAACTTTTACTCTCAGGCATCTAATAGTGAGAAGTACGCTAATTTGGAAGCCTGGAATCGTCAAAGAAAAATAGCCAACGACAACCAAACAACTTGTGATTTGGCACGCATTGCCATCGACGACTTTTTTGTATGGGTGTGGATGTCCTCTCTCTCAGACGAACAGACTGAGGCAACCAAGGCGCTATTTGGCAGATCGATAGTTGTTGAAGTTGACTTGTCTGGTGTAGGGGATCCTCGTCAACGTCGGTGGGTTGTTATTGAAGAGGTTCTTTCACCTAGGCCGCCACCACTAAAACCCAAATCCAACATTGTTGACCCTCCTTTTGAGGTTGGTAGAAGGGTAGTCAGTACTCCATCAAAATTTCCAAAGCAAGTCAAGGAAAAAAGGGCGAAGAGCGAGCGCAGACCTGTGAAGACTAAAAAAATAGTAACATCACCATCTGTTCACAAACCAAAGCCAGTGAAAATGCCCGAGTCAGTTAAAATGCCTGAGCCAGCACTATTGGAGCCTGAAGTGGAGAGTACTCGAATCATGATCCATTACGACAATTTTGATCCGCTTGTAGAGGCTATCGCCCAGCGCCTGAAAAAGCAGAATATTGACCATCAAACTCAAACTGTCGTTGACAATGGAGTCCAGACTGAAGATGAATTACATGGAATCTCAACAGACGAAGGGAACAGCAAGGGTTGCCAGACAGAGGTCTCTTCTGTGAAGAGCGCCCCTATCTCTCGTCATGTCTCTTCCTCAGCTACTCAACGCCAAGCCGTCACATCTCAAGCAGTCGCCTACGAGAAGAGGCTCCCAGTGCAGAATACACAGGTCTCTAATCACGATATTTTGCCATTGAGCAAGTACGACTTTTCTTCTCCCCAGAGCCATACCCTTGATAAACTTGCTGGATTTGAAGAAGATTACATGATTACGCCTATTTTGTCAGACTTGCCAAAAAAGCAAATTTTGCCCGATCTTTCCAGGAAGGAAAAACCCAAGGCTACGCCGCAGTCATACGACGAAGAAAGCTTTGTTACTGCTATTGACACTTCCTTTCCCAGCACCAATTCCAAGAGTCAAAAGCCGCAACGTAAGATTCCCAAGTTCCAGCGTCCGACGCAAGTTTTTGATGAGGGTCTTTTTGAAAGATCATCGTCAGCTGGGAGTATGGCAAGCATGCGTAGAAAGATCCCAAGAGACTTTGATAACCACCCTCTAACTGGTCCTTCATTTCCCACTGCTGCTAATGTGGGCCATATTGATAGCCCTTTACAACAGCCACGCGCACTCTTCAAACCTAACACTGGCGAGGAGTCACCAATGACAATTGATGACAACTACCGTTACGATGAACGACCCAAGGATTCTCCTGATTCTGGCTACGCTCAGTTGCCTCTTCGTGGCTTTACCAAGAACGGTTCGGACAGTGACGTGTCTAGGATTGGGGGTCTTTCGCCTGAGAATAACAGCCGAATCACACGTGACCATGTTGCAGAATCAGCTTCTGTCTTTGGGGGATCTTCACAGAGAACTGGGAGCAGCAACCTGGAGCCTAAGTGGCAGGATGTCAGGAACACCCTTCAGGGCATGGCATCACAGAGACCAACTGTCTTACCAGCGATCATGAGTCAAATTACCGTTGACAAAAATGCTGCTGCAACTAATGCCAATACTTTAGTAGGTGGTGTTGCTAGCCCTGAGGACTATATCAACGCCACAGTGACCGCTAAGAGACGCCCATCAGTCAATACTGGTGATCATGTCAAGAATATTGTCATCTCTGGCAATACTAGCTCAGGAGCTGGTGGTATTCCCAGAGTCGTTGGCCTATCTAAGAATGATATTGATGGTCAATACAACGATGATGATGACGAAAACTATACCAGATATGGAACTGGCCTTCTTCTGAGAGACAACCAAGAAAAAATGTTTCCAGATACTACGCGTATGCCACGCGCCACTTCTAACCCAATTCAAACGAAACAAGTTCCTGACAACTCTTTGTACCCTTCAACCAAGTACGATCTATTTGGGCCTAATCCATTCCCCACTCCAACCTCCAAACCGCGCGGCCTTGTTTACTCCCTACCACCAAATCCCCGTGACCACACTCATGGTCATCACCATTCAAGACGGTCTTTATCCACAAGCAACGCTGGTTCGTGGAAAAAGGTCGAGGTCGAGCCAGTCTTGCACAATAATTCTGAACCTGTGGCATCTTACAATCTTCAAGCTGAGAACAACCGGTTAGCTTATGAACAGAAACAGGTCCAGCAGCAAATGTTTCTTCAGGAACAGGCCCACAAGAATAATAGAGTTGCTAGCGCTGATAAGGGGTACAGTAGTATGAGCATTATGGGTCTTTTGGAGTGGAGCAAGAAGAAGAAGAGAAAAGATAACCAAGAAGAGGGAAAATAAATATAGTTTTGGTATTTTTATTGTTACAGTTTTTATTTCAATAGCTTTTGTGTCATTATTTATATGGGGTTTCAATTTACTTTTTTTTTTCTTTGTTTTTAAATTCAGTGATTTTTTAAAGGACAATATAAACTGTTTTATTTTCGGTAACTGGATTTCAGCCTGTTTTCCAAATGCGTGAAATACACGACTACAGTGAGGGCTGGACCAGAGTACCAAGTAATTGCACGAATTATGAATGGTATCAGAATAAAACTAAACCTTGAGCAGAAACAGACAGTGAACTAAATACATTTGAGTCTAGTGAATATATAATATATTAATGTTACTGACATAGATGCAATTTAGTTTCGTTGACAACGAAGTTGGCCCAGAGTCAAAGATTGATGCTTCAACCATGGCCCTTCACCTAGGGGTTAGAGCCATTTTGTTATGTATTAGTGCTATCTGCTAAATCAGTTTCTAAGTAGATATTTTTGCTAATTAAGCAAGTTGTGATTTTGCTTTTCTGGCAAGTTCAGAACTTTTGCACAGATATTGCTGAATGGCTGTGTCAAATCCTGAACAAACTATCAGCAAATCAGCAGCTTGTATCTGGAACTAAATTTTCAGCTGTGTGTATATCATGTGATACACGACTAATCCATATTTGAAGCAGCTTATCGAGTTACAAAATAAAAATAAACAAGTGGCCAACACGAAACTACTCAATTCACAGTTCCTTCTTTGTGTGTCAGTTGTTTATCATATCATTCAGACTCACCCAGCGCAACTTCACGAGCTCCTATAGTAGTCACCCTCCCCATTCACCTACACTCACTGCGACACACTCTACTATTTTACCAATGTTCAAGGCTTTCAACTCACGTGAATCGTACGATCCCAATACCTTCCAACCGCGTCGCAGCACTGGCTTTCTTACCACCCCGCAGAAGCGTCTGCTTGGGTACATTGGCGCGTTTTTGCTCATTGCTACCATCATCGTTTTCGCCATCCGTGGCGGCCTCGGCGCACCAGAGCAGGAGGAGGTCTTAACTGTGCGTAAACCTATTACTAGAGCGAAGCCCTTGGTCAACCCTCAGTAAAGGATATACAACCCCAGCGTGATGGGCCTGGTGCAACAGGGCCATTCTTGTTCTTTCTTTTCTTTTTTTCATTCAACCGCAGTACTGCTTGGCTAGACCACAGTTCTCGGATTCGGATTACTTACCAGATGCATACAAGACAGTAAGGCCGCAGTCTATGATCATCAGTTATGGTAAATGGGAGTCTACATGTTACAAAAGGACTACAGGGAATATATATGTCGAAGATAGTTAAGAAACTCTATAAATAATTGATTTTCACTTTCGATACATATAAAAATATACTAAAAATTGATATCAATAGATTTACTTTCTTCTGAAGGAAGAACCCTCAGTGAGCTTGGCCTTACCACCAGTGGGCTGGGTAAGGACAGTGGAGCAGGAGCCACAGGTGACAACGGTCTGGGCGTGAGAGAAGACGGTGGTGATAGAGAGACAACCGGGGCACTTAACGTCCATGAAGAAAGATCTGGGAGCAGCAACAAGGGTCTTGAGCTTGTGCTTCTTGAGCTCGGACTGGGGGGAGGGGTTAAGGAGATCTTGAGCTAAAACCTGTAGAAATTTGTGTGTTAGTATTTTGTTGAAGTGATAATAATAAGCGATTTGTTCTGCTTAGAAGTAATGGAAACTAGAAAATGAAAAGAACATTACTGCGTCTCATCAGTAAGGCCTCAATCTTCTGAAGCTTTCTCATGGTGATAAAGACAGGCCCGAACAGAGAGGTTATGTAAAAGCGTTGAAAAACTTTCCATTGCCTTTACCACCAGATCAAACCAAGAAACCAATCTCATAGTAATAAGATCCAGACTAGTGTCATAGCATTGCAATCGTTTAAAAGAATTCGAATCTCTAAATACAGAGGTTCTGTAGAGTCACACATACCATTTTGATGTATTGTTATCACAGGGACTGTAGTCTGCTTCAAAGCTGGGAAAGAAAAAGAAAGAGAAAGGTTGAAAATTTTTGGGTGCCTGGACTTGTCCCAGTGAAAAATTAAAACTCACAGCAAAAAAATATTATGTAATATATGTGTAAATCATTTGTTCACGTGATGAGTGTGCTTTGGCGCATAAATGATCTATCATGTTTCCTAAGTAATTTTGAGCATGATGCGAGACTGCTAATTTTTATTCCTATTTGAGAAATAATACATAACATTTGGTCTTAATCATGAATCTTTCCAACCACTCTGTTGGTTAGTGATGAGTTAATGACAGCTCAAAAGCAGTGTTACATGTCAATCACTAGAACATAGAGGCTGTCAAAAGTAGTCTTTAATTAAAAAGACTTGCGAGAATAGGTATTGACTATAACGGTTGCAGATCTCAGCTCTACTGGCAAGTAATCAGGTAATCAGAATGGCATTTAATCAGAGCGAATTTTTTGCGATAGCGCATGTAGAACATACGTTTCTTGATTAAGGACCCCAGTACTCAACCACTAGCCTTGTGGATCTTCCCCAGACAATTATAAAAAGAAGGCAGATACAATGAATAATAATAATAAAGTTACAATATTGGTTAAAAACATTGATATCAACCTCCAAGCTCTTGTTTTACTGTGCCCTGGTTAGGTACTCTACGCTCTGCCTTGGGATGGTTCAAATATGTCACCATAAATGTCCAAAATCAACTTTTTTCCCTTCCCCAATCACCTTGGATTTTAAAGATACTCTAGAGTAAGTAGCTGGGATTCAATACTCCAGAATCAGACACAAAATATATAAGCGCGGTTGGTTCTCTGGTTTGCGTATTGGCAGCGTAAACGCTGAGCAGCAGCCAAACCCCAATGCGGCAAGTAAGGCGCGTTGTCGCCCGGTCAAACGTGACATCTGGAAGGTCAATGCCTGCAGCACTGCTATTCTAGACCCCGGGGTTCCTGCTTGACTTTTGGTGCAACCCTGGCCTGTTAAAACTGGCTGACTAATATGTCTTGTATTTAATATCATGTCACGTGCACCGTGGTTTTGGCTGCAGCCTTGGGATTTTTGGTGCGGATTTTGGTGTTTGCATCTGCCATTTTGACCATGAGTGCTTTGGCGGTTGTTTTTTTTATTATTTTTATTTTTTTATTTTTAATATGGCAAAGCTTTAACCTTCCATCCGAAATCCTGCAAATTCCAAAGCTGCAGAAAATTTTGTACTGACCGTTTACTGGCTGCTGCTGTTGTCTCGACCGCTACTCCAAAAAATACGTCTTCCCTGCTTCTCTATCGTCCATAGCGCCCTTAGAGTTGCCAACCCCTCGACATCTAACTATTCCCGACTATCTTACGGCTACTGCTGCTCGTTTTATTTACTCCCGCTTTGCCCGCCCGCCGGATAAATCGTACGCGTTAAGCCCTCAATACTGATTCATATCTGAGGTCTTTTTTCACAAACTTTTTTTCTTTCTTTCTCTTCCTTCATTCTTCCTTTCTTCTTCTTCTAGCACGCTGCTATTAGTTCTGCGCTTGTTCCTGTAATCGTAGCTGCTTTGATTGGCCTCGTACTGTTCTCTGCATCATTACTCCTACTCCGCATCAATGTCTCCAATTGGTCAGGATACCCTGCTCACCACGGACATATCCCACTCAATAGCATCTTCCTCCATCCCACCAACAGCGAGACAAATGTCGTTCCTAGAAAAAAAACTACTGCATCTCAACGATCCTGAAATAAACGCCATCTCCGGCGCGTCGGCAGGCGTTTTATCGGCTCTTACCGTCTGCCCGCTCGACGTTGCTAAAACAAAGCTGCAGGCCCAGGGAGGCTTCATTGCAATGCAAAAGGAGTTACTCAAATCGCATCCAGAGTCTCCTGTACCAGTAATTGAATACAAATATCGAGGCCTTCGAGGAACAATCTCGACAATTTTCAAAGAAGACGGTGTGCGGGGCCTGTACCGTGGCGTTGTCCCGATAACCGTGGGATATCTTCCAACTTGGGCCATTTACTTTGTTGTCTACGGCGAGGTTAAGGCGAGGACCTCGCCACATTTCGGCCATAACTCGTTTCTCTCTAATGTCATTTCTGCCATCACGGCCGGTGCTGTGTCCACTATAGTCACAAACCCCATCTGGGTCATCAAAACCCGGCTTATGACCCAATCAAAGCAGTTACACACATATTCCGGTACTATTGATGCTTTCAAAAAGATGTACACTAACGAGGGAATTTTATCTTTCTATTCTGGCTTGGGGCCTGCGCTACTTGGCCTGCTCCACGTAGCCGTACATTTCCCACTCTACGAGCGTCTGCGTACGGTGTTTAGAATTGACGACTCCAAGTCCAAAGTTTCGCAAATCCCCCAGATTCTTTCTGCGTCAATATTGGCCAAGATCTCGGCTTCGACCATTACATATCCGCACGAGGTCATCCGCACTCGTGCCCAAATCCAGAACTTTTCACCATCTACACCCAAGACATTGCGACGAAAGTATAATGGAATTATTCAAACCACACGTACCATTTTTATTGAAGAGGGATGGCGGGCGTTTTACTCCGGCCTCGGAACCAACATGGTGCGAACAGTGCCAGCCAGCGCCGTCACGCTAATGTCTTATGAAATCGCGAGCGGCTACCTACGGCAGAAGCAACAGGAACTCAAGCATTATTATTAGCATAGCATGTATTTAAACGATAGATGATTGATTTTGCCTTTTTTTTTTCAAGAAAAAACACAATATTTGGTCGTGTAGCCGGTACGTTTTGTTGGTCGTGGACCGCTCGGCTCCTGGCGGTTTGCCGCACGTGATCTCAATTTCTGCGTAGAAAATTTACTCCCAACCTTTTTTTTCTATTTTAATTTTTTTTTTTTCCTTTCTCATCCACCATTACCACCATTTCAACCTCATCACCACACGCCTTTATATTTATATAGCAAAAGAAACAATGGAAGCCCAACCTACACATATTATCACCGACTCTGAGCAGCCCGCTGCCGCTGCTCCTTCTCTCAATCCCGAAGTAAGTACTCTTTGTGCCCCCTATCCCCGTTATACAGAACTAACCTCCCCGCCACAGGATGAAAATGTTGAGGCCATGAAACAGCGCCTGAAAGAACTTCAGGATGAGGCCGACAGACTTCAGCAGATGCAGACTGAGCTTCATAAGGAATCTGAGGATTTGAGGGAGGATAAAAAGGATCAGGATGCCCGCAGCATCTACGTCGGCAATGTTGACTACGGCACCACACCCGAGGAACTCCAGCAACTGTTCCAGACATGCGGCTCCATCAACCGGATCACGATTGCCCTTAACAAGTACACGCAACACCCCATGGGCTATGCTTACATTGAATTTGCCGAACCTTCCTTGGTGGCAAACGCGCTGGTGCTGAGCGGCACCACGTTCAGAGGTAGACAACTCAAGGTTGTGCCAAAGCGGACCAATGTGCCTGCCTTCATGAGAGGTGGCGGCAGAGGTGGCCAGCGGGGTGCGCCGAGAGGCTACTACAGAGGTTTCAGAGGTGGTTTCCGTGGCCGTGGTCGCGGTGGCTCTCCCTACTAAGAGTCCGGACCATCTCGACATTTCTTTTCCAGTTTCTTTTGCCTTATTTGATTTTGTCTTTTGTCTATTGACCCTAACACCATTAAGCTGAAAATATTGGCAGCAAACGGAAAAAAAAAGAAAAAAAAAAGAATTGAAAAAGAAATAAAAGATCCTGGAAAATAGAGCATGAAAAAAAGAAAATTGATGTCATGTATAGTAATATTTATTGTTTGATAGTTTTTTATATTTGTGGAATTTGCTTTTTCATGAATCACGAAGTGAGCAGAGAAAAGAGAGAGAAAAAAAACGCGAAAAAAGTTAGCTATACAAAAAATGAAAAAGAAAA
>Ga0160505_101683_pt1 | contig 10225 bp, 8 predicted proteins | sample DIDeMG_FD_108225 | JGI IMG/M metagenome (GOLD analysis project Ga0160505, IMG submission 108225) | Enriched chicken feces microbial communities from UW Madison campus, WI, USA - DID2874_E49_Stillage MG | ecosystem: Host-associated > Birds > Digestive system > Large intestine > Fecal ...
CTTCTTTGCTGATGGTTCGCTTGATTAAGCAGCTTGTTAAGGTTTTACTGGGTGTCAATCTCTGGTATTGAGCTACTGGGTGTTATGTATCTCAGGTTTCCCTTAGCACATGGATACTTTCATAGAAAATTCGGTGCCATCGAACGTCTGAACTTATTGCGCGCGCTGACACCGCTACTTTGCCAGTCTCATAGAGACAAATGTTTTTAAAATTTCATGTCTTCTTTGTATGTCATTTTTTTTTGTAATTTTGTACGTAACTATTTGATGTAAGGACAATAAACTGATCATCTATTTATCTATGGGAAGCCTGAAATAGATAACACCCAGTAGATAAATACAAGAGTTTGACACTTAGTAAAATCTTAACAGGCTGCTTAATCAAGCAAACTGGAATTCAGCAAATGGTAAAATTAGTTTCATGTCAGAAATTTCACCTTGCTGCAGTATCATTTCCATTTAACCAGATCACAAGTCCGGTATTTGAGTTGATCATTAATTTGTTTCAATATAAATCCCGTTACCTGGGACTTACAACTTTATTTACAGTTTTTTAGAAGCAAATTTTTAATTCTGATATTTTTTTTTTAATTTATTGGTACTTGAAAAAATGAAATTATATGAGATTTTCAAGACCTAAAATAAGTTAAGTTTCATCAACTAAATGATTTTCTCTCTATAAAACAACAAACATATAACTTCTTCTCTTTTTATCTATTCCACGTTATTCCTTCCATTTACTATTCTATTTCACCATAACTGTATCTATTTTCAGTATGTAGCTCAGTTTTATGCTTTACTATTATTTTTATCCATATTTTGCACAATACGCTTGCGCTTTATTGTTGGAATAACCCGAAAAGATGCAGTACTACTTATTCCGTTCTTGATTAGCACTCATGAAAACACAAGTTACAAGGAATCAAATGTCAGCTGGCTAGATTTATTAAGAAAAAGATAGGTGTGAAGTTCTATAAAATGTCGTTATTTGCCAATATCAACTGGCTGAATCAACGCTTTTTACTATTACTACTGCTACTTATTATAGCCAGGCTTAGACACTCAGAGTTAAGGGTTAAACCCCTGGGAGGTGACTGGCTTCTGCTGGTTGCACCTGAGTCAACCAGTTACTAAGTAAAAATTTCAAAACTTGAGTGCATCAAACCGTTTTGAGTTCTTTGATAAAGATATTTTATCGGAGTCCTATGTAAAGTGACACCAATATCCACTTCCTAGAACACAGTGAGTAGTACACCTCTAATCACACTGTGAAAAAGTTAGACTTTAGCCGCCCTTATCACATGACCCCGAATGTTATCATTCTCACTGAATATCACCATTTCGGAATTTGAAAATTTCACGGAAGAAAAAGAGAAATTCCAGAAGCTTTGGTGCCCCTCCTCCCAATTCTTTCCGAAAGTAGTAACTACTGTTCATACTTTAATGACGAAATTTCCCAGGAAGCGTGAAAGAAGCTACTGTTTATTCCGAACCACGCCGGGGAATCTCGATGCTTGGAAGTGGGTAGGGGGAGGCTTACATAGTATACATTAGTGGTCTGCTGACCCCTCCAAAGGCAACGGCGAACAGGAATTTTGGAATTTTTCACCTGCCAAGTCTATTATTTTGGGTTTATGTGTCAGAAAAAAACCTGGGGAAGCACAAGACAGATGAACTAAAGCACTAATAGAAATTTAAACATAGCATCGAGAATGGTTAAAATAAAGTAGAACAACTTAAATGACAACCTTGTGTTCTCGAGCACCACCTAGCAATATCGCTTCTTTTGTAGTATCGCCTCGAGGTCTGTATGTGTTTGAATAAACAAAAGTTGCATCTATCCTCGAGAACAGCTAATCAGTCAGTAGTAACTGATGGTGCATAGCCGAGCAATCTGGGCTAGAACATCAGCAGCAGCCAATTGGAGCAGTTGTTATAACTTATTTGTTTTCCTTAGTGACAATAGTGAATAAACATTGTATGCTCAAACACCGCAGTTTGCCGGAACAGCTGAGATAGTGCCAACAGTGACAAAGTTATGTTCTTATAGACACATGCAACGTAAAGCTTATAGTCAATAACAGTACAAATTAAAAGTTGAGAGGGAGAGAAAAAAATAACAATTAAATATAAGATGCTTTTAATTATATGACTATTTTTCAACTTTTTTGCTTGGTTTTTTGTGTATTTTTGAAGGTTTTTTGTTGCTGGAATATTTATGCCAGGGCCATGCTCTTCTTAATCTTTGCAATTGCAAGACCAGGGTTCAGACCCTTCGGGCAAGTTCTCGAACAGTTCATAATAGTGTGGCATCTGTAAAGACTCATGGAATTCTCGAGACGAGCGCGGCGAGCGGCTCCGGCCTGATCACGAGAGTCAATCATCCATCTAAAGGCCTGCATGAGCACAGCAGGGCCGAGGTACTCTGCAGAGTTCCACCAGTATGACGGACAAGAGGTTGAGCAGCACGCACAAAGAATGCATTCGTACAAACCATCAAGCTTCTTACGGTCCTCGATAGACTGTAAGTTTTCTCTGCCATCTTCCGGCACAGAGTCACGCTGCAGGTAGGGCTCAATAGACTTGTATTGCTTGTAGAATTGTGTCAGGTCAGGCACCAAGTCGCGGACAACGAACATATGGGGGAGAGGGTAGATCTTAACGTCCTCTTTCAGATCCTGGTCGACACGACACAGACAAGCTAACGTGTTTCTACCGTTAATGTTCATGGCACAAGAGCCACAAATACCTTCACGGCACGAACGTCTAAAGGTGAGAGTGGAGTCTTGCTCGTTCTTAATGCGCAGAATGGCGTCGAGGACCATGGGACCGGTAGTGCTGAGATCAACTTCATAGGTCTGCATTTCGGGCTTCTTTTCAGGAGTGTCCGGGTTCCATCTGTAGATTTGGAACTTTTTCATACGGGGGGCCTTAACGGCAGGCTGAGCAGCCTCGGTCGCGAGACCTCTGGCTGAAGCAGCTGCCACTTTGAGGGAGGAGGATGCAGCTCTGAATGCTAGTCTTGCGGAAAACATTACGTGTATTTGTGCAGGTTTATAAATAAGGTGTTATATGAAAGGAGAATTGAAGAAAGAATAGAAAGAAAAGAGAGTAAACAAAAAATAAAATAAATAGAAAATAAAATTAAATAAAATCGAGTAAAAATAAATATGTAGTGTGTTTAGAAGGAAATGTTAGTATATATATGTGCGAAAGTACCCGAAAAGCGAGGACGAAAATAATTGCGGAGAGGACAAAACTTTGGGTAGACGTAGCTAGTTATTGTAGTGAACAGTATTATGGTAATAATAATCCTACAATAATGTACGTTAAGAGTAGACATATTGAGAATGGTGCTGCAGCTCCCTACAAGACAAGGAGAAGTCGAGACGGACCAGTCAGAAGCAAAGGAAAACGGCGGTTTGAGTAAAGGCTTCTATAGGTCAGCGAGGAAAAATAAAAATAAAAAATAGAACGCCCTATGAAAACCCATGGGGCTTTTGGGACTGAAACGCCAACATTGCAGATAACTTTGGCTCTGCGCTTAAAGAATCGATTTTGTTTTCAGTCATTGGGCTCGAAGGGGATCACAAGAGCAGCTTTCAGATTAGCAATGCGCAGCTGGTGATTGGTCAATGGACCAGTATTGCTTAGCTAGCATCGCCGACTCGGAAATATCCTAAAGAGGTAATCGACAATACCTTAACTTCATATGTAGACAGCTGTTTTATTGTCTAAGTAACAAGTATTTTCGACTTTACTCGTTTGATCATTTCCAAACTCGCGCCAACACTGACAAGACGTAATGACGGATCACCACCATCGACACTCATGACAGAAGTCTTCCTCAACAGTGTATACGACCACCTCAAGGCCTCCACAAATCCCTCTTACATTTCTGTTACTCTAGAAGCTGCAGATGATGACCTACTCACTGGGCTGCCTTCTACTAGCTACGTCCAGGTTCATCGGGATCTCACTTCCACCCGCGTCATTTACAACATTCTTGCATGGCCTGTAAAACCAGTAATATCCTCAGATGCCCAGTCTGAACAAAAAAATACGATGGTAGTTCCGGTTATATATTTTACTCTTTATGGTCATAATCCACACACAGGCAGCCTTGAGGCAATTACAAATGTCGATAAGGTGGTTGATCTCATTGTACCGCAGACCTATCACGATCAGGTTCGCGGCGGCATTTCTCAGGGAATAAACCCAGCTACGGGTCTACCCGGTTTCTTCCTGCACCCGTGCAGAACTGAGGCCTGGATGGAGACTATGGGTTTTGATACCCCTAGCAATAATGAAGCAAAGTATATAGTGTGGCTCCAGACATTTGGTCAGGTTGTTGGGCTATGAAGTAAATAAAGAAAAAGCAAGAAAAGGAGTCAGTCTATCAGATGGATCTGATAAAGTAGCGCAAATAGCATGTGTGCAACCTAACAGACAATTGAGCATTTATTACTTAGTACATATAATTAAGACTTGGTGTTTATTACTTATTTTGGTTTGACAAAAAAAATTTTCATATTAACCTAACACTTTGATTCCACCAACCATCACCATTCTAATACCAACCTCGACGTCCCGTTTGCATTGCACATACACACAATTAAACACACGCATCCACATAAATTCATCATGTCTGCAGCACCTTCTACCTCTTCGCTCAAGCTCATTCTTCAATCTCTTGGAAAGTGGACCCCCGACTCCCTTAAGCGTTACGCCTCTTTCAAGGACATTCAGACCTCACGCTACGAAGCCCTCCTTGCGGGACCGCAAGCCCGCCTTAATGCGCACCACCTCCAGCTCCAGGCCAAGGCCTTCGAGGCCCTTGTGAGCAACACTAACAAGACCAAGTTCCCTGTCTCGGAAAAGCTCACCAAGCCTAACACTAACCCCATCTACTACGAGCGTCTGATCAACGAGTTGACCCCCGGCAAGCCCAAGGTGCCAATGCTCACGGCTATCAAGCATGTTGTCTTCGGTGGCTACAACTAAGAAGAACAAACAAAAAGTTTTTTCATGACTCCTCTCCATTGTTAATATTGAATGTTTCCATTTTCTGTTTTTTTTCTTTCTTTTTTCTGTTCTGTTTTCCTTGATTCGTGTATGTTTTGTTCATTGACTGAAATTTTATCGTGTATATAAATAATAAAAGCTACTACTTCTTCGCGTACGTTATGCGGACGGGACTGCCATCAAGGATGAGTCCGCTGGTAGCTTCTTTGGCAGCAACAGCGTCCTCGTCCCGCTCAAATTCAACAAACCCAAGTCGGCGAACGGCCATGAGTCGCACCTCGACAAATCCGGTAAATTTCTTGAAAACGGCTTCGACGGCACTTTGCGTGACGCCAGAGGGCAGCTCTTGTAGGAAAAGCACCTTGTTCGGTGGCAGGAAATCCAATTGGTCTTTCTTAGCAGCCTTCTTGTGGTGATGCGAACTGCCGCTTGCAGGGCCGGTCGGCACCGAGGTCGCGGCATGTCCGCGGGCCAGACTATGGCCTGCAGTATCGGTGCGCTGTCGCTTACTGCTCTCGACTTGCCGCAGCTCCTTCTCTGCCAATCGCCGCCGCTTATGCTTCTCAAGCGCCTCTTCATTCCCCGCCTGCGCGATGGTTGCGTCACTCTTGGTCTTTGCAAACTGCACCTCAATGGGCTGCCCAAACAGCTCGTGGGAGCCAGTGCTCAGGGCCTCCTGCGCTTTAGTAGCTTCAGATACTGAGGAAAATACCACGAATGCCTGCCCCCGCATCCGCAGGTTCTTGTGCGCAATCACGTCAAGCACGTTGCCATAGGGACTAAACTCCTCGCGTAGCTTGGCCTTGAGCTCTGGGATTTTGACTTTTTCATTGAGATTCCGAACATAAATCCTAAAAAGAACTATTAGCAAAGCATCAAAATGACTTGAATCTTAAACAATTTACTTACGTCTCGGTAGGCGGTAGGGACGACGTCGTAGACATGGCTAATGCTATGATACTGATGATCTGATACCGATTGTTAGAGCCTGGGTGTGGGTGTGTGTCCTTACTTTTTTGACAATGGGAGGAAAAAGTGCAATTGAAACTTAAAACTTAGAATATCACTTAATACGAACTCCCAGCAAAACTTTGGCGGGCAAAGAAGATCAATTCTCACCCCGCCATGGCAAGGCTTCAAGACTGCAGCCAGAAACCATAACGTCGTTCTCTCTTGACCCAATACATATCATCACCAACACCAGTTAGAAAATGTCTGATATCGACTCAATCCTCAAAAAGGAATCCAGCAAGCACGCCCAGGATGAAGAGGTGGCGCGGATTCTTGCCGAGTTCCCACCCGACGCGTACTCGGTGTTGGCGCTGCAGCCAGGTTGCACGCCCGGTGACATCAAGGCACAGTACCGCAAGAAGTCACTTTTGATCCATCCGGATCGTACGCCTAACCCACAGGCACCAGATGCCTTTGACCGGCTCAAGAAAGCCCAGGACACTCTGCTTGACGATAAGCGCCGCGAGCACCTTGACCAGGCCTTCACCGACGCGCGGCGGCTGCTCATCCGCGAACGGAAATGGGGGCTAAGCGACGAGCGACTTAAAAGTGCTGCTTTTTTACGTGATTGGCGCGACAAAACACGAGAAGTATTGATCGAAACAGAGCTCCGGAAACGTCGCATTGAAAAGGCCCGGATGGAGGAAGAGGGTCGACAAAAACGCAAATTAGAAGAGCAAGTCGAAGAGAAACGTAAAAAACGTGAGGCCGACAAAGCATGGGAGGACTCGCGCGATACCCGTGTGGGAAACTGGCGAGAGTATCGTAAAACCGTGACCAAACCTAAGAAGAAGAAGAAAGCGGATCTGCTTGTTTAACCAACCGCTCTTCATAGGTCATGCTCATGACGCGCAAGCACATACACACAGTATCAATATCATTCCCATTGCTCAGATCAGACCATAGCAACGGGCCAGAGGAGGGAAATGTTTCATTCATATGTCATTACTATTTATACAGGTTTTTTTTTTTTTTTTCGTTTGGATAATAATTTACTATTTACACGATATGCTAGGTCCCTATTAGTTACCAAGCACAAGCTCTCCCGTTGTGGGGACAAGTCGAAGAATTCCTGTACACATAAGGCGATCACCCATGCCTACTGTGGGCGTGCGGCGTGTAAGCATGATGTCGACCTCCATGTTGAGTTCAAGACAATAGCCCTTGGCTAGGTCCGGGTACTGGGCCGCAGGGCTTAGCACAACGCACTTGAAAACAAAATAGCCTGAGCTACGCTCAAGCTCGCCCTCAAGCCAGCGGAGCGCCCAGTAGCGTGCTGATGACTTTTCAAAATACTCAAGTAGTTCCTGACGTTCGTCCACCCGATTTTGCGCGTAGAAGGCCTGTAGTTGTTCACCACTTAACAAGGGCCATTTCTTGGCTGGCAGAAAGGAGTGCGTGAGAGGTTTGGCTGTTGTGAGGTATGTAGTTAGCTGGTACTGCGAGATTAGCTGCCGCATATCGTCAAGTGGCCGCGCAACGCTGACATACCCAGCACTGACACCGAGCCCAAAATGCGGGTGCCGCGGCTCAGTCACCGTTTCAGAGTGGTCCATAAGCGCCCGATCCGCCATGTACGCACCCACGCCATTTAGTGTGCCGTCAAGACTGCGATTGTCATCAATAGACTTAATGGCCTCGTTATTAAGCCCCCCGGGCGGCGTCAAGACTTGTTTGGAGTAAAACAAGGGTATATTGTGCTTTGCACCAAAAAGGGCGCCAATTTCGCCAGCCATGATCTCAGCCTCCGTAACAAGTCGTGTGACAATGGGCACACGGTGACCGAGCTCGACATGGCCGGTATCTGGGTTGGCCTTTACATCAGTAGGTAATCTGTAGTCGCGCTCAGTATCCTCGACATACAACGCACCCGCATCGAGCCGCTTCCAAAAGTTATTGAGAAGTATTTCCTGAATTGCTGCCATATTATTGCGGTCCTTGCGAGTCATGCTGTCAGAAAAGATTGAAAGTCGTCGCTTCAGGGCACGTTGGTGGTGGTTTAGCGTCTCATTCGGATCGGTAGCTGAAAATGAGTGGTCATTAGGGATGCCCATTGCAGTCTCTTGATTGCTAATGTCAAAGTCATTCTCCAAGCTATGCGACGAATCAGTGTGCTCGGAGGTTAAGTCGCCGCCAAGCTCAATCGAGTTGACAGGTTCGAGGTATTTTTGTAAAATGGTGTTAGGGTTTTCTTCGTCTTGCCATGCAAGCGAGCCATTGTACCGGCTCCAACCCATGTTCGGCTCCAACTCCTCGATCGGTAGTATAGTGACTTGCCGCACAATGTTAAGTGACACATTGACGTCGCGGATACCCCAGCCGGCCAATTTCCACGGGTTGAACTTGACGCTGAACGTAACACATTTGGTCCCCCGTCTCTTATTTTCAATTTCATCGGAGCCAAAAAAGCGTGCGACCTTGTGCAGCGTCTCTGGCTGTCGAAAGAGCGTACGGTCGCCCTCTGGCAGGTGTGCAGTCCGTAAGCGGCGTAACGCCAGTTTGAGTAGCCGCGATTTTGGCTCATAAACGGCACTTACATTTGGCACATGAATGTGGAGCTCCCAGAGCTTCATATCGCTTTTATCAAGTGAAAGTCCAATGCAGGGTAGCTTAGACGAAGAAGAGGTTAAAACATATGTCGTTAGGTTTTTCTTGTCGAATTCTTCGTGAGTTGTGTCGACCGCAGAGTAGGGAACAAGATCTAGATTGACAACACTGCCTTCCGATGCAGAAAACTTATCAGTAACCTTGCCTGTCTCATGATCATAGGAAAGCACAAGTTTTGAGTCAAGCAGTGGGTTCTCAGTGTTAGTGAGCCCACATTCTATAAGCAGCTTATGAACTTGCTCCGGAGAGGCTTTCATCTCCGGGACTAAAGAGTATGCATGAGATAGGATTGTCTCAACCAGGTTGGAGTACTGGTCATGAGGATATACAATATAACGCTTCAAAAAGGCGACAAGCGATTCAAAGTACTCTTCGTCGTCAGCATCAATCGGGTGCATCTGGCTGGCCGTGCGTCGCGCGTGCAGGTACTCGCCAAACGCCACAACATCCTGCGTGTCGAGCTCGGCAACAATGTACTGCGACTCCTCGGCCAAAGTGCTCTCATAGGGCACCCAGTACGTTTTGCTGCGGCCATTTACACTCACAGAGCCGCCGTTACAGCTTGCGTTGTTGAAACTCCAGTAGTATATTGGGTTATTGGCAAGCCAGATATGCGTGCCCAGGAGGGCAGCAACCTGGGTCAGCGGGCTGGCGGTCCAGTTGCGCACACGTGCAATTGAAAGCGCACGCGCCGCAATGCGAGCCACAGGCTGTGGTGTAGTCGCCTGTGTCTGCGAGTGCACAGCAAGCAGCGCGTCGGCCAGCTTACCGCGCATCAGCTCATAACCCGTACCGACAATTAGCCGCAGCAAGGCCAGTGTGTGTGTTTTAATCGCAGCAGCGCTGTGCTTGGAATTCCCCTTCAGGAGAGCCGGGGCCACAACGTGCGACAGATGCAGCGTGATCTGGTCCGGCTTGACGCGCACACGCGTGCCGTCGAGGGTCCATGCCTGAAACACTTCGTGCTTAAAATCAACCTCAACAATAACACCAAGCGCCACACCCTGCGTCTGCGGGTCCCAAAATTCAACCAAGTCGCCGATTCCGGGGGACGCATCAGCGCTTGTGTTGCTGATAGTGCTCTCGTTGCTGGCAGAGGTGAGCGACGGGGGCGCGAGCAGCAGCGACTTGAATAGCGCGCGATCTAAGGTGCCGGGAGCAACCGCTTGTTTCCGACGTTCCGGATCAGCGTAGTACTCGAGTGTGGAGACCGGGATCCTGCTCCGTAACGGCACTGGCGCTGGCTCCTGCTGCTGTGCTTGTTGCTGCCGGTAGAGGTTGAGCCACTTGTTGGAGAGGGCAAAGAATGAATTGTTCCGCCGGCAGATGCTGTGCTTGCTGCTGCTGCCGCCGCATATTCGTGGCGGGAACGCGGGTCTAAACATCTTTATCAACGTGGAGTTCGCAAGAAATGCGCCTTAGGGTTGGTTATATGTGCTTGTGCCCATGTATGTCCAGGGCTTGTAACCGAAAAATTTTGGGCAGAAGTTTTTTTTTTTTTTTTTTTTTTTCCGTCCCCAAAAGTTTTTTTCGAGGCCTAGGGTTTTTTAAATTCTTCGGCTTTATTTCAAAAAAAAACCCA
>Ga0160505_101684_pt1 | contig 10224 bp, 4 predicted proteins | sample DIDeMG_FD_108225 | JGI IMG/M metagenome (GOLD analysis project Ga0160505, IMG submission 108225) | Enriched chicken feces microbial communities from UW Madison campus, WI, USA - DID2874_E49_Stillage MG | ecosystem: Host-associated > Birds > Digestive system > Large intestine > Fecal ...
AAAAAAAAAAAAAAAAAAAAAAAAAAACTCTACCCATGCCTCGGTGTGTATGTGAATATTAGATATATAGTTAATAGATGTTATAGTCTATACTATTTCCTTCCATATAAGACAGCACTTTACAGATCAAAATTTTAAACCATTTTAGTATGACTAATTTCTTATGCCAAAATGCAAGTTTGTAAGTGTAGATAAATGATGAGAATATCATAATGGGTACGGCTATCTTATAAGGTCGCTTAGTATCGTATTCTAAGAGTCGGAACGAGCAGCTACCAAATAGTTTATTTCATAGATGATTTCATTAGCTTACAGACAAATACAGTAGTAAAATCCCCAGTTAAAATGTTATGTTTTCCAGACACGGCTGGACATTAACAAATAAAAGTAAAATCTGAGTCAAAGTGCCACTCGTACTATACAGCCCTCCCAAGAAAAATAAGCACTTGGAGATAAGTGTATAGTATACTCCAATACAAGCATCATAAAATTACCAAAAAGGGCCTTTGAAGATCGACGGTTGACAAACAAAAAGTCCACACACATACATTATACCATGGCTACAACGACTGTACTTTGTACTATTTTCCAACTTCTCCATTTATACATCTTTTAAATCATCAAAACGCTATCTAATGAGACTGAGTGAATCATCATTACCAATAAGTCATACCCTTGGCTCTTTCTAAGCTTAAAATAGTGTTTTCATTCTACTTCCGCATCGACTTTCTTAATCAATTAAGGTCTTCCTTTCGGTCTAGGCAAAACCTTCAAATATCTTGGAAAATCTTGGAAATGCTGCAAATATTATTGAAACCTAAATCGAATTCAGATGATGAACTTGCGTTTTCTTATGGCGCACACATTTGGCCTTTTTTGTAATCTTCCTCTTGGTGGTATTCTGTAAGCTACTGCCAAGGCCTATTTGTCATTCCCTGAGCTACTATGTTATTTCCCAAAGAAAAAAATCTTTTAAAAATTTTAAAACATCAAAGTACTTAAAGACACTTATGGACTTGTACAGATTTTTCTTTTATTTAAAAAAAAAAAACAATACAACTTAAGACTGTGCTTCCCCATAAACCCCAAGTAGCAGCTCGCAATTCATATTGACTCCCTAATACAGCCGCATAATTCTATTGCTATCTTAGCCCATATGTCTTCGCATATTAAGAACAGCCCTGTTGATGTAGACCCAGGTCTCATAAAGGAGGTTTGTGTTGACGAGAAGGTTGTAGCCAATTCCAAGGTCGTCACTACCACTGATCTTAACCACCTGCCTCCAATTGCACTTCCACGTTGGTCCAAGGAATGGGTTTGGGAGATCCGCGGGTCCATGCTGGTCATCATGACCACCATCACCCTTGCTATCTTCACTGATATTTTCCTCTATGCCGTCATTGTTCCCGTTGTCCCTTACGCATTTGAGGAGCGTCTTGGTATTGCTGAAAATGCAGTGCAAGGCGCAATCTCCAAGGCTCTTGCCATCTATTCCGTTGGCCTTATCGTTGGCTCGCTTATTTTTGGGTACGTTGCGGACAAGATTAAGCGTCGCCAGATGTTGATGATTGGCGGTCTCAACATCATTATTGGCTCGAATTTTATTTTAATGTTTGCTCGTGTCATATGGCTTTATCTTGTTGGTCGTTTGATCCAGGGCTTGTCTGCATCCATTGTATGGGTTGTTGGCCTCGCTATAATCGCGGACTCTGGCGACCCTGAGAATATGGCGTTCCTCATGAGTTTTCCTGGAATCGGCATGTCACTTGGCATTTTCCTTGGCCCATTTATTGGTGGTATTGCATATGAACAGTCTGGCTACTACTCCGTTTTTTACATTTGTTTTGGAATTCTTGCAGTCGACATTATACTGCGGTTTTTTATGCTTGAGCGCAGTGAGCTCTTTGCCCTACGTCACAAGCGGGCACTTGAGCTTAGCCAGAGTGAAGACGCAGCCACCCTATCACCCGAGCTTAGTGAATACGTAGCGCGCTACTCCAATTTTCGTGATGACACTGAAGAATATAAGCAGCGCGCTTGTGAGCTCCAGAACGAGTTTGGGCCCAAGATTAATTTATTTGGCCGCCGCTACAACCTACCGGTGTTTTTTGCTCTACTATGCAACCGTCGTGTGGCATGTGCGGTCTTTCTTGGTGTATCAATGGCCTGGATAATGGCCTCTATTGACACAACCATGACTCTACATCTTGCTGAACTCTTTGGCTTCAACTCGTTGCAATCCGGCCTTGTTTTCCTGGCGTTGGCGGGCCCCACTCTACTCGAGCCGCTTGCGGGAAAAGTCAGCGACCGTTATGGCTCAAAATACTGCATTACTTTTGGGTACGTTATGCTTGCGCCTTTCTTCATTCTTTTGCGTATTCCAGATGAAAAAACGACAGGTAACATTGTGCTTTTTATTGTGCTGGTAGTGCTGTGCGGTACATCGCTCATGATTGTAACTGCTCCATCACTAGCTGAGATTACAAAGAGTATTACGGAACTAGAGAGTAAACATCCAGGTATTTACGGTAAGAGTAAAGGTTTCGGCCAGGGCTATGGCCTTTTTAACGTTGGATTCAGTATAGGCTCGCTGATTGGGCCCTTCCAGGCTGGTGGTACTAAGGACAACTCTGGCTGGGGTATGATGACGCTCTCTATTGGAATTTTAAGTTTTCTTGTTGGTGTGATTGCATTTTTGTTTGCAGGAGAGGGCTTCCGGTTGCTCAAGAAGCCAGAGCAAAAAGGTGAGGTTGTCCAAGAGGACAATTCCGTTGCTCACGTTTAGAATTAGTAATAAAAAAAGATCTGCTACTTTGGCATTTTACATATAATAACCACGTTTTAATATAATAATCTTCATGTTTTTTTAAATGCTAGAGACAATCACTAGTGGTGGTAGCAAGCCAGTAGAGGGTGACTTTGAAAGGCTTTTTCCTAGAGTCAAGCAAATGAATGGTATTGACGATGACAAATATTGGACCAAGCGCCCACTATGGAAGCGGCCAAATTATGATCGCGAAACGAAATCGTACAAAGCCTTCCAAAACCTGAAGAACACCTTGCACGTTGCTTCGCACGGTGAATGGCAATCAGATTGTGAGATCATAATTGCGAGACTTGTTGAGAAAAGTTTCCCCGGAGCTTGATCCTAAGATCCTTCTTGATACCAATAAGGGCCTTGATGCAGCATTCAAGTTCCTAGACTCATTACCGCAACTTCTTTGCTGATGGTTCGCTTAATTAAGCAGCTTGTTAAGTTTTTACTAAGTGTCAATCTCTGGTATTGATTTACTGGGTGTTATGTATCGCAGTTTTCCCTTAATACATGTAAATACTCATGGAGATTTCGGCACCATCGAATATCTGAACTTATTGCGCGCGCTGATACCGCCACTTTGCCAGTCTCATAGAGACAAATATTTTTGAAATTTCATGTCTTCTTTGTATGTCATTTTGTTTTGTAATTTTGTATGTAACCATTTGATGTAAGGGCAATAAACTAATTACCTATCTATCATTGGTGGTAAGTATTTGATTCGCAGGATGCCGTGATAATCCCATGGTAATATACTATGTCTTCTTTTTTATATTCTTTTTATTTTTATTTTTGGTTATGTAACTTTTAGCTATGAGAACAAATAAACAGACTTTCTATCACCTATTGTTTGTTAAAAAAAAAAACACAAAAACTCTTTTAAATGCTACTGACTGTCTAAAATACAAATTAAAAAGATGGTTGAAACCAAAGTAGTAAAAGAAACAAATTCATCAAAGTCCGTTTAACGGCATTCTTTGCCCGCAGGTCCGCGAGTTATGGCCGATTTGATTGCACTTGCCACAACGCCGGGTGGCAGCAGTGAACCGCAGTTTTCCATCGTCGGTACCACTAACTTGGCAGTCGGAATCCTCACTCAGTGCCACATGAGGTGCTGGCGAGCCGTCTGAAGATGTATCGGCTGGGTGAATCATTGGTGATGTGCCTCTAGACCCACCCATTGAACTCAATGAGGTCGAAGAAAGATGGCTTCGAGAGAGCCCACTGCGCGTATCAACATTAGAAACGCCAACCTTTGCAAAGTATTTAATCATGCTGCTTAGCATGTACTCTCGAGCCTCAAGCGAAGAGTAGTTGAGAAAATGCTCCTTGGCTAAGCTGATAGTCCGATCAAACTTGTTGGTTAGTTCATTAGCAATAATGTCAGTCTCAGATAATATATCTTTTAGTGGTCGCTGTTTTGACAGCCACCAGTGAGTGTGACAATCCCCCATTGTGACCGGTCGCGAGAGTGTGTGCTTGCATGGCAGACCTGTGGTAGTAGTAAACATTCTCGTGCATCGGTGAAGAGGCTCGTTTAGCGACATTGCTTCTAGGTACAACTCGTGTTGCTCTTTGATCATCTCGAGTGCATGGGTTGAGATTTTAAACCGAACATCGTCATAAAATGGAACATAAAACTTTACAGGGCACTTTTCCAGTTGTTTCTCAACCAGCTCTTCATGTGCCGTCTTCTTTCTTCTTAGCATGTTGTTGACTCGGTAATACAGCTTTAGAAGATCGCCCTCGGACTCGTCAGCAAATCCCTTTAGAGTTGCTTGGGCAATTTCTGCCTTTCCCATTGAATAATTGTTAAAGTGCAGGTGTTGATCTACCCAAGCACGAACAAACTTTGTCTTGTAAATCAGCCAGTGGTATGTGACAAACTCCAAAATCGGGGTTTTGGCATACTTTTTTCTAAAATCTGTCTCATTGTAGACATAAATGTCCGGGGTCTCCGAATCAACAAGTTCCTGGAATAGCTTGATAAACGTTCGACGTTCCTCAACGTTGGGAAAGGCGGTGACGCTACGGTCATTGATCTCGCGCATTAATTGGGTCACGCAAATTTGGCTGGTATTTTTAAAAACGTTATCAATAGCATTAATCAGCATTGGCTCTCGGTGCGAGATAACGGCCGAGGGTGAGTAGTCTCTTTGCAGATGTTTGCCGACAATGTCCTTTAGACTAAAAAGGACCCAGCGGAAATCCGCCGTTGAAACCTCGCTGATAAAGGCATATCCAACGTCAAAAGTGGTATTGAATGATGTGATTCCAACAATGTGAACCAAGATGGGTAAATTTGGTGACTTTGTAAAGTTGATGAACAAAACCTCAGGGTACTGTTGAAGCATCTCAACGCAGTCGGTTGTGGTCCAAAACAGATGTGTTACAGTTCCGTTTTCATCGACCTGATCCTCAATAAGAGCGTTATCAAACCGCAGGGCACCGACAAGTGCTCGTAGTTGGTCAACTTTTTTGACCTCTTTACCCTCAGCAAGCTCCTTGGGCGTGCCGGGTGCGGTTGTATGCTTGATTAGCTGCGGCACGATAAAATCGTCCTGAAGAGTCTTTTGAAAAAACGTGAATCTTCTTCGCTTGGCCGATGCCGCGGGGCCGGTGGGGCCGTGGTTGTGTTCAGCACATGTTACTTTGAGAGTCCAGGAGCCATCCTCCTCGTAGACTGTGACATGGAAGGGGCAAGGATCGTACGCGTTTGACTCGGGGTGCGGTCTCTTCAATGTTTGGGTGTAGACTTTATCGTGGTCACATTTGAATTCGACTTGATTGTCCTTTTCCTGTTTTGACACCGTAAATCCTTCGTCGTCAGCGAATTTCAAAACGTACTCAACCAGGCCTGACTTGGTGAGAAAAGTTTTGGGCTCAATCTGATGAATGTAAGTGTGGCCATTCGCGTAGTCCGCTGAGGAGACCAGTGATTCACGCACAGCCGAAGGAAGATTTTGAAACTCTTTGGTGTTGACGTACTGATCGATGGGCCATGGGCGAGAGGCAAAAGTTGGACTTGGTGAATCTTCGCTGGTCACTGGTTTGGGTGATGCGGCAATCACGGCATCCACAGCAGGGGGATCCTGCTTTGCATTAGGGTCAGAAACTTTTTGAGGCTCGCTGTTTGTGGGTTCTTTCGAAGAAGTATTGGTCGTCATGAGAGCAGTAAATATTGGGTGATGTTTCAAAAGCAAAAATAACAAGGAAGAGAAGTAAATTTTTTATTTAAATAAAAAAAAATAAAAAAAAAATTATTTTTCAGTTTAAATGAGACGTTGTCGAAAAATGCTTCCCACCTGGAATACACCTTGGGATACAGCGAGTATATGGGGAGTATCTGACCGTGTTGGGAGGTAGCGCGGGGTGTGACCGTGGGGAAATGGGACTGGTGCGGAAAAATAGATGTTTTTTACTGGAGAAACCCACGTTTGGCTGCTAATGATAACGTCAAAAGGGAAATGAAAATAAAATTGAGCAGCCACTATATCCTTGTTTCTTTCATGTTGGTGTCTAGATTAAAATAAAAGGAACAAGATATTTGGCAAAATCTGGGGAAATCAGTGTCATTTTATACCCCCCTCAAAGGGTCTTGTCGTCAAGTAATTATTGGTTCGAATGTAAATTTGAGGCGATTCACTAATGTGATGAACTACCCCTCCACCCTCATGAGAACCCTGTAGTCACACAGAGTCTCTGGGTCTGTACTGGGTTTCAACATTGCATGCATACAAGTTGGGTGAAATTCGTATTACTCAGTAGCGTTTAGTAGTATTCAATAATATTTAATAATATTCAATAGCATTCAATAGCAGTCAGCAGCAGTCAGCAGCAGTCAGTAGTATGCAGTAGGAGTTGGAGACCGCCACTGTTACAGCGCCCAGTCTTTCCGGAGTTGCCGATACTCCCAGGGAAGATGGAGGGGTTGTTAATACAGAATAAAGTCCAATAAATTAACATAAATTATAATAAGTCATGCTAATTTGTACTAAAATATAGTAAAATAAAACACCAAATTTCTCCTATTTGTGGGCTTCAACGTCCAAAAACCATCCACGCTAATACAAGTACATGGTCACGTGTATTTATTGTCTGCGTGCAGGGGCCAATATAATGATATCGGATCCGCAATCGGGGCAAATCACACACCCAATCTTATGTATATAGCACTTGGAACATAGAATTTACAGCCACATCTATTATTATTTATCAATAAAAACGTCATTACCTTGGTGACAGGTCTGTCATCATCAGTTTTGTTCCCTTGGCGCGCCGGCTGCTACGCTACCTTCAATCCTTTCAAACCAAAAGCAACCCTTTGTGACTTATGAACAGTATAAATATATAAACAGGATTTGTTTTCATTATTTGCTACAAGCGCCGCTAGCCCGATTGTATGGCGACTCTTGTTAGTGTTTAATTTTGGTTGTTCTAAACTTTCGTGCTAGAAACTAGATACCAAAGAGGCATGAGCGGCTGCACACACCCATCGACGCTTTACCCACAGAAAACCCAGGTTGTGATCAGGCCTTCCAAAGATCGATGAGGGGAATCTTGAACGTGCTGCTGGTTTCTGCACTACTGTGCGTATGCGCCTCGGCCACAACTGCCAGTTACCGATGCAACTGATTTTCCAATCAGTCTCTCACGGCACACCCGGTACCCAAGGTAAATAGTGGGGGTAGAGGCTGATAATGGGCCCCCCCCAAAAAGATAATTCTTTGAAGCGTACATCCGCCCGGGGTCAATGGCATTGTTAGTAAGCTGTTTTGACGTTGTTCAAAATACTTGTGAAAGTCAGCTGGCAGCTTGTGTGCCGGAGTGAATGTGCAAACTCTTGGCTTTTGTTAATAGTGTAATTGTACTAATTATCAAAGCGCCATTGAAATTTCAAGTTTCAAAATAAGGAGCAGGCAGCAGCAGTAGGCTAGTCAATAATAGATATACATTTGCATAAATGAATGATGAGGATGCTTATTTAAATTAGGGATGATCATTACGGGAGTTTAATCCTTTTTATTCACAAACTTCATCATCGAATCAATCTCACCCGAATCTGTGGTTTGTGAATCCCACTCTGAGGGCTTGTCGTCATTGTGGGCCTTTATTTTATCTGCATTAGCAGCGTCCGCTGGAGTTTCCAACGCCTCCACTTTTTTAATTGCCGTATTCTTCTCTTCTTCGGCCAATGCAATGGTGGACTCGTGTTCCCAAATGTCGTGGTAAAGAGAATTCCTGTCGGCTATGAGCTTGTCATGGGAGCCCTCCTCAGCAACACGGCCATGGCGCAAAACAATAATATTGTCCATTTCCTCAACCGTCCGGAGTCTATGCGCAAAGAAAATAGAAGTGGTCTTCTTGCCCTTGATGATACCGCTGATGTCATCAAGTATGTTTTTGGCGGTCTCTTTATCAAGAGCAGATGTAGCTTCATCAAACACAATGATCGGGGGATTCTTGAGCAGTACTCGAGAAATGGCCAAACGCTGCTTTTCTCCACCGGCAATCATGAGACCGCGCTCACCAACCTTGGTTTCAAATCCATCGGGAAATTCATTGATCAGCTTGTCAAGATGGACTCGAGAAGTTGCCAACTCAACCTCTTCGTCGGTGGCATCAAGTCGGCCGTATCTAATATTGTTACGAATAGTGTCGTTAAAAAGAGGAGAGTCCTGGGGAACAACTCCGATAGCTTTGCGTAAAGACTCAAGTGAAACATCTCTAATATCTTGGTCATCAATGAGAATTCTACCTGACTCAACCTCATAGAAGCGGAAGAGTAGTCTTAATATTGTTGATTTTCCCGACCCAGAAGGACCAACAATTGCGACATTTTGTCCGGCCGGAATGGTAAATGATACATCCTTTAGGATCTTGCGGCTAGGGTGGTAGCCAAAGGTAACGTTCTCAAATTTAATCTCACCCCCCTTAAACTCAAGGGGCTTTGCACTCGACTGATCATTAACATTGACATTGACATCAAGCAGCTTAAAAAGTGTTTCCATATCTAGAAGCGATTGTCTCAGCTCCTTGTAGACCGTGCCTAAAAAGTTAAGCGGTACGGATAACTGGAATACCAATTGGTTGACAAGAACAATGTCACCAACAGTAAGACTACCGTCAGCAACTCCACAACAAGCCATGTACATCATTGCCGTAAGAGCAGACGAGAAGATAAAGCTCTGGCCGGAATTGAGCAAAGCCAGTGATTGTTGACTGTGGATAGCCGACTTTTCGTAGGCAGCAAGAGCATTGTCATACTTGGCCTCCTGAAAGGGCTCGTTATTGAAGTATTTGATAGACTCAAAATTGAGGAGTGAGTCAATGGCCACAGTCGCGGCCTTATTGTCGGCAGCATTGGTTCGCCGCCTAAACTTTGCCCTCCATGCCGTCATCCAGATTGTGAAATAAGAGTAGACTAAAACAGTGGCCAGAGTCACAGCGGCAAACTTCCAGCCATAATTGTAAGAAAGAATTCCGCAAACCAATGAGATCTCCAGCGAAATGGGGATAATGTGAAAAACCATTGAGGTCAAAACGTAGCTGATACCCTTGATACCTCGATCCATTGCGCGGGTAATTCCGCCGGTCTGCCGAGATAAGTGAAATCCTAAATCCAGCTTGAGTAAATGGCGAAATGTATTGCGTGAAACGAGTCTAATGGCGCGCTGAGCAACCGATGCAAAAATGGCATTTCTGAGTTCTCCAAATAATGTGGCACCGAATCGGCCAAAGCCATAAGCAAGAACCGATGCACCAATAACTGTACTGACAGTTCCAACCTCATTGACCCAGTCAATGTTCATGTCATCCACAATGTTTTTGAAAAAAAAGGGTACCTGTACCGTCAGCAGTTTTGAGGCCACCAAGAATAGCAATGCTATAATTACTCGAATCTTGGCGCCCCTTGAAGTCTTTGGCCAAATGTATTTCACCAGGCTTTTAAGGATAGTTTTTTGTACGTCGTCTCCACTTTTGGTTTTGGCGCTTTGTTCAGAGAGAAGCGTTGTGTGCCGCTTATCACTAGTCGAACTCGAATTAAAATGGGCCACGGGCGGGCGATTGACTAGCCTTAGTATTGGCGACGGCAGCCGGCTTGCGGTGGTGCGCAGCGCATGATTGTGAGTGATGTGAGTAAATGGCGATGTAAACGTAACAGGACAAACCCGAGATCGGAGAGCATGCGAAGCCTGAGTCCTCAGCAGAGAAGAAACTGGAGTTATAAGTTTAAGCGACATGGCCGGAATAACCTCATAACAGTAAAAGAGAATATCAGATGCATGAGATGGGGGGTCAATCAGTCTAAACTACTGGAAGGAGGAATTAGATATTTGAGACCTTATTAAAAACAAAAAAAAAAAAAAAAGTAACAAAAAAAAAAAAAAAAAAAGAAAGGGAAGAGG
>Ga0160505_101685_pt1 | contig 10217 bp, 2 predicted proteins | sample DIDeMG_FD_108225 | JGI IMG/M metagenome (GOLD analysis project Ga0160505, IMG submission 108225) | Enriched chicken feces microbial communities from UW Madison campus, WI, USA - DID2874_E49_Stillage MG | ecosystem: Host-associated > Birds > Digestive system > Large intestine > Fecal ...
ATTTATTTATTTATTTATTTATTTATTTATTTATTTATTTATTTATTTATTTATTTATTTATTTATTTATTTATTTATTTATTTATTTATTTATTTATTTATTTATTTATTTATTTATTTTTTGACTATTTTCGGCGGGTTGACTCAGATAAGACAATTTAAGTACACAGGCCTTTAGAGCATTAAGTATTCAATTTGATAAATTTAACTGATTTAATTACTCTTTTATCAAATTCCAGGTAACAATAACAAGCATACTTTTATGAAACCGTCTGTGTTGTCGATTAAAAAATTTAGTACATGAAATTACAATTTGAATAGCTCATCATACTTATGACCTGTATGAATCCAAACACATTACTGGCTTTAATCGTGCTACCAACGAATATACTTTTGATGAACTGTGATTCATTTGAGAGACCTGACTTAGAAGTATTGATACAGCCATCCCAAAAAAGACAATTAGCAAAAAAGTAATACCTATAGATATCCTTATTGATAAATACGTAAAGGGATAAGTCATAAAACTTAATATTTCTGAAAAACTCTTTACTTCCAACTTTTAAAAAAGTCCATGTACGATGCTTTACTGCCTAAATTAACTAAGTGGTTATATAAATAGGCCACTAATTGTGTTTTGGACCTGGAAATGATATTTGGGCATTATGAAGTTAGGCTAGAATATGTTGATGAAAAGATATACGCATACTTGACTATATTTCATAGAAGTTAATTGAAGCGTAAAGGTTATACGCAATACTTTGGAGATCAATTTAAAAATATAAAGTAAATAGATCTGAATTTTTTTGTTGGTTTATTTTTGCATAGATATAAAATCTAATCATTCAAAACAGGTTATAATATTTTTATAGCAACTTTTTAGCCAGAACAGATATTCAAGCTACTTCTTTTTTTTCTATACAAATCAAAAAAATACAAACTGGGCATAATCCTTTTAGTGCCAGCTTATTCTTCAATAACCAGATATGGGCTTAAAATCTACAGATTTCTTGCAGAAATTTGTACTGGGACTAAACACTAGTCCAATCAAAATTGAAAAAAAGAATTAAACGTTTTTCATTTCAACTGGAAGGGGGTTATATAAACAAGGCGTAGGAAGAATATATTTTTACCGTATGATAAAAAAGAGACTTTAGGACAGTCATGCCAACTACACTGCACTGATTATGAAATCCCTTTTTTGTAAATAAGCTAGGCTTTGTCAAAAAAAAAAGGGCCAATATAGAGAACCATCAAACTGCTATGTGTGGTGATTGCAACAGGCAATGATTTTTTAGTTCATTGTCTTCTACATGCATGGTATGTGAGAGATCCTGCTTCGTCTTTGTTCTAAAGTTTTGGTTAATAGTAAACGCGTAAAGTAAAGCTTAAAACACAATAGTTTACGAGAGATCCAAGTTCAGATGGCTGCTTTTTAGAAAAATACATGAATACAAATGAGGAGAAGGTTTAGTGATATTGGATCCCAGTCTGGATTATGTGTCGCTTAGTTGAATCCTAATAAACTGAATAAGACATTTTATTTTGAGCGCAATTAGGGCTGAAAGGGAAAAAAAGGTATGGCAACTCTGAATGGTAATAAACATAGGAGTCTACTGGGGAATGCTTTCATCCTTTTAATATAACAAGACTGACCCTTGCTAATTGGTCTTAAACACAACCAATGACACCTGGAGGGGCTTGTTGCTGAAATGGACTTTAATTATGAGTCCTAAGTCTCAAATACAAAGGTTCAAAAATCTAAACATATAATAACCAGGAAATTTAATTGCATTTAGTTTCCTAACTACAGTAACACTCTAATTCAGGTAGTGCTGTATAAAACTCGACACAGCACGATACGAGGAAAATGTTGAAAAAATTAGATCTCGCTTCGGTACGACGCTAGATTCTTGGAATACGGTGGAAATAGGTGACTGTATAATCCGTATTATTTAGTACATTTAGCATAGTAAGAAAGAATGACAAAGATCTCAAACAAATAGTAGCACTCTGTTTATTAAACAAGAATATGAAATATTTTGTTGGAAAGGTAAAGTATCCACCAAAAGTAGAGTTCCAATAAGTGAATTGAATTGCATTTTAGCGTGCGAACAAATGGCAAAATCACATACAGTTATAAGCTTGTAAGCATAATGTAGTAAGTAACGAACACCAAATCCTATATTCAATCCTTTTGAAAAGCTAAATGTTTTATTGTAAATCCCAAGATTTTAAGGCTTAGTATCAAGATCGATAAGTCAACTGGTTACTGCTGAATCTACCTGTGATCATTGTAAATCGTTACAGTAGTTGTGAACAGTAATTATACAATACCATATCGAGACCCCATGGCAATACGAATGTCTACATTGTATCCTTTAAATAGATGGTGTTAAACCACTGGTTGTAATAGTTTGTTCACTTACTGGAGAAAAAAGAACATGGGATAACCTGCTCTGAAAATCATTAGTTGCAAGAAGTTTATCTTATAGGATTCCGAAGTAAACTATACAACAAACCTTTTGGTCTTTTCATATTTCTTTGAAATTTTTTTTTGCTGAGTCTTTTTAACGAGGACATTTGGTAATTTGATAATTGATGAGCTCTATTTCCAAATTTACCACTTACTAGTAAATTTTAAGTCTGTATGTCCCAGTCAAATAAGTTGGCTGGCTATAACTCTTGGCTCTACATGGTACATGTTGCATACGTTGGTGTAAAAACTTTATATATTTCAAAACTTAAAAAGGCGTGAGCATTGATAAGAGTATGAAACCATCTGGCTTTTTCTTTTTGTGATATATGGAGGAAACTGAAAAATCGAGTCCTTGTAGATATGTATATGTGGTCAGCCCCGACCATATGTAGCCGGCCGGTTTTTGATTGATATTAGCTAGGCACTACGTAATAAACAGTACTTGTTAGTCGTATGGATTTTCTGCCTACATAAATAATTTTATTTTAGCAGCTTGATCGCGACGCAAATATCTGTTTGCGTATTGGTATGCTTTCCGACTGTCAATTATGCTTATTGATTTTCTCTACAATATTACATGCTAATGTATGGCAATTTGCAGAAGTAGCATACTCTCGTATGTATTGTGTCTGAAATAGAAAAAGATGTACACAGCCATGCTGTTGAATTCTGAATCTGTCACTATTAAGCAAGCAGGTTACCAGAGACTCGGAATTTTTTTTAAGGTCCAACTGTCGGTCCAGGGCATTTCAGCATAGTTAAATCGTATGTGTATTGCTTTGAGCTTTTGTAGTGAAAGATCCTTAGGTCTGTGTGTGCATCTGTTTCCACTGTACCGTCTTGTTGGTTGACACCTGTATCAATATCAAAGAGGAAAAAACTTGTAGAAAGGATTTTCCTTTGGGTCAATGCTCATAGCTCTCCAAATACTTAGGCACATACATATTTACTGACCTGGGCGCAGTTTTCAGGTCTCAAAAAAAGAAATACAAGGAATATAGATTTTTTTGTCTAAGTTTCCCCAAACTTTTGATATTTTAGTGGGATTTTTTCAATATCCATAATTGCATTTAAATTTTTTTTGGAAAAAAGAACCTCGTAACATCCTGCTCTAGATCCTGGTTCTGATCTTAAATTATGTGATCTTCTTGAAAAGCAAAGCTTGACTTGATCGTGAGAACGATTATATCCTACTTTTTAGCCTTTTGTGTGAAAAGGAAAATCTCCAGCTTAGGTATTTTACACCCCAGCTAACCAAACCCGATCTACGCAACATGAGAGCAAAGAAAAAAAAAGACAAACACAAGATCTCAAAAAAGGTATTTTTGCTCTTGACTAGGTAGGATATACCCAGCTGTTTGATCGGACATGTTTAGAGCTTGCATCTAATATGCTGTTAAAGAAAAAAAAGTCAGGCTGCCAGGCTAACCGCATTAGAAACTTTCTGTAGTCACAACTCCCCTGATGAGACATAAACTGTCCGCGTTAGGTTTAGGCAGTTATGGTGCACTTTAATCGCAGGGCTGTTGAGTATGAAACACGAGACTTTTTGCATAGAGTTCAGCTAAGCCAAAATTGACCAGAAGATCTTGAACACTATTCGTAGTATGTACGTAAACAATCAGTTAAAAGGCTTGCTTCAATTACCCTTAGTAGTGACTGCATGCAACTTTGCAGATGTGACTTATACTCAGTCTCAGTGTCAAGAAAAGGTTCTTTTGAGCCGTTCAGATGCAAGACCTTTAAAGTATGACTTTGGGTTGACGGATAATTTGAAAATATCATCAAGCGCTACCGATGATGTTGTGACTGTCATAAGAATGCTTCGCAGTGGTTAAGCTAAGAGATGGGGCAAGTCTCAAAGCCTCGAAATGCATTGCTTAGTTGTTCAACTCCCTTGTTGCAGACTGATTAACCTTCCCTAGTTTCATCAAAGCATTATTATACGCACCAAACATTAGTTTAACATAAAGCATAGCCAACATGAACTCTACACAGATCTGATGTTATCGATGATAAGTGTGTCAATACCTAGGATAATGTAGCGTATTTGCAGATCATGATCCTAGTGCGAAATAATTATACAAGCAGCCTGTTAGTATTTAACTTTATTCATAAATACCTGAGATAATGCAAAGAGTATTTACCATTATCACGTTTTATGTGAACCAAGTAGCCTGGTAAGCCATAGGACTGTAATTAAACCATAACTGGGGCTCAGAAACAACATTTGGAATATTGAACTTCAATATTAGCAAGGTATTTGCTTTCTGTACTATTTGACTGATCTCGTTGAGACGTACAGTCTTTTTCAATTATTTTCAGCTAGAAGTTGAAAGACTTAGGTGTATTCAATTTTCATAAGGTATATACATAAACATGTTCATAAATAATTGGGTAATGCCTTATTACTAACAAAAAATACCCTAGTCTATAGTACAATATACAAAATTATTGCCGGAAGTAAGAATTGCTTAAAAGTGCATAAGGTTTCAGAATTACCAATTATTGTTGCCTGAGAGCAACGCCAAATGCACCTCTCAAGCACCTCGCCAAAACATTTCCTCAAGCCTCAGCAGTTCAGGCTCCAAGATATGTATAAGCGTTTTTTTGTTCATAGTCATATGATCACATTGCAACAGAGTTTGGTTGTATAAGATCTCAAATTCCAGACCATGAAGTTCAGGGTATTGCTGAGTATTTTTGGTTGTTCACCTATTTTTTTTAACTTTTCGTTAGAGTACCATAAGTTCTCTTCCCGCTGAAACTCTGAAAGATGTAAGTATACAGTTTTAATCCTGGTATGCGTCGTACAATAATGTGATGTTACAGTTTAGTCGTCCATGTTGAACTTAAAGTTTTAGTCCTTATGCGTAACCATGAATTGTCGACTAACGGAATAACTGTGAACTATAACCATAAGACTGATTTAAGTCGTGGGCCGAAATAGAGAATTAAGATCGATACTAGGTCAAAAAATAAAAAGGATGAAAACCATTAAGCAATTTGAAAAGACTCGACTGGTTGAAGAGATACACGAGTGGTTAAAAAATCTCAGGATTTGTCAAGAAACTCAATAGAGCAGTCTGCTGTAACTTTTTGCATTTTTATACAAAAGTGATTAAAATCTAGACTCTCCCACGCTCCAAGAAGCGGCCCTAAAGCAAGAAAAAAAAAGACTCAAACGAGTGTATTTATACCTTGAATCAAAGCTACAATCTACTGAATGTCGAAAGGGAACTTTTTTTTTTGTGAAGTTGAGAGTTTTTGATTGAGGATTTATAGCCGTGGAGGTCTGGATTGCGAGTCATGAAAAATTCAAGACTGGCGATTTGTATTTTTTAAAACCTCTTACCCAATGAAATCTAATGAGAGTGTAATTAATTCACTCTGAGTGTATGCTTATGATCATCAACGGATGACCCAGGTTGAATGTTAAATTCTGGCCTCTTAAGTTTCACTTGAATCTATCCTTTAACTGGACTATTAAATTAGTCGCGATTTTCGAAGTTGTGAACCCACTGTCTATCATCAAAAGTTGATATAAATCGATATTTTGTCAGCTGTTGTCTGTGTTGTTCTATCGGACCTTAAAGGTAAATTGGTGGTTATAAATCCAAGTCCCGCAGAGACACTATTTCAAGATCGGATTTACGATGAGATTAATAAAATCGGCAGTGTCTGATCATCTTATTCATTTGTTAAAACAATAATCAGGTGAAGGATCCATATAGTTGATTCAACCCACTGACAGGCACAAAAGCAGTTCTTACTAGATAATATTGCAGAAAGTTCATTGCTGATCTACTGGGACAGTCAAAGCCCTTGCAACTATCATATCATTGTCTTATGAGACCCTTGTGTATGGCCAGACTTTGTTACAATCAACTAGCTATATGGGGTGGGAAAACAAGTAGTCATTTTCATGAAGAGAGCTAGAAACACTCAAAATTTCAGTCTAAATTTCTTGTAATACTAAACTATTACTGTGGCTACTTCATTCGAAACATCTAACTATTAACAAAGTTGAATACTAATACTGTTCCCTCTACCGCTTGGGTCAGCGTACATGTGAGTAAACAAAACTGGTACCAACCTAAGGCTGTGGGTTGTCACTTAAATGAGACCATTTGGTAGGGTTTTCTTTTCCACTAAACAACCAATCTTGACATTCATGGACCGTACATATGGTATTTCTACTGGTATTTCTACTGGTATTTTCCATTTTAATTATTATTAACTACTTGAGTGCTTTGTGGAGTTTTGTAACTAGTCCGGCAAGCTGCGTAAGAGAAAAGACGATCCTCCACCTTTTAGTTTAGACACTTAGTTTGGGTGTCAGAAAATGGTATTATAGTTAAAACTTCCGTATAACACTCTGATGTGTTTCTTCATTTAGAATATCATAACCGATTGCTTATAACCAGACGTTTTAGAGCTTACGTCTCATCTTAAGTGTACTATTACTCGGTAGTTTCCGCTGTAGTCAAGTCAAAACCAGGAAATCAAACAACCAATAGTTCAAGGGTTTTTTTTAATACTCTAGTAGAGCGCAAAATGCTGTACTACCACTGACATTCAGCAGTACAATAGCAGATTTTGTATGTAATTCTAGTCTAAATCCTGACTTGAATACAATGGTACATAATTTTTTTTTTATTAAATCTGCTTCACCTAAATCTCACTCAATATACTAGGCAAGTCTGGTACTCTGAGTGATTTTATTTTTCATTTTCAGTTGACTGAGAGAATTCTCGGACCATTTTATTTTTCTCCCTTCTGCCAGCCTCGCTTATCAGTACAACCTATCTCAGTACGCAAAGAAAAACAATACAGGTCTCGGTATCGAGTGATCATCGACAGGCTAAGCCTGGGTCCTCTCATTTACTCTTTTAGTAGAGTTATACCCCAGCAAAAGCTCTTCATGGGTTGCCCAGCCAGACCGCCGTTTACTAGACCCTCGTTCACAGCGTCTCACATATGTTCCTGCTGTAGTTTTACAGCACAAAGAAGTGCTTTTATTTTTTTTGTACTTCCAGATAGGTGACAATAATACGTTGCCTCTTCCGGAAATCTTTAAAGTTGTAGTCCAAATATTATTTGCATAAAAAATTGGAGTTTTTTTGCCTGTCCAGCGCTTCTGTAATACTACTTTTGATACTTTATAGACAAAAATATTTTCATGTACATAAATATTATTTTCATCAGCAAATTTTAAAAGACCTGGTGATCATAATAGTTTTTCTTCTTCGGGGTGAACTTTCGACAAAACAAGTTGTGTTAATGCACCAGTTTTAAGGAAAATTGCAAAGCAATAGATTTTGATTATTGATGATATAAAAATTAGCCATGGTGGTTTTATTATATCTGAAATTGTGTACTTGTAGCATTTCACCTTGGTTCTTCAGATTTAAGGACAGCTTATCCCAGGATTTGCAAACCAACACACAAGTCATACAGGACTAGTCTTCAAAGCTAATGATTAAGAAAAAGTCTCAGCTACTAGTGTATCACAAAAATGGGAATATCCTATCTATACCAAAATTAAAAAAAAAAAAAAGTGAAGCAGATAAAACGATGTTGTATAAGATGATATTAATCAAGTTTTGTGATGAAATGCTTTATACCAGCCTTACAAGCTACAACATCTAGGTTTTCAAACTTGAAATATAGTATTTGGAACTTATCACTTGATATTTATAAAAAATCACTTAGGCATATTTGTCGTCATGTGATGTAACACGAAATCTTTTCAAAGTTTCACTGAGACATAACTGCAGGTTATCCAAAACTAAAGGCTTCGCCTCGCAACTCTCGAAAAACAACAAAGAGCTCTTCTTTTATCCCTTGCTTTTATCTACAAATTTCAAATACGTTTGGAACAAACTGAAATTTTTTCTTGTACATATGTATATATATAAAAGAACTTCATCATGAAGAACTCTCTTTCAGGACGACGCCGATTAAACTGAGTAAACGGGCGAGTGAAACCGAAAGGTCTAAGTTTTAACTCAAGGTCTGGTATGTTCTAAAAATATAATTAATGACGTAATCAATTACGTGTATTATACCTCCCTGAGCTTTTGTTCTTCTAACGCACCCAAAAAAAAACTGAAGAAAAAACGAACGAAATTTGCCCAACTGTCATTTTTCTCTTCTCATTTACTAGTCAACATCACCACCGTCATTAACAGGGGCCCGTCTGCACACACGAACCGGAATAGCACAACATTAACAGGTTTTCTTTTGGGCTTTTCTATTCAAATTATTTATTTTCGACCTCCTTATTTATTCATTAGTTTGTTATACGACCTAATCAACTCACTCGTGCACGCGGAAAAGCAACAGGGTATATTAAATTCAGCCTACACCCCATCAACATCGTTATCTTATTCATAAACTTGACAGCTTTCGTCATTTTCAACAACATATAAAAAAATGAAGCTCTCGTCATTACCATTAGTACTGTTAGCGTTTGCCGCTAGCGCTCAGGCTCAGGCTCAGCAACCTAATGGTGCTGGTGGTGGTATGGCCGCTGGCGCTGCCGATAGCACTGTCAACGGAGTCAACCCAGATAGTTCTGTCGGCTCTGCTGCTGGTATCACTGAAGACCCTGCTGGCCTTCTTAGCCAGTCTGCGGGCTCACAGCTTGAAGGTACTTGGTCCTCTAAATCCAACGCTGTCTTCACGGGGCCTGATTTTTACGACCCCGTTGACGAACTCTTGATCGAGCCTGCACTCCCGGGCATTTCCTACAGTTTCACAGCTGATGGCTACTGGGAGCAGGCCCTCTACAGAGTTACAGGAAATCCCAAAAATCCCAAATGCCCTACAGCTGTACTCGTTTTCCAGCATGGCACCTATGAGATTCTCTCTAACCAAACCCTAGTCATGACACCATTCAGGGTTGACGGCCGACAGCTCGTTTCGGACCCTTGCAAAAGCTCACAATCTACTTATCAGCGTTACAACGACACTGTTATTATGCAAAAGTGGGAGGTTTATGTTGATCCTTATCATGGTAGATATCGTTTGGATCTGTATCAATTTGACGGTGCTAGATTACCGCCACTCTACCTTGCGTACAAGCCACCAATGATGCTGCCCACTATGACCATGAACCCTACCGAAGGCGCGTCTCAGGCTACTGGTGTTTCTTCTGATGAAAGCCAGTCAAGTACTGCGGAGTCGGCTGCCACTCCTTCGTCGGCTGCCTCGCTGCGGAAAAAAATTAGAAGAGGGTTGGAGAACAGATCACGCACTCCTGCTGTCAAGAAACAGTCGTTTGATTTGGAAAAGCTCTGGTGGTTTGGCGTTAGTCTCATTGGTGTTGGTGCTACAGGCTGGCTTGTATTGTAAGTCGGTGTATTGATTATCGCAAAGACCACGAAGGAATTTATTAAATAAAAGAAGAATTACACAGGACTGTATCGTTCATTTTTTGGCACACGAAAAGGGGTTTTTTATTATTTTTTTTTTATACGTAGCTTATTTTGACTTGTAATAAAATGAACAAATTTAAAGTATTTTGCTTTAGATCCATTGCTTTAGAAGTACTATCACCTCAGGTGTCTTTTTTTTTTTTTGGATATCTGTTTATTGTCCTTACATCAAATGGTTACAAATAAATTATATAACAAAATGACATATAAAGAATACATATGATTTCAAAGGCGCTTGTCTATATGATCACAGATATCTTTTTTATTTTTTTTTTATTTTTCTTAAAAAAAAATTA
>Ga0160505_101686_pt1 | contig 10217 bp, 9 predicted proteins | sample DIDeMG_FD_108225 | JGI IMG/M metagenome (GOLD analysis project Ga0160505, IMG submission 108225) | Enriched chicken feces microbial communities from UW Madison campus, WI, USA - DID2874_E49_Stillage MG | ecosystem: Host-associated > Birds > Digestive system > Large intestine > Fecal ...
TGGTTGCTTGCTGTTGGATCGGTGGAAGCGATGACCCAGTCCTTGGAAGGGGGTGGGAAAAAACAAGTGGTGATGGTACAAGAGTAGTGGAGTCTACACCGGGATGCCCTGTTGAAGAGCCTTTGACGGCGAGATGGAGAATGTGAAGGAAGGAGCGGAAGACATTGGAGACGAGAAGAGACGGAGACGTAATGGCGACCTCCATCCGCAGGCGTCCCTTCCTGGGCTGTGGTCTGGCCCTCGTCCTTTTCCCTTGCCCTGCCGTGAAGCTTGACGGCGTGCTCAGAAGACCTCCACTCTTTAATTTTGATGTAGCCATCATTGCTCCAGATCCCGCTCCAGCTCTCGAGGTTCCCACGCTTTTGGCGCACGACCTGCACGGTGGCGGGTGGCGGGACGGAGTGATAACCCTGATCCCCTTTCAGACTTTTGCCATTCATGAATCACGTGGGGAATCTCGGATCCGAACAGCGAATATCTTTATGACGTGTAAAATAAAAGTTGCTCCTCTTTTGTGGAGGGCTCCAGTATTTTGAGCCAGCTTGAATTTCAGTTCAGTTGCAACCCCCACCACCACTACGACCACCACCAGCGGCGTGATTGCTCATCCGGTCATCATCGAGCTCGTCGCTTCTCCATCTCTCTCTCTAATCTTGTAACACTATCACTAAAAAGCTCGACACGATGGAGTACGAGCCCGATGCCCGTGGACTTGAGTCCTACATTCTCTGTGCCGACTGCGGTACCGTCATCTCGTCGGCGAACGGCGCTGGTCTCTGTAAGTCGCGATGAGTCTCGGTCAGCGAGGTCCAGTTGCCTCCGTGGCAAAGGCGCAAAGGAGCTAACGCTTAGGTGTGGGATGTCTCCGTAACTCGGTCGATATCACTGAGGGTATCCCCAAGGAGGCCGTCATCAACTTCTGCCGTGGTTGTGAGCGCTTCCTGTCGCCGCCGAACACCTGGGTCGCATGCCAGCCCGAATCGCGCGAGCTTATGGGTAAGCGCTGAGTCAAGCTACGGCTCCGAGATAGGATCCTCGCTAACCAACAGCTATCTGTTTGAAGAAGATTGCCCGCCCACTGCTCAAGGTCCGCCTTATCGACGCCGCGTTCATCTGGACTGAGCCCCACTCGCGCCGTATCAAGCTCAAGATTACGATCCAGAAGGAGGTCTTGGCGAACACTGTCCTGCAGCAGACCTTTGTCCTTACCCTCGTCGTTCAGACCGGCCAGTGCCCGCAGTGTACCCGTCTCGCGGCCAAGAACACATGGAAGGCGTCGGTGCAGGTCCGCCAGAAGGTGACGCACAAGCGCACCTTCCTCTTCCTCGAGCAGCTCATCCTCAAGCACAACGCGCACAAGGACACGACTTCGATTTCCGAGAAGCGCGATGGTCTCGACTTTTTCTACACGGAGCGTAACATGGCGATCAAGATGGTCGAGTTCCTTGCCGGCGTCGTCCCCGTGCGCACCAAGGGATCCGAGCAGCTCATTTCGCAAGACACCCACTCGGGTACCGCAAACTACAAGTTTACGTACTCGGTCGAGATCGTCCCCGTCTGTAAGGACGACCTTGTCGCCATCCCCAAGTCGCTCGCGCGTCAGTGGGGTAACATCTCTCCCCTCACCATCTGTTCCCGCGTAGGAAACTCGATCCACCTCCTCGATGTCATGACCCTGCAGCAGACAGACGTCAGCGCTCCCGTTTACTGGCGCCAACCTTTCGACTCTTTGGCAACGGTGTCGGACATGGTCGAGTTTGTCGTTCTCGACATTGAGCCGACCGGTGCTCAGCGTGGAAAGTGGGTGCTCGCGGACGCACAGGTCACGCGTGTTTCGGGAACCGGACACCGGGCCGACGAGGACGGCATGGGCGACGACGGCATCTACCACACCCGCACGCATCTCGGACGTTTCCTCCAGCCTGGAGACACCGTTCTCGGCTACCACTTGACAAACGCAAACTTCAACTCTGACGCATTCGAGGCGATGGACCAGTCGAGGGTTCCCGACGTCATTCTTGTCCGCAAGACATACCCCAACCGCAGGAAGAAGAACAAGGCGAGGAACTGGAAGCTCCGCTCGATCGCCAAGGAGGCCGAGGACAACGCCGACGCACCGGCCTCGGGTGTCGGACGAGGAGCCCTTGGTCGCCGTGGTGGTGTGGACGCCAAGAACGTCGAGCGCGACTACGAGCTCTTCCTCCGCGATCTCGAGGAGGACCCCGAAATGCGTGCCGCCGTCAACCTGTACAAGGCCGACCCGGTCGTCGAGGACGACGAGGACATTGCCATGGGATCCGGAGCCGCTCCCGGATCGGGCATGCGCGGCGGCAAGCGCCGGACAGGCGCCGCCACCGCTGCTGCGGCCGCCATGGACATGGACGATGAGATGTCCGAGGAGGAGGAGCCCGACTTCCCGGAGATCCAGATCGACGAGCTCCTCGAGCACTTTGAGGAGATGGGCATTGACGGAGAGGAGGTCCAGTGAGGGATGGCATGGCTTAGATGACACGGATGGGGATTCAGATACCAGTACAAGACTAGTTTTGTATGCATTCGTACTAGAGTTTACATCATGGTCTGGATAGGCGGGGCGTAAGTCAGCCGCTCCGTCAGTCGCAGTCCCAAGACGCAGAGGTACTGATTATGAACTGTCACTGATACATATCGCAGAGTTGGTTTAATAAGAGGCCTACAAGAATGAGTAAAGAAAGGCCTATCCGGTCACGAAAGAGGGGACAAGGTAATGGCGAATGGAAACACTACAGTACTAATTAACGATATCCGCCCTTATAGATCTAAACTTCGTTCACGATGTCATGTTCTAGCACTCGCCCCCGGTGACCCAGGAGCCATCGACAGCTTCAGACTCTCATGCACAACGTACGACCTGCGGTTGAGCTCCTCAACGAAGGTGACAGCCATAGCGTACGTATCCCGCGGGCCAGCCAGTACCGCGTCCGACAGCCTCCTCAAAACACTATGGCGAGGTAGCTCATCGCGCCAGCCGACTCGTAAAAACGGCTCCAGTGCCGGTGGAGATAGCCGCGCCCCCCAATCGCCAGTCTGATCCCGTGGCAGACTGAGACGCTTGCACTTTGCCGGCAATGATCTTTGGAACCCGAGGCCCGACAAAAGGTCGGGGAGAGCACCGGGATGCCGTAGGAAAGACCGCAACACCCTAACGTGAGACGTCAACGCAGACCATCATGTAATGTGGCTGTGCGTACCATGGGTTCAACATTAGAGATCTACCGTACCTTCGAGTCTAGGAAACTTTTCCAGAAACGCTCCGAGCCAGCTAACAATCGTGGCCGGAGTTGCCCATCCTGGAGGCGATGACAATACCACCTTGGCCCCCCCTCCGTTCTCGCCAGATTCATGAACCGAGTTCTGTTGTCGGGAAGACTAGAAGTTTCGGAAAGTCGCCGAGAGGACCTGGCCCAGTTGTGGGTTACCATTCCTGTTGGTCATGTTGGACTGGGACGTACGACTGCGTCGGTAGATTATATAACGTGAGCAAGAACGGCTCTTAGCGGACCTGCCGGGGGTCGCGTTTCGAACTGTGATACCTAGGTTGACCGCACAGCCGAGGCGTGTGGCGCCTGCCTGTCGCCAGCAGAATGGTTATGTTCAAGCTTGTTGACACTTAACAGGACCCACCCCTGGCGTTTGGCTTTTCTTAGCCCTTACCACGCTTCCGGTGCCGATGCCTAAAGAGTATCCTCCAGTGGCGATGAGACGGGTAGCCCGATAACGCGGATAGGTAGCGAAAGGTCCTACTGCAGCGTATCTGCTCGTTGTCGATGTCTAGCTGCTCAGAACTTTTTTGAATACTTAAGTGGCTCGATGCATTGACCGTGAGCCCCTCTCCCACTTCTCTCCAACCTCATCGACGCACCATGCTCCTCACCGCGGCCATCCTTATGGCAGGCACGCTCGCCGCGCCTAGCCCCGACCCCAATGCTCCAGAGACCGCCGGCGGCGTCCCTATCCGCCTCTCTAAAACCATCCACCAGCACACTGGACTCGAACGCCGTGCGGACGCCCCGTCCGGTGCTTCTGAGTGAGTTTCGCGACGTACTACTTCGTGCCACAGCCGACCTGCTAACATTCAACAGCCTGTCAATCCACGGTCGCAGCCACTTTTCAGCAGCCATGGAGGTTGGGTAGGTTCAGCTCCTGCTCCGGAGATTCTGGAAACCCTTCGGCAGTCTCTTGGTCCACAAGCTAACTTTTCCAACAGAACTCCTCCCCAGCCCATCCGCGTCGGCTTCTATGCCGGCAGGACCAGCCACCTCCAGCTCTTTGAAGGAGGCACAGACGCTCAGAAGCTCTACACGACCATCGATGGCCAGTATTACACCCCTGGTCGGTCGTCTACGTTCAAAGAGGGCCACATGATTGGCGCATCTAAAGAGTTCAACGCAACCACCCGAGCCGACACGGACCGAGTGTCCATTGGCGGCTACGCCTTTGACGACTACGGCTTCTGTGAGTCTCCTCGTCCCCCGCCTTGTCCTGTCACCACTAACTCGGTGATAGATGGTTCAAACACCACCACTGAGGCCTACGTTGCCCGGGTCGCTGGCCAAGCTGGTACACTTAGCCTTGGGTTCAATCCCGACCCGCAATTCTTCAAGCCCATGTGGAAGCACATCAAGGAAGCAGGCGGCAGTGCCGACGCTGGCTTGTACCTCGAGCGGATCGTCGCCGTCGACCCACTTGCGGACTTGACTGGACGGGAGCCACACCAGGACAATGCAGGCGAGCTCATGCTTGGGTTCGTACTTTGCCTTGAACTTTGCTAATCCTTTCTAGCGGCCTCAACTCCAAATACTACCAGGGCGACATCAACTACATGGACGTTTCAACGGACGACTTGGGCTATGTCAGCGTTCCACTGGACGCGATCAAGGTCAACGGCGAGAAGCTCAACCACACAATCCAGTCCGTTAACATCGGCACGGGCATCTCGACAGCGTCGACCGGTGTCATTCTTAACCTCGGCGTCCCCGGTCCGGCCGTGATCAACGTCGGAAGCCAGTGGTTTAACCTCGGCAGCGAGACGTTCAAGGCGCTCATTCGCAAGATCCCCGGATCTGAGGCTGTCGTCGGCGACGACGAGATCACCAAGTTCCTCTCCGTTCCCTGCAACACGAATCTCGAGATCAGCCTCTCGTTCAACGGGCAAGACTATGCTATGCGTCCCCAAGACTGGATCGCCATCGATAGCAGGAACACGGGGGACAAAAACTGCATGGCTCTCTTTACAAACTATCCCACGGACCCCACCTCACTTTCGACGGCTTTCCTCCAGAGCGTCTACACCGCCTGGAAGTTCGATACTCGCCAGATTGGCTTCGGCCGTCTCCCCGACGGCCTGCCGACGCGTAACACCACCGTCAACGGCACCGTGACTGTCGACGTTCCGATGCCGACTCACACTTACGCCAATGGAGCCAACGGCGACACTCCGTCTACCACCCCCACGCCCTCGTCTCCCGCGACTGCCCTCCAGCCGGCGTTTGTGGCGGCTATCTTGTCGGCCCTGAGCGTCTGTGCGGCCTCTTTTTTCGTCTAAACAAGAGAACAGTTATCTGAAAGATCACAATATAGTTGATAAATGAGAGTTTTGTGTACGAATATACTAGGCTGGAGTGACCGGCGGTGGTGAAGTCTGTGGCGAAGTGGGGAACCAGTATCTTCCACTGACGATAACATACTGACACCAGCGGTGAACGCGGAAAGCTGCTCCTCGCTGTGCATCTGCATGCCGGTGCCTATTGTGGTTTACTTTTCCGTGTCGGAGAAACCCTAGCAGAGACACAGATGATGTCGAGACTTGGAAGTCCCCGAGGTGACATCAGCACAAACCCAGACGTGGTCATGTGCCACATGCAGTTGTCCGCGGTTGTGGTTGTCGCATGAGAAGGGTTTCAGACCGCTGAATCTGTCGATTTGGCTATTGATAACTGACCAGATGAGAAAGACGCACAGGTCCACCGCGCCGTTCATGTGTCCTGCACCAGATGACCCCGGTCGAGGGCGCGCGAGCGGTATAGCGAGGGTGGAGGGCGTCCGCTGCTTTCTCATGTCTTGGCTTGTGTGGCACCTCGACTTGCGCATAGGCTTTGGTCTGGACCCTGGGGCGATCAGATTTGCTTAGAACGTTGTCAACGCTCAGGTGGGCATGCCCAAAGGTTTGGACTGTGATTCAATACACAGCTGCATAACGTAAGGAGAACAGGTTCTGATGGAACGGTCACGGGCTTGCGGGGTTTTACCATTATCGGTGCACAGCACGTCCATGGTCACAGAAGGAGCTATGGACATAGCTATTGAGGCTTGTTTTCTCAACCACCCTGGTGCTTAACGGTCGGCTCTTTAGCAACTTCATTCTCTGACATCATTCTTAAATCGCGGGTACCTCGCGAGCTCGCGAGCACGATTACTGCGGTAAGGTCTTGATGGCCGTCCTTTGCAGTTCTTCGGAAGCAAAGCCAGACTCATCGGTTTCGGCGTTGCCATTGAGTAAACATTATGCGTCTATGTCAAGCGCCCACCTTCAGTTGATCCTCCCTATCCCTCGTTCTTGCCAGAATCCGGTAAATTCTGACATACAATGCTTTTGACCACGGCCTTCCTCGTGGCAACGGCAGTTGTGTCCGCCAGCTCCGTTGCAGATGCTCCCGGCGTCCTGCCTATTCGCCTGTCGGCGAAATGGTATGCCTCCCTCCACAGGCGTGCTGAAGCGGCGTCAGGCAGCAGCAAGTGAGTATGACCCAATATGCAATGCCCTGCTTTGCTCCTCGTGGGACGTACTGACTGTTCAAGCATGACAATCACCGGTGGATCAACTTACTCGACCACCATCGAAGTAGGGTACGTCCTCTGCACACATCGAGTAGTGGCCACGGAGGTCTCGACTGACTTGATGCCCGCAGGACTCCCCCGCAGGCCATTAATATCAACATCTACCTCTCCAAGATCAGCCAGCTCCACCTGTATGAGGGCGGTGAGCATGCCCATCTGGGCCAGGATGGCACCCCAAGGGGATACTTCAGTCCCGGCCTATCGTACACGTTCAAGACCACCAACCAGACCCTTCCGGAGACTATAGAGTACGATACGCCGGCCCGCTACGATTCGGACGTGGCCTCCATCGGCGGATACTCTATGAACGACTTTGCCTTCTGTGAGTGGGCACTCCACAAGTTGCCTTGTGTCGATGCCAGCCCGCGCAGGTTGCTTTGCGCCATGTCGCTAACACACTTTCAGACGGCATAAACGCGACCGAGGACGCCGCTATCTTCGATGCTGTCCACAACAGTGGTAATCTTGCCATTGGATTCGATGCCGACCTCAACGGGGACTTTGGCGACCCTCTCTGGAAGCGCATTGTCGCACAGGGCGGGAAAGCGGAGGCGGGTATCTACCTGCAGCGCACAGCTGCCGTCGACGAGCTCTGGGGCGCGCCCAGAAATACCAGGCAGGACATCGCTGGAGAGCTTATGCTCGGGTAAGCATCGAGCTCGTCAAAAGAGCTATCTTGTTTTTGTGTGTCCCTGCTGATCGGTTCCCAAGTGGCCTCAACTCGAAGTATTATCAGGGAGACATCAACTACCTAAACACCACAATTGAAGAAGATGGTGGAGTCTATGTTCATTTTGAGGGCTTCAAAGTCAACGGCGAGAGGCTGGCCGCGACGAACGAGACGCTTGGCCCTCCCTTGCGGCTGGGGAATCGCAGCATTCTGTTCGATGTGAGCGTGCCCGGTCCGATTTACCTCATCCCCACATTTTCAGGTTTCGGCCTTGGCAACGAAACATTTACTGCGCTCCACGCCAAGATCCCCGGTGCTCAGCCGATTCCCAAGAGCACCTTGCTGTATGCCGGCATTGATCAGGCCATGTATGTGCCGTGCAACACCAGCGTCGAGATCACTCTCTCGTTCAATGGGCACGACTACCCCCTGCGCCCGCAGGACTGGATCAGCACCAACTCGTCGACCCCGGGGGAAAACTGCATGAGCATGTTTATCAACATGCCCAGAGTTCTGAATTGGGTTGGAGCGGCATTCGCCCATAGCGTCTACACTGCTGTCAACTTTGACACTCGACAGGTTGGCTTTGCCCGTCTTGCTGATGGCTTGCCTACCCGTAACACCACAGTCAACGGCACAGTGACTGTTGATGTGCCCACCGCGACTCGCACATATGCGAATGGCGAATCGCCTAGCACCAATACTGAATCGCCCAGTACCAGTACCGAGTCACCCAGCACCACCCCCACGTCCCCGGCCGCTGCACTCCGGCCCGCATTTCTGCTGCGGGCGCTTGGTGTGGCCGCTGCCGCCCTCTTCGTCTAAACCAGAGATTTGGTACTAGAGCAATTAAGTTGATACAGGAGAATATCTTGTCTAAGAACTTATGACTGCATCGAGCAACGTACTGGAAGTGCCACTTGGCGTGCGTGTCCGTAAAGGGAGTTGTACGCCCTCGCTCATCCTGCGACGATCCCAGCGGATCAGACACTATGAGGACAGCCAGCAGTGGCACGGCACTGCCACTCTTCACTCCACAGTCAACAGGACCGCATGCACATCCTGGGACCTCCGTTTAGCTACTACACTGAGGTAGTGGTTAGGAGAGATACAGATGAATGAGTTCCATGAGCACTTTGAGGAGATGGGACTCGATGAACACGAGGTCCCGTGAACGGTGGCGTGGGGTAGACGACGGCACTGACGGGCATTCAGATGCACGTCAAGACTAGTTTTGTATGCATGTGTACTCTGTGGAGTTGACGGCTCACAACTCGTTCTGGGCAGGTTTTCCGAGATCTGGCGGACGCCCAAGGAAGTAGTTCCGATGGAGCTCCAACAACTACGAGTGCCTTGAACAGAGACTGCGCAGTGACGGCGGTATGTACTCTGAATATGAGCACACGGCAATTTGGCAATCGTTGGTGAAGTCTTGGCATCTTGGAACACCGCCCTCTGTCGTTATGCATGAAAGCTTAACGTTGGTTGGCCATGTGCCCAATGGGTAACATGACTGACAGTAACCGCATAATTGCGTGTCTACATTAACCCTCGCTGTGATCACTCATGCCCTCCCACATGCCTACTCCAAGCATCACCAACCGACGATGTTGCTCGCCACCGCCTTACTTGTGGCAGGAGTACTTGCCGCCGACAACGCCAACGCCAACGCGCTGGAGGCCGCTGCAGGTGGCATTCCTCTCCGCCTCTCAGCGAGGAGGCCGCCGCACCGTGCCTCTCTCGAACGACGTGCTGGGAACGTGTCCGGTGCCATTGAGTAAGTCTACAGTGTCGGTTTATTACATTGTTCGATAAAGAATGCGCTAACTAGGAGCTTGTCAATCCACGCCTACTCGACATACTTGGCCTCCATAGAGGTTGGGTAAGTTCAAGTCGGGACCCCAGAGTACCGATACCCAGCCGTGGTTTGTCATTAACACTTGCAACTGACTGTCGTCGATAGAACTCCCCCACAGTCCATCCTTGTTCAATTCTCTCCGTCCAAGACCAGTTTTATCCAGCTCTACGAAGGTGGTAACGACGGCGACGCCCATACCGATATCACCGGTCGATCTTTCAGCCCTGGTCATTCATCAACGTTCAAGACGACCAACAAGCTTGGTGCCCCGACAACAGAATACAATAAAACCGGCCGTGCTGACTCGGATCTAGTCTCTATTGGTGGCTACCGCTTTAATGACTTGCCCTTTTGTGAGTCCGCTTCCCGTGGCTATATGCATGTTGGCACCCCTAGTCTTGTGTGTGCTCCCACTGACTCGTGGTCAGATGGCCTCAACAACACCAATAACGCCATATTGCTCAGTCGCACCGGCGCTGCTGGTGTTGTGACGCTCGGATTCAATGCCGACAGCAATACCGAGTTTGGTGACCCTCTATGGAAGCGCATCGTGGAAGCAGGGGGGGCTGCCGAGGCAGGGTTGTGCCTGGAGCGGATCATCACCGTTGACGACATAGGACCTCTGACCGGAAACGAGTCGCACCAGGACAACGCAGGCGAGCTTATGCTGGGGTGAGTGGGTGAGCCCGCTCAGTATCGTCTAGTTCCTATGTTCTGCCTGGGTTTGAAGTTTTGACGCTTATCCTATTCAGCGCAATCAACCCCAAGTACTACAAGGGTGAAATCAACTACATGAACATTACCACGGACGAA
>Ga0160505_101687_pt1 | contig 10216 bp, 7 predicted proteins | sample DIDeMG_FD_108225 | JGI IMG/M metagenome (GOLD analysis project Ga0160505, IMG submission 108225) | Enriched chicken feces microbial communities from UW Madison campus, WI, USA - DID2874_E49_Stillage MG | ecosystem: Host-associated > Birds > Digestive system > Large intestine > Fecal ...
AAAAAAAAATTTTTATTTTTTTTTTTTTAAATTTTTTTTAATTTATTTTTTTATTTTGGCTTTGCGTTGATCTGTTATTGTCCTGATTGTCAGGCCTGCTTGTACTCGAGGGACTTACCAGGTAGCCAAAGAAAAACAGTAACAACAAAAAAATAAAACCCATTGGCGGCAGGAAATGCGCGTGTCTATACTTTGCCAGTTCCCTATACTTGCGCTTCCCCATCCAAGCCGTCCCATTTTTATATGCGTGCTGATCACCCTGATCGCCTAGCCATCATGACCAGCCGGGATTCCACATTCATTGGCCCTTTCTATTTCCGCATCTAGACGGATGCTGGCTACAACAGTGCAATCTATGTGTGTGTGTAAGGGTATTGCCCATGTTGGCCCGGGGATCAGCGCCGGGACGAGGACTCGCGATGCGACCGGCGGCCCTCGTCGCCGTCACGCTGGCGACTCCGGTGGCCTCGATCCCGGTCACTACTGCTTCTGTCATCGCGACTGCTTCTGTCATCACGACTGCTTCTCTCATCGCGATCATACCGACTACTTCTACTGTCTCTATCACGGTAACTCCTCTCGTCCTTGTCACGATGGCTGTGACGGTAACGGTCTCTATCGCTGCTGGCTGTGCTGCGGTGGTCACGGCCGTATTTGTCGCTTCCACTTCTCCGGCTGCTGCTGCTGTATCGGTCATTATCGCGTCTGCTACTACTTTCATGACGGCGATCTGACCATTTGTCGTCATCGCGCTTTTTATACGACGCCGGCTGCCGTGGCGGCGATGGGCTCCGGTGGTGACTCCTTCCGCTGGATGACTGGAACCGGGTACCGTGGACAGACTGCCGCTTGGCGTTTGACTTGTTGCGCCATGCACCCGCTAGTTTTGACACACTCTGGGAAAAGTCAACGTGAATACGGCGGTCATCAATCAGTACACCTTCCATCTTGAGGTACGCGCGTTCACAGTCTTCCTGCCGGTCAAACTCAATAAATGCGTACTGCAACGAGTCGCCAGTCTCCGGGTCCCGGATGACTTCGCACGAGAGAATTTTGCCAAACCGCGAAAAGATGAGTTCAAGATCCTCGGCCTGCGTGACTGGATTGAGCTTGCAAACAAACAAAACATTTTCCTCTGGTTTGACTTCTGCAAAAGGGAGATCACCAATGATTTCAAGAGTCAGGGCCTGCGCTGTGGCGTCCCGGTCAGCTTTGGTCTTTACACCACTTGCACTACCGTTTCCATTGTCCTCATTATCACCAGTATCAGCTGGTTCCTGGTTGAACGCTTCGGCAATGAGTTCAATCTGGCCCGGCGAGGGTGGCGGACTTTCATCAGGGTACGAAACACCGTCAACATCATCAAACGGGTCATCCAGTATATGTGAATGTAGAACTAAAACCGGCAGCAACGGCTTGCCTGAAAAGTCAGTCACGACCTCATTAATCTTGTCGAGTGTGTCAAGTCCCTCGACAACAGTGCCGAAAATAGCCAGCTCCGTATCGGGTTCGTAGTTTTCCGTTAATGAAATGCAAAACTGAGAGTCTGCCAACAATTCCTCGTGGTTGAATCCATCCCGACCCTTTGATGGAACAGTTGTAAATGCAACCGTGCCTTTTTCCTTGAACGTAATGTCGGTTGATCCCGGTTTCTGGAGTTCAGGTGTAAAAAACTTGGATGCTGGCTTGTCTTTGGAAAACCCCCAAATACTAGAATTGTTCCCGTTCGGCTTGTCTCCAAGGTAAGCGAGCTTGTTCTTGCGGATAATGGGAATGGGCGTGTAGTTGAAATATTTCAGCTTGCAAAGCTTGATAAAGTTGGTGCAAGATTTGGGGCAACTCTTCCATAGTAGGTCAATGACCAAATCTCCTAAAAAATAAACAAAGCAGTTAGCAATGTAGATGTGATAATAAAATCCTACTAACACATACCTTGTGTTGTTTCCAGCAATACACTCATCGTGAAAGTTGTTGTCAAGATTGGGGCGGCGAAGGAAGGAAAAAATCAAACTCCCAACTACTGTTGTTTTTATTTTGTTTTTTTGCTCTATCCATGAAAGCCCTTGCATTCAAAAAGTACATCCTGATCCAACAATCTACGCCCTGAATAAAAAAAAACAAAGCAAAAAACACAATGGCGGGCAATGACTTCAAGAATATTAAGACCAAAAACATTGGTTACTCGAATATTCCCATTTCTGTCAACACTTTGCACCATGCCCCGTTCAAAACAAAGAACTCAATGTCTTCAAAGTCTTCTGACTGCAGTTTAGATCGCATCAGGGTCGCCAGTTCCGCCTCAACCAATCTCAGCTCCGCCAATACACTGGCACCCGGCAGCAGCAGCAGCCTATTTGGAGTTTCTCAGTCCTTCTCAAAAACCAAATTCACCAAGGCTACTGAACAGTCGGCAATTAATAGTCTCCACTGTGAGTAGGAAAAAAAAAAAAGACTATAATCCATAAGCTAAAAGTCAAACAACTAACCATCAAACTTTAGCGGACACCGACAAAGAGGGCTCGTTTTTGCCCGAGAATCATGGTGAAAAAGCTGAATATCAAGAATACCGCGAGAAACTGCTTGACATGCATCGTAGACTATCCGTATCTAGTGATACTGACCAACCCGCCAAATTGGAGTTACCCACTAAAGCTTCCCGGATTGAGCTCAGAAAAGTTGGCGAGAGGCTTTTCCCTGCTATTGATATCCATCCTTACAATTGCTCATACACTCAAGACTACAAGTCCGGCCCCTTTTATGAAGACTGTGTGTATGATGACGACGAGATGAAATTGTCATCACTTATTAGCCGTGACATTTCTTTTAACCCATCCGTTACAGACCAAGAAGAGGCAGAAGTTGCTAAGTATTTGATATTTCTTGATATTGACCTGCTACTAACTATTAGCTTTTAGGACTTGAAACAACCCAGTACTTGGGTTCACCCTGGAAAGCTGCGACGCAGCAAGTCGAACGCATCCATGGATAATGCGGGTGTTGCTGGCACTGTCCACCATACTACCATTTATAAAGAAAGCATCATGAAATCGTTGTCTCACTCTGTTGACGATCTCTCCTTGGCAGCAATGTCTTTCCTACAGGGCCGTAACGAGCTCGCAGGCGACTACACACTAACACAGGATCAGGCTGAAAAGGCACAGTCGGCGCAATTTCAAAGCTCGCTCTTTGTGTGTAATGATGATGAACGGGAGTTTTTGGAGCAAGAAAAGAAAAGCCGACATGAACTAGTTGAGCAGCTTGACAAGGGCCAATTGCAGAATGATGATAAGGGGAAACCAAGTGGGGAGGAACGTAAGCCACACCATTACCGTGGGTTTTTTAGGCGGATTTTCCGGGGTAAACATGCAGCTTCATAATGTGGGAAGACAAGAGTTTTACTTTTTGAGAGTGCAGTCTGTATTTATGAATGAATTACAATACCAGTCTTCAAGAGATGTGTAGAGTTAGTGAAGATTTTATTTCATTCAAAATTTTTTTTAAATAATACATGTCTATAAGCAGCCAGTTAACAGCATACCCTTGAACTCAGAGAATATTTTTTTTCAAAATTAAAGTGCCCATGCAAACACGTTACAAAAACCTTTCTGTGAGAGTTCAAGCCATAATGTTTTTAAAACGTCCAAGGGTTTCGGTAGACAACACGCACTCACCCTTGCTTTAAAAAAAAAATGGATTTTATGATCCAACTGGGGAATATCAGTACGGGTTGTAGGCAATAACTGAAGTGAATACAGACCCTGGTGTCGTTTGATTATTTTATTTTTATTAATTTTTATTTTATTAATTTTTATTTTATTAATTTTTATTTTATTTTATTTTATTCATTTAAATTTTATTTTGTGGCCTGGTATTATTATATCTTTACACATATGGGGACAATGAACTGATTGTTTATCTATGGGTTGTTGTTGTTGTTGTTGTTGTTGTTGTTAAGCAGCAGCAAAATAAACGGTGGCGTAAAACCCAAGTCCGTAGGGTGATCTCTTGTATGTATTACATAAGCCACAATAATTCTACTTACACAAACCGGTACTTTACCCAAAAAAGGGAGTACCTGATTTGGTACCCAGTGCAAGAGGGTTTTAACTGTTTGAAGTTTGGCTTAGCGTGTTCAGTTTCTACTGTAAGAGAGAGATATTAGGTAAAAACCTATACAGCGTTTTAAGATTAAAATATTCAATATCATGGTAGTAATTAATACTACTATTCCATATCGAATTCATATATATACCAAATGCTCATGAAAGAAAAAATTTTTTTATTTTTTATTTTTTTTAATTCTTTTTTTTTTTCTTCTTCCTTTTGACCTGATTTTAAAACTGTTTATTATTTGTTATTTATTGCCTCCTCTTTTCAATCCTCTTATTATTACTGTTTCTCAGTTGAAGAAAAAAGAAAACAAAATCAAATCTCTTGTTGATCCCATCTTGTGCGTTGACCAGCCTGTTGTGCCTTTGTGCTCTGCAAAAGTCTTCGATTTCTTTTTTTTTTTGAGAATCAAAACAAACCCCGTTTAAAAACATCGGTATACAAAGTTTTAATTTTTTTTTGAAAGAAAAAAAAAAAAATAAAAACCTTTTGTCTCGTCTTTGATCAAGCCCTTCTCTTTTTCCTGGAAAACCTCTGCGTCTCAATTTCCGTCTATCCCGCTTTTTACTTTTATTTTCTTGTTTTAGCTGTTGCTGGTTTGACAGTTGATACAATTTCGTCCTAGTCTTGGCTATTTTTTATTTGTTTTTAATTTTTTTTTTTTTACTTGTTTTTTCTTTCCTTCTTGCCACTTCTCACTGTACACAAGATTTTTCAATCCTTACTAGATCATGTCACAGGTCTCACATATCAACAACAACATAAACAACATGCCACTCTTTGGCGGTGGCATTTACTCCAACGGTGCTTCAGCATCTTCTCATCCAACGTCACCTATACTCAATAATACCAACAACAACCCTACCTCGGCCCTGGAAAGCCAGTATCTCGTTGCTGTACATGACTTTGTCGGCAGAACTGAAGACGAAATAGACCTTAAAAAGGGCGATCATGTTCTCGTTTTAGAAGACGACAGTGAATTCGGCGATGGTTGGTACATTGGCCGTAATCTCTCTACTGCAAAAGCTGGTCTTTTCCCTTTTGTCTTCACCACCAAGCTCGTCTTGCCCACGCCAGCACCCCTCAACTCAACTCTAGTTTCACCTCTTCTTGCTGAGAGTAACGGCTTTTCGCATCAGAAACCCCAAAAGTATTCCTCCACATCCTCTCTCAATATCCAGCATGATGGCTCGTCCGCCGCTCCGGGACCTACCAAGAAGCCCTCGTTTTCTAAACCAGGCTACGTTCCAAACGAGTCCGTTCACGATACCCTCACCGACATTGATGAGGCCATTTCCGAACTCAACAATACTACCTCTCCTTACAACACCACTGTCGATACGTTTCCCTCTACTCCCACGACATCCTCATCAAGTAATTCTTTGCCGCATTTTCCATACAGTAGCATTTTTTCCTGGACGCCGCAAATGGTGCATGATTACTTTCTTTCCCGCGGGTATGAGGAAAGCGTGTGTGCTTGCTTTTTGCGTCATAAAATCACGGGGTCGATTCTTTTGGAGCTCGACTTGGGGTATCTTAAAGAGATCGATATAACATCCTTTGGCACACGCTTTGAAATCTCTAAGGAGATAAAGATGCTTAACCAAAAGATTGGTGAGTCCTCAGCTCCCAACAGCAGACCTTATTCCAACACAAGCGGCCTCAGCAAGACAAACAGCCTCGTTCAGACCCCAACGTCTCAAATTATGCACACGCCTTTCAGTTCGTCGCAACCCAACATTCTCATGTCTCCTCCCACTTTTAATCGGCATTCGCTTTTACGCACATCTTCGACAGATCTCTCCCCTGCATCTCAACAGTCACCCCAAACGCCAGGCTCATCCCGCAACTCTAGAAGGGAAACCAACTCACATAGAAAGGACTCTTCCTTTGATCCCAACTGGGTGTTACCAGAAAGACCGGCTGATCCGCCCATCTACGAGGCCGCCTTTGAAACCCCAACTACTCAGGTTCGAGGACGGGTCCGATCTTCCACCATCAGTACCACTGATCAGTATTTTCACGACAACCAACCTTCTCCTGACGTTCCTCCACTCCCCAAATATGCTCCTTTCCAATCCCAGGCTTCGAATCCCATCAACCGACCAAGCTCATCCAACAGCGCCGGGGGTCACTCGCGTAAGTCATCTTATGTCGAGGATACTCGCGTGCGCCACAAAACTCACTCACGCCAGAACAGTTTTGACACGGTGAGGGGCCACAACACTCAGGACAACTCCCACGTGGAAAGATCGCACTCTAGATCGGCATCTAGCGTTAGCATGGGATTTTCTGATTTTAGGTTTTTAAAACCATTCACCAATGGTACATTTCCTGATGAGTTCTTGGAAGATGGTGAGGAATCCGAAAAGCAGCTGACCCAGCAGGAAAAGCGTACTAGTGGGGCTTCTCTATCATTGCTAAAACCGTTTCAAATCGATACCAGCAAGATTCAGTCTAAAAAAGAAATGGATTCAGACGAGCATCTTGTGGGCCAAAAGCGAGTTCAGACTGACCCCACAATGGAAAAGTCCGATGATTTATTGGAGTCTCCCAAGACGCCCACTGCTAAGCAGCCTCTTTTGAGAAGTGCATCCTCACAGAACATGCTCCGATCCAAGACATTTAGTTCCTCGAAAAAGAAAACCTCGGCGTTCCAAGAGGGAATCAATACAGTTAGCCCTGAGGAGTCGGCCAAAACTGCGGATTTTTCAGGTTGGATGTCCAAGCGCGGCTCAGTTGCTGTTGGTACCTGGAAGTCTAGGTTTTTCACTCTGCACGGGACTAGACTTTCTTATTTTACATCCAAGTCGGACAGCCGAGAAAAGGGACTCATTGACATTACGTCACATAGAGTTGTTCCTGTGGGCGATGATGATCGGTTTGTCGCCCTTTATGCTGCAAGCGTAGGAGCTGGCCGCTACTGCTTTAAGGTTGTGCCTCCACAGGCAGGCACGGCCAAGGGAGTTACGTTTACCATTCCCAAGGTACACTATTTTGCCGTTGAAACGCGAGAGGAGCTGCGAGATTGGATGAAGGCACTGAAGAAGGCTACTATTGACCGTGATGACACTGTACCAGCAATTTCGTCCTGTGCTACGCCTACTATCCCACTTGCCAAGGCGCGCGAGCTTATTGCCGACGCCCGGGTAAGAGAGGATTCTCTGAGATTACAAGCTATTGCAGCAGCTAATCACGGAGATGGTAATGGTGTTGGCAGTTCCGAGAAAGATGGTATTAGTGGATCATGTGTTAATGAGACCAGTCCAGGTTCGTCAACCCCGGACTCAGCCTCAAACTTGCCATCCCTCAAGTCGTCAGTATCTGGATCAAGTAGCACGCCGGCATCTAGTACCAAGGCTGGAAATTTGATTTCTCCAACCGGCTCTGTTAGCAGCAGAACGGTCCCTGAACCCGTGGCTGATGTTCCTACCTCTGCTGCTTCTCCCGAACTCAACAATATAATTGCCAACACTGCTGGTTTGAAGTTGGCTAATGAAAACAATTCTTAATGCGTAATTTTTTCTTTTTTTGTGTGGATTTATTCAGTTTACAATTAATACTTTTAATATTTATTTTTCATTTTTTTGTTTCATTCCTTTTTTTTTTTCAAGTAAAATAATAAAATCTTGTCTATTCATCGTCACTAAATGTTGTGAGATCCTCCAGGGCCTTTTTAATTAAATGGGCTCCCTTGGGATCAAGGGTCAAAGCCACAGTAAGCTCACGCACGGCTTCAGTCCGCTTGTTCATCATTTTCAGAATTTGACCTCTGAGAAAGTGCACAGCAGCTTCATCGGGGGCCAGCTCGCCCAAGCATTCCAAATCACGCATGGCCTCTGGATACCGCTGCATCCTAATCAACAGGCGGGCCCGCTTGTAGCGCGAAATCGCCGACTTTGGGTGCTTACCAATAGCAGCAGAGTAGCAGGTCAGCGCGCGGTCAAGCTCCCCCAGGTGCTCCTCCACCACCCCGATGCAACAGGTAACAACGCTGTTGGCCGGGTTGATGCGGTGGGCCGTGGCGAAATGGAGTTTGGCCATGGCCGAATTGCCCAACCGTAAAAATACGACCCCGAGACCGTACCACGCGTTGTAATGACGCTTGTCAGTATGGAGCGCGCGGCGGTAGCAGGCCTGTGCCCGCTCGTAGGCGTCTGCCGTCACATGCTCGTGCGCTTCCAGCGCATGCGCGTACGCGGCGGCAGCGGAAGTGCAGCCACTCCTGCCCCCGCTGTCCCCCAGCGCACTGGCACGCTGAAACGCGCGGATCGCCCCTTCAGTGTCATTGGCCAGCGAAAGCGCGTTGCCGACGCTGCACCATGCCTGGGGCGCCGCCCGGTCCTGGGCCACCAGTGCGCTGGCCAGGTACACTAGCCTAGGGGCGTCGCGGAGATGCCAAAGCGCCGTACTGTAGTACTCCATGTCCTCGATGCGGTAGGGCTGTAGCTGGCGCAGCCGCACGAACCACTGGCACGCTGCTGGGTACTCGACTTTTTCAAAATGCATTCGGGCCAGCCGCGCGGCCACCCACGGCGTGTCAGCCTGCGCGGCAGGCAAGCGGTGCAGGGCCGCAATACACTCGTCACAGCGGTAGTGACAGTAGTAAATGTAGCTGGTGGTGAGAGTAGAGTAGAGCTGGGCGAGAGTTTTGCTGGCTTGCTGATAGTTTGCTTTTAGTTGACTTGAGCTGCGTGGTGACTTTTCAATTGCGTGCAGGCTTACATACGGCAGGTTTTTGGTAGATTGATTTAGCCCACGGGAGCGCTGCTGTGGAAATACAAACAAATCAGGGATGCCTGGGGTTTCTTTACTAAAATGAGAAGGTAATTGATGGAAGAAAATCTTAGTACTGCTGTTGTATTGGCCAGGGCTTTTTTGCGATTGAGCCGTCTCTGGCCCAGTTCCTTGCATGTATTCAATCTTTTCAAAACCTGGTGATGTAGTCGACAGGTCTCTATCGTTTATTTTGCAGTCATCGAGCGTAAGAATAGCTGAAGAGAAATTCTTTAAAACAACCTTTTTTCTACCTTCCATCAACCCCTCGCCATCATCATCAGGTTGGTCCTCTGGAGGTTTGAATATGTAAGCTGTGTCTTTATACAGCTTATCTACACTGATTTCAACTTGCAGCTCACATAACCCGGCTACCGCTTCCCAGCAAAAGGGATCCAGCTTTATCGCCAATGCAAAAGTCATAATTGCGCTTTTCTCAATCCCGGCGGCCTTGTAAAGGGTTCCAAGTAATGCCAGCACCATTGATGTATGGGGAATCACAACTCTGACCAAAACTAAATTATCATCGTCCAGTTGCCCGGGGCTTGCGATTTCCATGGACCCCTTCTTCCCCATAGTATTATTATCCTTGTACAAATAATCACCATTTTCAAGGGCAGCAATCCCCATCTGATATTTCTTCAACTCCAGACAGCACTGCCCATAGACAAAAAGACACCCCAAATGCGGTGTGTCCCGGGCGTAATTGAGGGCTGTGTAAATGTCGCCCGCGCGCAAATGGACGAGGGCAATAACATGACGGTAGTCATTGTTGGTGGAGTCAAACGCAAAAAGTCGCTCAGCTGTGAACTGGGCCGTACGGTAAAGTCCGACATCCAAGTACTGCCAGACCTTTTTGTGGAGGTATCTTTCCACGAGTTTCTGCTGCTGCTGGAAAGGGCCAGTTCTGGATGAGGGCATGATAGGCTAAAGTTTGACATTAAGCTGATAAAGAATAAAACAAACAATAAAAACAAAAGGAAATGAAATAAAAAAAAAATGTTTTATTGGTACAAGAATTACTTTTCATTGTGGTGTCCACTTAACTACAACATTGGTGTGCTACTTGCATGCTGTCAGACCCTGTTTGTTGTGGGGTCTGGGTGCCTGAATAAGGTGTTGATCACAAGTATTCAAGTGAACAATCATGGTTTTTTTTTTTTTTTTTTTTTTTTTTTCTTTTTTTTATGTTCAAAACAGTTTGACGAAAATGGAAAAGAAAAAGGTGAAAACTATTGGACCAAAGCCACGTTATAGGTCAAAGTCAAAAAAAAAAAAAAAAAAAAAAAAAAAACCATGATTGTTCACTTGAATACTTGTGATCAACACC
>Ga0160505_101688_pt1 | contig 10208 bp, 6 predicted proteins | sample DIDeMG_FD_108225 | JGI IMG/M metagenome (GOLD analysis project Ga0160505, IMG submission 108225) | Enriched chicken feces microbial communities from UW Madison campus, WI, USA - DID2874_E49_Stillage MG | ecosystem: Host-associated > Birds > Digestive system > Large intestine > Fecal ...
CTGGAGCTGGCGGCTCGAGGTAATCTTGTGGATGCGGAGGTAGTACGCTGGCGCTCCGGGGTACGGCGGGATGAGCCACGTCTCGATCTCGACGTCAGGGAAGGGGCGCCACGACGAGCGGAGGTGCACGGTCTCCTGCCCGCGGTTGACGAGGGTGGCATTAATGGGCTTTCGCCGCACGCGCCATGTCTCCCCGTCGCAGTCGGAGATATCCCGCACGGCGATCATGCTGTCTGCAGCCGTGTGCTCGAGGTCCATGTCGCCCGTGGCGCAGCTGAATCCAAAGGCGGAAGAGTACGCGAACTTGCAGTACTTGGCCGGTCCGTTCCGCATGCCGTAGTGCGGCATCTGGCCCGATGAGAGGAGGAACGTGTGCCCCGCCGACCGGACCATGATGTGCATGGGGTCCGGGAGCGCCTTGATCAAAGGCATGAACGCGGGGTACTCGAGCTCCTCGGAGGTCCAGAACGGGTGCTCGGCCGGCGCGCCGAGGCAGGCGAACGCCTTGCAGGCCCAATATGGGCTTCCGGGCGAGTTGTAGTTCTCCGTCATGTGGAACTGCTCGTACGCGTATCCGATATTGAGCGTGCCATCGGAGCGGAAAATGGTGGGTGTCTGGGACCACGAGCGCAGGTGCCGCAGGACCAGGCCCTTGAGGTGTCCCCATGTCAGTGGCGCCGGCGGGGCGACATCGCACAGTGCCATTGCTGAAAAGGTGGAAATGATGGCAAAGCGGTAGATCATGCTTCTGCCAAAGGGGATTCCTTCGCCCGAGGGCGAAAAGTAGTGAATAAAGTCGAGCACGAACAACTGCGCGCGCTCAGTGTAGCTCTTTGCGCGCTTTGGATCTGACTCGGCCGACAGTTTTGCGTACACCATCTGCGCAAACTGGATCGCGAAGCTGCTGCTGTAGTAGTCGAGCTGCATGACGCCCTCGGGGCCGTCCCTGCTCCATCCGGCGGATCCCGAGTCTGTCCCAGTTGGAGCGTGAGGCGGGAGCTGGAACGAGTCGAGCCTCTCGAGATCCAGCGACATGCGTTCCGGGTTGAAGTACTCGGAACCGATTTCCCGCAGGGCCAGGTTGGCAAAGACGCGGAACCACAGCCAGTTGGCTAATCGTCAGCAGGACTCTGCATTGTTGGCTCACTATCAGGCATCGGCTGCGATTGGCAGGTGTTCAAGAATGCAGCGATGTTCTTTTTGGTTTCTTCCGTCTGGTTCTAACTTGTCAGCACACTGGCTCTCTGCGCTACATACATTGAAGAAGACGTCGGGCTGCAGAGCAATCGCGAAGCTCAGAGGGCTCATCTCGACCATTCGCTGGTCCTTAGCCTTCGATGCGCCCCAGTACTCCTCGCTCTTGGGATCGGTCCCGTTCGCGAGTCCGCGCACCCAGCGCTTGACGCCCGGATACGATCCTCCACCAAGCAGCAGCGACGTCAGTCCCCATAGCGGGCGGGCAAACGCTTCAAACTCGACCGCGCGCGAGTCGTAGTGCGTCGACGTCTCGCCAAACGTGATCAGCGCGCCGCCGGGGGACGTGTGAGCCTGCAGAGGATCAAGCACTGCGGTTAGCTGATGTCGTCATGAGAAGGTGAATGAGCGCTCGACTACTTTAGCCTGCCCACCTGTGCAGGCCGAAAGCACTCACGTCCGAGCAGCCCGCGCTGACCGTCCTCGCGCGTCCGAAAGGGGTTGTTCAAGAATGCGTTCGGCTCCAGGAGGACCATAGTTAGCGATAGTGAGTAATATCGAGATCAGTGTGCATTCCGCGACATGTTCAAACGATCCATATGTACGTGTTGGAACGTCTAGAAGGTGGGGAACAATGCACCGGACCGTCCGGTCCGGGGCGCATGCGGGGCCGGGTGGCCGGAAAGCTATCGGTACCGGCGCCGGTATCGGTTGGCTGGCCCCTTGCTCTTGGTCGTGGTGGTGACTAACTTGCACACCGTCCCTTGCTGTTATACTCGTGGTGGTGACTAACTTGTTGATGATCCTGTGAATCTTCGCTCCTGTTGGATCCTGTGATGCGCATGATGCGCTCACATCGGCACATGCTTAATTCGCCGGTGTTCGCTTGCTTCATTACCTAGTCTGGACTCACCAATGGGATGTGGCAGCTGTGGCACCTGACTATCGCGGGGAATTTTTTCTGCAGTTCATATCACTGACGTTGCGTGTTCCCTCCCTCTGCAGCGGGCGGCCTTTGAGTGAGAGGGTCTCTCGCGATCTCTCGTTCATTTCGCGCAGGGAAACAGCAGTGTCCGTTGCCATTGATTTCGGAATTATCACGAGTTAACGAGGGCCGCAACGAATCAACAACACAGTGAGAGTCGAGACCCGTTTCGTGCAGATGTTCTGGATAGCACAGTGAATTGGTGGCGAGGGTGTTCCAGAGTCCTTCCATTCCTGAACCAGAACTGAGGTCCTGGGTTTGATTAAATTGAGAACCACCAGCCATAACGGTTCTAATGGTGGGCAGCAACTAGGGAACTGCGCATGGTAAGGACGGACGCCTCGTGATGTCAACACCATGCACTGACAGGGCTCCACAAGCCGAGCTTAGAGCATGGCCGCGAGTGTGCCGCGTGCATGCCGCCAGGGATGGCCCGGCCTTTACGTTACTTTTGGGCTGTAACCCATGACGTCGATGCTGCCTGCACAGAAAAAGAGGCCTGAAGCTCCCCAAAAAACTCTGCCGACCGGCCGGCCAAGACATCTTTGGCCAATGGGCGGCTCGTGATGCTGCAAGAGCGCGCCAGAGTACAAGCGTTACATTGATGACGATGGGACTGGCCGTGTGTGTGTGCGGGGGAGGCGAATGCGGTAGAAGCTTGAAAATGTGTAGTAGCCGTACCTCCAGAGCGCAAATGTAGGGAAATACACTACACGCCGAGCACCTGGCGGTCCGACGCCGCCTCTAGCGCACAAACTATCACCTGAGTCGCATGAGTCGGCCGCCGCTATTTTGGTGGTGGCCATGTGGGACGCGGATACGGACCCTCGTGTCGTCCTGGCCGAGCGATGGCCGAAACATTGCAGTCACCAGATTATGGTACAGACAGATGCCGGCCGTGCCTGCCCGTCCAAGACTGCCCGTTTGTGCCTTCCAAAGGCTGTAATCTCGAGCCAATGTGATGCTTTCGCGCGAGGAGGACGTACCACAGGTGGGCTATAGATGTGAGATGTGAGATGTGACCGAGGCTCAAAGTTTGGACAACGAAAGATCGTCGTCCTGGATGGCACACACGACTGTGTGCATGCATAGTGTGGAAGACGTGCGCTGTATATGCGTATATGCAGGCCAGAATGAAGGTACTAGGTGCTCTCATGGCTTCCGGGTGCGTGCTTCGGAAGCTTAAAAAAGGTATGAATCTTCCGCCCTGCTCCGTACTCGACTTCAGGAAAAACAAAGGGGTGCAAGTGCGCAGGAAACAGTCTTGCCGCCGCTCGAATCACACGGGGAAGAGGGGGGAGAGGGCATGTAAGCGGCGAGACGGGAGGAATGTGCCGTACAGTACCAGTACCAGCTGTTAACATCACGTATGCGAGCAATACCCAGTAGCAGTTCCACAAGACACTACACCCAAAGCTTCATTCCGCTGCTGATTCAACTCTCCATCTTTCTTGTGTTTGCCGTCCATCAGTCGACTTCGAGGCTCGTCACCGCGACGTTCTGTCAACGCGGAGGTACCCACATCGGAATAGCCTCAACGCCAGGTGCTCGCTTGACCTTTTTGACACTTGTCTCACTTTCCCTTTCGACCTGCATAATCGCACTTCTGGTCATATTCTCGACACTTCCACTTCCACTCTCATCTCTCTCCGACGGCAAACAAGCTTCTTGTCGCCTCTCGAAACGATCACCACCACCATGTTGCCCACCGAGGCCGAGTTCAAGGCTCGGGGGCTTCTCGACGTCGAGATCGATCCGCCCGCGCCCTCCTCGTCGCCGATGGTGATCCTGCACCAGTCAGCCGTGAACTCTGGCAAAGTTCCAAATGCCGATTGGACTTCGGGCTCGTGCCGGCTGTATCCCACACCGGACCACCCTTGCATCTTAGAGCGGCCACCCGGTACTCTTGTTCGATGGCAGTGAGTTTGCCATATTTTTTTTTCTTGCGTTCTCCTCTGCGTAGCCGTCTCTAAAACCCGTTTCTAGCTTCTGTCCTGCGGGCGACTCTCTCTGTGAGTACTTCCATCGCAATGATCTCCTCAGGATGGGGATACCAGATCTCGACTTCGCTTGCACGCGTACGACCCATCTGCTCGTGGTTCATGCTGTCGCCAGCATATCCGTCCCCTACTGGCTCCCTACAAGTAAACTGACCGATCCCAGCCTCCCTGTATTTTCGACGTCAGGCGCAGGTCAAAGCTCTGGATACAGTGCCGGATACGTTGAGAAACTTGGGAACTGCTCCAAACTCACCATCCAACTCGGAGACACAATCACAGCAGTCTGCAGGCTTCCCCCGCCGCTATCGTCCGCCGGCGGAGATCATCGCGTGGTGGGAGGACAGCCTGGGCTATTGGCTTATTGTCGAGGGGCAGCAGGCGCGGTATCGCCCCTTCGTCGATGCGTGGGCTGATGTCGTCGGACCGGGTTGGCCACTCCAGGGGACCAACAACACGCTTCACGGAGGGGAGACATCAAAGGTGATCGCAAATGGTTCTAACGGCACGAACGCGTCGCCGATCGCGAATGAGAGCCATACGTCAATGTCTCAATGGGCGGACGCGTGCGATCTACTTGCCCAAGTGGTAGTCTGCCTTCAGGCACTACACGATCGACACATGTCGCTCAACTGGTGCCATCCCAGTTGCTTCGTCATGCTTGGCAACTCGGTCATCGCGCACAGACTTTGGGACACAACCGCCCTGCCTGGACTGTCGCTGCACCAGCTCTTGACACCAGAACTCGCCGCCTCGCCACTGTTTACACGAGACCCAATCCACCACAGCTCATGTAACCTGACCGAAGGCTACGTCTTCCGACACTTGCGGTATCTTGCTCCCGAGGCTGCGATCTCCCGACGAGTATCCCCGTCCAACGATATCTACGGCTGGGGTGTGCTTGCTTATGAGCTTCTCACTGGCCGTACGATTGACGGTAGGCCCGACTGTCCGGATCTGGAGGATGTCGATCTTCTTGCCGATGTTCATCGTCATGTTACGAATGAGGTCACGCCACCCGCAGAGTACCTCGAGCAGCTCGCCAAAACATCACCGGCGTCACTCAACCTTCCCCCGCGCCAGTTGTCGGACATCATCATGCTTGCGCTCGCAAAGGATCCTGAGGACCGGTACCACTCGCTGGAGCCGCTGGTGTACGACCTGCGGAAGCTGTCCCAGATTTGTCGCGCCAACGGCGACTTGTCCAAATTCACCGTAGGTGAAGTGGACCGCATGTCTCGATTCAACCTTCCGCACCATGTGATCGAGCGAGACGCCGAGTTGTCCAAGCTCGACACGGCATTTACCGCGGTGGCCGAAGGCGTTGCTTCGAGTCGGATTGTTGCCATCTGGGGCCCAAGCGGGAATGGAAAGACGCGTTTGGTGGAAGATTGGGCCAACGCTCTCGAGTCCTCTGCGCAAGGCAACCGGTGTCTAATCGGATGGGCCAAACCTGACGAGCACGTCAAGAAGCCGTTATCAAGTTTCGTCCAAGTTATCCAGTCCCTGCTGGACAGGGTTCTCACCGATCCCCGTGAGGATTCCAAAGCGTGGTTGAAACGCATCCACGAGACGCTCGGGACCCAATGGGCATTCTTCGTCTCCCTCCTCTCTCCCGACGCTCGTCGCCTGTTGAACGAGGACGCCATCTCGCATCCAACCATCGAGACAGAGAAGTTCCTCGCTTCGTTTCGATCTTGGTCCCGCCGTTTTCTGCAGCTCTTTGGAACAGCGGAACGCCCCCTCGTTGTTATCGTAGACGACACACAGTGGCTGGCACCGGACGAAATTGAGATTTGGAGGGACATTCTGGACAGCGCTTTTCCGTTGAATCACAGTAAGTCTCCAGCGCCCGGGTGTAGTTAACAGACAGCCATGGTCATTTACATGACGCGAAGTCAAGGAAATGAACCCCCACCGCCGACATTGTTACTCTCCTCGACCTCGATCTGCATCCCTGTTCGGCGACTCACCGAGGAGGGCGTGAGCAAGTTTATCGACACATGCCTCAACGGCCGTGTGTCCAGCTCAGGGGACGCCATTGCGAGTTTCCTGTATGGGGAGACAGGCGGCAGCCCTCTCTTCCTGCAGACACTGATGACGACATTGTTGAAAGAACAGGTCGTTGCTTTTGATTACGACAGCCTGCAATGGCGGTTCGATCTCGTCGCACTTCAGTCGCACCTCTCTGATGCCAGCTTTGACGCATATCTTGAGAACATGATGCGACGACAGCCTCCGGATGTCCAGGACATTTTGATGGTGAGTATTTTATTCTATCCCCGCTAACATCGATCAGCTCATGGCATACCTTCCGGCTGTCGGCTTCCCTCTCAACCATCTTGCGAGCGTTGCGAACATGAGTCTGGGAGAAGTGGAGAATCTTGTTCAGCTCGCGGCTATCTCCGGCACCCTCTCTTTGCGGAACAATCACGTTCGTTTCACGCATGACCGACAACGTGTGGCGGCCCAGAGTTTCATTCCGGTGGAGAAACTCGGCCACATCCACAAGCGCATCTTCAACTTCCTGAGCTGTGGCGATGTCAAGGACGACTACCTGTTCGAAGCCATGGATCATGCGCTCATTGCGCGCAAATTCGGGACCGATGTCGCCCCGGTCGATGTGCTTACCAACCTGCTGCTGGACGCCACCGAGCGGGCGACTCTGTCTGCCAACTTTTCGACAGCGAAGCACTTTGTGACCAGCGCTGAAGGTGAGTTCGCCACTGTCAAGGGTGTGCTGACGGTTAGACATTGTGAACCAAAGCGGCGGCATCGCAGCATGGGCTGAACAGTACCGTCCGTTGTGTTTCCGCTTCGTCAGGCTCTACGCCGACATTGCGAGCGTCTTCCACGACCACGACATTGCGTTCCATAAGCTCGAGATGATCAAGCCTCTGTGCGTGACGTCGACGGAGAAGATTACTATCGCAACGCTACTGGTTCGTCAGCTGGTTGCTGCCAACCAGCACCTCCGCGCCATTGACGTGCTGTTGTCGACATTGGATGAGTTTGGATACAATCCCGAGACCCCCAAGGCGGTCGACCTTTGGGTTCCGACCAGCGCCAAGGACGTCGAGGAGCTCGGTGACCTGATGCGTACGAGTACGCCGGCAGCCGACGACGAGGACCATGTGTTGATCATGTCTTTGATCAGCTACGCTGGTCCGACAATCTACGTGACCTTGCCAGAGCGACGATACGCCATCTTCAAGCTCGGACTGTCCGTCACCAAGGCGCTGGGACGTATCCACAAGAGCGCGTCATACCTGTTGGCTGTGCACTGTGTGACTGTGAGTGGGCAATGAGAGATGGGCAGCGATGTGGTACCCTGAATACCGGCTGACGATTAAAGATCCACAACGCACAGATCCAACGGGCTTTGATAAAGCTCAGCAAAGAGATCTGTGATCTTTACCCCGCATCTCTTTTCACCAGCTCGTCACTCATACTTGTCGCTGCGCAGTCTTCGTTCTTCACTGAGAGAGCAAAGATCTCTGAGCTGTTCGACGCCGCATTCGATGCTTCTGTCAGCCTGGCGGACTACGAGGTCGCTGCTTGTGAGTCTGTCTGCAGTGTTCTTTTCTGACTCCAGATGTCGTTGGCCTGGATCTCAGTGCGGCTCTGTCGTGGTCGACACCTCCTCAGTGGGATGTCGTGGCACGCAGGTACGAGATGGTTAAGCCGTACGCGACCAACTCGCATCTCGTTTTGAACAATTCGTTGATTCAGCAATGGGAGAACCTCGCGCGCGCTCATGGTTCCCGACCGTGGGAACTGGACGGGCCCTTCTACGGGCTCCACGACTTGGATATGATCAAGGGACTCAAGTTCCAGCCCGGTGTGGCTGATACGCTCAAGCTCCGCTTGCAGCTCTTGTACGACGCCCCGGCAGAGGTCATGCGCGAAACTCTCGCGTCTGCCCGCAAGACTTTCATGTCTACGTTTGGGTTGCCTGTCGGCATCGAGATGCGCAGCCTGATGGCCTTTGCCCAGCTCCGTCTCAGCGACGGGACAGACCTGGTCGAGGCGTGCCGCGAGTTCCTGGAACCGTACACGCCGTACTCACCCGACCTCCGTGCACGATACAAGATGCTGTCCGCTATGGAGCTCGTCCATCGGGATCCGCTTGCTCACTTGAGCGAGATTGAACAAGAAATCGACTCCTTTGACGCAGACAAGCAGTATCTCCTTTCGGGACTGCTCAATTATTGTGTGGGCGACATGCTCATCAAGAAAACGGGATCAACCAAGCTCGCGGTTGGGTTCATTCGCGCCGCCTTCACGGCGTACAACTTGTGTGAGGCGACAGGAGTGTGCGTGCGTCTCCGTGACCGCTTCCCAGGATCTTGCCCATCGACTGTTTTGACCTTCCGTCCGCCGTCCGACTTTTTCCAGAACCCAGAACTGCCCCCGCCTCTCCGTCGGGCGTCGACTGTGTCGAAAACGGAAACGATTACGTCCAATTTACCAGCGAGGTCCGAGCACGCCGTGCCGGCCACAGACTCGGGCGAAGCTCACAACGACACGATGGGAAGCACGCCAGACAATCTCGACACTCTTGCCCTTATGCGCTCGTCGCTTGCGCTCGCGCAGGAGAAGGACAGTCTCGTGCTCCTGTGTACACTGCTCCGGATCCTGTGCCAGTTCTCCCGCTGCGACTATGCTGCCATTGCGCTCAGCAATGAGGAAGATCGCTCTACGTTCCGCCTCAAAGCTGCAGGACCGTTCCAGCGCATCGTGTCGTATGACCTCGACATTGCGGACGACGCTGCCGTTGGCATCTGCCCCTCGACCATCATGCTGCACGTGGCACGCACCGGTATCCCTATCCGCAAGCCCGTCACTACGTCCCGACTCCGCCATGATCCGTTTTACAACGACCGCCAGCCCCGTACCCTCTTGTGTCTCCCCATCCACCATCAGGGTGTGCCTTCCGGTGTTATCGTTCTCTTGTCGATGAACTCGGCAAGTTCGGCGGTACAGTCTGAATCGGCCTGCGAGGTGGTCACGACGCTTGCAACGTTCGCCTACATCATCCATCTCCACCAGGTGTTCACGCAGCGTCTCAAGACCGAAGTTGAGCAGCGAACACGAGAGCTCACATCTGCACTGCGGGCAAAGACGCAGTTCCTCTCGCAGTGCAGTCACGAGTTGCGCAGCCCCCTTGCAGCGATCATGGGCCTTGCTGCGGTTCTGGAAGCGAACCCCGGACTTACTGCCATCCAGCGCGAACACTTGCAGACCATCAGCAACAGCGGGCAGGACCTCCTTGCGCTCATTTCCAACATTCTCGACCACTCGAAGCTCGAGTCCAACTCCGTGTTGTTGGAAAACATTCCCTTCAGTGTCCGACAGGTCGTCGAGGGCGCGCTGGATACCATCGCTCCTGTCGCCCAGTCCAAGAACGTCGAGCTCACGGCGTCAAGCATGTTCAAGAACGAAGCGCCCGGTCTCATGGGCGATCCGTTCCGTATCAAGCAGGTTCTCCTGAACTTGATGTCGAACGCTGTCAAGTTCACCCCGCCAAACGAGCCCGGAAGTCGCAGAACGGCCCGCGTGACTGTCGACCGGTCATGGGAAGTGGTAGACGACGACAAGGTCAAGGTCACTCTTGTTGTTGAGGATACTGGTGTCGGCATCCCGGCTTCCAAGCTGCACAAGCTGTTCAAGAGCTTCTCGCAAGTCGACGAATCGTTCACCCGGTCCTATGGCGGCAGTGGTCTCGGTCTCGTCATTTCGCGCGACCTAGCACGGTTGCTTGGCGGAGACTGCACAGTCGAGAGCGAGTTTGGTAAAGGCTCCAAGTTTACCTTCACGTTTGTTGCCCAGCGGGATCCAAAGTGGAAACCGACCCCGCTGCGACGTTTCGACACGACACGCACTGCCTTCATTCTTACCGCCCCGGGGATGCTCTGGGGTAAAGTTCTGGAAGAGGACCTGCGTGGTTTCAACTGCTCGGCGACGCTCTTTGCAGACAGTCTCGACCTGGTCTTCAAGCCTGAATACCCCGGAGGATTGGCGACTGGCCA
>Ga0160505_101689_pt1 | contig 10207 bp, 6 predicted proteins | sample DIDeMG_FD_108225 | JGI IMG/M metagenome (GOLD analysis project Ga0160505, IMG submission 108225) | Enriched chicken feces microbial communities from UW Madison campus, WI, USA - DID2874_E49_Stillage MG | ecosystem: Host-associated > Birds > Digestive system > Large intestine > Fecal ...
TGTAGTTGATGTCGAAAGGACACCCCCAACCGCAGTGCACAAGAGGGGTACCTAGGTCAAACTCGATTCTGGCAACAGTTAAACTTTCCTAGGTGGCCTTTTTTAGTACCATCTGCTTATGGTCCCTTTTTTTTTTTTTTTTTTACTTGTTCCTTGTTTTAGGCTTGTGGCTTGTTCAGACCTGGCCTTGTAAGCATCGTCAAGGCCGATGCTGGTTGATTGTTTTTGCTTCTACCAGCCAATCACAGCGCCACAGAAATTTTTCAAACTCTAAAATTTCCAAATTCGAGTTAGGCTTTAATCCATCCACCTTTCTAACGCGTAGCATCTGGGGTACGACCAATCGCTGGCCGAGCAAGATTGCTGACCTCGCAGCTGCCAGTAATTCACCGTCAGGCGCCGGTGACAGCATCTCGCAACCGCCACAACCCCATGGGTATACCGTTTGACCGCCTGCCATCATCACTCCTGTTAATGCTCCTCCTGATGCCGCTCGAGACGCGACGTTGTTGGGGAGTAAGAATGCACAACGACCCTAACCTTATCCGAAAGATCCCTTGATTGGCCCGACTCGTCTCAGTTCAAGTATTTTTATTTTTATTTTTATTTTTTTTAATATTTCTACTCTACTCCGGAAAATGTTTTCTTCTCAAATATCTTCCTCTTCTTCTTTCTCCTTTGGCTTGTCTTGCTAGCAATTCCGGTGATATTTTTTTCAAGAAACACTTATATTATTACCAAAGCAAAACCATCAACCTTTTTATTTTTGCACATACGACTACTTTCTCCGACGCTCATTTACTGACCCTTTTAAAACCCTCGTCTTTGGTGCAATTTTTCAGCCATGTCCGATTCCATCCCCCGGCCAATCGCCATTAAGTCGCCCAGTCCAACGCCTGCTTTTGACACGCATTCCATAGTGCCATCGCTGAGCGCATCCGTATCTTCTTCTACAGCGGTATCCGCGCCAATGACAACGCCGTCAATCGGAGGCCAGGTTATTAGCCGGTTGCTGCCGCTTGCGAACGATTCCAGCCAACATCAAAACCTTCATAATCATCTACAACAAGCAGCTGACCTTGCAAAAGACGCTCCAATTACCATATGCACGTCCAAAAAATGGGTACTTCCACCGCGACCCAAACCTGGCAGAAAGCCTTCCTCAGCCAATAGCCATAATAATAATGGTAATAACAATAGCAATAATAATAACGGAAGCGGAGCAGACTCTGGTGCAAAAAGGAAAAACCAAAATCGCGCCGCACAAAAGGCTTATCGTGAGCGGAAGGCCGCTGAGCGCAAGATGATCGAGCAGGAATCGAAATCAGCCATATCTACGCCAGCCAGTGTTGATAGCAATAATAACAACACCAGTAGTAGTAGCAGTAGTGTAAGCGCGAGCGCAACTCCAAACTCAAACAGTACCACATTCGTGTCAACGCCCCCATCCGGCGCCTCCATGACATCGTTGCCATTAAACAGTAGCATCACCAACAGCAGCATATCCACTAGCATATTTATTGACCAACAGCTGCAGACCAAAAACCAGGAAATTGCAAGTCTGAAAGACGTTATCCAGTCTCTTCGTGCTGAGATTAAAACGCTCAAAAAGCAGCAATTTTGCCGGACATGCAATTCTAACCTCAAATCCAACCCGTTCCTTTTCGATGAGATTGACGGAGGAGTGTTACCGCATCAGCAGCTGACTATTGTGCCACTGAAAAAGCGCGCACGCAATAACAGCAGTGGAGCCTCGATTATTCCCCGGTTTAAAAAACTAAACGAGATTGACTTCAACTCGCCGCCGTACTCATCTCATAATAGCACTATCACGCCTATCAGTCCTGAGTCAGACCTTGATGACGAAGACATTGACGACCTTAACGACCTTAATGACACTAATATCATCAACATTAACAGTTCGATGACGAAAAAGCGCAAGAAACGAATCAAGAAAAAGCGTATAGACCCCTGCGGTTTTTGCTCTAACGGTACTCCTTGCTTATGCGAGGAGGCCGCACTTCAGGAGGCTGCACTCCAGGCTTTTGTCGAGGATGAGGTCGAGTTGACTATGACCATTTAGTAGTATATAATTTATGGGCCTTTCGGTATAATAGATAGTCTTGTTTCTGATTTGCATCGAGAGATGCGGTTTTGGTGGAATTTACTGTAAAAGTAGTGTCAGTGAGACCAGATGACGATGAGTTAATATCCAGACTGTCAAAAAGCACAATGCGACCATCACGCACAAAGTTGTCAAGCATCACACGCAGCGCAGGCCGTACCATGCTAAGTATAGTGCGCAGTTGCCGTACGAATACCGATTGCTTGGGGTCTAGCGGTGCAACATGGATGATCGCGAGATAGAACATATTGATGGCTTCGAAGGTGTCGAGGGCTTTGGTGTTGCGTGCACGAAAGTCGAGCGCCTTGGTGTTTCCGTCCTTTTCTTCCCTGAAGGGGTCCCCACTTTTATCGTCTGTGCTTGGTGAAGCGATCAGGTCTTGGCAAAGCAGGTTGACGGCCACTGGGTTTTCCATGAATAGTGCCACAAGGCTGCCTGTCACTTCTTGCGATAGAGCGGGATTTGACGTGTTGTTTTTAAGGGATTTAAGTAGCTCCACTACCTCAGCTGTCGTCGTCGGAGCTTCACCACCAACAGCAGATGAATGAGAAGTAGTACGCTTGTTACCGTCACTAGAAGTTAAGTTAGAAGAGGCCTCTGCAATATCAGAAAACGTATCTGGTGCTCGCTGTGTTGAGGTAAGATCACTATGGTTCTCTATTTCCTGGTCCCTGTGAGCGGCCTCAGTATCAGCACCAGTGGTAGAATCAGCTGTATCAGTAGAGCTTTGGTGACCAAGATTCTGATCTTTTGGCATGTTGCTTTTGTACACCTCGTAAGATTTGTCCTCGAGACTGGTTACGACAAAGTCAGTATTGATCCAGGGTACAACAATCCTAGGGCTCTGGTACACCACTGTGGCAAGCAACGCAGCCAGAGCCGCGATTGCTGCTACATCAATCTTTGAAATACCAGCAGTAGGTATTGTGAACGGTAGCGGCATTTTTTTTCTCCTTTGTTTGACTGTGTCGTAACGGTTAAAATGCAAGTGATGGGACAAGGTGGTTGTGAGGGTTGGGATGTCGATTTTGTTTGAGCGAGTTCCCACCAGCCAGTAACCCTAACATGATTTGGCTGTCTCAAAAAAGAAGGCAAAACGCGAACATTGAGGTTTCGCCAAATACGGCAGTAACCCGTCGCCTTTTTGTTTTGATTTTTTTTCAGTCTTCAACCAAAAAGATTTTTTTTTTTCGATCTTCTTTTCTTACCTTCTTTAAAACTAACCGTTGCAACAACCGCTATAATCAAAAAGTCTTTCATTACCATGTCTCTTCAAGTAAAGCTTCTTTCTGCTACTGCCCGTGCCCCTACTCGCGGCAGCGCTTCTGCCGCTGGCTACGATCTGTATGCATCGCAGGCGACCGTGCTGCCCGCCCGCGGCCGCGCGCTCGTGCCAACTGACATCTCAATCGCGCTGCCCGGTGCACATACCTACGGCCGCGTTGCGCCCCGTTCCGGTCTTGCGCTCAAGCATGGCATTGACACCGGTGCCGGTGTTATCGATGCTGACTACCGTGGTCCTGTCGGCGTAATCTTGTTCAACCACTCTGATGCTGACTTTGAAGGTATGTCCCACACTACCATTGACAAAATGTTCAAGCAAAAGCGGAAAGATTGTTGATTTCGCTTGGATAAAATCTCTCGTGTTTTGGTACTAACTAATTGTATTTCTAGTCAATATTGGTGATAGAGTTGCTCAGCTCATTATCGAGACCATCGTGACCCCCGAGGTCGCTGTGGTCGAGGAGCTTGATGCCACTGTGCGCGGTGCAGGTGGATTTGGCAGCACTGGTGGCTTCACCAGTAAATAAAAAATGCTGACTTTCTCAATATTTCTAGTGTAGCCAGGCTACGTCCTTAGATAATAATTATTTATATGTATACAGGTTCTAATGAGATTCTCTTTTTGTTGTTTTTATTATACTTTTTTTTCTTTTTTTTTTATGTGGTAAATTAAATTTGTACACATTGACATCAAAGCACGCCCAGCTGGCCCTACTTCAACTCAATCTCATCTATCAAGTCTCCGCCCAAATTCTCAATCTCCTTCAGAATTGCCTCCTTGTTCAGCACAACCATCGTCGTCGCACTGTTATTGCCACCAGTCTTCGCCTTCTTGTGGCCGCTGCTGCCTGACACCGCTGATGCCGGGATGCTGTTGAAACCAAGGCCAATCTTGAACTGGCGTGCGTCAACCACATCGCGGTACCAGACACCACCGATAATGTTGTTATTTTGCTCCACGCCGAGAGTGCCCTTAAAGAAAATGATTGTGTCCTTATACATGGCACTCAGTTCGTGGTACAGCGCATCCACTGGCTTACAAGTCTTTGCTGCTAGCTCCTCTGGCGACTTGGGGAATCGCTTGCCCAAGTTCTTGAATCCGGAGTCCTTAGCGCTGCCAGTAGATGCTGCACGGTTGTTGCCACGCGTGTAAATTACCAGGTCGTAGTCACCGACAGAAGGCTCGAAAACGTGGCGGATACGCTCCTTGGCTGTGACGCGGCTAAGCGTAAGCACCTCCACGGTTTTGCGAGCCAGCGCCGTCATCCGTGCTGCCACGAGTTTGCCACGAATGGTACCCTTGACCTCACTATTCCGCGTCCATGCCACACCCGTGATATCGTGTCGCGTACCGATGAAAAGTGGCGCGTGACTGAGTACAGGGTCAGTCTCGCGCAGTTTCTTGAACGAGTCCACAAGCTTGAGATACAGAGCATTGTCCATACGCGTGCCCTCAACACCGCTTGTAACCTGCTTTGCGTCGGCGTCGCGTGTGCGATCAGACTGCTTGTCAACGTCGAGAATGATAGGATCGTCACGCCAGTTCCAAGTGCTCAGGAACTCGAGAGTACGTGTGAAACCAGTCATGCCCGAGCTAGGGGGCAAGTACGGCGCAGAATCCAGGAATGGGACGAGAGTGAGCAATTCGATTGCCTCTTCAGACATTTGGCCCGTGAGCAGATGCGCATTAAACCACGATTTGACCAAGCGCACTGCACTAGAGTAGAAGGGGAAGCGCAGGGACAGCGTATGAATCACACGTGTGTGCGAGATGCACGAAAGATACTTTTGCTTGTACTGAAGCGCAAGGTTAGCACTGTGTGGGCCAGCCTTGGTGTCCAGCTTGGTGTAGAGGAGGGCATCCTTATAGGTGGCCACTCTTAATTTGAACGCGTAGCCGTCACCTGTAAGCACCTGCAAGAAACCTATGCTCACAGCCGCACCATCCATGAAATCGTCTTCCACACCAGTACTGGCTTTGTAGTCATTAGAATTGTTGAGCACTTCCTCTAACTTCAACAAGAACGCAGTCTTCAGTTTTTCAACAGCGTCAATGTCATCGGGCCATTTACTTGAGGACTCGAACTCAATCACGCCGCTGGCGACTGAATCATCTGATTGCAGATCAAATGGCAGTGGCAGACCCAGCGACGTGTCACGTAGAGATGAGCTCGTACCGTAAACAGCGTTCACTCGCAGCGGCAGCTCCTTTATCTCTTGGATGAAGTAAACTAGCTTTTGAAATGCAGACTGCTTGGCCTGGAACAGAGCCCGCGACGATGATGATCCGCCGTCTTGCTGCAGTACACGCAAAAGTTTATCGTGATCAAACTTGAGAGTGCTTGCCAGCTCGCCACCAAGATGTCGGTCAATCAGGTACTGGCAAATTGAATTGACAATAAGCTTGTTTGGGTTTGCGGCCCAAACAACGGCTTCCTTGATAGAACCGTCTTGGAACCGACGCAGCTCAGCCTTGTTGCCCCAAAAGTTGCGGAAGGCCTTGGTCTCCTCGACATGCTCGGCGTCGGGGCCAAAAGTAACAAGACGCTCACATTCCTGGTCGTTAAGCACCAAACCAATCAGTACGTAGTCGCCATGCTTCACCTCGTGCATCCGTCGGCGGTCTAGACCCCATTGAGGAGTATCCTTTGTGAGTAATGCGATTTGCTTGGTTCTAATTCCCAGTCCTTGTGAAAGGATTCTATACAACTTGGAAGTAAAGTACTTTTTGTAAGATGGGTATTTGATCTTTTCGAACGGAGTGTATGACAAGTCTTCATCAGGGATGGGCAGATCAATTCTGTTAAAAAAAAAAAAAAGTTAGTAAAAAGTAAAAACAGAAATCCTCTAAGCATCGTCAACTTACTTGAAAAAGGTGTCATATCTGATTTCTGGCTTAGTGATGTTTTTCAAGAAGATTGAATCAAATCTATCTCGCACCAAGTCTGACAAAAGATCGCATGTAACTGCAGCCTCATGGCGCAAGTAGTTGTAGCTCCATGCAGACATGTTGTAGAAAATGTTGAGCTTGTACTCGTTGTCGACAACGACGGGAACCCCAGTGTTAGCAGAGTTCATGACGTATTTGGCACCGGTGAACGAAAACTCGAGTCTGCCATTTGTCAAGTCATTGGCCTGGATGAACTCCAAGGTTGCTTTGAAAAGCTGGTAACTGCTGTATCCGGAAAGCAAGACCTTTGAGCCTTGAGCAGATCCTCCCTTTAACAGAATTGCCATCAGCATAGCCCATTCAAAATGGCCAAAACCTCCCTTAGACGCAGAGCTCGAGAAGCCGCGCTGATAAAGCCAAAGTCGAGCTAGCTTACAGGCATCCTTAAAAGCCGCACAGTCGGAAGAAGCAGCATGTAAAAATCTCAAATAGGGCGCAACAGTCAAATCCGAAAGAATGGCCGAGTTATAGAGCACAGTTGGGGGTAACAAATTGGGGTCAGAAGACTTTGGAAGTTGCACACGGATTGCGTTTCTGTCGATAGCCAATTTCTTAGGGTCAAAGGTCGTTTCAAGTGCGGAAACCGAAATATAAATGGCGGACTTTGTAGACGCAAAGTGATAGTCGCCCTTACCAGCCGTGGATGAAACACGTAAGACCGGTTTCAGCGGGTCATCGTTAAGATATTTGTAAGTGAATACAAAGGGCAGGTCCTGGCTTTTTGCGAGTTCTTGGAGTCGGCTTGCCAGGTATGCAAGGTAAAAGGATCGTTTGTGAAAGTAGCGGTAGTTGAGGTAGTCCTTGTCCTGAAGAATGGAAGAAGGCATGAGCAAGTTCAGATCAATCGAGTTGCCGTCTGGTCGCTTGATTGCGGTTTTGAGTGAGAAGCCGCCAATCACGTTGATCTTTTCTGGGGTCAAATACTGGAAAAAGTACTTGACGTCTCTTGCAGGTTTAGGATTCGAGAAGGGAATGGCGATTTTACGCGAAATAGACGCAATCAGATCCTCAGCCTCGGTGAGTGAAAGAGGTGATGTCGCAGGAACCGACGAGATCAGCGCATGAAGCTTGTGGAGTACTTTTTCCAGCTTTTTAACGTGCTTGTCGGAGGGGTTGACGGTCGAGAGAAGCTCGTCGATTTGAAGCTTGAAGATATTTGATTTAAAGTATTCAGCAGTTTCACGAGCCACCTGCACATCCTGAGCCGAAAGAGATTGTTTGTTGGGTTTAGATGCGCCTGCTTTCTCGTCTTGCTCCTCTTCATCTTCCTCCTCTTCGTCAGACTCGCCAGAGTGGTTGCTGTTGTCGTCAGACGGAGCATCGGACTGGCTGTCGTGGTCGGACTCCGAGACTAAATCAGCCAGAGATTTAACCTGCTGGTCGGCAGGCTCAGACTCCTTCGAAGTCACCTTGTCAATCTTTCTTTTAACCATTACAAAAACAAGTAATACGGCTAAGGTAGAGGTGATGGGAGTTGTTTCGTGTTAATCGGTGAGATCATGAGAGAGGGAAAGAGAAGTTTTTTTTTTTTTCAGCATCCTCTGCTTGGGACTAAACAAAAGAATTTTTCATACAGAATTCCCGATTAGGGCATTTAGTTACCCTACTGCTTATGTACTAATAAGCAAATAATTTAATATTACTAGTCAGATATTTGTAATGATTATGTCATTAGAGGTAGGTGAGAATGGGGAATGTATCCGCCATACCAAGGCTTTTGTGTAAACCCGAAAGCTGTTGGTAACGGCCCTCCATCGAGACATCGTCGCAAAATGCGAAGTGAAAAAACTACAAAGGGTATGTATAACCAATACAGTAATATATAAATATAAACCTCCCAGTAGTACGCCATTGTCTGTACAAGTTACAAACACAGAAACCCGCTGCTAGTTGTCTAACAAATTTCACCGATTCATAGGCTAGGTATATACTACAAGTGTAGCGACTTTTGTCTCTCGGGATATTAATCGCAAATGTCTAGCGCAGCGTTGTATTTCGGGCCGGGTCTTTGTCTAATAGGCTTTTTTTAGGTAATATAGTAGCCAGAAGTCGCTTTAAACAAGCAAATTTTACAGCAAAGCGTAAGACTCTGTAGGATCAATGGCCACTGCGCATCTCCAGTACACCTCAAAAGGGGAGAGATTGGCCTCGATGTGTGGCTCTTGCTCAAAACTTTAAACGTAGAGTAACCATAGGTTGTTTATAAACCACAATTCCTAGTACTTGGTGGTTTAGACAATGCTTGCTTACATAGTTGGCTAATGGCTCTTGTGTTTTGCAAATCACTGCCGTCAAGTCAGCATGGTCTAGTCGTGTCTGTAAGAGCGGGTTGGCAGGGTACTTTTTATCGTGTAGTAAATACCAGACGCTGATCTGATCATTCTCTTTTGGTAACAGTTAAGATTTCGTTTAGATGCAAATCCTCCATCCCTAGGGTCTCTATAACAAGTATCTGGTATAATCTGATACCACAATAACTCTTTCTATTGAATTCTTGAATTAAATATCGCAAACACTTTGTGTGTGCACTTTGAAAGCGAGGCACTGTAATCTAAGGGTAGAGAAAAAGAGTACACAGACTATCGGTTTGGTAGATGCTGTGTTAGATTGTCCATGGTCTAGGCCGTATCTAGACATGTTGGAATTTGGCAGTAAATGATTGGTAAGTATACAAGAGCTGTAGCTATAGCAGTAAGCCTATAGTAATTACGAGAAGATTTCGTGTTTTAATGAGTTTGGCTGTTTTCCAACGCAGCTACTTGAATCCTTAGCCTGGACTTTAAATTACCATCTAATTTTTGACCCAAACAATCGTTTCTACGTAAGCCCAGTACTGGTAAACCTCACACTCTCCCTTACATGGTATTGAATTTTATAAAACCCTATGTCTCATGTTATTATTATTTATTGTATTCTATTGTATAGTCTGATAGTATTGTACGTAGGACACAGCTATTTTGGTATTTTAAAAATCTCAAGGTCAATTGGGAATATGTACCTCTGTAGTTACAGCCCATTACAAAATGTATACATTCCTACAAAACAGAGCCGTCAAGAGTAGTAACAAAAAAAAAATGCCGTGTTAAGCAAATCAAAGAAGCCCATGCAGTCTATATGTACCGGTCCTATCTTGCTTGTGTGCGGGCCTCACCGATAATTGTTACTTGCGTAGGTCAATTTTTTTTTTGCTACTGGATGTTACCTAAATACTGACCTTGGAGACCCCAGACCATCATTAAAATGATAACCGCCGATTCTCAGCACAAATTACCCGGTATTATGGTATTAACAGTGGTAGCCCATCTAAAACACTAAGCAGCCATTCAAAGAGTGTTAAGCAGCCACAAATATTTTAATAATTCTTAGAGGTAGAAGACTTTTTTTTATTTTTCTTATCCTGTTATTTATTGGGTTTGATAATAAGTATTGGTGGTAGAGCTCATTTTAATAAGCTGCAGCTGTACTACGGAGATACCGCTGTGCGCCCTGTGGGTGAGGAAAAAAAAAAAAAAAAAATCTGGAATTATCGGGCGATTCGTATTTTGGGAAAGTAAGAGAAACTAGCTATTTGAATTTTGACAGAGGTAGTAGTGATTTTCAAGTTGGGTTTTTGCGCCGGGTGTCGGTGAGACTGTATGCCCTCGCGGGCTTTCAGGCCGAGAAAGAAATCTCCGTATCCGGCGCGCTCGCGGCCATGACGCAAAGATCTTCATACATGTCAAGCCTTTTTGAGAAGCAAAAAAAAAAAAAAAAAAAAAAAAAAAAAGGGCGGGTTCCCCCCCTTTTTTTTAAAAAAAAATAAAAAATGTAATGTTTTTTATAAATATATCAAAAACGAAAAAAATCAA
>Ga0160505_101690_pt1 | contig 10201 bp, 19 predicted proteins | sample DIDeMG_FD_108225 | JGI IMG/M metagenome (GOLD analysis project Ga0160505, IMG submission 108225) | Enriched chicken feces microbial communities from UW Madison campus, WI, USA - DID2874_E49_Stillage MG | ecosystem: Host-associated > Birds > Digestive system > Large intestine > Fecal ...
CGACCGAGCGACCAACCGACCCACCAAAGCCTGGGCCATCCTCTCCTATTGTCCCCTGCCTGTCCCCCCTGCATCCCACACCACACCGCATACCTCTCCCGAGACGCCTCCGTGCCCTTTTCCCTATCCCTCTTCCCTTGCTTGCCCCCCTGCATACCACCTGCACACCACCTGCACATCACCCCCGTGCACGCGCGGAACCGTTCTCCTTCAGAGTGGCTCCCACGTCGAGAGTCCCAAGATTACTAGTCAAAGTTGTTATTCCAAACCTTGACGAAATCCGCCACCATAACAGCATCACCTGCATCATCGTAGAGCTTCACGCATCCCGGACATACCGACGCCGTCTCAAAACAGTCCATTAAACCTGTGCCCTCCACCACCACGACCCGTTTATCATCCTGCCCTGCGTAGTTGACACCCACACACCATTTCTCCGTCATCAATCACTCCATACATTTGCGTATCCACGTCTCGCATTCAACCGTCAAGAAACGCTTCAGGAAACGATTCCTGTCGAGTTGTCTTTCCACGTTGAACCGAGTATCGTCCTCCACACCCCGACCGCGCCCTAGCCTTGCAAAGCTGGCAACACCCTTTTAGCGCCCCATCGCAAACGCCCTGTTTGCGCTCGGCTGTTGACAGCAACGAGGAAACGGGGGCAACACGCCTTACTCGGCTCAACAAGGAACTGTGCGTCAGGCTTCGTTTCGATTTGACAGAACACGAAGGCTTGCGCGATTGGGCGCGCACAGTCCACCACCGCCTCAACGCCCCCTTTGGATCCTGGACCATCCCTCGGCGCTGTCGATCGTGGCAATCCCTTCGAGACAGTTCTAGTCCTTGGACACGCACGTCGATCCATTCCTCACACAACCCACTCTGTGTGTGGTCGAGCCTCCTCCTTCGCTCTCCACATCTCGAGCCCCTTTGTCTCGGACGCGGTGAATGAGTGTGTGCTTTGCAGCCGACTGCAACTTCCGAACCCTAGGGGCCAGTTTGCCAAAAGTGTTCTCGCACCAGCACGAGATCTGGATAATTAGTGTGCGCTAGGTAGTTGAGACGAAAAAGGTGTCACCACCCGAACGCCACACCAACTATTACCCCCTGAGCTCCGTCCACTCCTCTTCATCCCCTCCAACCTCTCCCTTCACCATATAATATCTAAGACCACGATAATCTCCTCGGTTGACGCTACCGCTAGCGTCCACACAGTGTCCACCACGTTTCTCAGCCAAGCTAGACCCCGATAACACTGCCACGGTGTTCTGTCTCATGGCCAACCCCAACCAGTTCGGCGCGGACGACCCGCACCGACCTCGGCAGCCGCCCAATCATCCACACCCGCCAATTTCCCCTCTACAGTCCGACTTCCTTCCAAGTACAGGCATCCCTCACCATGGTCAACACTATTCATTTGACAGTAGTTCAGATCGCCCCGTACCTGGAAGTGCAGCTGCCGGGCCATCCTCCCAACACCTGCACAGCTACTCACAGCCAATAGTTCCACCACACGAGCCTCGGCGTCCTCAGCTCTCAGTCTCTGTCCACCACGACCAGGCCTTTACGTTCGACTATGGTCACTCGGCGACTACACCGCAACATGATCAACTGTCACATCCATTCTACGGTAGCGGTTACGTAGAAGGTACCGCTGGCAGTTCCCACTTGAACCAAGGTCAAGATGGCTTTCGCTCCTTCCAAACGACACCAGTAGAAGGCGGCAACGTTTACCTCAACCTTCCACCGCACGACTGGCCGACCCAGGCTCCGAACTCGCATCAAACACCGTCTTCCGCCAGGTCCGGAGGGCGGACGAGTGGTGCATCCAGTTCTGGTACTCACTCCAAAGCTCCCTCGCTGGGGAAGCGAACTGGAACTACCGCTGCCAATTCTACCAAAGTGCCACGACACCAGTTTACCGCATGTGGCGCATGTCGACATCGTCGTGTCAAGTGCGATCTCAGGGCACGACAAGAGGAAGCGGAGCAGGAAGCTCAGATTGAGGAAGCCCGGGGTGGTGGTGGTGGCGGTGGCACTGTTCGCCGCCGCAAAGTCAGCTGCACCAACTGCCAGGAGCGTGGCACCAACTGCGTGTAAGTTTAGGTGCCGGATCGCCTTGCTGAGCCTCAGTGATGAGTATGCGCCTCTTAAAGCCGCCAAGCAACTCCGACGTGGCAAGAGGATATCGGAAATCGAAATGCTGTATGGCAAGTCGGCAACCGACGCTGCTCTGGCCTCGCAGGGCGAGGACGCCGACCGTCCGCAGAGTCCCACTGGTCGCAGGTTTGAGCGTATTCCTGAGCTCACTCACGAGTTCTTTGACTCCGCCTTCTTCCGACGTTTCCACGTTCAGCGTAAGTTGTGTGTGGGCTCAGAATTGAACCTAAAAACTCCTTACCGCGATCCTGACTGACAACGTCAGGCCCCATCGTTGACCCGCTGGAATTTGTGACTCGGTACTTGTCAAAGCCCATCCCCTGCGCTGCCGCCATGGGTCGCGAGGGCGCTGTTCTGTGCCACTGTCTCTACGCTTGGGCAGTGTCATATGGCGTGGATGAGACCGGTCAACTCGATGTCCCAGAGGGCACGCCACTTGGGCCAGTCAGCCTGGCTTCGTCCGGCGACAGTGAAGCTCAGCGTCAAGCCGAACGCCAACGACGCATGGAGAAGACCCATCGTGTTGTCCGCACCATTTTGCGAGAGATTGACGAGTACGGGATTCTGCGTAGGCCGTCTTGGGACGGCGTGCGTGTTCTCCTACTGATTATACCCTTGACTGAGGGTGAGTTCCACGCAGTTGTATCGCTGCAGCTGCTAACGCACTCTCAGGACTCTCCTCGGCAGTTGAACGGCAGGCCTTGTACCAGGGCGCTCTGTCTCAAGTATTCATGCTCTGTTCCATGCAGGGGATGGGTTATGACGGGCGCCCTGCCGCCTTACCCGAGAGCTCGATGAAGGATGATCGTGAACGACGCGAAATCGTTCGCATGCGTATTTTTTGGTATGGCTTTGTCCACGAAAGTCTCCTTTCTGGACTTCAAGGAAGCTCCTTGATGTTGAAGGACGAGGAGGATGTGGCCATCATTCAGGAAGCGGTTGAGAAGCAGCCGCTGGTCAACACCCCCGGTCACTACCACACCACAGTTAAGATGGCATTGGCCCCTATCCACTTTGCCGTGCGTGCTCATTCTAGTTATAGTGATTATCTGACCATCAGAAAGCTTGCCGCGTTATTCATTCGGCTCTCACCAGCCAAGAGGCTCGTCGACGCGATAGGGTTAATGTAGATCTCGTCCACCACGCTTGGGACCTTCTCGACAAGACCTGGGATGAGTTTGAGAACATCAAGCTCGAAGGTCCCGCTGAGCCGTTCCGGTACCGGGAAGAGGCCGTCACTTTTGCGGACAGCTGGGTGAGAAACACAACGTCCTGGTCGAGGCAACATCTAACAATGTAGAAAGTAGCTATATTCGAATCACACATGGCCATCCGCAAGACACTCGAGGACCGCCTTGAACGCCTTGAGACTGGTGCGACCGGCATCACCACCCCTGTGTCGGGCTCTCGCTCAGTTTCACCCGTCACCGCTGCCGACATTCCGGGTGAAATTGCCAGCCTCAGCCAGCTCCTCGCCATTGCCAAGAGCAAAGCGGAGGTGCGGATCAACCAAGTCATGGATATCGTGCGCACTCACATTGGCACTGGCTTCTTTGAGTGGGACGCATCCCATCTCGGCGGAGGAGTCTATTGGACTGCTATTCTCCTTACTCGCAGCGGGGGCAGCGAGGAGGATGTCACGCTCTGTCTCCAAGCCCTCAACGAATGCCGTTGGGCCTTCAGCAAGGGTATGGACAGAAGTGCCGAGTAAGTGTTAATGAAACCACCCTGGGGCTTCTCTGACAACACTCAGCCTCCGTCATGTCTGGCTCAACACCCGCCAGCGAACCCAATTCTCTCCTGAACACAAGCCACAAATGGTTTCGTCTTCCGCCTCTCTGTCACTCTCCGAGTCACCCTTCACCTCTCCCTCCTTTGATACCACGGCTGAAGGTGGAGTTCCGCTTCCGCACGGTACCGCGTCGTGGCCATCGACAACCAACATTTCTCCATCGGCTCGGTTCAGCCCAAACAATGCAGCGACCATCCCTCAGGGCTCTCCTTTTACCGTCTTCCAACAGAACATGCCAAATGTTCCCCAAGGAGATCAGCTCGTTGGCCGGCCTGGTCCGTCCTCTGGTATGCCTCAACTTGCCAACCAGCCCGGAGGTGTCATGTACCCACCTGGAGAGTTTGTGCTGCAGCCCGACGGTTCCCAAGTGTTTGTTCCCTACGGCTCCATGCCGTAACGACGCCGGTGACGACAATGGCGTGACCTCCCGTCGAAGGCCTCGGATCATTTCTCCCTCCTTCTGACTCTCTGGCACTCTTCCCCAACGTTTATGTGTGCATATCACTTTCGACCTGTTTTCCAACATTCTTCTCTTCTTTTTTTATCTCCTTTTTTTTTCTTTTGTCTTCTCTCTTAGGTTTGGAGCTTGGATCATTTCATTGCGAGCAATTCTCGGGATTTTCGTTCGTGGGCGCGGTGTTGTAAATAGTACTAGCAAAACGATAGACGCACTAGCAGATACAACTCATTGACCGCTCCCTGTGTACATAGTAGCAACGCAAAAGGTATGCATAGCACATGGACCTTACGATCGAGGTTCTGGAGCCGCTGATTGCTCGAGCCATACAAGGCGGTCTTGCAGGCTGCTTTCAGCTGAGCGCCAGTGGGCTGTCGGTTATGCCGAGCTTTTCCATCGAGCCGCCGTTTGGTCTGGGCGTATGTACAGTACATAGCAGAGGCCACGAACAATATGGGCACGAATATGGGCTTGCGTTCCATCCCTGGCTTGAACACGCGATCACGAACCACGGTTCGGGGGATGTGGGGGACAATTATGACGCGTTCATGTTGATGACTCCTTTGTGGAAGAGGCTACAACCCAAAGGCCATTCAACCGCATAAGCTTTGATGAAAACCCAAGCCTGGACTTTCAGGGGGAAGGAACCCACAGATACAGTGCAAGTGTATGCATCACATTACCTTATAACGCACAGCAATGCTCCAACAAGACCTCGCTTAACAGAGAGTCAATTTGGTCTTGCTATTGTTTATGACGGTCGGACGTGTCGATGACGCAGGGCCGAGCGACTTGGTTCAGCCGGGCCGTGATGTTTCATTTCAACGTGGCTACAACAGAAAACATTGGCCTCGGGCAAGGCGGGCAAGAGGCCACGACACGACAAGCAGCGTGGTCGACAGCGGGTACATGACGAGACGGACGGCATGCACGGCATACCTGGAACATTTGTTGGCGTACTGACGTACACCCCACGACACAATAGTACGTACATGGAATTCCTTGGCTTGCCAGGGTTAGGAATGGCTGCTCGACGACCGAAATCTGCGATATCAGGCAACACCGAGTAGCAAAAGTCAGTCGGTACGGCCGAAAGCTAGACATTCGCAGCGCGGAGCAGCCGAGGGTCAACGTCAAGCATTGGCTCCAACGCCGAGCCGTGTCTCCCGCTAACGCGTCGACACATTGCATTGTCATGTGATGGATCCACTCTGCGGCTCTCTTCGGCGTAGGGAGCAGGGGTGTACCTTCCATTTGGTAGCTCTCGGGACTGAGAGCTCCGAAGGATCAGTCCACAAGTCTCGGCATGTCCGTTACCGCATTCCTTGACCTGTTTCCAACTGAAACCCAACAGGGTCATCGTCCGCGTGAGTCACCAGCCATCCCATTGTTTCCCGGGATACGGTAAGCATGACTCCCACGCTTCCCTTTCTCATTGTTCCACTTTGTTCCCTTGCCAATGCACACCCCCAAAATGTAAGAATGGAAGACACAAAGCGAGGCCGAGAGCGAATGACCAACCTGCTCCACCGCTCCACAACCAAGCACGACATGGGAACTGAGATTGGGAGACGTTCGGCCGATTCGGCAGAGGCACCGTTACCATTTACGTCTATGTTTTGCTTTTTGCTGCTGTTTTTGTTTCACTTGCAGTACGTAGATGCTGCATACTCCCTGTGCATTTCGGCGACCTCCCCATGGTCGGCATATTCGGCGTCTGGATTCTCGATACGATTGGACACATGACACGCAACTGGGCCAACGGTGGGCATATATCCGTATCCGTTGTCAGATATCGGCGTTGCTGCCATTGGCCAAGAGCCAAGACGGCGGTGACCGCTGCTGGGGGACGTGGCACAGCAAGTTGGGAGTCGTCCCGACCGGGGCCGGTGATGGATCATCCGCCGCCGCCTCCTCGTCACGTCTTGGAGATGCGTAGCCATATTCGTAGAAAATGTAGCTGTGTAAACGACCCCCTGCTCGCTTAACCCCATCTCCTCCACAGACTGCATAAGTGTTTGTTCTCGACACTCGATGCCCGATGCTCCCTGCCACTCGATGCATCAGCGTCGCACACATCAAGGGCACCGCCCGGTTCAGGGCAGTGGTTGTGACCGGAATGACGGCATCGCCTGTGCACTGGGTACCCTCGACGCCTTCTGTGGCGAGGCTACGTGCACGACAGAACACGGCAGCGCAAAATCGGGTCCTCGGTTGTGAGCGTAAGTGTTACTGCGACTGATGTAAAAGCAGTACAACAATGCCACGGTAATGCCTAAACGTGACACTGTTTCCACAACGTAGGCTGTGTATGGGTGCTGCGGGACTGAGAGCAGGGCTCCAAGAGGATGAGGACGCCTCCCGGTGGTCTTCGTATCCTCGTCCGTGGTATCCAGGTGCCACCTTGGCCACACGCGCGTACGTTACCATCTACCCTGCGTGACACCTATTTATTCCGCCCATCTTTTGTTCGTGGGTCTTATTTGTCGATCGTTGCAGACTGACATCAGGAGACACTCACCCTTCGATCAGAACCCAGGCCAGAATCGGGCATGTGACGAAGTGCATCGCTCCATCAAGCATCGGTTGCGCGGTCCCAGTGCCTACAGCAGTCAGGGAGACACTGCCGTCCAGTCTTCCAAGCCCTATTCCACTCTCGTCCTCGTATCCCGCCTTCGCAATGGCAACTGTAAGTTCGTTTGTGGCGCCAGACAGCTGACCCAGGCCGAATTGGCCTGTTCCTGGTCGTGAGTTACCCCTGGCCTGTTGGACCTGCCACTTTTGTTGACGAATACCGGACATGTGCTTTCCGTACAGGACACCCTGGACCAAAGCCAAGTGCCACTGTCGTGGAAGCTTCTAGCCACTCACAACTGGACACAGCAGCATCGCATCATGTGGCATCAACGATCTGGTCGCATAGAGTTTGCGTACCTTACCCGGTGGGCAACGGGATCCGGGAACGGGGACTTATACGACACTGTGCAACCATGCAGGTATGTATTTAGGCAATGCAGCCTGGCGGTGAGGTTCCCGCCACGCCGTCGGAAGTAAAGAGCAAGAGCAAGGGGTTGCATCCACGTCGTGCATCAGATGGGAGCTTAACGGTGTTTAGTGCCAACCTTGAACGACGGATGCAGAACGGAAACAGCAGTCGGTGGGACCTAGACAACTGGGGCGCTTGTTCTCAAGCAGCTGAGCTATTGTCAACGTTTAGGGTTGCGTGGATTACTCGCGGGACGCAAAGAACGCTGAAGAATTACAGATTCCAGACTTCCCAGTACTCTGGCTGTGAGGCATGCGCGGTGTCGTCGATGTGGCGCCACGACTGTGTGTTCGCCTTCCAGAGTCGTCTTGAGTCTGTGGAACGACCGTTTTACATGTGGTAGCCTCGTTCAGAATTATCTGCTGCGTCGAGAACTCGGACTCAAGATGATTCTGAACTCTTCTGGAGCTGATATGTATGACTAGGAGGCTAGGATGGTGGGACAACGGTGGCTCGCGGCGCGCTGGGACAATCATCAGCGAGCAAGTGCCAACGTCGCTGGAGCGATGGCATTCCACTGCGTCGTGAACCTTTCGCAATTCAGCTGCTGTGTCGAGAACTCGGCCCAGGCTAGTTCCCAACCGTTCTGGCCCTGCCTGTATGGAGAGGAGGCCGCAATGGTTGGACACGGCGTTATTGCCCGTTGGGACAGTCATCGGCCCCAGGAAGTGACAATGACGACCATGAACAGCCAGGACCAATTGTTCTCTAACGCCAGATTAACTCGAAGGTCGCACTGGGCAAATTTTCTCAGCTTTGAGCAGCTCTGCTTGTTCTACGGCAAGTTCATTCTTATCAGTATAAAGTGGGGCGCGACGACAATTCTCGCTGAGCGAATACAGTTCCTGACGTCCAGAGGACAGTCGTCCTCTAGCCACGCCCGTCGTCGTTCGCCCCCGATTCCAACAGGTGGTATCCATCGTGGTGCTGACTCGCCTGCCAGAATTAATATTTTCCTCGGTGCGGCCCAGCAAAAGGACGAGCAGATTGTTGGGAAGGAGAGTAATAACGAGGTGATAAGACAGACAAGGTGAGGCGGAGGACGCCGTGAGAGGTTGTCTGAGCTGAGGGACGGGGACGGGGATGGGGACGGAGTCAGTATTAACTAGGAAGAAAACGTCCGCACGAGACCAAGGTGAACGCTCAAACGAGTGGCATAGAAACCGCCCAAGGCCCAGCGTTCACCACTCTGTGGGAAGTTGATATTTGTGAAAGTGAAGTCCGGAGGATTAATCTTGATCCTGCTCATTTATGTGAGCGCCATCAGGAGGAGACGCTCGATACTTGAGTCGGGTGAGTTTTCTGAAAGTCTCGAAGCCTCCTCATTTGTCTGGGGAAACTGTGGCCTCAGTGCAGATACTGTAAGCTATAACCCGAACGAGGACCATTTCTTTGAGCCCCGACACACACGTGCTCTGCAGTCGGCCGAACTCCATTCTCCAGAGGACGAGAAGCCAGACTAATGGAGTAGGACGCTTGGACCTGGACTCTTGACTAATACTGAGAACCTTGGGTCTCTCCCGAGCTCAAAATCAGTATCTCATCGCTGACCCGTGCAAACCTCGATGTCACGGCCCCTCCAATAGACGGTTGTGTAGTGAGGACTTTGTTGCACGCCTCACTGTTCTTGTGAGCTCATCTCTTCGATATCCGTCGGCTAACAAACTGTCCACCCAGAAATATTCCGAACATTGACTCCACGGAGAATACTGCCTGATTCTCAGTTCTGGCTGTCGAGGAAGAAGCGCTGGATTGGAGATGAGCCTAGCGCCACACCTGGAATGTGGACGGTTAGGTTAGGAACCTAGGGTCAGTCTTTCGAGGAATGTGGAACGTGGGAATGGAGAGTTGGGGGTACGCTAGTGGAGCACGAGGGTGGGGCCGCGAGGTACGTTCCTTCGACCTCGGCGCAGTGGGCTCTCCGACATGTCTGTGCCGCGGACGAAAAATGGTATCGGCAGAGCATATGACTGGGCTAGTGCGGAATGGGGTGTTTTTGCGACACTGTTGCATTCCTCGTCGCCGCCGAGGTCTCGGATGACACCGTCGGGACCCACTACCCCACCTGCCCCACCTGACCCACTTGTCCCACCTGACCCACCCGACCCACTGTGTTGGCTGCTCCACACCATCAGCTGCTTGGGAGATTAGATCCACAACATCGCTTCGAGCACCAAGAACGTAAGCTGCCGAGGTAAACCAAAATAAACACCTGAATAAATATGTATAAGTACTGGAGCAACATTCCTCGGAGCTCCGATGCTGGGTGTCTGTCGTCATCCTGTGTTTGGCTCGCGCTCTGCGCCTCGAAGCTCCGTATGGGGGTAAGTACAGTAGTTGCGCGTATCCCGAGCCCCGAGTCCCGAGAATGCCTAGTCCCCAGTTCCAGGTCCCAGGCCGAAACTAACAACTAACGCGGAGGATGTCGTGTTTGCTTGTCTCATGATGATGCAGACAGGGGCAGCGTGGTGGTTCAGCCGGCTCGACGGGTTACTAACCGCTGGTGTCGGCGACGTCTTTCGATGTTGTGTGGGAGTGGTGATGTCTCAGTATGAAGCGGGCAGGGGGCAGTTGATTAGTCGGCACGACGAGGAGCAAACAACTCGGCGCGCTCCCTAGTGTTCTCGGCTGTGTCGAGAAGGTCAAACGTGTGTCAGATCTCAGCTCCTTCAGGCATGCCCGACAGGGACCGCGGGCAACTGAATCAGCTACTGGCATGAAGCGCTCACCCGGTGTAGTCCAGTAA
>Ga0160505_101691_pt1 | contig 10189 bp, 7 predicted proteins | sample DIDeMG_FD_108225 | JGI IMG/M metagenome (GOLD analysis project Ga0160505, IMG submission 108225) | Enriched chicken feces microbial communities from UW Madison campus, WI, USA - DID2874_E49_Stillage MG | ecosystem: Host-associated > Birds > Digestive system > Large intestine > Fecal ...
AAAGAAGAAAGATAAACAAAAAAAAAACAAAAAAAAAAAAAAAAAAAAAAAAAAAAAAAATTTTAAAAAAAAAAAAAAAAAAAAAGAAAAAAAAAAAAAAAAAAAAAAATTAGAGTTAGGGTTGGGGCATTTGCGGTTACAGTTGCTGCGCCGCACAAACCTCCCAAAACTAGACTCCATAGGGTAACCAGCTTTTCTCACCTCTCCCTTCTTTGCTCAGCTCACCAAACCCGCAGTTACAACAATGGCTTCCGACCCGTCTGACTACACTGACTTTAACTGGGAAGATATCATCCCTGTGCCTCAGGATGACGGGGTCAATCCGCTTGTCCAGATCATGTATTCTGATGACTACAAGCAGGCGACCTCCCTACTGCGTGCCGTTATGGCCAAACACGAGTATAGCCCCCGCGCCCTGGCACTAACTGAGGACATTATTGAAACCAATTCGGCCCATTACACAGTATGGCACTACCGCCTCGAAATTCTCAAGCATCTAAAGATCACTGCTGTGCCCAAGGAGAACTGGCTACCATCGGCATTCAAGCAGAATGTCAATCACGAATTTGCCATTGACGGCGCGTTTGACTCCCTGGACGACGAGATCTTGGAGGACTACATCTGGCTTAACGAGACCACTGAGGCCACGGCGAAAAACTATCAGATCTGGCATTACCGCCAGCTGCTCAAGCCATCCCCCAAGGCCAATCCACTTTTTCGCAAGCTCTATTTTGCCATGGAGCGGTTTGTCGTGGAGCTTGTACTAAGCAACGATGCCAAAAACTATCATGCGTGGTCACATCTGCAATGGCTCGCCAAAAACACGCCACCTGAGTTTCGACTCCAGCTTGACGAGGAGATTGAGTACACAACATTCCTTCTGAGCCAGGATGTCTACAATAACTCTGCGTGGGCTTATCGCTACTTTATTCTTCCTGAAGCTGCCTCCCCCGAGTTGCTTGAACGGGAGATTGGGTACGTGCACTTTGCCATTACCGAAGTCCCCCAAAACGAGGCCTCTTGGAACTACTTGGTGGGACTGTACGAGCGGTTTTACTTCAGCCAAGCCGATAAAAGCACCGACGCGTTGGCTGCCCTTGAAGAGTTTTGCCTGCGGTTTGCGCCCATAGATCAACCAGGTCTAACCGAGGAGGTTGTCTTCAGGTCGACCCACGCTCTCGAAACGCTGGTGACTATTTACGAAAAGCAAAAGAAGGTGGACAAGGCACGCAAAGTACTCGGTTTGCTGGAGACTTATATACCCATTCGTAAGGGCTACTGGGCCTACAAGATTAAGCAGCTTGAGGCTGTCAACTAGTTCATACAAGACTACACAGTTTAAGACAGTCAACCAGTTCAGTGGTCGCAATTTCACAGTCACATACAAATCATAATGCATTGAATTTATTGGAAAAAAGATAAAGCTTGTATTAAAACGAGTAGATTAGAAATAAATAGCATGAGCGGATGCATTACAGTGGCACGTCAAAGGTTTTGGAGTACGACATGAGAATATCCCAGGTAACAGACGTGCCACCACAGATAATAACCACGAGTGTCGAGTCCTGGTTCAGATTCGGCAAAATCTCCTTAATTTTGCCATTGTAAAGAGGTGCCAGCGCTGTGCCGCACGCTGCTTCAATAAGAAGCTTGTGGTCGCGAGCAAAGTAAATGCAGCTTGCAGCAGCGTCGGCATCCGACACTTGTACTGGGTACGTTTTGCGGTCGGTGCGCATAGCATTGGCAATAGTTTCTTTTGTTACATTCATTGTTGAGAGTGACGTTGCGATGGTGGAGGGCGTTTCAATTTGAATTTGTTCGCCGCCAGCAGCGAGGGATTGGTTGAGGGCCGCACAGCCCTCAGTCTCAACAGCAACAATGGGCACATCATGCCAGCCCGTCTTGTCAAAGCCCTGTACCAGGCCGTTATAAAGGCCACCACCACCACACGAGCAAATGACAGCATCTGGACGCCGACTCAGGGGACGGTCGTCGTCAGGAAGACTCAAATCACTGCCCTCGCTATCGCTGTCACCCTCATACGGTGCAAGATCAGAGTACTGCTTGACCAGTTCAGTCGCAAGAGATGAGTTGCCCTCCCACACAACGGGGTCATTGTAGGGATGGCAGTAGACAGCTCTCTCCTTGCAGTTTGGCATAAGCACAGTGCGAAGATGATGGTCAGCTTCCGCAATCGTCTTGCCATGGATCACAACGCGGGCCCCGGTCTTGCGGATCCTTTCGACCATGGTGGGGTTGCTGATGGTGGGGAGACACACGGTACATTTTTTACCGTATTGGCGAGCAGCGTAAGCAGTACCACAGCCAGCATTACCACCCGAGGGAGAGAAGAAATGCAGGTCTGTGCCCGGCGGTGCATTGACAATTGTCTGGTAGACAAGGTTGCCAAGGCCGCGCGACTTGAACGAGCCGGATGGCTGGACCATTTCAAGTTTGAGGTAAACCTGGGCACCCGTGACCTCGGATAGATAAAGCGAGGGAATCAACGGGGTCTCGACGTAGGGGAGCTTGAGTTGAGAGTTGCGGAAGGTCATGATGAGAAAGTTAACAGTTGATGTTAAACTTGTGATGCAGTTGAGTGTTAATAATCAAATTTTATTTTCCTATTTTTATCAAGAAAACTCGTGCTAGGACATCCCTTTTATACGTCCTGGGGTCTGATAACAGTATCAGCAAAGAGGGCAATTTCTAAAATAAATAAAAATTAAAACAAGGATGAAACATCTCATGGCAGTTCATGGCGGGTCGCTCACCTTGAAGTTAATGCTGGTGTAACTGTGGAAATCACCCATCGCCGAGTTGACAGAAATCTAACTCGGTTCCATCTGCATAAGAGCCTCGAGGGGCCATAATGTCAATGGCCTTGCATCACTTTGCCGCCACGCACAGATTTCTGGATATTTTCATGGCATAAGTTGGAATATTTTTGTTGCCAATTGACCGAGACTCAGTCATATCCATTACCTTGTCATTGCGACGGAGGTCGTGTTTTTGTTTTTGAAGTAAAAATGTGGCGATGTCTCTATCTCAACCGTGCTTATCTCTACTGCCATTGAAAACCCGCCCCAAACCAGCCGTTGATGTTTATTAAAAGGAGCAGTCTTTGTGACACAGTTTTTCCAGTTATCATCGCTATCTCCTGTAGTTGGTGAATGGAAACATTCATCACTATTGCGCGAGTGCCCTAAAAAAACCCAAAAAAAACATCCCAAAAAACTAACGGCAGGGCTTGTCATGTGATTCGAAGCGAGACCGAGTAAACCACCATTATCATCAGCATCAAACGGCAACTGATAAGGAAAAGTACACGAAAAAAAAAAAATAGACCATGGTATCTACATGTTACACAATTATATAAATAATCAAACCATCGACACTACTCTTAAAACCCTCACAAGCCAGCCAAGAAAAAGAGATAATGTTAGTTCTGGGTGATTTTGCTATTTTATAATTTGTTTGGGTCAAAAGGCAATGATCACCGTGTCAACGAGCATACTCCGTGCCTGTGATAGTACATACACAATGCGTTAAAAAGCGTTCTCAAATAACCGTGTTACAACCACCAGCAACAACAACGATTACTACATCAAACTGAGTTTAACTGCCCATCACCTCTGAAGTTCATGGTCACTGGCGCTTGATCGTGGTCACAATGGGGGGAAAACAAGAGGGGAAACCCCCGACATGAGCTCACGGCCCTTTACCTTTCCATTCTATCACAGCCAAAGAAAAGCCTTTGACCTCGCAGTCCATTAACAGATGCCCTTTTAAATGCATGAACCTGTTAAAGATTGCTGGCAAGCGCACGCAGCTAAACCTCCTTTTAATGTCTGGTTTAACCGGCACGTCGCAAACGGCTTGTCTCCAGGCCCTGATTAGGAAAATCTGCAAGTCTGGGGAAGACTTGGCTAAGCCGTTGTATTCCTTCCGTCGGAATAAAAAAGTAAATGAATATAATAAAATCGATATAATAAAATGGATTTAGTAATATAATAAAATGAATATAAAGAAATGAATATAAAGAAATGAATAGAGTGAAATGAATATAAATGAAAATAATGAAATGAAAACGGTCTGGTAACTCAGTGCTTTTGCTTTTTAGTTCTTGTTTTTGTTTTATAGCGACAGTACCATATAAATTTAAAAGCATTTCTAGGTTAGACAAGTGTAGAGCAAAACAGCGCAGTTGTAGTTATTGACAGAGTAGGCCTTCGTCTATCCCATAGCAACACCGTGAAACTTCAGGCCGGGTTGAGTTGGGTTTTCTTCATTTATTTGCTAGCCGTGATAAACATTTGTGGTGCTTCAAATGGCTATATTTTGAAACTCAATCTCTACGAGCTCAAATAAAACAAAGAGCAGATACTGGCATAAGGACTGATAGGAAATAAACATTAAGCAATTGTTTTTGGCACAAAGGCTATGTCAAAAGTGGACTTGAGTAGAAAATAGTTGTTATCGGAGTTATTGTCAAAAGGTTTATTTAAAAATGCATTATTCTATTCAACACTTTTGTCAAGGTTATTTAACTGAACTAAATCGCATCATTATTTATCTTAACTACAAAAACTCTCATCAATATCCTACATAACTATGAAATTTTTGTCAGAAAAGGGAAAATTTTCTATCCCCAGATACAAAAAAAAAAACTTATTTTCAAAAGACTCAAGCTCTGTGGAAATCAGATTTTCTGACAAGTGAGATTGCTAACGGTGACCTTCGTTTCAGTACGCTTCCTGCGTCACAACTCCAACACTGGCTGAAAAATGATAATGCCTTCAACTTGTGTATATTTGAATAAAAGTGACACCAGGCACTATTTTTAATATTTTATTTCTTTTTTTTTTTTTCCCACTTTTTTATTTTTAATTTTTAGACCATTCCCAGATACTCTTTAAAATAAAACATAGCCCAAAATGTAGTGGAAAAAAATCCTGGCTGGATGCGCTAGATCATAGCGACATCGTAATTAAACAAACTCATTAATCATTACAAACACTATCTATCTCTATATTGGTTGTCTGCGTCAAAATCACTACCGTAAGTACCGCCCATGTCTGGAGCGACCTACTCCTCCTCAATGTCATATTGCACTTCGATCCAGAGGCTACAGCCTACACACTGCACCACAATCGACGTGAGGTCACCGTTGGCCTCAAGATCACGCTCCGTGAGCACATATCCCTCGTCCTCACCGCACCGGCATGCGCTCGTCCACCGGAAATTCTCCGGATCATCCTCGTGGATTGTCAGCTCGCTTAGGTCCATTGTGCAGCCAGTTGCGCGCGGCGGTAATCCGGCGCTTGCCACCGCAACACCGCCGCCAGTTATTAGCTTCTTGTCATATTCTGCACGCTCTGCTGCATTAGAAAGTACAGCAAATGCGGCCTTGATCAGCGGAATAGAGAGCAGCGGCGCCGAACCAGTCTGCTGCTGCTGCTGCTGCTGCTTGTCTGGATGGTTATCGAGCAGGGCAGCGTGGTAGCCCTGCTTGATCTCGGAAAGTGGAACATCTGAATATGCTGCTGGCTCAGACCGGTAAACTCCAAGCAGCTCGTAGTAATTATTCGACATGGTAACTGGTCGCGTTCTTATAAACAGTCGATGCTGTCAAGATGGTAATACCCTGGACTGTTTTATATTGTTTCTTGGTAAAGCCGACTTCCAGCATAAATAAAATGAAAAAAAAACACATCACATGATCTGGGCAAGGGACTCAAAATTTTTCAAAGCTGCTGAAACCTCCCAAACAAAAATTTTTATTTCACAAAAATCGCTCCCAATCGACATCGCCATTTCCAACCCTCACAGCCCAAACCATACACACAGCATACACAATGGCCGAAAAGGAGAGTAAAAAGCGCAGAAGAGACTCAGAGGGCAAGCACAGCCACAGCAAGAAAAAGTCGAGCAGCAACAGCGAGGTCGACAGCGTGACCGTCAGTAAGGTGCACGTGCCCTCGCAGAAGCTCGCCGTGGCCTCGTTCGGCGCCATCAAGGTCCCCACCGAGACTGAATTCCAGGTGTACCGTAACAAGGCGTCTGGAAACGTGCTGTTGCACGGTGAAGATGAGACTATTGAGTATGAGGGTGAGACACATGGCGATGAGGGCCAATTCGTGGTTGCGCTCTACGACGCCGACAACAAGTCGGTCGAGCTCTACCCCCAGACCGCTTTTGTCGACGTCAGCACAGCAGTTAAGGCCAAGAAGTACGCCAGCGTTCAGGATATCAAGAGTCGCGACGTGACGCGTATGGAGCAGCGCAACAAGCTCGGCGAATCCTTTGGTACGCGCAAGGCCCGCCGCGCCATTTTCGATCTCAAGAACAACCAGATCGATGCCACCGCACTTGCCGACATCCAGTCCGATATCGTCAGCAGCGTTACTGTCAGTACCGCCAACCTGCCATCACAGGAGCAGGTGCAGGCCAAGCTCGAGGAGGGTCGCCCCATCCCGCCGCACAACGCCGAGGCCGAAAACGTCGAGGACATTTACCCGCTATACGGAATCGTGCCTGCGCGCGAGTGGAAGGCCATCCGCGTCGATGCCCTTTTTGCTACCGAGGATGCTACCACGCGCCAGGAGCTCTTCCCCGCTGGCTCCTCGCCCTACATTTCCAAGCGTCTTGCGCAGCTCACGGACCCGGCGCTGCACACGGAGCGTCTCCAGCTGCTCTACTACATTGGCCTGCTCCTGTCCACCTACCTGCAGCGCCGTGCCGCTTCACACAAGAACGATCTGGCGGAGCTGCTGCTACATCCCGCCGACGCCATTGTGCGCGGCATTGTCGACCGCTTTTTTGTCGGCGTCGGCACCCAGGCTGGCCGCGGCAAGTCGGCGCGGCTCACTATGGACGGCGCCCGGGAAAGCCGCATTCTTTGTTACCTGCTGGCGCTGATGCTGCGTTACGACGGCTACATGGTCGAGATTCCTCCTACCGCCGTGGTGCTGGGGCTCAAGCCCTCGCGTCTTTCGGAGCTGTTGCGCCAGCTGGGCTGCTCTATCACCAATGTCGGTGTGCGTGACGCCGAGGACTTGGGTCTCGACAAGGCCGACATTCCCTCGTACAAGATTGCCAAGCTGCGCGCGCCGCTTAAGCTGCCGGAGATGGTGAGACGGGCCCGCAGAGGATAGAGGAGGTGCATGTAGATAGGGACAACGTACGTTATATACAGAAATCAATCAAGTCATATATCTTCAAGTAGGTCCGTAGTTGCATACTACCCTAACCGCGCTGATGAAAAAAAAAAAAAAAATTAAAAAGTCCCAACGACGCCTGTTCTCTTTCAACGCAATAGTCTTGTTTATTTACCACGCAGGAACGCGACAAGACCAAAACCACCATCATGACTGACCACAATATGAAGGGTAGGCAATAAACAAAAAACTATCTTGTTTCTTTTGCTTTTGCATTGATAGTATTGTGCTATTTTTGCATTGGTTTTTATTCATTTCTTTTTATGAAAAACTGACGTTTTTTTTTTTTTTGGCAGATAACGAAGATCTCAAGGACGAAGAATTGTAAGTGCTGGTTAACGCATATTTTTGGCAACCCCAAAGATACGGCAAGCTCTGCTTCTTTTTTTTTTGTTCTCAGTTAAATGCAATTACAATTTTTTTACGGAGCCTCTTTTACCAGTATTTTATTTCATATGCTAACATTGGCGGTTTAGTTCGGCCAAGCTCCAGGAGCTCGCGGTGCTGTCCGAAGAGCACGCCGATCTCGAGCTGGAAATCCGTAAGTTGGTCCCTACATAAAAAAAAAAAAACCGAAAAAAAAAAAAAAAAAAAAAAAGAAAACTAACTCTGGACATTGCTTTTGGTACAGAAAAAATCACCCACAAGAAACTGGCGCCTTTTTACTCGCGTCGGCGCCAGGTAGTGCGCACCCTGCCCGGGTTCTGGCCCACGGCGCTGCGCGGGTGCGACGAGCTGGCGGACTACATTTCGTACGAGGACGACGAGCTGCTCGACCACCTAGTCGATCTGCATGTCACGTACCTCGACGACGTGGACGAAGATGCGGCCACCGACAGCCAGGGTCGCAAGATTCTGAGCCGCGTGCGCTTTGAGTTTGAGTTTGAAGACAATGACTTTTTGGTTGACAATCGCATTGAAAAGACATTTGCCCTGGTTTCGTTCGCCGCCGAGTCCGACGACGAGTCCGACGACGAGGCCGCCGGCCCCAAGAAGAAAACTACTCAGACCAAGTACACCTCGGTCCCCACGAAGCTTGTGTGGAAGAAACACAAGAACCTGACCAAGGGCAAGTACGGCGCCAGCACCAACTCCTTTTTCAACTGGTTCCGGTTCGCGGGCGATGGCCCCGGCGACTATGCCGGCGGCGATGAGGTGGCCCTGACGATTAGCGAGGTTGTCTTCCCCGAGGCTGAAAAGCTCTACATCGCCGGCATGGGTAAAGATGGCGATGACGACGATGAGGACGACGAGCTTGAGGATGAGTACGACGTGGGCAGCGATGATGAGCCACCCAAGAAAAGGGTCAAGAGCTCTGACTAGAGGGCCGTGTGCACGATAAACTTATAGGTATACTAATAATAATGATAGTAATAATACAGTGTGTGTATCTTTGATCCTTTTGGTAAGGACACCTTTAGTTAAATATTGTGGTAAATGCTATTCCCAAAGCCATGCAATTTTTTTTTTATCATTATATTACATTAATTGATTAACCTGAAATAAAAAGAGAAAAAGAAAAATACTATAAATAACCCATGTGTGCTGTTCCTGCTGATTTTTGTTTCGTTTTTTTTTTACATGATAATCTCGGGCTTCTCGACATTGCCTGCAATGGTCTTGTGGGGAAGAACACGACCACCGTTGACGTAGACCTCGTCCTTGACCTCAACGTCGTCACCCAGCACTGACACGTTCTCAATGCGGGCCCAGCGACCAACCGTCGAATTCCAGCCAATAATGGAGCTCTTGATAAAGGAATGCGGCTTAATGGTTGAGTTGGCCAGAACCACTGAGCGCGACAAGCGCGCACCGGAGCCGACCGTCACGTTGGGACCAATAACAACGTTGGGACCAATCTTGGCGTCAGGGGCAATGGTGGCAGTGGGATCAATGAGCACGTTGCCGCCATACACGTATGACTCGGATGTGGGGGTAAGAGTCTTGGAGTTCTTCTTGGCCAGGGCAGTCAGGTAAAGACAGGTACCGGCAATAAAGTCCTTGGGCTGGCCAACATCCATCCAGTAGCCCTCGAGATCAAAGGAGTAGAGCGAGCCCTTGGCAGAAAGCTGAGGAAAAGTCTCCTTCTCAATAGAGGTAGGACGCAGATCAATAAGATCAATGACAGAGGGGTTGAGAATGTAGATACCAGCGTTGATTCTGTTACCCACAAACTCCACGGGCTTCTCAACAAAGCGATCAATTTGGGCTGATCCCTCCTTGTGAACAATGACACCGTACTTTGAGGGCTCATCAACCTTGGTAGCAACAATGGTACCCTCACCGCCATGGGCCTTGTGGAACTCGGCCAGCTCGGCAAAGGGGTAGTCGCAGATAATGTCAGAGTTGAGGACAAAGAAGGGGGAGTCGTCCTTTCTGAGAATGTCTTCAGCGAGCTTGAGAGGACCAGCGGTGCCGAGGGGCTCAGTCTCGACAGAAAAAGTAATGTTAACACCATACTCTTCCTCGTACTTCTTGAGAGTAGCGACCATGACCTCGGGACGGTAGTTGACAGCAAGAACAATGTCCTTGACGCCAGCAGCGGCGAGAGACTCGACCTGATGCAGGATCATGGGTCTGTTGCCAAACTCAACGAGGGGCTTGGGAGTGGTGAGAGTAAGAGGACGAAGACGAGTGCCGTAACCGCCAACAAGAATTAAGCCTTTCATGATGATGATATAAAGATGAAGTGGTTAACGAAAGACGAGAAAATGAAAAAAATTAAAGATAATAGAGCGATAGGGCTCGATAATGCAAGTAAATGTAGTCAAAGAGGAAAAAAAAGAGAAACTAAAATCCGAAAAAAAATCAGGAAGCTGAAGAGTATTTAAAGAATTATGATGAAAGGGAACCCCTTTTTTTTTTTTTTTTTTTTTTGGAAATTTATAATTAGGTGTTGATAAGTAATTTTTAAAAAAAAAAAATAAAATAAAAATAATAAATGTGAATAAAGGATGTTTAAATGATGA
>Ga0160505_101692_pt1 | contig 10188 bp, 9 predicted proteins | sample DIDeMG_FD_108225 | JGI IMG/M metagenome (GOLD analysis project Ga0160505, IMG submission 108225) | Enriched chicken feces microbial communities from UW Madison campus, WI, USA - DID2874_E49_Stillage MG | ecosystem: Host-associated > Birds > Digestive system > Large intestine > Fecal ...
GAGTACGAGGCCAAGGCGCGCGAATTTGCGGCTGAGAAGCTCGAACGCCTCAGTGCTGCCCTGGAGCGGATCCGTGAGAGCCTCAAGACCGACGGGCAGCCCCCTAAGACACCCGAGCAGCAGAACGAGAAACGCTGGGTGTAATTGAGAGTTGTGAACCCAGCTGCGAACTGTGAACCGCGGGTCCACGACCACGACCACGACAACAACCTCAGCCACCATGGACCCCGGACGACAAACAACCAACCATTACCCGCACGATACCCGGAGCAATACCTGGACCATCGTGCGGAAAGATAGTAGATAAGTAAACTAATTGCCGTGTTATGAGACCCCATTCCAACAGTACTGCCGCCTTCCCCTAAGGTAGCATTGGCTCCCCGTTGTCAATAAGCCATCTCAGACAAGAATAGAGCAAGTCACACTAGGAAACCTCCGGAATATATCTTGATGCCCGTTCATCTCCTAGAACCACAGAAAACGAGCCAACGACGGGTGCAAGGAGCAGCGTTACAGTAATCGGTGAGGGACGCCGATCTGACGATCTGGCACGGAGATCGTGCAGATCCCAAAACCAACAAGGGCGTGTAGCTCAGTTGGTAGAGCGTGTCATTAGCATTATCAATAAGCCTACTTGACAAGGTCTTTGGTTCGATTCCTAACTCGTCCATTGTTTTTTTATTTGGTTTTTCGTCCAAGTTCTATCTTCTTCCTTTTCGGTTACTGGGGGTTTCGGGACTGCTGCGGCACGTCGCTGTTTCGTGCACTGAAGGGTCCTTGTGCATGTGGGACACGATGCTGTCGCGTCGGGTGTCGCTGGAGACAGTAATGGCCGCTTGAGACAGTTTAATGCTAATGCCAAGGTCAGACACCGCGCTTGTGCGGTAGAGTGGCGGCCCTTAATATGTTGAGGATCGTCTGTGGCACTAATAGTGTCGTACTAACGGCAAGCTGGCGCGCTGGGCGGCGGTATCACGATACCCGCAGTGGAGGATCAGAGCAATGTATCAAGACTAGAGAATACGTTCGCTAGAAGGAGGGGAAAGACAGGACTAGATACGAGCTAGTACTAGTACGAGGGACTGGGATGCACGTGACATAGTGTCGCCTAGGGTGCCTCTAGTCGTTTGAGGGTCTTACAGCCTCCTTCTGTCTCCATCTCGCCAAGAGTATATAGTAACAGCGAACACCCTGCCAATCATTCTCACCACCGACACCACCCAGCATGCCCCGCCGCTCACTCAAACAACAACGCCACACCCTCCGGCTGCACGCGGCCTTCGCGCTACTCATCCTCGTACTCGCCGCCATCCTGCTTGCGATCGAGGACACGACGACGCGCAGAACGGTCGCCATCATCGCACTCGTCATAGACCTGCTCGCGACAGGCATCGTGCTGGCAGTGTGGCTCAACTGGTGCGATCCCGAGTGCCAGTTCCACAGCGTCACACCCATCCTGCAGATCCTGGCTCCGGCGCCCGTGTGCCTCACAGCCGGTCTGCCAGACAGGGAGCGCATTGCCGCCCTCATCGCCATTGGCGCAACCTGTGCACTTGGGTTCTTCGTCGCCCTCTGGCGCGTGAGCCGGTTCGAGAGCAGGCATGCCGTGGAGCTCGCGGAGCTGTACGAGATCGAGATGGCGGAGCGCCAGGCCAAGCGTGAGGCCGAGGAGAGGACCAACGAGCAGCGGAGGGCGGAATACAGGGCGGCGAGGGAGGCGGAGGAACAGCAACAGGCTGTTCGACAGGCGGAGGAACGGCGGCAGGCGGAACTCGAGTCCGAAACGACCATCACAAACCTGATGCGGATGCAGTACAAGGCGGCGCAGAACACGATGGCCGAGAGCTCTACTGGACCGACCGCACACCACGTTCGCGATCACGACGGCAACGAGTCGGATTATCCCTCGCTTCCGCCCGCGTACCCTCGTGACGAGGAGGAGCGCCTGCTCGGGAAGCAGTGAGGGTGCTCTGTTGAGCAGCGGGAGGACATATTCCTTTTTTCCCACCTACGCCGTACGCAAGGATTCTGCCGACGAGCGACTCGTGGGTTCTGTGCATGTACCCTGTTCTGTGTTCTGGTAGCCACCCTACTATGTACATGACCGCCACAGTAATTTGCGCTCGTCACCCAGTGCTGTGATCGTGTGAGTGTTTTATGTCAACCGCCATGCGCCACTGTTCTAGATAATGCAGTTTACAACTGTTCGTGCAGTCGTGCAGTCATGCAGTCAGCGATCAGCGCCCTGAAATGCTTGGCGTATGACTTCACACAGCATTCAGGGACAACTACACCTCAGGCAACTGTTGACTTGCTCATCTCCTCATATCCTCATCTCAAAGCTCATCACACTCGTTACCAGCCGACGCTGCCCAACTCACAAACTCATCAGCGAACGCAGTACGCAAACCACCAGCACAGCCCAACCCCAGCTTCCACCTTTATTCTCACTTGAATCCCATCTCCGCGGCTCCTAACCAACATCGCGATGGCACCCTCAGCACCCTCACTCAAGTCCCAGCGTGGGCTGCTGGCCCTAAACAAGCTTGCGTCGGGCGTCCTCTGCGTTCTCCTCATTATGCACATATGCATCGTCGATCCCGTGAACCACAAAATTCTGACATACTTCACGCTATTCTACAGCGTCGTCGTGTCCGGTCTCGTCCTGACGTCCTACGCCGCAGCAGAGCTACGTCCCGGCCTCCTGCCAATCCTCATCGTCGTGGCTCCGTGGTTCCTCACCCTCGTCGCTTGCCTCCCGGAAACATGGCGAGGGCCGCCTCATTTTGCGGCTTTCCTCGCGATTAGCTTGATGGCCGGGATGGCTAGTTCGCGACACAGCGCCTTTGAGGAAGAGCATGCGGAGGAGCTGCGTGAGATCGACGGGGAACGCGCGGCCCAGAAGGAGGCAGCGCGGCGTTATGCGCAGGAGGAATCGATACTCGGGGACGCAAAGCTACCGGCAGGTCCGAGTGCGCTCCACGGCGGCGTTTGACGACCCATCTCTTCCGCCGTCGTGCCCGGAAGCAAGAGATATCTAGCGGACCGGCGGGCAAAGGGCGGAGTAATCCTTTCAGTTTGAGACTTGTGGTTGTCTATTGTTCCTCTTCATTAGTTCCACTGACATGTACATGCAATACTGTAATGTCATCATCAGGCCCATGGACTGTCTTACGCGGCGCAACCGGCGCATGCGGCGCAACCGCAGCACTGCCACCGCCACCACGTCCCCACCGTACAGCCACGTGGCAACCCCTGAGCGGCTTGAAGTCGGATGTATGACTTCACAGTTGAGACCACCACTCGAGGCCTACAATCGAAGACTGCACTCGCTTTCATCTTCCATCTCTTCGTATTTAAACTGACACAATCACACTCCTTTTTCTCACCCAACGCACCAAACACACAACTCCCAGCATGCGCCCCTCGCCACTGAAAGCACAACGCCGCGCCACTCGACTAACCGCGGTCGTTCCGCTCGTGCTCGCCCTGCTCAGCATCGCACACCTCTTAATCGACGACCCAGAGGGACACGTAGCCATGGTCGCATTGACGATATTGTTTGATTTCGTCCCCGTCACACTCGTTCTGACCAGCTGGATCGGATACGGCCCCGCGCCGCAGTTTCACAGCGTCACACCGATTCTGTTGGCTTTCACGCCGACATGTGTCGCCCTCCTCGCCACCCTCCCTGACAAATACCGCACGCCGGCCCTCGGCACGTCCATCGTCGCGAGTGCCTGTGGGTTCGTGTTCGCCATCGTGCGCATGAGCCGCTTTGAGAAGCGGCACGGCGCGGAGCTGGAGGAGATCGAGCTGGCGGAACGCGAGGCTGAGGAGGCCGCCAAGGAGGCCGAGGCAGCGGCGGCTCGGGCTGCCGAGGCGCAGAACACAACGGTCGCGGACGCAGCGCGCGATGCCGCTGGCCCGAGTGCGCTCCACGGCGAACAGTCGGACTATCCCGCCCTTCCGCCATCGTACCCGCGTGACGAGGAGGAGGGTCTCCTGGGGAAGCAGTGAGAGTATGCTCTCGAGTGGACTGAGAGGTGGGAGCAGGAGCCGACACACGTGGCTCAGTTGAGGTAGAGGTGTCTTGCTGTTTCCAATATATATACTGCGTGACTTCATAAATTGCTTACTACGCATCTGATCGCACGAGTCTCATTGCCAGAAGTTGCATCACGTATTGTTACGGTCAGGATGGAGGTTACCAGCGAGCAGCCTACTGCCCCTCAAGATGTCTTGAGAAACAAACGCAAACGGCTCATCACTGTTACCTTTAGAGACTGTACCTGAACTCTGGGATCTGCTTGTCGGTGAGATCGGCATACTCGTCGATGTTGATCGGGGGCGCCTGGGCGTCGACGTCAACTTCAAGGCCGAGCGCGGCGCTCTTCTCCTGCTCGTGCTGGCGCGAGTTGACCTTGTAGGCCGGGGCCACGCCTCCAGCCTGGTTGAGAGTCGGCGATCCCTCGACGCTGCTGTTCTGCGCCTCGAGGGCGTCGCGGCGCTTGTTCTCGCGCACGAGCAGGAAGCGGAGCACGAGGCTGGCAATGGAGCTGACGCCCATGGCGACAATGACCGTAATCCAGGTCGAGGGGTACTTCTTCTTGGCCTCAGACGCAATGACAGTGTACGACGCGGCAATGTTGCCTACGACGTAGCCTGTGAACATTGCGCCCGTCGTCGCGGCCTTCTTGGTCGAACCTACAAGTGAGCGGGGCAATGGTGGGAAGCAACTAGCGACGCAGGCATTATCCTGATCCGCTCAACGGTATGATCTCAGCACAGACTCAAGCTGAATGTGTACGAGTTCCATGGTGGCGTCTATTGGACATAGAACACCGACCACTGCCCTCGCACACGCTTGAACCCGGCACCCGTGTTGCATCCCGAGTTCCCTAAGGAAATTGGGGTCAAGAGCGTTTGCTCAAAGGATGGACAGGTACTGGGGGAGGCTAAACCCCTCTACCCATCTCCTCTTTGTAGAGCTGTTCGCGGCGGCGCGCGTATAGGACTCACCGGCAGTATTGGCTGACGCAAGGGCCAGAAGGAGAACGTAAGGGGCACCAAAGGCTGCAACGAGGTAGTAGCCGATCAGCGGGCCGGCGGTCGGGTGCCAGGGCGCGGTCCAGCTGAGCTCTGTCAGCACCCAATCTCTTAAGAGTTACCTACATTGTGATCGCACCAACAACGACAGGAACATTGGACAGCGGGAGGAGGTACGTTCTGATGCTCTTGTACTTGTCGGCAAAGTAGGAGAAGAAGTAGATAGTGACACAAGTGACGGCGCCGCCGGGGATCATGAGGGCGACGGACTGGAGGCCGGTGTAGCCCATCGACTTGATGATGAGCGTGCCAAAGACGGTGACGGACGCATTGCACATGTACGTCATGGCCGCAATGAGGAAGTAGATGTAGGTGCGGATATCGAGCAGGGCCTCGATGAGCTGGTCGCGCTTGAATGGCTGACGGTCACGCGCGTGCGGGTTCTCCTCGAAGCGGCGCACGAGAATCTCCCGGTCGGTCGCATTGAAGAAAGGTCCGGGCTGTAGCGGGGACACGGGCAGCAAGAGGAACACGACGAGTCCCCAGGCAATTGTCAGGCCACCACAGAAGTAGTAACTGTGAGAAGTTAGCGAGTGACGTTTCCTGCAGCTTACATGTACTTCCACGCGTGGGCGTTGCCGGTGCTCCCAAGACCATAGTTGATCGCGCCAGAGAACATGGAGAAGATGCCCGTGGCAGAGTACCACACGCCGAGGCGCGTCGCCTGCTCCTTGGGCTTGTACCAGAGGGCGGTGATGTGCACAAACATGGGCGAGACGCCGGCCTCGACAAAGCCGAGGAAGACGCGCTCGACGTAGAGGCCCTTGTCTACAAGTGTTAGCGACGGCGTCCATGAAAAGGTGGGCAAGCGGCATCGCTCCACAGTGCGAAACTCACAGTCACGGCATACAACAGTCAGAATCGCAATCACACCCCAGACGGTAATGATCGTTCCGGCCGCATACTTGATGTTGAGACGCGCGAGGATGATGGACAACGGGAGGATGGATGCAATGTACCCGTAGTAAAACATGGCGTTGGCCGTCGCGAAGCGGTTGGTCGAGACGACGCCGTTGTGCTTGGTGGAGAGTTTCTGTCGGTCAGCATGCAACAACAGTAAAGCAGGACGGGTGCGAGCTCCAGCCCAAACAAACTCACGAGATCTTCAATGATACCAAAGGCAGCAGCGCTTCCCAGCGCCGCCTTGTCGTAGTACTGCAGACCAAGCGACATGATAAGCAGGGGCAGGATGAGGAGGTCAATCTTCCACAGGAGGCGGCGCTCGCCTTTGCGGGTCGGCGCAGTGAGGGCGACCATTGTATCTAGTGTAGTGTACGATGCGATGCGATGATAGCGTTGACGGTGGGAAGAAGTAAAAGTGGAGCCACGAAAACGCAGGCTATAAGAACGATATGAGGTGGGAAAGGGACACGAACAAGGTTGGCTGATGCAATCTCGGAGCTCGTGATCCGATATCAGAACAGTACACTGCGGAGACCCGAAAAGAGAGAATTTCGAGTCGGATCTAAGGCAGCAAGAATACGGACGTCCGGGACTGGGCTTGCGGAATGTAGTGACCGCAGCGTGTGGTTGGTTGCTTCCCACCAGTGAGAGCAGAAAGAGCAGGGCGGGGGGCGTTAGGAAGAGAGTTCAAACTCGAACCGGAGTAAACGCCTTCGATAGCTGAGAGATTTTGGTTTTCTTCGTTTCCCTTCATTCCAGACCAAGTTGGGGCATGCACGACGGAAACGGGACCCCGCAGCGGATACGACTGTCGTCGGCGCTTCCCACTTGCTGCATAGGGTGCTTGAGCGGGGCAATTGTCCGCAGCTCCCAGTCCAGGCCTTTGCACAAGAGGAGAACGTCTGCATAGGGCGAGGGACGACGAATGACGCGATGCCAAAATGGAGGGCGAGATTAGGACAGGAGGCGAGTGGCTGACGCTCGTCATTGGCCCACTCCCCAGATCCGAGAATGGTCCAACTCAGCTCCGGCCTCAGCTCCGAGATTGGCAGCCGGAAACGAATCGAGGATTGTGGCGCCGCGGAACGGACGTTGGGACTCCGGATCAGAATCCTTGGCTGGGAAACACCGTTTGTGTGATGCTGATATGCATGTGTACGGACGTCCGATAGTGTAGAGGATACACTGTTATGCTTGGTGATGTACAGTTGGGAAGCGGTCTGTCTCAATGTAAAGATCCCACACCCTACGCGCTGACTCTTTCCTGCGCCCCGCCCTGGTGTTTCAGTGACGGATCACGACCTCGGCGCTTTACAGTGGATTTGTTATGACCATGGAACCTGGTCGTAGTTGCTTCAGATACGCCTCGGCAAAGTGGTAAACACGCGTTTGAAGCGGTGACTTGCGATGGGGGGCCAAGAGAGGCGTAATTTATGATACCATCTCGAAGCAGGTGGCATTGTTACCGCTTGGACCTGACTGCATTGGCATGTTTATCTGAAGGGGCATGCAGAACATGATCTCTTCCCACTTGAGGGTAGAACACACCAGGAGCCGAAGGGTTGTATGTTGGCATGTGAACGACACACCGCGATTGTGGCACCTACGGTGGAGGTTGAACTCAGACGACGGTGCATGTTTGCGCCTGCAGCAACGTCGCTCTCCCGGTCGCGCAGAACGGTAGCATGGCAACACATTCCAAGGCTGTGCATGGTTACCACGATTCTGACACGGGTTAAGCACTTCCTCGCGTACAACTCGACATGACACTTTTGGCTCGGTGCCTCGGGACGGGCGACGCGTCGGCGAGCCAGCGTGCATCGCAACAACGATTCCCGACCTTTCAACGGCCGGCGCAAGCATACGAAGCATGACGCGCCGCGCCGCACTGGCTGTGGGAATGCATAAACATGACCGGCGGACTTGGGACCGCAAATCGCATGTGACCGTCACGCGCCCTGTGACCGAATGTAGGTCCAACCCCGTCAACGAGGCATATAAGACGAGCGCGAGAGCATGGAGCTTCACACCCCCAACACCTTGACGACTCAACCATGCTTGCACTAACACTCACATCTGCGCTCACACTTGCCGCGCCAGCAGCCGCGCGCACGATCCGCGCCGTCAACTCGTGCAGCCGCCCCGTATACCCCGTGGCGTTCACGCTGCCCAACAACACTGCCAAGCTGTACGACCTCGCGCCCGGTGCCAATATCACATTCGATGTGCCGGACAACTGGCACGGCAACCTGTGGGCGCGCACCGAGTGCAAGGACGCGGACGCCAGCGGGTTCCGCGAGTGCCTCACTGGCACGTGTGGCGACAAGATATGGTAGGTGCGCACGCGTGATGTGGCTGATGGACAGCGCCAACGCGCTCGCGACAAAGGGTACAGTAGGCGACACGGTCGACAGCGCTAACGACAGTCGACCTCACATCCACCACCGACAAGGACACGTACTTTATCCAGTTCTTCGATGGCGGTAATGTCCCGCTGAGCTTTACGCCGCTGCCGGTTAACTACAACGACTGCTCGGGCGTGCAGGTCGGGTACTACAGCAACTTCTGGTGCCCGGGCCCGCTGCGCGCCGCGATCGACAGCAAGGGCGTCAACTACGGGTGCAACTCGGCGTGCGCCGCGGGATGGGGAAACGACACGAAGGGCAACTACGACTGCTGCACCGGTAGGCTGGGGGCGGGGCGGGGCTAACGGCAGGCGCGTACGCGGGCAAGGACGCGTGTGGGGCGTGCGGCAAGGACTTTTACCAGTACTGGTCGCTCGCGAACGAGGAGGCGTTTACCGTGCGTTGGGATGCGAGAGTGCAAGCTGACGCCGCAGTGGCCTTACGATCCCACTGGGCTCAGCCTCGACTGCAACGCGTCGAACCTTGCTCAGGGGTACGAGCTCGAGTTCTGTCCCCAGAAGATGGACTTTGCAGGCAAGGTGTACGCGCCTATCGACGACAGCGGGTACTACCACGACTTGGGCCTCTGTCCCGGGACCCCGTCCCCGTCCCCGTTCCCGACGGCGTACCCTACCCAATCGCCTGGGCCCGTCACAACGACCGGCACGTTTGTCGTCACGGATGCGCCGGCCACGACTCCCCCGGGGACCCGGACCACAACCCCGACGACGACCCCGACGACTACGGGGTCCAGCGTGGTTGTGTGCCCGACCCAGAGCTCGGGCACCGAATCCACCGGCGGAATGCCCACGACCCCACAGGTCCAGGAACCGAGGCCCACCACGGCCACCACACCCACTCCTAGCGCGTAGGCTCGTTCGGAGCTGACAGCGGCGCGCGGCGGTTGGCCGGGCAAATGCCCTAGAGATGTAACAAGTCCAGGGATCAAGGAATGCAACAGTGAATGTGTGTTTATGAGGATTCGGTGTATAATGTGATTGTACCCGACATCTTTCCATCCTGTTGAAGGAGAAGACTCAGTTGTTCAGCTGACTCGGGGCTTCCTCTCCCACCTCAAGTTCAACTGTCCCCCGAAACCCCCCTTTTGCCTGCACTCTTACCCCCGCTTACAGCAAGAAGCAAGAGTTGTGCCAAAGGTTCATGTGCCTGTCCATGCCAACACTCGTTGTCACAAATATCCCCGACACCTATCCCCTCGCCACAAACCACATCACCGTACCATCCTCAACTACTCTATCCATCCTGACACCTTCATCCTCCTCGTAATCACGCTGTCCACTCCCCCGTCGTTCGCTCTCGGGGACGACGTCCTCGACGCCGCGGCGGGGCTCCAGAAATTCCTTGCAGACCGGCAACGTGGCGGAGTGGTTAACGCGGTTGACTCGAAATCAACTTCCTTCGGGAGCACATGTTCGAATCATGTCGTTGTCGAGCTGCGAGGCGAGCAGGAGCTTGTCCCGTTAAGAATGCTTTTTTGGAGGAGGACGGGGAGGAGGAGGAGGTGAAGGGTAACCTCGACGAGCCTGCCACGGCTAGAATGGAGCGACCAGACGCCGTGAAGGACCCACGTTGCCGCGGGTCGGTTCCCATAGTATGAGTTGAAGGGTGGAAGAGCTCTCGAAATGGTTGGAGGGATGGATGTGGAGAAGAGAGGGGTGGGCGGAGAGAGGAAGTGGCCAGCCCTCAGTTTCCGGACTTTCCGTCACATTCACCGGCGCGGAGCTGGCAAGAGGTATACGCCGTCATTTGC
>Ga0160505_101694_pt1 | contig 10180 bp, 14 predicted proteins | sample DIDeMG_FD_108225 | JGI IMG/M metagenome (GOLD analysis project Ga0160505, IMG submission 108225) | Enriched chicken feces microbial communities from UW Madison campus, WI, USA - DID2874_E49_Stillage MG | ecosystem: Host-associated > Birds > Digestive system > Large intestine > Fecal ...
ATGGCGGTGGATGCTCGAGTTAACGACCGAGTATAGAACCCCAAGTCTTCAGGCTGATAGGCTGCGAGCGATGGCCGCGGTGCTCGCCTGATCGGTTAGTACCCGCCCGACATCATATTGCGGGCCACCGTACACGTGTTGATGCCGGAATAATGCAACGTTACGGAAGGTCTAGCTCTTTTCATAGCACAAAGACTGCGGGGCGTAATGACTCAGTGCTGTTGTGCAACGACTGTGCAGATGGACGCATAGCTGCGCGATACAGCGCCTCCTATCAATCTCTCGATCTCATGTTCTCGATCTCAGGATCTCGCAGCCGGACTGGCGAGTCCAGACCATTGTTTACTCAGTCTAATACGACAGGGGTAGACTCCACATACGCACATCTAGCAATCTAGCTTAACACTACCCTTTGTAACCTTCCAGTCCAGTCCAGAATCGAGTCGGGGCCTGGAGTACCCGTTCATCCCCGAACATAGCGGAGTGCAGACGAGATAGACTAGGTGGAAGCTCTGATAATGAAAAAATCGGGAGTATGCACTCCACTCGTCTGGAAGTTTATTGGGCAGCGATGACAGCACTGAAGAGGCAAGCTCCGGAACTCACGAAGGATCCACGCCGAAGGTCGAACGTCGCACGTCACATGTCTCAGCCTTTACACGTCGCAGGTCGCAGGCTGAGGTCTGGAAGCTGGGGGCTGGACGTTACATCTGCAGCTACGCGCGAGCCTTGCGGATACCCGCGCTTATCCAACCCTCAGGATCCTGGTCCTGCGGTCCTGTGAATCTGGACACGACACTTGGTTCCTTTCCGGCGGTAGACATTGTGATCGACGCTTTGGTAACGGCACGAATGGTGGGTTCACTCCGCTCTTCTCGCCGCTCTCCCCGCGGGAGTCACAGGACGTCTGTTCTTCAGGAGACGCGGTAGTCACCGCTGCATGCGAGTCACGAGCGAGCGTACCGTCGATCCCAATGACGTAGAGAGCCACGAGTCGAGTGGACGGGGTTGCCTGTTTCTCGCAACTTCTGTTGCGGACGTACCTCGCGTGCTCGCGCGCTTTAGCGAGGTCCGCCAGGGGAAACGGAAACGGAAACGTTTGTAATGGAAACGTTTTTGGCATTGCCTGTCGTTGTGTCAGAACGCGCTGCGCATTACAGATGTTCGGCATTTCACAATGTACAGTAGCGAGATATTGTCGCTCTCGATCGATTTTAAGCTAAGTTGGCGAGTCTCGGCCTTCTGCTCGAGATACGGCGATCACCGGTGCAGGGCCAGTGGACGGCGCGTCACATCTGTTGGATGGACTCCCATGTGCGTGCTTGGGTTGCAGCCGAGACATGTGACTGGGACTGGGCCTGGGGCTCAGCTTGGGGTTGGGGTTGGTCAAGTGTGAGCGCTTTCGGAGCCCCCCGAGCGAGGACGAACCTCGTCTGGCAATTACTACCTTGTGGTGACCACAGGATGTGGCGCCGTTGTTTCACGTTGTTCGAGATATGAAATGTGCCAAGAAGTGCAGTATGTCAACATGGAAGAGGGGAGAACGACAATGTACAAGGAACGACAACACCCCGAACTCCGCGACAGCCAGCAGTCACCCACTCAAGGCACAGCTCGGGTCCTAAAAAACGGAGATCGCATCGGCCAGCAATACGAACAAGAAAGTATCTGGTTATCTGTGTCAGGAAAGACGGGTAGTGATGGTGGGTTGTAGGCCGGTATCTAACCACCACCGTTTAGATACCGCCGTAGTGTTGACTTAAATACACTCGAGCTGGTCGCCGTTCGCGCCCTTGAAGGTACAGCTCATGGGGCACGTCGTGATGACCTGCCACCCGAGGTCGCGCCAGGTCACGTAGTTGCAGATCTTGAGCACGCGCCCGTCGCACACGTACTTGCCGAACGTGCAGCTCGAGGGCACGTTGACGGCAAAGTTGCCGTCGGCCGGGAGCGTGGCGTCGGTCAGGCGCGACGGGGCGGTCGAGGTCTTGGTGGTCGTAGGCTTGGACGAAGATGTAGGCGCAGTGGTCGGAACGTCCTCCCATTCCTCGCAGACGTACTCCCACTCGTCGTCGTCGACCCACGAAGGCGGGAACGCGCCGCCAGTGAGCTGCGGAGTGGATGTGGAGAACGTCCTGGTCGCCGTTGAGGTCGTGGAGGTTTTGGTCTTGGTCTTGGTGCTGGAGGTCGAAGTGGCCTTGGCGGTCGAGGAGGTGGCCTTGGCAGTTGACGATGTCACCGTGGCAGTCGAGGACGTAGCCTTAGCAGTCGAGGAAGTGACCTTCGCAGTCGATGAGGTCACCTTAGCAGTCGAAGTAGCGACAGTCGAAGAAGCCTTGGAAGTCGACTTGGAGGTCGCAGCGCTCGACTGGGCTTTGGACGTCGTGGGCGCCGGGCCGCTGCTACCGATCTTGCCAGAGGGGCTGACGTTCCTGTCGAGGACCTTGACCGTAAGACCCGTCGGGTTGTCGCCGCCGCAGTAGCCGTTCTTGATCTGCACAAACGCCTTGGCGGACACATCGATAATCTTGCCGCCGCCGCACGCGCCGCAGTTGTCGTACACGACGAAGGGGCCCTCGTCGAGGACGATCTCCTTGCCGTCCGCGCCGAAGATCTGGACTCTGCGGCGTTAGTCGCCGTCTTGAGAGTGGGGGATGATATGCGGGTGTGCGGGACCGGCGGGCCGCCTGGCTGCGCGGAGATATCGCCGGTGTGGAAACACTACTGTGGTGGTAGTGCCACATTCGCCACATCTGTAACGCATGGAATGTGGCGGCCGGACATGCCCTAAAGGGCCACACACACCTACAAATATCGGTCCGGCAAGGGTCCACGCTCAGTTTCACCTGCCTCTCTCCCTGCCCCGCTCTCCCCCATCTCGGCTGACACTTCGGCCCTCCACTTTGATCTGTACTCACTCCTTGCCGCACCAGTACTCTGGACCTTTACCGTCGGTATTCAGATCCATCGCGACGATACGGTTGCTGCCGAGCGAGTTGAGCGTGTATGTCGTCGTGCCCGAGCCCTGGCACGACGTGTATCCGTTATTGATGGTCTCGTACCACTGCGGCGGCCACGGGCCGCCGTTGGCGTAGAAGCACTTGTCGATGTGTTCCAAGTCATAGTATCTAACCTATCAGTATTGTTTTTGTGTGGTTTGGTGACGCACGCAGTGGCCTTGACGCCAGTCCAGGACTTGACGACGTTCTGCGCCGACGCGAGCTGGAAGAAGAGCGGGAGGAGGGAGAGGAGCATCGAGAATAAGCTAAGCCGTAATAAAAGAGTGGAGGGGATGGGACGAGGAGGGAACGTGAGGGGGTGAAATGAACGTGGGGGTGAAAAGAATGTGAGGGGGCCCAAGGGCCGAAAAGAAAGTGGTTGCAAGCTGAAGAGAAAGAAAAGTGGGAAGAAGGCCAGAATGTATGGCATTCAGTTGTTTAATATCACGACCGACGATGAGTAGAGCCTCGAGGTCAGTGTCGCTCTTGTCGCGAGCAGTCACGGTGGCGGACAAGCCCGTCGCAATGGCCTTGTCTCCTTCCCCATCCACTCTCCAGCGCCACACCGCGTCCAACCCAGAGCAAGGGCAGATTTCTGGAAATTGCCTGGAAAACTAGGCATAAACTGGTCATTGTCGGAACGCGCTCGGGGCGCGTGGCGCGTGCATCAGCCGCGTTCCAGGACACAATGAGGCAAGCGGCGTCCAACTAGAATGCACAAAATGCAGATTACAGCCCGTGTCAAACTCGACCAGACGCCGGTGTCACACGAGGCAGACCACGCGTCCTGTTCCGACTAGTCCGAATCAGATCTCGACTGAATGGCTGGGCTTGCAATAGGCCCTAGTGGCGCCGATGGCGGAGGCTCAAACGCTCCTCGGACACGAATGAAAGGCAGGGACCGGCAAGGAAGCTAACGTGGCGACGACACACCTCTCCAAAGTTCGAGACAGGTGTTCATGCCATTCGCGCAGCTGAAGCTTAAAGGAAGTCAGAATTGCTTCCAAAGTGAATGTAATTCTCCGCTGGAACAATAGTCTTGCAACGGCTCCGCGGCAACCCGGCGACAATTAACAGGGAGCCAAGTCATCCGAATAGGAACACACTGAAAGGAAAGGTCGACACCCTTGGACACCTTAGTCTTGGCTCCAGGCTCAGTGATCCTCTTCGGGGTCGCGTGCTGGCTGCTCTGGGCGATGGTCAGGCGACTGCACGACTGCGCGATGAGGAGCGTGCGTAAATACTCGGCCAGGACGACCCTGCTTTCTGCTCAGATCTCCGAGCCGAGAGCGAGCGCCACATTCGCTTTCGGATAAACAAGCCTGCTTACGGATATACCCCGGAGAACCCAAGCTGCATTCCTCGGGCCATCGTGACATTCCTCAGCTCCATGCCCAAATGCGCTACCCGCTCGGTGTCTAGGCGGCTCGCAGCACCTCGTCCCTTCCTCGCAGCTGGATAAGCTCGCCATAGCGGGGAAACTAGTAGAATGGGGTCCAGAGAGTTGGAGGCGGCTGTCGTGAGAGGAACTATTGGTTGGTTGCGCCGGGGTTGCAGAGCACTAGGAACAGTTTCCAGATTCCCCGGCCGATTCCTGGGACCAGCGCCGCAGGCAGCAACTGTTCCCATGTGCGTATGACGCTTGACTAAACATGCATTCCGCGGGCAGTCGCTCCCGTTCCTGTCCTCCATCGCAACCATCACGACATCCCCTCTAGCTCTGCAGCTCTTTAAATGCCTCCTGCTTTCGGGGATAACTTGTCAAGCGCTATTCTTGTCCCCCGCACCACCACCCGGTGCTTCCGCTACTCCCCTCCCTCTCACCAAGGAATATTGGGTGTACGCAACGTGCGGAATGTACCCCTGTCGGAACAGCTTGTCGTGCAGCTGGGGTTAGTCACTCCCGAGCTAACTTGGATTATCTGGCAATGCCATCAAGCGACAAGCGCGCTTCCGAAGTATGAGGAGCAGCGAGAGTTTCGGAACGTGAGTTTGGGGGTATTCGTTATGCTGTGATGGTAAAGGTTGGTTGGCTTTGAATCCAGCGGCAGCGATTATCCGCGAGAGGAGCGCTTGTGGGATTCTGGCCGTCTGAGTGAGTTCGTGCTACCCAAGGACTGTTGGCAGTCAACGACGTGACAGTGCATTGATCCATCAGCAAGCGTACAGTACAACGCGAGGGTGCCTCCCAGATATCCAGAAGGTCCAAGTCATCTCTCCAACAGCTTCGCTCTGGCCGTCCTGCCGCCTGACGCAGCGCGGCACGTCACCACGTAAACCCAAGCGAGGTAATTTACATGACAGCAGAAACGTCACGAGCGCTCGGGGCTAGAGCTTGGCAGCCTTGCGGACCGGGACGACCCCGCCGTCCTCGCCAAACATGTGCGTGAACTGCGGCACACGCGTGATGCTCTGCGTGTGGTTGCCGTACGCGACGATACGCGACTCGGGGTCGTTGAGCCGGAACTCGACGCGCGAGAATGCAAGCTTGCGGCCTGGCCGTCAGCACCTCATGGCAGGACAGGATCTCTCCACAGTCGCTCGCTGTCGACTCACCCCGCTGCACGATCGTGGCCTGGATCCACAGCGTGTCCCCCAGCTGCCCCGCGGGCCGGACGTACTCGCAGCTCATGTTCGCACTGACGCTCGGTACCTCTGGGGCGCCTTCGGCCTGCAGCGCGAGCCACGTGCATGTATCGAGGAGCTGGTGTCAGATGTGGCGGACGAGGCGTGACTTACACACATGATTATGCCGCCGTGGAGGAACTGTTGTCAGCGGCTGGAAGCGAGCCTGCACATGGAGCAGGCCTAGCTGAGGGTGCGCTTGCCCGTCCTGGCCTGAGACTCACCCCCAGCCCGTTCAGATGGATACTCTCAATCTTCATGCTGCACAGCAGGTGTCCCGGCCTCGCCTCGTGGATCTCCATCTGCAAATCAGCACCAGATACCCGGAACGAGTACGGACATGCCGGAACATCTGGTCCGCCGTCGGGCCGTACCCCTTATCGAGGAGGCAGCGCGCCCAGAACTGCATGTCAGCGGATCTTCGAAGCCAGGTACGAGCTCACGTTGCGGACGTGCTGGATGCACGGGGTAGTCATTGTGGATTGTTCGCAAGTCGTTGAGAACGTTGAGCCGGGCGACATGACGTCGAGGTGTGGGAGGTTGGCGATGTGGTCATGTGACCTCACTCACGTGACTTTGCTCCTCTGTGGCGCTCATCCGTCCGAGGTGCTTGACGATGTCTGTGGAATATTCATGGTACCCAGGGAGCACAGACTCTCAACGCCGCACCAAGGGAATCACCCACACGGAAGGATACGGCTGACTCTGCTTCATTGCGTCCTGATATGAGCCGCAGTGTGGCACGCGCGAAGGTGTGAAGGGCACGGGGATCGACGATGCCCTCTTCATGTCTCCATTTTGCACCTCGTCTCGCCCCTACCTCTGAGCAGCACTAATACTGACATCCAACGCGTTCTACAAGATCTATATGACATGTACCAGGACTAGAGCTTTGCGCGAATAGGCGTCGTCGCGCGCGCAACCCACTCAGCCAGAGCCTCCACGAGCTTGTCGACAACAGCAGAGTCCATGCCGGCGCGGAGACGCATGCAGATACGCTCCGCGCCATGCGGAACAGCAGGCGGCACGAAGGGGAAGACGACAAACCCACGTTTGAGGAGGAACGCTGAGAGGGCGACGGGCGTGGGCGTGAGGAGGGGCACAATTGGGGAGAGCTGGTCTGCGAAGTTCTCGTCCGGGAGGCGCAGGATGTGGGCCGGCGCAGAGGCGAGGATGGGAGTGAGGCGGGCGCGGAAGTTCGCAATTGTTCTGAGCAGGTCTGCGCGCTTGGCGTCCCCTTGCGTGCTGGCGAGCACGTCCCACGCCACATCGAGCGCAAGGACCGTCTTGAGCGGCGGCGCGGTCGAGAAGATGAACGGGCGGGCAAAGTTGATTATAAATGTGCGTACCGTCTCGCCGCACAGCAGTGCCGCCCCGGAACACCCCACGCCCTTGCCGAACGTCATGAGGCGTACCGTCACGCGCCCCCTGTTGTTGCCGAGGTTCGTAGCCTCTCCCGCAGCAAATGTCAGCCCACGCCCGCCGGCGCTGTATACGCCCGTCGAGTGCGCCTCGTCGACGACAATACACTGCTGCGCGCGGGGGACGTATGCGTCCTTCACGTCCGCGAGCTCCGAGAGAGACCCAAAGTCCCCGTCCATAGAGTACAGACTCTCAACCGCCAAAAATATCGTGGGCGGCTGCGTGCTCTGCTTGTTCGCGCGCGCCATCACCTTCTCAAGCACGGCGGCGAGGGCAGTAGGGTCATTGTACACGAACGGCACCATCTGGTTTGGAGGCACGCGGCTCGCGCGCAGCCCAGAGTGCACGCTGGCATGCACGTACTCGTCGCATATGACCCATTCGGTGGGCTGCGGGACGGTGCTGGAGAACGACACGTTGGCGTCCCACCCCGAGTTGAAGAAGAGGGCGCTCTCGGCGCAAAAGTGCGCCGCGAGGCGGGACTCCAGAGCCACGTGCGGAGCGAGCGTGCCGCTCAGGAGCCGCGAGCCTGTTGCGCCTAGCACGGGGCGCGGCGGTCAGCTTGGCGAGGTATGCGGTCCGCAGGTCTGCGTCGCGCCCGAGGCCGAGGTAGTCGTTTGACGACTGCCGTCAGTTCTAGTCGGAGGTACTGTACGCACCAGGTCGGCGAGAACGTCTGTCGCGGTCGGCTGGATCGTCCGGAACCGGCCGTCCGCGCGGCGCTCGTCGGGGAGCTGGTCGAGGCGGGCTTCGAGTGTTGACAGCATCTCAGCGGTGGTCTGAAGGTCCTCCGAGCAATGATCTGATGACCTAACGGTACTGTAGCGACAGCTTTATACATCTTCGAGGACTGGCGCATGTCCAGCTACAGCTATTGTCGTCCCAACTCTCATGCCAGTCAGTGTCTGTGACGTCTCTTTTGTCTCTCAGGACAGGTGGTCTGGGCGATCGTTAGGCTGATTGTCCAGCACCACCGTCGCGGGTGATGGAGTACACATCGAACGGGTTCGGAACAGGGTCAGAGATGGGTGTTCCAGTCCCACGTCAATCTAATCATTGTATTTTAAAACATGTAGTCCGGGAGGTGGCCCAGGCGACGGCCTGAGCGACGGTCTCGCGCTACTGTTGGTCGCCGTCGCCACACCGCCACTCCACCCTGCTCCATCCCTAGCATGTCTTGGAGCTCCCTGTCCTCTGCATCGTAAAGGTTGAATCACGTTTGCGTTTCTCAGAGCAAGCGTGCAGCAGCAAACAGAAAGCGCCACCCTAACCTTTAACAGACACTCAATCAGGAGGCAGCGCAATGATCTGCATGGCTCCGTGCGCGCACATTCCGGCAACACTCCCCATCTCTGAGTCGTTAGTCACTGCAGACTAAACGTGGGTCGTCCGACGATTACCGGAAGGGCCAGGAACACGACGGAGGTATGAGGCGACACATGAGCTTCCAGTCTCCAAGCTCCGAGGTTGGGTCCGTTCTGGGTATCACTGTGGCTGTGAACAGCTGCTGTATTTAGGTAACTGGGATCTGCGGTGAGGGAGAGAGGCTGTGATGAGTCTGTGCTGTGAATCTCAAATTCCGAGATATCTCAGAGATTTAGTTTAGAGCCACGTAGAGGGCATGATCGCGAACGCATTGGCATCATCTTCCCAGAATGCATACTTGGCCGTGCAGCCCGCTGCAGTCCATGGGCATATCACGCGATACAAACTTGTGCAATGGCGGAGATTTCCGAGCTGGTCGAGTCTTGGGGGTGTACCAGCCATGAGACCTGCGCGTGGATATCGCGCGGAAATTATGTGAACGAAATACCGTCTGCGCAGCAGGGATTGTTGGTGTAAAGTTGTCCCGCGGGTGATCCGCATCGATCCGCATGATGCGCGAGCAAGGGGATAAAGTAACAGAAACGCTGACCCCGGGCCGGCGGCTCGAGCTCCACAAGCCACAAGAGTCGAGGGAAGGCACATGCTGGGCAGCTGGGCAGCAGCGTGATGTTATTATGATGATCGATCGTCACTTTTATCCCCGCTAAAGGAGGTGTTACGAGCACAAGCAGCAGTCCTTAGCGAGCTTGTGCGCGTATTTTCCTTTCATTTTGTCACGGGAGCATGCATCCATGTCGGCGTCCGCGCGGTCACCACCATCTTTTGCTTCCTGCTCACCATCAATCAACCACTCGACACACCACATCCAACAAAACCAACACAAAACAACATACTGACTGCACATAACCTCAACCCACTATATCGGCACATTTCAACGCTGCCCTGGATAAGGTCCGTCCCTCTCCCCACTGTGTCCACTTCTCTCCCTCGACATTCGACATCCAAAAAACGCGCGTCCGCATTGTCTCAGTGTGGATCCTAGTTGCCTGCGCCACCGACGACGGCCAACTCGCCGGCACCGTCCCATCCCGCCTTGATCGATCCCACCGTTACTTCTTGGCTATCCTTGTCCTTGTTCGATCCTTGATCCTTGAACTCGCATTCTTCTCATTCCTCTCCGTTCTCGTTCTTCTCCTCTTCATTCCTTCGCCTCCTCATCGTCCGCATCCCCCACACTCCTTTGAACCTTCGACAATAATTCTCTATTTCTCTCATTCTTCTCGCTTCCGCTTTTGATCACTGCCTGCATCGCCCTCTTGAACGCCTGTCCTCTGTCTTCTTTCGCTTCTTTACCCAGTTCCGATTTCGCACCGCCCGTTCAACGCCCCAAGCACACTGCGCGTCACCCGTTTCGTTGACCTCGTCCCTTCTCCCCGCCATGAATGTCGGCCCACTGTTGTCATTCCAGAACTCCCCTGCATAAAACCACACATCACCACGACGACAAACACTGCCTTCCCCCATTCTCGTCTCCTATCCATTCCTGTCACCACCTGCATCCTCCTCCCCCACCCCCATTCGCCACCATGTACGGCTCGAACGCCGAGGCGTCCTCGAGCCGGCGCACACTCGACTCTACGCGTACGCGACGTTCAGGCCGTTCTCGGGCCATTTCGAATGCGACGACCGTAGCAGCTGCGCCGATATCCCCTGTCATCTCGGGGCCTAACACTGCAGCCCCTTCCATTACTCCTTCGCAGCGCAAAGTGCGCACCATTCCTCGTACGTTTATTTCTTCCATGCCCCCG
>Ga0160505_101695_pt1 | contig 10180 bp, 7 predicted proteins | sample DIDeMG_FD_108225 | JGI IMG/M metagenome (GOLD analysis project Ga0160505, IMG submission 108225) | Enriched chicken feces microbial communities from UW Madison campus, WI, USA - DID2874_E49_Stillage MG | ecosystem: Host-associated > Birds > Digestive system > Large intestine > Fecal ...
AAAAAAAAAAGATCAAAAAAAAAAAAAAAAAAAAAAACACAAAAAAACAAAAAAAAAAAAAAAAAAAAAAAAAAAAAAAAAAAAACATAAAAGGCCTCCACACATAAAAAAAAATATAGGTTGCATACAAGTCACTACGCTGATAACAATATTAAAAACATCCCCAGGCGTTCATGATGATTATCGGTTGCCATCGTTCATTAGTGATTATAGTTGAATTGATGGGGTCAAGAGAGAAAATAAAGAAAAGCTTGTGCAGAAGAAAGTGGCAAGTGTGGGAAAATAAAATAAATCAAATAAGTAAATAAATTAATTAATTAATTAAATTAAATAAATTAAATAAAAAATTAAATAAAAAAATAAATAAATAAAAATAATAAAAAAAGGGGGGGGGGGCTGCGCTCATCTTTTTTATCCGCGTTTAACTTTGAGTCTCCCTCAGACATTGTTCTCTAAATGAAATCATTGACTTCCTCGATACTCACCCACTACAATATTTCCCCCGAGCATTTAAATGTATCAAAGTGTTAAACTTGATATGTAAAAAGCAACAAAATAATTGCTGTTGCCTAGCCATTGTTGCCAGCACGGTGACCCTTGTAGACCAGTCAATACCAAAGACGTTGACGGCTTGATCAGTAGCCGCTTCTTGTCGTTCATGAAACAGAAGGGTGTTTGAATCATCCAAAAACTCAGTAGTCTCGGTGGTATCTCAACGGACTCCGATATACCCATTTGGTATCATGTATACTTAAACACATAACAACAACCCTAGCCCTCTAGAATTGAAAAAACACGCGATCAATGCGAGAGATATTTACCTGACTCATGTTTCACCACGGTATCAGCCATTGTTGTGAAAAACGGTTTAATCACTTGAGCGTTACGACTTGGTTTTATGCTAGCTAAACATATTTTCCATTTGTATTTGTAATCTCATTTTTAATACTTCATGTCAATTGTTTAATAATATGAATGGCACACCTTAATTGCCACTTTTCAAATCTGTAATCATCAACATTATCTTATCCACAACACTGCGTTTGTTGCCTTTTCCCCCATCACACTCGCATTGTAGTGTTTTGTGTGTACGAGAGACAGGGTTAGGTTCTTCACACAGATGGTACAAAGACCTTGAGCGTCTTGAACGGGCTGTTTTTTTTTCTTTTTTTTTTTTTTTTTTTTTCTTGTTCGTTGCCCCAGATTTAACATTGTCTGACCACACCCTTTAACCATATATACCAAACACTGTAAATCACAGTAATAACTCCCCCGGTGCATTATAGTCAACACAGACCTAAACCCAGTACTATTTATAACACACTAACACAATGGCCACCGCAATTGCTGAAATAGCACTTAAATCGGACACCTCTTTAGCAAGCCACGATGTTATCCAGATCGCCGGCATCAACACCCATGTGTACGGCGTTGACCAAGCAGTTAAGCAGGCCGCCGCTAATCCTCAGACGAGTCACTGGATTGTGCTGCATCTTGCTCATCCACGCACACGTAGCTATACTTACACTGAACGCATGGCCCACCTCGTGCTTGATAGTTACTACAAAGCTTCCGATTCTGCAGATGGGACTCCTTTACCACCGTTGTTAGCCGTGACATTTGATCTTCGCAATCATGGAGAGCGAAAAGTCAGCGAGAAAGCCAACGAAGACTGGGCCCGCGGAAACTTGATGCATGCGCAGGACATGTTTTCAGGTATCATTGGTACTGCCCAGGACGTTGAACTTGTTATTGACATGTTGCCCGCGTATTTGGACCCGCTTATTCTGCTACGTGGTAAATCTGCAGAGGGCGTTACTGCCCCGACCAAAGTTGTCAATGTTGTTTCCGGCGTATCACAGGGTGGCCACATTTCATGGCAGGTTGCAGCAACAGGCAAAGCTGTCGCTGTGGTGCCAATTATCGGATCACCATACTTGACATTTATGCTTTTGCAACGCTTACTTGTTCAAGTCCGCAAGCTGGAACCCACCGAGGCCGATGCTGTGCTGAATGCAGTAGGTGTGCCACTCTACGAGCTCTCCTACGCTGACTTGCAGGCTAAAGTTTTTAAAGGGAAATCCGACCATCTTGAACAGTATTGGCCAGAGGCACTTCACAAGCTTGTTGCCGCCGCTGACAACCGTGTATTCACTGGGATCAGCCAACACAAGGTTAGTGTCCGGATAATTAATTCACGCGAAGACCCGCTAGTTCCCGCGCGCTTTTCGTTGCCATGGCTCAAGCAACAAGGCGTACTTACCGAAGAAGATACATCTCCACTGCTCTTCCAGCAAGACAATGTCGGCCACGTCTGCACCCCGGTCATGGTCGATGAATTATCTGAACACCTTGTTCGGGTCGTGCGTAGCATGTAGTCCTTAAGTAAATATGGGTCTGAAATTTTTCACGTGATACGCTGCACAAATTGTAAACTGCCGCTAGCAAATCAACACCTCCCAAAATTCTACTCACTTTTTTGTATCGTCAAAATTTTTTTTTTATTCTTCCACTCTCCTGTTTCGTACCAACCATTTCCACAAGCATACACACAATGTTCGCCAACCTGTTGGGACCCAGAACTGTTACCCGCGGTCTTGCGACCGTGTCTAAATACACCCCGCCTGTTGTCAACCCTCCCGCCAGCGCTATGATCAAGTCTCGACTCGCGCAGCCCCCGCAATACAAGCTGACCACGGTGCGGAGCTTCCCGTCGCTCGAGCCCGTGCGCCTGCAGCCCGTCAGCAGCACGGTTCTCGGCCTGCCGCTTCGCCGCGATCTTCTCTGGCGTGCTGTTGTGTTTGAGGCTGACCAGGCCCGTGTCGGTTCTTCCAACACCCGCTCGCGTGCCGAGATGGGCTACTCACGTAAAAAGCTGCGCCCACAGAAGGGATCTGGTCGCGCTCGTATGGGTGACCGTGGTTCCCCCACACGCCATGATGGTGGCCGTGCGTTTGCACGCCATGCGCCCTTTGACTGGTCCACAGGCCTGCCGCGCCAGATCTACAGCAAGGCTATGCTCACGGCGCTCTCGCACATTTACGAGGCCGGCAACCTTTTCGTGGTTGACGGCCAGGCCGACTTTGTGTCTGGTCACTCCAATGCTGGCGATCTGTTTGTAGCCGAGCACGGCTTTGCTGACACCCCCGTGTTGGTCATTGTCAATGAATTTAGAGAGAACCTGCACAATGCCACCAAGGACAAGCACCCGCGCCTCGAGATTGTTTCCAAGGAGGTGCTTGAGGTCCGTGACCTGCTCAAGGCTCACCGCGTCATTATTGAGCAGGAAGCGTTCGTCTACCTGGCGGAACAGTTCCAGCCCGAGCTGCCCATCCCCACCGTCGAGTAAAAGAAAAAAAAGAAATAACAACAACCCCCCCTGGCTCCGGCGAGATCAGTAAGTCATATGGAAGGAGAAATGTATATAGTTATATTTGTGTATCTGATTTTGTGAATTTTTTTTTTTTTTTTGGTTATTATTGTTTTAGTGTAAATATGTCCATGAATATTATATAAATAATTTTCTTTATGATTATCCAGAGCGTTATGCCATGAGTCCGGGCTCCTGTATCACAAGTATGTAACTAAATTATTATTATTTTTTTGAGAATAATAATACTCTAGATGATCGAGTCGCTTCAGTTTAATTTACGATAACAGGGCAACACCCCAAAAAAAAAAAAAAAAAAAATTAAATTAAAAAAATAAATAATTTCTAAGCCCAATCGCCCGACCGCAAAGACAGTAAATTGTTAATACATTCAGCCTCCCTATTGTTATCGACCTGGTGGTGATGGTCATGGCGCTGGAATTTCCGGGTTTTAAGCGCCTGGAACCCCTCCTCATCGTTATCACTGCTGTTACCATTACTACTACTACTGCTACTGCTGCTGCTGCTGCTGCTGCTGCTGCTGTTGATCAGGTTGGCAGCGGCCATCTTCTTTTTCTTCTTCTCGGCCAAGGCAAGCTGGAACCGCTGGTTGTTGACAAGCGTCTTGGGCGGCGGCGACGAGTCCGACGACGACGACGACGAGCATGATGACTGGTACGCGCTGCCAGCGGGCTGAGATTGCAAATAGCGGGGGTAATCTCCGCGCCCGGCTGCTGCAGAAGAAGAAGAAGCTGTGGTAACAGCAGTCGTGGTATGGTGTCGCTTCGCCGCAGCCAACGATTTGCCCGTGGCCGTGGCGGGCGCCAGCCCCAGCAGACTTGGCACCTGATGGCGCATGAGCAGTGCCGACGTGAAGGAGCGTGATTTGGGCAGGGCCGCAAAGGAGGCAACGCGGATGCTGTTGTGGTGATTACTGTCGCGCGTGGCCCGGTGCACGGGCTTCATGGCGCTGATGCTACCAGTGCTCTTGCCGGTGGTGGCGGCGGCGGTGGTGGTGGTGCTGCTGCCCAGGGCATATGCACTCGAGTCGGACTTGCCATTGATAGGGCTGCCCGCGTTAAACCTGGGGATGGCACCATACTTAGAAGCTCCCACCTTGGGCTGCGGAAGTAGGCCTAGCTTCCGCGGCGAGAGTGGGCTGCGCTTGACAGTAGCTGCCAGGCGTTTACGCTTGCTCGGCGACCCGGACGGTGTTGACGACAATATTGCTGCGGCGGCCCCTGTCCGTGCATTACCATGTCTGGCAATGCTGGCCGAGTTATCAGATGAGACCAGAAACAATTGCGCTTTGCTGATTGACTTGGAGAGTCTCGAGCGCAGTAAAGATGCTGCACTTTTGGCTGCGTCCTTGGATGTGGCCACGGGAGTTTGGGCTCCAATAAGCGGGGCACCGTTGCTGGTAGATTTGGCCATCTCTGAATTGTAACTGCTTCTTCTTGGCAGTGTTTTGGGTTCCGTGTCATCGTCTGTTAGACTGTATGCACTAGAGGCGGCCGTTAACGTAGCGGCAGCAGCACCAGGGATAGCACTATCATTGCTGGAGGCGGATACAGAGCTGGACATTGTATTTCCTTCAAACACAATTTGAGCCTGGCCATTTGACAGCATTGATAATCTTGCCAGGGAGGGGTGCGACGACTGGGCAGAATGATGCAGGCTGGCTGATGACGGAGACTCTTTTTTCTCTGACAGGCCTGCCAACTGACGGCTGGTACGGGTTGTTTGTTTAATAGGAGTAGTGTCCTCCCCGTCAGTATCATCACTGTTGTCATTGTAGATTGTGAATCCCGCGGACTTGGCCTTAAACGCAATATCCAGGGAGGGCAGCTTAAACGCGCGGTGACGCAACCTGTCTTGGTTATCAAGGGCTGTGCTCATTGATGGCAAAAACTGCTTTCTGTTATCGTGACTGCTGACATTGTCACTACTAAAACTGTAATTGTTTGCCAAAGATGCTGACTTGTGGTTTTCATGTTTAATGTCTCTTGGTTTCGACGCACTGGGCTTGGGACTATGGATTCGGTCCCGGCCTATATCCTCAGTGAAGAACTTTTGCGCACGCAAAGGGGTTTCATTCTCGGCAGTAGACATGCTACCAATGCGTTCTCTAGTTGAATGAGATTTAATGACAGTTTGCGACGCGGCGGTAGCTTGGGTAGGGGGAGCATCATGTATCGTTTTTTGGGTAGCCAAAGAATTCTTGCAAGCAATTGGGGTTGTAGACTCCGTCTTCACTATTGATTCTGTTATTTGAGGAGAAGTCATTGCGTTGCTGAGTTCTACTGAAGCAAGCGAGGACTGTCTGTTTACAGGCGATGCTGATTTTGTGGACTCAGTAGCCGATGCAGAAGAATCATAATTTGGTTCAGCGAGAGCAGGAGAAGAGTCTCTTGAGTCAAAAGGCACAGGAGAGGCTTCCTTTGACGCGTTTGCAGAATGTGACTCCTCCTCTTCGGATGTCATACCAGCAGACGCAGAACTGTAATTCGCAATGTCGTCCTCCATTGCCTCATCTTTAGAGGTCTCTGAAGATTGTGTGATAGTCTTGGGTGCAATAGCAATATGTTTCCGCATTATGAGCTCAACCGCCGGCGACAGATTCTGCATGTCGTACTCGAGGTCCTTAGGACTCCGTTGGGTTTTTTTCTGTGGTGCCAGTGCCGAAGGACTAATGCCGTTAATAATCTCCTGCTTGCGAAAAGCTTGCCGCCGGTTCTGGAACCAGATTTGCACAGCCTTTTCATTCATACCTACGCGTCGGGCAATGTTCTCGCGGCTCGCACGCGACGGCTTCATGCAGTGATTGAAAGCGTCCTCCAAGATCTGCAACTCTGTTGGTGAAGTCCGCCGGCGCTTGCGACGTGCCAGTTGCAGATCATCAATCTCAGGCTGCAGCAACGGGAAAGTAGTTGGCGAGTGCGAGATGAATGCAAATCCTGATCCATTGGGCTTGCGCACAGGTGTTACCATCTCAAACTTGTAGGTACCCGTGTATGCGGTGCCCGAGGTACTAGATGCTGAAGAGGATGCTGATGACGCGGAAGATGGTGTCTGTACAAACACAATGTTGTTAGATCGTTTTCTTGACGTGGCAGACGGCTTCTGTGTCTTGGATGGTGTCTCTAGTATTATTAATGGTGCCAATGTGGATGGCGCGCTCTTCTGATCGCCATTGTCAGGACTAGCTAGCGCCTTGGTTTCAGACTGCGGCGGTGTAGGCACAACGTCATCTAAAGAATCACTTTTGTTTGTACCAAGCGAAGCCGACGTACTGGCTGGCGTTTTTGGTGTTTTCAGCATCGTGTTCTCCTAGTGCAAGAAAAAAAAAAAAATAAAAAAGCAAACAAAAAGGGGGAAGTTCGAAAGGAAGATTTAGAGATGCAACAACAAAAGGAGAAGAGGAACGGTGCTGAAATGCTGTCAGAGTATGCGCTGAGTAGATTGACGTATAATTGTATATGGTCTGCTAAGAAAAAGAGAAGAAAGAGAAAAAGGAGAGAAAGAGAGAGAAAAAAAAAATTATATATATTGGAAACAGAAAGCTTTAACCAGGATGAAAAAAAAAAAAGTTCGCGACGCGTCGCGATCTGGAAAAAAAAAGAAACCAAAAAACACGCCAGGGTTACCGCCCATTCGTCAGCCATGTCTGCAATTAATCGCCAAAACGAGACAAGACGACTTCGCGGTAGGCGCCTGCCACGACGCGTCTAGGCACGGAACAACAAATAAGCCAAGGGAGCTAGCAAAACACAAAATAAGTCAATTAAAAAGAACAAATTATATAAAGGGGAATACAATCAACAATAAAATATAGAAACCACAGCGCAACGTATATGTATGTCTTCGCATTGTGGTTCTATCAATAAAAAACAAACAAAAAAGACCAAAATATAATTGTACATCTTCTCCTATACGGACCCCCCTAGAACGAGGCGTTCCGCTGGTGAAGCTGAGTACAGGCGCGGGGGCCAACAGGCACACCGCTGGGCCCCCGCCGAGAGTCAGAGGAACCATAGTCGCTCTGCTCCGACGCAGCCAGCGCGTATGCAGCGCCTTCAGAGCCTATGCATTCGGTGTCACTCATTGGGGGAACTGGAGTGTAATACCCAATAAAGTCATCTCTCGTGAACGCAGGGAACTCGGTGTGCACGGCCTCCATCCAGATCCGTGTCTTATAGACTTTGAAAATATCAGACACCAAGTGCCGGAAATCAACGCGCTGCTTGGCGCTGTAGAAAAAGGTCAGCTTACGACGGTCCCATTGATACTCGCAATCCATGACCGTCATGTCGAGTTTGTGCTCGTGAATCTTTTCGTTGCAGATAGCTACAGCTGCCATCTCATCCTTTCTCTTGTGAAACACCTGAAACACTTCGTTATCCTGTGCGATTGAAATAATTCGCTTGGGCGTCGTAATGCTAAGATTGGCATTGTACGGGGTAGCAAAAATATCGTGGAGGTCCGTCATCGCCGTGTCAGACTCAAACTGCTGACGCCACTTGAGCAGCCCTGCTTCTTCCAGTGTTACATTGGTCTTGATGACCAGGCCCAGGTCGTGGCCGCGGTCTGCATCCACCACGACGTAGTCACCGACATGATACTCGGTCATGCACTTTTCTGGCACGTAGAAAAGCTCAGCCCGGAAGTTCTTGAACAAAACAATATACAGCTTGGAGGAAGACACAGAGATCCAACCAGATGCTCTCTGTGGATCAACATTGCAAGTTATCTTTGAGCTGTTCAAAAACGCTGTTTTTCCAAAGGGATCGGTCATAAAATAAGGCTTAATCTTGCTGTATAACTCTCTTGCTGAAGAAGTTCCAAGTGAAGTCGACTGTCGCTGATTATGACTAGCAGTCAGAGAACGACCTGTAGCATGACCAGGTGATCTTTCCACATTACCAAGTCTGCCTTGAGACTGTGGTGGACCAAGCACAACCGATGTGCCGGTGGAATGGCGTCTGTCTGTTGGACCCATTAGAGGATTGAACCCCATAGCCGGAGGAGCCATTCGTGGACCAGTGGGAGGATTCAATGGGGCAGTCCCATAAGGCCGCATAGAAGGAGAATACTGGCCATTGAAGCCACTGTGACCACCATCGTAAAAATAGTTCCCATAAACCTGGCCAGTCTGAGGAAAAGATACCATTGGCCCATTTGCAGAAACCATATTATTGTTGGAAGAAACACCCGCAAAGGTCTGATCCTCAGGAATAGAAAACGGTGGCAAATACTGCCCACCACTAGAGTAAGACGGCTGGGGAAAACATTGCATGGGGACATTGTGGTACTGATCGGTTTGACTGGGAGGGAAGAACCGACTGGCTGCCCCCTGTTTGGGTGAGTTGCCAAAACCAGGCTGGGTAGGAGAGATCGATGAGGGAGGCGAAACAGAATCCCGTTGGGTGCTCCTAGACCCTGAAACTGTCTCAACTGGGCTGCCCAGTTGATAGAATGAGGTGCGCCTCTGGCTCATTGAGGGATTGTCAGTCCAAATAGTGGAGGAGGCGGAAAGTGTTGATGATGTCGAGTTATTGCGAGAGGCTTGTGATTGCTCCATGCCGCTAGAAATACCTGAAAATGATGCGTGGGTTCCATCGCCAAACGGATTATTAAAGTCGCTATGATCTGTAACAAGAGGGAAAACGTCTTGCAAGACGTTAAAATTTCGAGTTTGGTGGAGGTGAGCCTGCGATTGCGACTCCATGGTACTGTTTTCAGGGTGCGCAGGATTGCTTGCGAGACTGTTGTAATTTATACTTGTAGTTGTAGGGAATGAAGATGCACCGAAAGCAGTGTTTTTAAAACTTTTTACCTGTGGGAAAAACCTATTATCCACCACTGAGCGAGGTATCTCATGAAGAGGGGTCATATGAGAAAGATCATTAGGGGAAGCTGCTTTCTCAAGGTCCGCGGTAATGTGTAAGCTGCTAGCGCTGGTGTGGGGAGGGGCGTAATTGGACGGAACCTGTGATCCCAGTTGGTTACCAGCGCCGTATTCTGATCGCAACGCCGAGGGCTGGGTTCTTTCAGAGGAAACAGAAGACATTGTTGATACAAAACAAAAAAACAAAAAAAGAAAAACCAGAAATCCAGAGAGGCAAGATCTAAATTTACTATATTCTGAATTGAATGGATATTAGAAAATGTTGAAGCAAAAAAAAGAGGAAGAAAGAAAAAGAGCAGAGGTACCAATTTATAAGTTGGGAGATATTTCTGAATTGATCTTTAAATTAAATTCTCTCTAGAGAATGTTAATGCCTAAGGTAATTGGAGAGAGAGTGTGGTCGTCTGGCCTCTGACTGGGCAAAGTGGATGATTTTCTTTTAGAGAGTTTGAGCGAGATAAACTTCTGACTTGTAGAGTCTCCGGTCTTTCATTGTGAAAAGAAGGTAGCTGTTGTAGAAAAGGAGAGATACAATATAGGGGATTCAACCATGATGTCTGATAGCAGATTTGTAACGGGCGTTGAGTCTTTGTTTTCACAATGGAGCTCTTTGGACGGCAAACCAGTAACAATACTGTTGATTCAGGCAGAGAGGAATAATAAATGAATAAATTAGAAATATGATATCCTTTTTGTGCCTGACAAGAAGGGAAATAGCATAATCTTTTTTCTTGCTTTGTTTGTCTGCGATCAAAGAATCAGAAATTGGTGTTACCAGCGTGATCAAGTAAAGCAAGAACTGAAATAACCCTGATATCCAAAACCCCGCTGGAAGCAAAAAAAAAAAAAAAAAAAAAAAAAGAAAAAAAAAAAATAAATGGGAGGATAACTATAATACAAAA
>Ga0160505_101696_pt1 | contig 10179 bp, 17 predicted proteins | sample DIDeMG_FD_108225 | JGI IMG/M metagenome (GOLD analysis project Ga0160505, IMG submission 108225) | Enriched chicken feces microbial communities from UW Madison campus, WI, USA - DID2874_E49_Stillage MG | ecosystem: Host-associated > Birds > Digestive system > Large intestine > Fecal ...
ACGACTTTGTCGTCCTCAGCCACTAAAACTCCCAGCGTGACTTTTCTTGTTCTGCGCCCACACACACTCCCTTTTCACGTCTTTCTGTTTGATACTTCTTCTCTGCGCTTTGATATCCACTTCGTTTCTTATAAGACGACCCTTGTTGATTGAAGAACGAGATGCGAGTTCCATGTGCATGTTGTGATCGTTTCAACCTTTGCATGAAATATTTGCATATCTTTTGGTTTATGAGCATTCCGGGTTGGACACAGAGAGGTCAGGCCTGTACTATCCACCCCGTACTAACAGTGCTGCACACAACAGGATGTGAGGTGATGAAAGAATAAGGGTCCCACACGAACGGAACATAAAACTCGAAGACGGTTCTGGTGGTAGAGAGCTGTAGACTCGGCGCGACGGCGCGACGGCGACTTCCCTGAGTCGACTTCTCTTTTGTACCATTCTTCATGCATCGTGCTCTACAACAGGTTCTCTCACGCGTCAGTGACCTGGTTGTACTCATCAGTAGCCCACTCACATTGGATACAGCACCGCTTCTCCTTCCTGGCCCTTTTCTCAAGTTTGGCACGACCGTTACCGCTCATAAGGTCACCCCGACGTTGTTCGTTTTGTCATCGGTGATCAAGTTTCCAGCCCACATCCGGTCGTTGAGGTAAAGCCGGGTCTCTCTACGCGCAAGAATCGCCTCAACTCGTTCAAGGCCAAGCTGGGTGCTCGCCATGCTTTGCTCGAGGCTTGCAAATCGTGCCTCAAAGCTTGCCTCCACGCGGTCAATAGTCTGTAGCAACTCGTAGGCAAGATAGGCGAGAGCCTGGATCTCCGTCATCTCGCCACGCTGAATCGCCGCGAGAAGGTCTCCAGTAGTAAGACGGCCTGTGGGGATGTGGACGCCGTGGAATGGGCTGCGAATAGTGGTGGCGGCTGAGAGGCGGGAGTGGGGGCGGTCAGCGTACAGCGTTGTCGCTAGTGATGTACTGCTGGGCAAATGCTGATAAGGATTGCTTCCCGATGGGCAAGCGGCCGGAATATCGGTTGTGGTATATGGGACGATTCTGCCCTCTTCGGTGGCCCCGTCGACTGGGAGCATGGTGAACTGAGAAGTGAGAGGAACACAAGACAGTAGGAACAACATCAGGTTTATCTGCAGGGACAGGTGAGTGTTATTCACTATCAAGTCTACTTGGTCAAGCCTAGGCTCGCTTTAGCACACTTGACAGCCATCAACAGCTGTGCCGACCAGCAAGCACCTCCTAGTGGTCGCTGTAGGCGGAGAGGAGTACCACATTCCATCATGCTATGATAGCCTCTCAGTGCATCAGTCTCCCAGCCACACCTCGGCGTCGACGTATTTGTCCTTGGCATCTCATCCTGGCCGCAAAGCGGCATGGTCCATGCCGAGTCTCCACCACTCCCACAGACGACCAAACCGGATCCCCAAGCCAAACTGACAATTCCATGTCTCACCATCGCCACAAGTAACACCGATTGACATTATCAACCCAGTGCCATAACCTAGCGGTCTAGTAGCCTTCAAGAGCTTGGATATGGTGCTTGCGGCCACAGTCAACCTCCTACCCCACCAGCGGAGGTCGCGGTTGGGGAGATGGGGGTGGCCACCCCGCTCCTTTCGGTATCCGCCACCAACCGTTTGGCGGTGACGACATGCATGCCAGGGCGAGAGGGATCAGGGAGGAGGGATATCACGTGGGTGTCACGCGCTCGCCTTGATGTTCCAGTGCGTTTGCATCTGGCCAAAGCTGGGTCGTGGTGGACAATCTCCACATCCTGTTTGACGATAAAGTACACGTCGGTGCTCCGAAGCTGGGCGGTACCAGCTCTGGGCTCAAACTCGTCCCCGCTCCCGTGCAGGTTGACCTGGCTGTGTCCGCAGAGCGGCGCATGCCGTCCGCCGGCTGGCGGGGAGAATCTCGTGCCCCAGCCGCTCGTGGAATGAGATAGTAGAGTAGACGATAGTGAGTACAAGGTGGTCCAGACCTTTGATGGTGCAGAGCATGGTGGATAGCGCGATGGGAAATGTGCCTATTTGGATGTCGTCATGATTAGGTCGCGACTTCTTTTCAAAGTTCCGAGATCCGGCAACAGCCAAGTTGGCAAGAGTCATGACTCGACCAGGGAAGTGGGTCGTGGCGTCGAGTCCTGAGTGTTCTCACTGCAGTGGGCTCTGTTTACCGGTGCCCATTCCACATCCAGAAAGATGCAAGAAACCATGCTTCGCAGTGAAGTCAGACACCGTCAATAGCCGTAGTACTGCCTGCGAAGGAGCAGCGTCAGAGCGACCTACCCTTCCGCGACCTCCCCATACTGAACTGACTTGACCATATGATTACTGATGAGGCCAGATTGCGAGTCACCAAGGTTCTACCCCACTAATCTTCGCTCTGGACTTTTGTCGCAGAGTTGCTCGTTGACCTCCTGGTTTGCATTACCGTGCGCCCCACTGCACCCACTCTTGGAACCCTGCCGACCGCTACTTCTACCCTCGTCCTCCCTGATTATCAGCGGCATTCTTAGAACATTGACCCGCTATGATTGGAGCTGATAAACGCCAAGATCATGAGCATGTGACGATCAGACCGATCACATCGGACCTTGGCTGTCACCATTCTTGGAGGTCGGTATTCCGGACCGCCGTACCCTGCAGGAACGGTGAGAATTATTAGACGCACGACACAAACCATGCCGTAGCCAGACCCACCCCCACCTTCGCAGCCGTATTGCGTGCTTTGTGCGCCAGTCCAAAACACAAATATGCCTAGGAACGGTTTCAGAGACGATGAACGGTTGGCTAGGAGTCGCCGTTGAGATCGAGTGCTCATTGCGTGCTGTATCTTATCAGCCAATGTTTTGCCAACTGGAGTGGCAGTTTTCATCTCGTGGCAGCGATGAGGAGACTGGAATCTTGTTTTAAACCTGGTGGACGCCGGTGAGTAACTCTCCCTCATACAACTTGAGACCAGAGACTACCACCGCCATGTCGACGACGACTGAAAGCACACAGGGTGAGTGACGCACAACTTGCCATATCTAACCATCAGTGCAGGAACAGCCCGTGGGCTGGAGACGGCTCTACCGCTCGACCGCGTTCCAAATCTTCGTTGTCGGCCTGTGCGCCTTCAGCGCACCGGGTATCTGGAACGCCATGAACGGACTCGGCGTCGGAGGCTCGCAAACGCCCGATCTCGTCAACGCGGCCAACGCGCTCCTGTTCGGCTTCATGACAGTCACGTGTTTCCTCGGTCCTTTCCTCACCAACCTAGTCGGCTTCAAGATCACTCTTGCCCTTGGCTCGATCGGATACCCACTGTACGCTGCCGGCCTGTACTGCAACAACCGGTTCGGCACTACATGGCTCGTGTATGTCGGCAGTGTGGCGTGCGGTATCACCGCGGGTATCTTCTGGTCGGTCGAGGGAGCGGTCGTCACGGGCTATCCTGAGGCGCACAAGCGCGGCCGAGCCGTGGCCACATGGTGCACGTTCAAGTATTTTGGCAACATTGTCGGCGGCGCAATCTCGCTTGCGCTCAATATCCACATGAACCAGCAGGGTCAGGTCAGCTACAGCACGTACCAGGCGTTTATTGCGATCCAGTGCCTGGGTCTCGTCTTTGGTCTCCTGCTCTCCAACCCTGAAAAGGTCATCCGCAGCGACGGGACCAAGATCGAGGCGCCAAAGGTCCCCTTCAAGCAGCAGGCCAAGAGCATGTGGCGTCTACTCACCTCGCGCCCGATTCTTATGCTCGCCCCGCTCTTCTGGTACTTTGGCTGGACCGCAGCGTACCCGGGCACGTACCTCGCAACCTACTTCTCCGTCCGCTCGCGCTCCCTCGCCTCGTTCCTCAACGCGGTCGTCTCGTCGCTGGCGTCGTGGCTCGCGGGTTCCATCGTCGATATCAAGTGGACAAAGAAGCGGCGTACCCGCGCCATTGTCGCGTTCGCAGTCATGGCGGCCATGAACACGGGCACGTGGATCTGGGCGGTCATCATCCAGAACGAGTTCCGCAAGACACACCCCAAGCTCGACTGGGCCGACCAGAAGACCTTTGGCCGCGGTTTCGGATACTACGTCTTTGAGCGCGCGGCCGTCGGCATGATTGAAAACTACATCTACTGGTGTATCGGCAACCTCTCCGACTCGCCCGGCGACCAGGTCCTCTACTCGTCGCTGCTCCGCGGTATCGAGACCGCCGCTAACGCCATCTCCTACGGCGTGCAGGCCGCCCCGACCGCGCTCATCATCACGGCCGGGCTCAACATGGGCTTCTGGTTCCTCGCCCTCCCGTTCAGCATCTTCGCGACCCTTCTTGTGGTACGCAAATTCGACGAGCTCGAGCGCGCCAGGAAGATCGCGGACGTTGAGGATGACGGGAGTGAGGCGCTCGAGGAGAAGATCTAGACATGTAAACGTAGGGTTAAAGAGTTGGTCCATAGACTGTATAATGTAAGGGCTCTCAGTCGTACGGTTCCACATCACATGTGTCATGGGACCAGCTCGGTGCACACTTAGCAATGAATCGGGCCTCGTTGAAATGAGTGATTGGGCGTGACACTCAAAAGCGGTAGCCTGCGGTCCGGCCGTCGCTAAAGAAGGAAACACGGAGCACCGTCCCACCAATGCCACTGCCCGTGCGTGCGCACTGTCTCCCGGCGAGGCAAACGCAAGACAACGATCCCCAAACGGAATTACTCCATCGGACTCGGGCCATCGTCCGTGCTTACCTCCTGCATACCCAAGCTCACTTGCTTCCTTCTTCTGGCAACTGTACATGCAACAGCAAAGGGTCAAGTAAAGACCCCCGTGACTAGGACAAACTATTCCAAGTCCTTGATTATACCCTTTAAGCGAGGGCACCAGCGAGACGGGCACGCATGGTGCGGAGAGAGCGCTGCTCCTCGTCAATGGCGTTGAGAGCGTCGTCGATGGCGGTGCGGTACGAGTCGACCTTGCGGAGCTGGGCGGCGTGCTCCTCCTCCTTGAGCGCGAGGAGGCGCTTGAGCTCGGCAATGGCCGACGTAATGTCCTCGAGGGTCGCGAGCTCGGTGTGGAGGGCGTCCGAGACGGCCGAGATGACGGCGGCGGGGCGGCGGGACGAGACGAGCTGCGAGATGGGGTCGAGGGTGAACGACGAGGTAGTAGGGGCCGGGGCGGCGGGACGGGCGTAGATGCTCTCGACGGGGACGGGGAGGGCGGGGAACTGCGAGGTGTGGACGGGAGTAGAAGGGGCCACGGGGGTGGCGGCGGCAGGAGTCGAGGAGCCAAAGTTGGCAAGCGAGGGAGTGGGAGGAGCCTCGCGGTCGAACGAGGGCTTGTTGGTCCACACGGGGGCGAGCGCAACTGGACGACGGTCAGACTTGATCTTCTTGACCTGAGGGAGAACAGCAGCAGCAGTAGGAGCAGGAGGGGTTGCAGTTGCGGTAGGGGTTGCAGGGGCAGCTTCAACAGGCGCCTCGGCGGGAGCAGGCTCAACCGCCTTGGGGGCAACGAGAGGCTTAATGGGAACAGGCTTAAGAGTGGCAGGCTTGACAGTCTCAACAGGCTTGGGCGCTGGCTTGGCAATGAGAGAGAGCCAGTTGGCCGCAGCGGGAGTTGAAGGAGCACTTGTGGCGTCGTCGGCCTTGACTGTCTCTTCGACGGCAGGAGTCTCGACGGGCTTGGCCTCGACAGGCTTGGCAATCTCGTTGACGGGCTGCCCATTAAAGTACGAGAGCCAGGCAGCCGCAGTGGGAGTTGCGGGCGCGGTGCCAGTGGGGGTGGCAGGCTTGACGATCTCAATAGCCTTGGCAGTCTCACGGACGGGGGCAAGGGGAGTAATGGGGAAGAAGGTAGGCGAAGGGGGAGCAGCAGGCTTGGCATCAGTGGAGGGTTGCTCACGGGACTTCTTCTCGCTCTTCTCCAGCGAAGGAGTGGCAACAGGAGTGTAAAGACCAAACGAGGACATGGTCGCGGTGGGAGGAGTGACGGGATCAGCAATGTCCTGAGACTTGAGGTCGGGCGTGGTGGGCTGGGGAACGTCGGGGAGAACGGCAACGCTGCTGTCAGCTTTCATAACGCTGGCGACGTACTCTTCCTTCTCGGGAGGGGGCGTGATAGGAGCGGTGACGGAGCTGACAATGGTGCCGTTCGCAACAGGGGAAGCAAGGGGCGACTCGTAGTCGTCCTTGAGCGCGGGAAGCTGCTCGCCAGACTCGCTGACGGGCACAAGGCGGCGCTCATCGTGGTTGAAAAGGTAAAGGCGACCCTCAAGGGAGCAGCGCTCGGCTTCGAGCTCGGCGGGGAAGATCGTGCAGTAGTGGCACTTGCGCGACTTCCAGAGGTTGGTGCTGACGCGAACAAGGGGCTGGACATTGCAGGCCGCGTTCTTGCCGCAGGCCTGAATGCAGCGCGTGCAGCGCTCAATACCGCGCTCTTCGCGGATCGCTGGAGGGAAGCTAATGTCAGAGTTTGCGCTTCTTCCGTTCACTTACTAGTAATACGGCTGCAGGGAGGTACCGAGGACCTGGATGCCGCCGAGCTGGGCCATGAGCTCGAGGCCGGCCTTGACAGCAGGGGCAACACGCTTGTTGCGCTTAACGTTGGCGAGGCTCTTGGGAGGCATTGCGACAATCTTGTTGTTTGCTACGGTGGACGAAGAAAAAGTAGAAGTGATACTGGGAGTTTCTGTTGTTGTCGATGAAGAAGCGGAACCGGAACTAATAGATGAAGCTGAAGAAGTCGTCGAGGAAGAGGCAGGTGACGATGAGCAATGCTCGGTACTGGGTTTCGTATATGTTTTCGTAGTGGTGGGTGGGTTTGTGTTGTGGTTAGAGTTGGACCTTGGGGAAAAGGGAGGTCCTCTTGGAATGGGCTTTATGGAGATGAGGAAAAAAGTAGCAAACAGGCAGACTGGTGCAAGGCCCGAGGCCGCGAGCCGAGCGAACGAGAAGATGGTGGGTGACCGGGTAAGGTCGTGGCTAGGTGTGACCAAACACTGTGCTGCAAGGACAAGGCAAAAAATCAAAACAGGAAGGGACCAGAGGGGTTTATAAAGGTGAGTGCGCAGACCTCTGTGAGCCACTAGGTTACCGGTGAGCATGGGGCCTGCGGGTCCAGTGCGCTCCAATGGTCTCAAGGCAGGGAGGTGTCGGGGGTATGACGGGGTCTGGTGGGTGTTGAGAGAGGAACAACGAGGGGAAGAAGAATGTAAAAGGGGGTAATGGGGACGGCCAAGGTGGAAGCGGTGAGCAGGGTGGGTCGAGCGTCGAGCACTACCCCATCAAAGACCGTGAGAAGGACGTTTACGACGGAGACAACAATCAGGTGCGACATAGGCAGCGTTACGGATCTTGATCAGTGCGTACGCAATTGTGCCGGGGCAGGGCGAGGAGCAGGTGAGGAGTGCAGACAAGGAGTGAGGAGGAGGAGTACATCCTCGGAGCTGTTAGCGATAGAGGAGTGTGCGAGTGTAAAGGACTGACCTGCGTGGGAGCAAGAGTCAAACGTCAGGAAGAATCAGGAAGAGTAGAGGACAATGGGAAGCACAGTCCGCATCTTTCTCGCTATGTGCACAGGCTGCGACCCAAAGCGATGGGCGACGGCCGGCACAACGCGCAGTGAATGAATACAAGGTCAGTGCAGCGCTACCTGAGCGTCAGTGCTCAACGCCTCGTTGTCCAGCAACTTGGGCGTCTTACCGGTCCTTGACCGAGCTGAACGCGACTGAACTGAGACGCAGAGTCCAAAGCCAAAGTCTCAAGTTCCCTCACGTCTCATCTGTTCACCTGAACCGTCCCCCGGCTCTCGTCTCGTCTCGTCTCGCCAATTCCTCCCCCGGCTGCCCCCTGGTGGTGTATTCTCCCACTCGCGTGAAACCGGAAACGGCCGCCTCGGAGCTACCCGGAGTGCCAGGAGTCCGTGCACCACCGCCCATGGGCTCCATGGTCTGTGCGCCGCGCCGTGGCTGGGCCTCATGTGATGACGGACGGAGGCTCCGGGATGTTCAATTCCGCCGGAGGAGATGATGGGGTGTAGCGCGAGGTGAGGACATGAGCCGCCGGTGGGTGTCTGTGAGTGGTGTCGAGCGCCGTCAATGTGTGGCCACGAGCCGCCCAAGAGTACAGTACCCGATAGCCGTTGTCGTCTATCGCCTGTACCATCTCCGTTCTTTGCCATCAGCCAGCATACACAATCTACGCGGACCAAACCTCAACAAGGCCCATGCGTGCGGCCAAAGTCGGCTGGCCGTGGCGAGAGCGATCCCACACATGACCCTAGGGCCCAACATTGCTATGATCTCCAATTGATGGCCCTGGTCCCTACCTCTGTCCATCCGATGGAAGATACTGCATCTCCGACGACGCCCAAGGCGGCTACCTCCTTCTTTACCTGCTCGCTGCTCGCCGCCGGCTCGGCTCCCGGCGGCGCCAGTCGAGGTTGAGGCTGATTAAGAATCATGAATCCTGCCGGGAATCACATGACCATCGTGCGGCTATAGTCGTATCGCACCCCCCTGATGCAAGCGATAACCGTCACTGTGCGTCGGAGCTCCGTCTCCGACCGCTGGATGTCACGCGATCTGATCGTGACCCGTGAGAGAGATTGCGATCGTGCCGTCTTTTTGAGATGCCATCAAGTCCCGAGAAGAATGCGAGGAATGGGCTTAGGGTTGGGCGGCTGGTCTCTGGCCGCGAACTGTGTCGTGGGCCGGAAGACCTCGTGTGCGCTCGTGGGGAGCCCAGTCTGCATTAGTTCTCATCGCTCAGCTCTCATTTCTCGATATTTCTCACGCATCGCTCGCGTGGCGTCTCTGTGTGTTCTCGTGTCCAGGTAAACGTCGGGTACGTCGTGGTTCACGGCTCGCGCGTGATGATTTCAGAAATACACTGATCCCAACAGTCAGCAAACCCCGTGCACGTCAAAATGGCCGATTCTTCGCATACCATCAAGGCTGCGTAACAAAGTCGCTATCGTAGTGCCTCTGGCCTCAGTAACTGCTCGACGGGGCAAGTTGCCGTCGTCGGTGGTGCGGCGTCCGCGCGCACTCGAGAATGCACGCGTTCGTTCGAGCAATCGCGCAGTCTTTTTGTTGCCGGGGAGCGTGGGAGAGCGTGGGAAAGAGGGAGCGTGGGAAAGTGGTCGTGCACACATTGCTCCGCAGCACACAGGGTGGCTCCTGCTTAACTGGGGACCTATGGGCACAACGACGAGTGGGTGCGTGGCATACGGAGCACTGCTGGTTCCTCTGATTCTTTGTGCAGTTCGAGCGAGCAACGTTGAGAGGACGCCTCGCCTCCGGTGCGTACCTCGGCGTCCACGCAAGCTTCGGCGTACCGTTCCATCACGGTGGGTCAATATTTCCGTCCTCGTGGTCGATATCGAAACGATGGGCAGCAAGCAGCAAGCAGCAAACGTCGAGCATGAATCATGTATATTACTTGTCTTTCCCTCGAGGCTCGAGCGAACGCGAACCGAACACCCTGGGTCCATACTGTCCTGTTCATTGTTTCCCTCGACCCTGTGACGGCCCCATCTCTCTGGTCCAGTCGGATAAACATGTTAGCCATTCTGTATGTCTCCGGTATCGCTATATCAAGGCCCGTTCACCGTGGCCTTTCGCGGGGGCGGCCCACGGCTGGTTGGTTCGTGTATGTGTTGCTGTTCGTCAGTTCTGGTCAGAGTTCAGATTTGTCAGTAAGGGAGTGGGCGAGGAGGGTGGACTGATAGGTGAGTGGGAATGGGGCCATATTGGACGCGGATGGACGGATCGTGAGTGGTTGGTTTGTTGTTCGTCGAGTTGACCAGCTGAGCTGACTGTGAGCCGGTCGATTGCTCGCTACAGTAGATCTGGTTCCGTCATCAGATGTGGCGGATCGTCCACTGTCCAAAATTGCCTCAAAATGTGCCTTCTCCCAGTGGCGATCGTCGTCGCAATGTGATGACGCTATCATCACACCATTCCTTTCGACCGTGACTGGTTACCGCTCAGGTACTCGGTTTGCATGCTACTATTAAAACACATCCTTGGAGACTCGGGGTCGACGTTGTTTCCCCCCTTCTTCTCTTCAAACTCTTCACCATTATGGACTACATTCCACGCTGGCTGCACAAACTACTCGCTAATCGCTATATCGTATTCCTTGTTTCCGCGACGATCGAGGGGCCAGGCTCTTGGACGCGCGTTA
>Ga0160505_101697_pt1 | contig 10175 bp, 6 predicted proteins | sample DIDeMG_FD_108225 | JGI IMG/M metagenome (GOLD analysis project Ga0160505, IMG submission 108225) | Enriched chicken feces microbial communities from UW Madison campus, WI, USA - DID2874_E49_Stillage MG | ecosystem: Host-associated > Birds > Digestive system > Large intestine > Fecal ...
TCTTTCTTTTTTTTTTTTTTTTTTTTTTTTTTTTTTTTTTTTTTTTTTTTTTTTTTTTTTTTTTGTTGAATATTACTTGTCGCCGCGTTTACGCCTTATGCTGGACACGGCCACCCGTAGTTGTGTCAGGTCGTTTTGCACATCTTCGCTTTTCAGCGCCGCGGGAGGCTGGTACGACTTGGACGGGCGGCTGATACTGCTGTGGTGGCTGCTACCACCGTTGGCGGCGCTGCCAGTACCATTGGCACCGCCATTGTTGGTGTGGAAAAGGATGCCCTCAAGGGTTTCCTTGTCGCTTTGCAAGACCCCGTCCTCGCCGCCGCTTTGGAGCCCGCGACCACCCACCTTGCGGCGCTTGGAGGAGCCGCCGCCGGTGCCGCCATCGGTGCGGCGGCCCGCAGCACTGCCGTAACCGCTGCGGCCCTCGTTGCCCGACATGCCCGAGACATCGTCAATGGCCGAGGTTGTGCCATGGTCGCCGCGCCGGCGTAGATGTCGGCGCTCGCTGGCGTAAAACCCGGGCGAGCCCGCACCACCACCACCGCTGTAGTAGCCGTTGCCGTACCGCGTGCTCATATTTCCCGGGTCCTCAGTGTTGCTGTTATTGCCGTTGTTATTGTTGGCACTGCTGTTGGTATTGCCGTAGTGGCCGCTATTATTGGCGTTGAGGGCGTTGTTGTTTATACTGTTAGAGTGGTAGTTGCTACTGTAGTAACCGCTGCTGCCATTGGCGTAGGCGCTATTAAGGAAAACCATGTGGTCGTTGGCAATGTCCAAAAGCGCCTTGTCTTCGCGCAGGCTTTTTCTTTGGTTTTCAAGGCGCTCCATTAGGCGCTCCTTGACAAGCAGCGTGAGGCGGCCGTACTCCTCATTGGCAGCCTCGACCTCGCGCTGGTACTCGGTCTCCGTGCGGTCGATGCGGTACTCCTCCCACAGTCGCAGGCGCAAGAGCTCCTCGTCACGCGTCTCCTCGAGGTCAGCCAGCTGCTCGAGAAACTCCGGGTTGGTGCCGGCGTGTAATGACGAGAGCGTGCTTTGCAGCGCGTGCAGCATCTCACGGTAGTGGTCATTTCGGTCGTTTTCAAATTGCTCCGAGATGTAGTTGATGCGGAGGGCGATTGTTTGGCGTCGTTTGTCGCGCTTGCCCGTCGTACTCGTTGATGTGGCCGCTTCCGTACTCATGTTTCTTGAATAGGCTGTGTGTGGTGGGGAAGGAAATAAAAGATGGTCTGTGTGCTGTATTCGTTTCTTCGTAGTGGTGATAGAGTCAATGGTGTCCGTGGAGTTGGAGGATGCGAGAGAAATAAAGGAAATGGCAAAAAAGAAAAACCTGTAATGGCAAAGGAGGAGAAAGAATGGATATGGAGGCGAGTTTAGCTGTGAGTTGAAAAAAATAAAAAATAAAAAAAAGCTCCGAAGTTCAAAGGTCCGTCCGGCACAAAAGGCTCACAGAACAGAAAAAAAAAAAAATACGAACATGGGAAAATATGAGAGAACTTCAGTTCTGAAGTTTACTCCCATGACATATTGTACGCACACACACACTTTCAGCCGCACGTGCTTTGGCCCAGTGCTTCAGGCTTGAAGCACCTCGGATCTGCCGGTACCGCGCCAAATATAAAGCACCGGAAGATTTCACGGGTTCTTTTTTCTTCTTTTTTTTTGTTATTGCCGTTTGGCTTGGATTTTAATTCTTGCTATGTTGCACATTATTAGTAAGAGAGAGCTTCTCTAGATGACGTGAAGGTGCAGCAGCTGCGTTGATGCTATCGGCGTCTGGTTGGTTGTCCTTTGTCAAGCTGATCAAAGAAACATTTGAAGAACCGTGGGTTTGGTAGGAAAAGGTAAAATGAATTTTAGTTTTAATATTCATTCTGTATGTCCAGTTTTTCAAAAAGAATTTTGTAATTAGGCATTAGAATCGCATTCAGCAATGCTAATATTATTAAAAAAGTTGGACAATAAGTTCCTAATAATAACAATAACCCAGCACCATGCTGAAATATTTAAAAACTTATTTCCATATTCCTTTTTTTTGGTGCAGGTCAGCAAGCTGGTAGCTGATAACTACCTGGTCAATACGTAATCCAGAACTTCATACACAAAACCTTAGACCATTCAGTATATCCAGGGGGCTTAGAGAATCAGTTATGGCATCTTTATAGTTGACTCAAAAAAATTATTTGAGCCGAGACGTAAAGTATAGAAACTTTCTAATAGTAGTCCTGTTTTCTTATTGAAGTTCTTTCTGACTGAGACAGTAAGAGTGTTCGAGATACTCTGTGTGACTACAGTAAATGTACTTTCTAGCAAAAGTTTAGACATAAAACTTTGTACATGTTCAGGTAAATGACTACGAAAATATATATTTACAATGCGTACTTTTCTCGTTTATAAGAACATTGATATTTTCTAACTAGGCACCATTAGCAACATGATTTCAGTTATTAATAGCTGGATAGTGAAACTATTGAAATTTTTGACAGCCTTCCCTTGATCATGTATATAGAACTCTCTAGTAGTTGGCATTCCAACAATACTTTAATGGTTCTAGTGTATCAATGTATTAACGATAGTAATTTTACCCCTGCGTTTAGGTACCAATAAATTGCAATCATGCTGCTGTTGTTTTATTAATTTCTTATAATGAAGCGAAGTACCAGCATAATGCACAGAAACATTAAGAGGAGTTATTTTAACAACAGAACAAAAATAAGTTGTTAATATAAAAGTGTATTCAGAAGTTAAGTAACATTCCAGCTTTTTTATATTAGTTTGCATTAATCTTCAAGATAATTCGGTAGTATACTCAAGTCTTAGCTGCTGGAAGCATGTATTGCTAGGAATGAACGAAATTTGAGCATTTCTATAACGCAGGCTGGCCTCTGCATGAGTTTTGTTTTTAATTGACGCTTCTATTTGAGCAAAACATACACTCAAAATGAATCGTATGTACAAACTGTTCCAGTATAACAGTTTGTCAACCCAATACTATTATAAAGCCAAAGTACCATTACTGCATATATTGAGATATTTTGTTTCTCTTACATTGGCGATCTATTAGGCTTATCCAAGCAAGTCAAAACATGCTTTAATCATCGATGATCAGTTTGCTGTCATTACATCACTCCCCAAAAGCTTTAATCAAGCCTAGCGTAATTTTGTCGGTTTCATATTCTTTTGGCCTTGCAGTTTCTAGTCAAATCACCGACTACTGTTTTACTTCTCTTAGTCTTATGCGATAATGGCTCGGTTGTTGGCGTGTTAGGCCCATGTCACGCTGCCTAGTATCCTTGATTGAGTCTGAGACACAGCTTGTCACAATCGTAGGCTATGCGATCTTCGGTATCGGACCTTGCAGTCATTGGATTCTAATGCTATGCAGAACTTTTAGTGTCCCTTTTTTGATGTACCCATTCTCACAAAAAAAAAAGTACTCCTTCATTGGCTGGAGTCCTTTTGGTGTATTTAACAGTTAAGGCAAGTCTCGGTTTGGTGACACTCCAAAAGGTACCTTTTTTTCTTCCTTTCTTTAATGCTGTTCTCTGATAGTGCCTGTCAATATGCTGTATAGTGTCGAACTTGCTGTACATGCAGTTGTAGTCATTTTTGGAGACATTCCCTTCCGAAGTTATGCACCAATGTTTCCATTTCCGATTCTGGCTTATGTTATCCGGTTCACTATTTTTTGGGATTACTTTTTAATGCTCTAGCAGTGACTATTTCGTGTTGGTTACTGGGCTTTTTTTTTTTTTCCATTGGTTGTTAGTCTTAAGCAAATACAAACCAAAGACTTTAGTCAAATCATCACTTATTCTGTCGGCTTCAGTTATTTATTTTGGCCTCACAGTCACCAATAGCCACTTGTCTCTTTTATCTTCATGTCGTAGGAACATGGCCATTCGTGCGTCGGCTCAGATTGCGCTTACGCAACGGTTTTCCTTGTTCAAATGCAGTGGCCACGTGAAGTGCCTGATTTGAAATAAAAAGGTAAAAGCCGCACTACCCTTCAAGGCCCTGTTTTGCACGGAAAAGGAAAAGACTCCCAAAAGAAATGAACCGAAAAGGGAATGCCAAGGTCTGGCACTGGGTAAGCCAATAGAAACTTGATGAAGGCATGACAACGTTGCAATGATATAAACTACAATAGCATATTACGACGACAATAAGCATTGTAATGTCATGAATAGTACATCGATAGTGACGAGTATTGACTGAGTCATCATCGGGGTTGACACCTCTCTGCTTGTTCTAATCGCTTTATTGCTGTTTATCGTGACTCGATCTGTGTATCAGCATTGTTTCACACCGATTTTGGTACTTACCATTTTGGCATTATATTGCTGTATTAAACAGGAAAGATTTGTGGATGTCTTTTGAACATTACTAGAACCGATGAAACTTGAAAGATACATTCCGGACGTTCTACAAAACTGTAAAAAAAAACGATTCTGTAAAAGAAAATTTTCTTTTTTATATGTTTGACAAGGTATATATCAGTCACCTTTTCTCTTGTTTCATTGCAGCTCTTGTTTCTTAAACCAAGTCACTCATGAATCCTTCTATAGGTCTTGTTAATCCATCGCTTCAAAACCCCTTTTCTTGAACAAAAATAAAGACTTTGATCCAACTTTTTTTTTTTAAATCATGGGATATAACAGAGCTAAAGATATTGCCTGTGACTTGCCCGCTTCTGGCTCAGACTCCAAACACACGTATGAACCAGGCAGTCAAAACCACAACTCACAAAATGCCAACAGTGGCACATTTAACAAGCGAAAACGAAGCTGCAAACCTATCAACAAGGCCCTCCCCTTGCCGCCTCCTACTTCCATTGAAAGCATGAATCAGATAAATAACTCCCCGGATCCCAGTTTCGACTCAGCGCAGAAGCAACAACCAATGCAATTGACAAATAATACAACTGGCCAAGTTTTTCTCAATCCAGTTCCGCCTCCTAGATCAAACAGTCGACGGGAAAACATGTGTCTACAAATCAAAACTAATCTCATCTCAACGTCATCTGCTACTCTCGTCTCTCAGCATGGCTCAGAAAGGGAAGAAAATCAAATGGCCCTGACGAGGCCCGAAAAATACAATGTGCCACACCAAGATAAAACGAGAAAGCCATCAGTTAATAACTCACATCCTAAAGATCCCATCCCAGAGTCTTCTTTTGTGCAGAACACCCCACCACCAATGCTGGTTGATAGAATGAATACCATTAAAATAATTGATTGCATAGAGATGGAAAGTACACCCAAATCAAGCTCGGCAAAATTACCCAAACGCAACCCACAACACAAGCTTCCCTCCAACTTGATGGCTCCTACAAAGTCAGAATGTATTTCAGCTCCTCAAACGATTGAAGTTGATCATAACTTACAACTAATACCCAGAAACCCTGATCCTTCTTCCCGATTTCCTTCACCACTATCTTCACCACCGCAGTCGCCCGCCTTTTCATTCTTTGCAGCTAATGTTCATAACGCTGGTATCGATCAGTTTATTAGTTCACTATCATTACCACTGCCGCCGGCGCCAGTAGTAAAATCTGCTAGAGAAAGTCTAGAAAAGCGCTTTTCTGACACCGTTAATAGCGATCAATATGAGAATCCAGATCTAACTCAGCTTGCGGAGGAGGCATTACTGGACATGCAAAATCCAGAGCGTTGGCTAGAAGACCCCCCTCAACCGCATAATTGGCGGTACTCAAACACAATTGAAAGCTTTATTTCTGAAGATCTCTCTGTCTTGGATTCCCCTTCTGCACCTGATCTCTCCTTTAGTCCTGCCTTTGCTAAGCCTCGCCGCCCTTTAAGTGTGTCTAGTAATAATTTGAACCCAGCCAATCTTCTGTTAATTCCGCCCCCAGCTATCCTTAGTATTAGCAAGACCCACAGAAGTAGCAGCAATTTGTTGTTCAATACATTAACTTCGTCGGTTTCTAACTTGTCTTCGGCCACATCCAAGCAATACAAAAAAAGACGCCCTAGTCGGTTTGATGGGTTTAAAACAGCGAGCAAGGAAGTGAGTGATACAGCCACTTTTGACCCCACTGGCCGTGATAACTACAACTCTAGAATGTCTAATGTAAAACGAAAGAAAAAATTTTCACGCTTGTCAGGAAGACTTAAAACAGCAGTGATTTCTATTTTCAGGACTTAGCTATTTGACGCTAGTCGATATACTTTACTCACACCGTATTCTTTTATTTTAGAAGATTGCGGCTTTAATTTTTTATTCCCAAGCTCCGACAAGCTTTAGTTAATAGTAATGGAGGGAGTTTCACTGGCCAAAGCGGGTGTCCTGGAGATCTAAATCCAGCTTTGCCCGGTCCAAGTCTCATCCATAAACAGGAAGAAAATGAATTACAAAAAAAAAAAAAAGATTAATTCAAAATTGTTATTTTAAAAGCAATCCGTCTTTCATTTTATTTCATACATGAATATATTTATTTGTAAGTTTTACGTTTATTTTGGTTTGATTCCATATACAGTTGTTTGGCATCTCTACTGAGTTATTGCAATTCTGGTATTTGAGCAACAAAATCTTTTTTAAAAGAAAAAAATTTGTTTATACATAAAACAATTAAAGTGATGTAAATAGTGGAATTATTATATCTTATCAATTTTCACATTGTTACTACTTGCAAATTGATGAGCCAAATTGGATTCTTACTGGGCCTCCAAAAAAAAATTTTGTTACTCCCAACGCCAAGACACGCTTTAGATAAATACCCTACCTGTTTAACTTGTGGTCAAACCCACCATTCTGGTTAGCCTAAACCATCTAACCACACATGCCTGTGTTCAGCTGGTTTTTTACAAAAAAAGATTTTTGCATTTGATTTGGTAACCAAAATAAATGGTAAAAAAAATTAAATAAATAAATAAAAAACAGGTAAAAGAGTTTACCTTGTGGTTACTAACAATTCCCCGGCCGTTATGGGTTTATTTGTTGTTTGTGGTTGGTTATTTCCGCGTTTACGGACATTAAATGTATTACAAATAGCTTTTCCGCTCGGGGGTTTGTATCAATATGTATTAACATCGCGGCAGTTACTGATCACCAGTATGTTTGCTACCATTACTGTTACTACTAACCAATTTATAAACTCCGTAGACAGTTTAACTACGTTCTGACTCAGAGCTCTTTTTTTTTAATATCAAGTTGTCGTAATTATTCATTTGTATCAGTATTAATAAGCTGCTATTTTCTGGTTTACTTGTGTACTCGATTTATATATCCCTCGTTTTTTTTGGGTTTATAATCATTAATATTGTATAAACCCAAGGTTTTCTTGATTTTTTTTTTTTGTAGTTATCATAGATGTTTAGTTTATTATCATTTGATACAGATAAAATTATTATTTATTAGCTTAAAACCTTTTCCATATGAAGCTGTCACAGCTTGTTTGAGAATTTGGAGTTTTACTTACAGTTCATCATCCATACTACCCTTTTTTATTGTGGACCATCTGCGCACTAGTTGTAATCTGACACTGATGATAACAGTACTCAACAACGTCATAAAAAAAACACAATCATGAGACAGATAGAATGTAAATAGTCAAATGACCCTTGGACTCTTATAAACTGTCAAAACACGAAAAGGGGTCTTTGATGCCCTTTTGTTTTATTTTTTCCCTGACGGAAATCTGAGAACCGGTCACGAGACCAGGTTTAGGATATAGTATTTGGGGTATTGTGTTTAGACCTTGTGACTTTGTACAAGCTTCTAGTTGTAAACTGTAGTGGTTGTTGTTTTGTTATTGTTTTTTTTGCCTTCTGCACCCATCAATTCTCAGAACATGGCCTTGGATAGAGCTGGTTTGGGACAATAATGCGGTCCTATAATCAAATAGTAGCTTTAATAAGAGAAGAAACACGTCCTTTCATGAAGGGCCTTTGAGCAAATTGAATCAATAATGCAAAATTTTTGGATATAGACCTTGGATCCAAAATTCACCTTACGGCAATAGAGATGGTAGCAGTAATAGAAAATCTGAATGCCGTCTCGATTAATTGTGCAAAATATCATGCCAGCATTTTCACTATTCTTTTTAAGAAAAAAGATGACCTCAAGTGATTCAATTACAACCAATGCAGCAAATTACGATTCAAAGAGAAGTATTCTTTTCCGGGGCTTTTGTAAAAGGCCCTATCAAGAGTGCAGAATGACTTTCAGAATAACTAGAATATGATGCTAGACTTGTCAGAAATTGTGTTGGATATTTCTACCTCTACATTTCCAAAAGACGTGGCAAATACAATGGACTTTTACAAAACATGGACGCTGCTTTTAATCCTGGGGATCGGAATGCTTTTGTACTGGATATGATCCAGATAGTACTATTGAACATAAGAAAATCTGATATCTCGGGTATTCATACTCTGTCATGCTATTAACAAGTTGCAGAGTAAAATAGTGCAAACTGGAGATCAAATATACACAGAGATACGGATACAAAAATAAAATCAGAAAGAAGGATTCGACTTTGCAGTAAAAATGCTCCCACAAAAATTGCAACACTATATTCTTACCCAAGTTCGAGACCGCGAAGATGAATACTAAAAGTCAAACAAAAATCAACTCAGAAACGGCTAGAACTATGCTTATTTAGAGTCACTACAGAGTCAACAAAAGATGAATGAGCAAGACCAAAAAAAAAAATACCCAAACTGCAGAGTTGTTTTCTGCGCTGAAGAGTACACTAGCAAAACTTGTAGTGAATGTGAGACTTTATATCCCAACCTTAGAGATGCAAAGGTGTTTGAATATCCACAATGCAATCAAATACGTGACATAGACCTTAACACAGCTAGGAACAGTCTATTGAAAAAATAAAAGAGTCTAATCTTTTGATGAGACGTTGAGTCTTTACTCCGGGGTTCCTTAGAAATCGTGTATAATTTTGATTGGAAATGACTTATTTTAAATGAAATGATTTTTTTTTCAAAAAAGAAAAAGCGCTGGTACCGCCTACCCTGACAGTCTCATAGAGACAAACGCCTTTAAAATCACATATCTTCTTTGTATGTCATTTCGTTATATAATCTATTTTGTAACTATCTAATGTAACGTACTTGATAAGCAAGTTGAAAAGATAAGCGAATTGAACGAAAACTCTTCAACCTACAACCTTTCCACTTGATCAATTAATTATCAATCATGCAAGATGCCACAGGCAAACAATAAGGCTAAATTTCTACTAGCCCTTCAAGGTTATCAAAATGACTCCAACTTTAGTCTTCAACTCGCCGCAAAGCTCTATAAAGTCAGTTATACGACTATCCGCTACTGATACAACGGCATATAAGCTCAAGCTAATATCATCCCCGACTCACGCACACTATCTAATCTTGATGTCGGGTATTTTGGTGTGCTCAAAAAGGCACATGGTCAAGAAATAGAGCATCTGACCAGATGCTCGATAACCCACGTTTCGAAAACGGAGTTTTTTTTTCCATCTTTCACGCTGCATTTCAAGCTACTATGACGGAAAGAAACACCAAGGCAGCTTTCAGAGGGGCTGGGCTTGTTCCTTTTGACCCAGAAAGTGTGGTCCAAAAACTTGATGTGCAACTACAGACTCCAACGCTGGTTGAGAAGGAGACCGTCCCCTCTACCCCTTGGGGTTCAAAGTCCCCAATGGCCGTTCTTGAGGCTGAATTTCAATCTGAATACCTTGAAAGACAAATCAGAAGACACCATAGTAGTTACCCAGAGTCAATTTCAAAAGCATTGAAGTCCTTTTCTAAGGGGACAACGGCTGTTATGAATGAGTTGGCTCTAATAGGGGCAGAGGTTCAAGACCTTTGACAGGCAAATGAGATACTAAGCCGGTGCCAAAAAGAAAAATGGACCCTATTACAGACAGAAGGGGTAATGACAGTAGAAGAAAAAAGACAAGCAATTGGTCAGATGGATGTTGATGCGCAGGTAGTGGCTAAATCGTCGAGAAGTGGTGGTCAAGAAAGATCAGGGCGACCGAGGGAAAGGCGCTGTGGAGTATGTGGCAAGCCCGGAAATAATACAAGAACGTGTCAGATAGTGACTGAGAGGTCTAGAAAAAAGTATAACAATTAGTTTTAATTGATTAGATGGTTTGTAGCATTTTTACAATGATTTACATATTGGGGTTAAAAAAAAAAAAAAAAAAAAAAAAAAAA
>Ga0160505_101698_pt1 | contig 10171 bp, 5 predicted proteins | sample DIDeMG_FD_108225 | JGI IMG/M metagenome (GOLD analysis project Ga0160505, IMG submission 108225) | Enriched chicken feces microbial communities from UW Madison campus, WI, USA - DID2874_E49_Stillage MG | ecosystem: Host-associated > Birds > Digestive system > Large intestine > Fecal ...
AAAACGCTTTCAATCTGTTTCTGGAAGTACCCACCCTCAGTAGCCGTGTTTATCTGGGAATAGCGGTCATCCTCACCGTATGATTTATGTATTACAATATACTTGCTGTATCCTTTTCGCCTTCACGATACATAAGACCTCGCTCTGAAGGTGGGCCACGTATACTGTAGATTTGTGGCTATGTTCATATTTCATACCATGAAAAAAATAAAAGAAGGCATTTGTGTCATATCGTAATTAATCAATCCGCTACAGACTGGTGACTCTGTAAATTCACTTATCACTCAATTGTCAAGTACTGAAGGCTTGAAACTCAGGTTTATTCTTTTCATGATTTGACTTTTTTGTAAATTATGCGCTAGTCAATTGCTTTCCACACGTGTGACTTGCCTTGATCCGGTAGAATCTATGATTTGGATTATGGCACGCTCCACATTGACAATAAGGTGAGAAACTTGATTTGGTGTTGACAGTCTCCTGTTGCTTTTTTCTCTTTTTTTCCATCGCGCCAAGATGACTGTTCATTCATCCAGCATAACAATGTTGGAGGAAAAGTCTTTAAAATGCTTAAGACACGGATACCATCAGCTTAACTTTGGTTACGACACAAGCCATCTCGTTTTAAGGTTTGTCATGTTACAGCACACAAAAAGGCTGACCTAAGGAAGAAAGTGAATCAAGCTCATGGCTGCGTTAATCCGTTGCAATTGGCCAGTTGCCATCTGTGCTGCAAAAATATCGGTACTCTACTACAACTGTGTGAAAAGGGGAAATAAGGCCCGAAGCTACAGTATAATTAATTCCAATTAATATTTTTAAATAAATTTACATCTTAATGGTTTACTATTCTACGCATAAAGCTTGCAGACCCTGAGAGTTTTAACATGCGATATCGGCCAGCACAAACTTTTTTATTTTCAATTTACATTATAGTTATTATTGAAACAAAGTAGCATGTGCACAAGCTACTCACTGAGTAATAATTTGTATACACGCTAAATTCCTGTCGCAAGTATCAAACATTGGGAATGTTACTCCTAGACACTCTAAGGAAACGACCAAAATCATACATATATTTGTAGTTATGTGCTCTTCTATAGTCTTATCCTGGGGGCATAATATAAAACGCAAATTGATATTCTAGATTATGTACATCGTCTTCATAGACTATTGAATGATCTATAGACTTTAACGCATCCCAATAATTCAACTCTTTTGGCTATACCCAGGGTGTTATTCATAATATTAACGTATACATATGACCAAACGTCGTTACATCCAAATTATGCTCCTCTTCCTATTAGAACCTAAAGTAAAGTAGATTAACTTTTAATCAAAAACTTAAAGCCCATTATACAAGCCCTACTTGTGTTCTTGAACAGCCACGTGAAGATCCCGATAGCGTCAAACTAAACTAATTACATTGGTAAGCACAAGAGGCAGCAGTTGTACTTTGTCAATGTGCAAACAATGGGTCCAGGAACCAAACTAGATGAGTGGCTTATTTACTGGATTCTGGACTTTCCTTATGCCAAACTTTTATCTAAAACAACAGCTATAATGAAATCAGAATTTGCACAAGATATAAGTGCCACAATCCAATAGTTTATTGCTTTTTAGTGTTCAAGATACAAAACGTGTATGAGTGGAGGGGAAACTTATTTCTAGGAACGAATACCAGTTTAAAAACTTTTATTATTCTATTTTAGATCTGATTTTTTTTTCATTGCTTGAACCGGGCCTCCTTTTCTCGGGTCTTTTTATTATGGGGTAATCACAAACAATACGCATCAGCAGAACCAAATGGTAACATATAATGCTGTCTCATGTTTTGCATTGGTGAAGTCACGTAAAGCTAAAGAATCGAGCTTTTTTTTTAGCTCGATTACCGCTTTGTGTCTGCACGTAGAGCCAAACAAGATAGAATGATAAAAAAAGATAATAAAGTTAATCCAGTTAAAAGAAATTTGGTTTTGGTTTCAGATTTAGCACATCGATATCAGAAACAATGTTTAACACTTTGGTTGAGGCCTTTCATAGTACTTTAACTTTTTAGTTTTTCTAGAATGGTTCCATTTTGTTGGCTCTAGTAACAAGAAAAGGAATAGATAATTTTGCCAAAATACACTTTATTAAAGAACTCAAAACTTTACAACTTGTAACCTTGCACAATTCTTTTGGGTTCCATTGATGAACAGGAAAGGTGCAAGTTAAACAGAATTCAAAGATGGAAGAATAGTATTGGTTGGACCAATAAGATTTGAATATTTAACCCACATTTGTCGTTACTAGATGACAAAACTTTTGTTTTAGTTAAAGTATGTGGTTTAGAGATCACCTAGGAAATCAGTACATAACATAGAAATAATTTATATAGTTCAATAAGCTGTAACTTCTATATGTATATTGTTGACTTGGATTATTATCCTGGCTTATATTTTCTATGTGATAATCATATCTACTATAAAGCTTTTATCACTGCACTACCTGTCAACATAATAATCCCTGGCTTCCACACACATGCGTATTGCTGGATAGAACAAAGCCGTTGGAAATCTTATTTCTTCAATACTCGTGTGAGAATGAACATAAAGTTACACTCATAATCAGACCATGGTTAAACCTGTGTTTTCTTATGACACAAAAGTGCAAAAAGAATTATAATAAAAAAGAAAAAAAGCAAATTTAAATCTTTCAGTCCAAGCTTGAAAACAGTATTTTTAATAAAATCTTTTCCCACTGTTTTTTTACCCATGATGTTAAAAAGCAACAAAAAGAGTTCATATAAACGCTTTTAGTTTATAGCGTACGGGGGTTTGCAGCCATCTTGGCCATCAACAGTACTGGTCCTCTGTTGTCTACATACAGACTGAACTCTCATTTCATTAAATTTTCTTTTGATAATAAGTCTTTCTATTGTCTTAATATCTAAAGTTACAAAATAAAAATAAAATTGAAACAAAAAAAGATATTTAATTCTAGAATGTTTTCCTTTTCTATCAAGAAGTCGTCTGTTATTTGGGGGTTCGACATTTGATGGCTCCACATTCTCCACGGACTCATCTAAAGGGTTAAGAAGTCATTCGGAATTGTAACTGGAGGTTTAAGTATTAATAGGAAGATGAGTTGGTAAAACCTTGACAAGCTATTCTGTCAAGTTAGCCATCGGTTGAGTAAGTGCGGTCGTGAGTCGGATAACTGACGACTGCATCAATTCACTTCTTGCTTTCAAGTAAAGCACTGGGATAAGGTCACGGAAAGGTTTTTCTCAGATATACATGCCCAGACAGATGGCGCAGCCATACTTTCTTTTTCAAACAATTTCAAAATCAGTCCAAAATCAGATCAATCTGTAATAAAGCTGCTGCATAATATTTATAAGCATATATTCTATAGCTGAATATGTCTTTTCTACATATATTAATAGATACGTATATCAACGTCTTTTTTGTTCTTTTTTCTCCTTTTATTTACTTGTTATAGCCCATCTCGGCTGTCATATTTTAGCAACGAGAGGGCTGTTGATCAATTTTTATTTATTTTTTCGATTATTTCATTCTTGTGATTTTTTTTTTTTATTTTACATAAACATATTTATAAGATGAAGAAAAAATAGTCCACGCTTCCTAGGCCTTTATCTTCATTACCAATTAAATTCTACTAATTACCAATGTTTTCATATTACCTTCTAGCAACTCCCATAGCAGCCGTAATAAAAATGTATGCAATCCTATTCCATTATATTAGTGTTAAACATCATTGCCTAGCAAAGTTGAATATTGGTTATTCTTTTGTGAAAATGTACCATCACAGTAAATATAAACTCTTTATACGGGATTGGCTACTGCCAGAGCCATGAGTATCGTTGTGAGTTTTATATAAAAGATAAATACGCTGCCAAGTCGACTACTTTAGTTCTAGTCATTAATGGCCTCTACATGCAGGCTTTTGAACTTTTTAAAGTTGTTATTAAAAAATTCTTTTTTTTCTGGACTGGCTACAGTAAATAAGTATTTCAGAGAATAATAAAACTCGATCAACTTGGAAAATTGTTTTCGTAAAAATATGGAGTGCTTGTGCTTTTATTTTCTTTTTTTGAGCTGTTCAGCGTCTGAATATCCTTGAATACAAAAACGTGGGAAATTCTAGCGACACAAGTTAATTTAACAGTTTTCCGTCTACGGGCAACTCTTGACCAGGATTGGTGCAACCCTAGTTCAAAACGGTAAATTGAAACATATTCACATGGTATCTTCTGGTATTTTAACGTGATAATATTTAGCATTGAATAAATACTGAGTTATAGCTGATAGGATATGTGCAGACTATGAAAGTATATACGGGCAGCGAATTGTCCTAGCTTTGATGGCAAAAGATTTCAAATGGTCTTTTGCATAGTTTATATCACTTCCCTCTTATTTTCACTTTATATAATATATATTAATTATTTTCGTTTTCAAAACATTGTTAAAATAATACATCCGCTTATTGTTTTAACCTTTAAAAGTTACTTAATTTCAATTAAAACCACAAGGGAATAAACGAAGACATCTGACTTTGGAATATTTTGGTATATAAGGCTGACCAAGCTGTTGTCCCGGCAGAGTTTTGGGATTCCAACATTTGATGACATCGAACTCTTCACTAATTCAGTCAATAGTTCAAAGAACGTCTTTCGGGATCACCACTACTGTCTGTTGTCTTGGTGACAGGGCACATGAGTAAACCTTCGAAACGCTACTCTATCAATCATTAGTTGAGTAGATGTGGTCGTGGGTCAAAAAGAAATTGGCTACTGCTTCCATGCCCTTGCTTTTAAGAAAAGCAGTGAGATCAAATTTCGTGGAGGGCTCTTTCAGGTAACTACATCCCGACTGACAGAGGGCACAGTTATTCAGTATTCAACAGTTTCAGGGTGATTGCATTTATAGCTGCAGTTTCATTCTGAAACTCTTACTCTCTTGAAAAGTCTAGAGCACCGTATCTAGTCCTTAACTGCACCACTCTACTTAGCATGTGATGGTAATATATTTACTCACTTGAATCATACCCTGAAAGTTACCATCTATTGTACTTTGGATTTATTCCTCAATAGATCTAAATTAGCACTTTAAACTTGGTCTCAAACTCAAGGTGTATCCTTCATTTTGTTTCCTTACAATAAAACCATTTTACGCTGCATCGTCCAAAGCTCAAGTTTGATTTTTTAGCAATTATTTTGCCATTCAAGCTACTCCTCTTTCTGAGGTTGCAATCGCTTCTGTAGCAATAAATATAATGCCTATATGCTTTGCAAACCAATACTAAAAGTATCTTCTCTCTTCCTCAGCTTTATTAAACATCCATTTCATTTGCTCTTGTAGTATTAGAATATGATCCTTTTCAAGTCTTATGATACAAATCACATTTCACACCTTGTTTTGAAAACTTTTGGGAATTGATTGACCTATATGCTTTTCAACAATCACATCATATTGAAGACTATGAGTTTCAATTTCATTGCAATACTAACATATTAACATCATCTAACTAAAATATCTTTGGTATTAAAGCTTTTGTAATAATAGATGTTAATAATTTTCTTTTATCTTTGACAAGAAATTGAACACGGTGATTATTTAACTAAAGCAATGTCAATAGAACGCACTATAAAACCTGTCGAGCTTGTCTCATTTGAGGTCTATTTTCAAAGCTTTAAAAGATTCAATTAATTTTGGTACTTGTTGTGATCAAGAAACTCTCAGTAACAAGAAAGCCATACCCTTGTGTCAAAAATTGCTAAGGTTTAAATGTCAATGAAACTAAATGTCGATATAAACATGATATGTATACAATTAGAAAGACTTATCTGTTGGCAATGCGACAAGAGTTAATTTACTTGAAGATATTTTGCAAGTTGAGAAATTTAGTGATTATAGAGCTCTATCTGGAAGAAAAATAGTATAACATCTAAGATTTAATCATATAACCATACAGATTTTGAACCCAACCAAATGATATATATCTCAACTTAAATAGAATGCTCAAGCTTTCAATTATAGATGTACCGTGACTTTTTTCATTACTTATGCTGGTCTTGAAATATATGATCATGAGCCTTTTCAATTCATTTGGTTTGTGCACCCTTCTCAATGTCAGTCTCTACATTGGTAGATTTGAGTTGTATTATCCAGATTTTCATAAAACAACAATCGTGATTATTAATATCAGAAGGATATATGTCCCGTTGTTTCATTTTTTTTAACATCCAAAATTGTTAACAAGTTCAATATTTATTATTCAATAACTGTAACAAAGCCATTATAACTTAGCATTTGACTGTATGCCATCACATCTCATAAGTCTTTTTAACATAAAAAAATCAAACACTATATGGCTTTGATAACTGACTATGCTATTTACGTTATAAATCCTGGACCCTTCAGGGTACCATATTTTAATGGGCTAGAAAACTTGAAGGGTTATAGCGTAATGATCGATTAATATTTTATTCCAGCGTTCACTATCATTTGCCATATTTTCATGAAGAACGGGTTCTTCAGAATATGATTAGTAAAGTCAATTAGGCTAATGGCCCGAGTTTGGTTTTACCGTTTTCTCTTGATATCCTTCGACAGCTGGTGCTTTTAACATTAGTCACCCTTTCTTTATTCGATTCAGTTTGACTAGTGAGAGCATTCAAAAGTTTATTTGGTTTAGCCTAAGGTTCGATGATGGCTTGTGCGGATATGATATTGAGAGGCTGTTATATCGCAGCAGATAATTCAAATAGCGACATTAGAGTCTAAGGGTTGCTGATAAAGCTGTCAACAACATAAAAGGTTGCTTGCACTAAAAGAGCATACTTTAACAAAGACCAATGCAATTCTTTTGTATGAATGGTGCAACCAGGTTTGTCTAAAAAAAATTAAATACAAAGCAGATATTTTTATCAGTCAATCACATTGCATCTGTTTCAATTATAACAAAAAATAATAAGCCAATATCTATACCTTAATCATTGAAATATGTGGTTACGTGGAGATTTCTAAATCACGCTCCATTTACACATTGATGTTACATTTACGCTTGTTTGACTATCATTTTGTCTAGGTGCTTTTTTGGGCCGAAATGTATATAGTAATTTCAAATCTGGGCCTTAATGTTTAGTTACATTTGCAATAATGTGGTTGCCTTTATCAGTTAGGGTTATATAAAAAAATGACTATTGGTGCTAGCTTCCAATAGCAGTTAATCGTTTGTTTAAGGGGAAAACCGGAAAAAAGTAAAATAAAGACAGTGAAATTTACTTTGTGAAAACCCCTTTGTTGAATCAAGCACCTGTGAATTGGCCTTAGACTCAGCTTTTGAATTCATTGTATATATGTATTTTTCTTCTTCATTAAAACCTAATTGATAAGTAGCCAATGATGGAAGGAAAAAAAAAATAAAAACAAAAATCTAATGGCTGATAGTAAAAAAGTTATGCTTTAAAACATCTGGCAACAATAAATTGACAGCAGAAATAGAACCATCAACTATCACTCGTATGATAATCCACTCAAGTTATATCTTTTTGCAACCGGTTATTGGGCTACACATTTTGTGAAAGGATCCATTGGTGCCTATTGCCTTACTTGGGCTTGCCACAATGCTGATATGACATTGTGAAAAGGAAACCACGCTGTGTTTCCAAAAGATATTAAAAATTTCCGTTGTTATGATGATGTCAAGAATATACCGAACTTTATCATTTGCTTTCTATTAATATGTTTTATCTCATGGAAAATCAGTACCATCACCATAAATATTGCTGATATCTCTAAACTAAACCATTTGTTCGTATTTCTGGATTTGTAGTTGATACAGCTCAAAACCCGCACTTTTTGGCGTGTGTGGTTGTCAACAGTCTGCCGGTAACTGACAAGAGTTGAACCAGCCCTAAATTTAAGGCATACGGTAATTTGGTGAATACAGTACACCAGAGTGTATCTAAAGTTGGCAAAAAAGATAGACTTTTTTGTATCATTTTATTCTCAGGTCATCAAACATATTCCCCCCTAATCAAGCAAGATTGTCGTTGGTGTTGTTATATTCATCCGCTTCGCAATTACTTCTTGGTTCCTCTACTTTTTGTTGTACACACATCACATTCCTTAGATTTATCAGATATATGCGTATATAAATTAAAATATTAAGGCAAAAAAACTAAATAACAAACAAAAAAGAACATTTCACTCCATAACAGCGCACGCACGCCAGTCTATTATTTACTCGTAGCCTTGATCGCGTGTGCTCTTTCCGATCTGCTCCACCTTGAAGCCAATGGCCTCCAGCTTGGCACGGTCGACAATTAATCTACCATCAAAGACAAATGCGGGCTTATTCATGACTGAGTAAAGCTTTTCGTAGTCAAGGTTAGAGTCCTTGAACATGTCCCACTCAGTGGCAATGACAATGGCATCAGCTCCCTCAGCGGCAGCAAATGGGTCCGCAGCAATTTCAACTTGCTGCTTGATAGTTTCCAGGGAGGCACCCTGGCCAACCTCCTGGAGGTCATACCAGATCTGGTTCTCCTCAACCTTAGGGTCGTAAATGGCCACCTTGGCCTTTTCCTCGCGGAAGTACTGGCAGAGGGTGATTGCAGCGGACTCTCTAGTATCACCAGTATCCTTCTTGAAAGCAAAGCCAAATAGCGCAATGCGCTTGTTAGTGAGTGTGTTGAATAACGAAGAGATGATTCTCTTAGTGAAGCGGTTCTTTTGGTACTCGTTAATATCGACAACCTGCTTCCAGTAGGCTGCCACTTCTGGGAGATGCAGCGATTCGGAGAGGTACACAAGGTTAAGAATATCCTTTTGGAAACAGGAGCCGCCAAAGCCAACGGAGGCTTTGAGGAACTTGGGGCCAATTCTAGCGTCAAGACCACATGCGTAGGCAACCTCGTCAACGTCAGCACCAGTGGCCTCACAAATGGCAGAAATCGCGTTGATCGATGAAATTCTCTGAGCCAGGAGCGCATTGGCAACCAGCTTTGACAGTTCAGAACTCCACAAGTTGGTCGTAATAATCTGATCGGGCTTAACCCAGTTGGCGTAAACATCGACCAACGAACGGGCTGCAGACTTGCCAGCAGGAGTATCAAGAGAACCAATCAAAACACGGTCGGGGTTGAAAAGATCACCGATAGCAGTGCCCTCAGCCAAGAACTCGGGGTTGGACAGAATATCAAAATGAACACCAGGCTTGCCGTTAGCCTCCAGAATTTTGCGCATAGACTGAGCAGTTCTGCAAGGGACTGTGGATTTCTCGACCACAATCTTGCTAGAAGTGGCAACCTTGGCAATGTTACGGGTAGCAGCCTCGACGTAGCCGAGGTCAGCAGCGTAGCCTCTGCCAATGCCTGACTTCTTGGTAGGAGTGTTAACGGAGACAAAAATGAGATCAGCTTCATTGATAGACTTCTCGACGTCAGTGGAAAAGAAAAGGTTTCTGCCACGGGCAACCTTAACAACCTCCTCGAGACCAGGCTCGTAGATAGGAAGTTGGTCAGAGTTCCAAGCATCAATTCTAGCCTGGTTCAGATCAACGATGGTGACTTGAATGTGAGGAGCCTTGAGGGCAATTACTGAACAGGTGGGGCCACCTGGAAATTCACGGAGTTAGCAGACTGTTTAATGAAAATAGAGGGAAATTAAACACGTTGATTGATTGAAAAAAATAACATACCGACATAACCAGCGCCGATGCAGCAGATTTTCTTGATTTGCTTGTGTTGAGTAGACATGTTAATGATGATAGAGAATATTAGCGATAGACAAAAGATAGAAGGAAGAGAAAGAAGAAGAAAAGTGGAAAGAATGGAGGGTGTTTTTTATTTGTATTTTTATATTTTATTTTTTTCTTGTATTTCCATTTAATTTATTTTTGATATTTCTTGTGCTTGGAATGTTAAAGTTTCAATTGAGCCAGACCACCAACACATAGAAATCATAAATTGCAGCCACTGGCTACGTAGTCTTCAAAAACACCTTAAATTTCACTAAAAACGCTCCCCCAAAAAAAAAAAAAAAAAAAAAAAAAAAAAAAAAAAAAAAAAATATTTATAAAAAACTTAATAAAAAAAAAAAAAATTTTTTAATAATATTTTTAATAAAAAAAGCTTTTACTGGGCTTTTCAAAAGAAAAAATT
>Ga0160505_101699_pt1 | contig 10161 bp, 5 predicted proteins | sample DIDeMG_FD_108225 | JGI IMG/M metagenome (GOLD analysis project Ga0160505, IMG submission 108225) | Enriched chicken feces microbial communities from UW Madison campus, WI, USA - DID2874_E49_Stillage MG | ecosystem: Host-associated > Birds > Digestive system > Large intestine > Fecal ...
ACATATGTTATGTTTATTTGTGGGATTATTAACAACACACCCTCATTTATTATAATTTTTTTTTTTTTTTAACGGGGAAAATATATATTTTTTTTTTTTTTTTTTTTTTTTTTCGTTCCTGAATTTAGTAGATATGTAACAAACACAATTAACTTACGGATAACAAATCTATGTAGCTACAGATGATAAGCTAACAAATGTTATTTGTGCTCAAATGATATTCAGAGCTAGCCATCTCAACGAAAAAGAGGCAATTTAAAAGCCATTCGTATTACTAGATTTACTAGTGTTTCAAACATAAAATAAAACAAGCAATCTTAATTTATTATAACCTTAGACAGTCTTTTTTTTGAACCACTGTATGAGATGTGTTACAGATCTGCAGCAATCGCAATTAGTTAACGCAACAGCTGGTGATGCCTAACATCTCGCGTATCTTCAAATTTCTAAAATAAATAAAATAAATAAAATAAAAGTTTGTTTAGACTGCTTTCGACAGCGATATCCCAAACTAATTAAAGGGTCCAGATTAGTTACAGAAGTCAATGAAACAGCATTGTAGTTACAACCCTCTAAAACTGAGTGTAAAACATTCTATAATAAGGACTAGCAAACTATTATAGACTTGTTACACTAGACCCAGATGCAAATTTCTGTGGATTGTGTGCGAGTGCGTTAATATGCAAATAAAAAATAGTATAAATATAGATAAACAACGCAGCACCAAGCTATCCTGACATGAGGCCTAAGATAATACAGTAAAGACCCCCCATAAACCCCAGACCTTGAATGATGGTTGTAAAAATCACCTAAAGCATGGGGCCATTTATTGGCTTATTTAACCCAGCTTTGACGAGCCCTCTATTTCGGGATCAAGTGTGACCCTCACCCGGTTACGTTCCAGCATTGATTTGAGGTCTACAACATTTTGTTTGTACACTGCGGCTTTTTCTGTCATTGCTGATGTTGCCAATGATGGGCTAGCGCCTTGTGCGTCCCCGCCATCGTTTTCCTCGATTTGTGGCGCTGTGACCACAATCTCAGCAAGGATTGTGTAAACTTCGTACAGAGACTGCCAGTCTTCCATCAACTCGTAATCTATGTAATGTTAAAAGCCGCCAGCAAAAAAAAAAAAAAAAGAATAGATACTTACAATGCGCTGCAGTTTGAAAGTAATCAAGTGCGTCGTTGTAAAGCTGCCTGGCCGTACGCTGTTTACTACCAAATACAAGCGTTGAACCATCACCCTTCCGAATGAGGTTGTTACTGATTCTGAATGAGGCCTGGGCTAAAACCTTGTATGCATCTGCTATCACCGATGCAATTTGAGACTCAATAACCTAAAACATTAAAAACGATTAGTTCGTAAACCCTTGAGAGAAAAAAAGAAGAATAGTTTTTCAGTCTTGCATACCCTTGGTAAAATGCCGTCGAGCAGTGCTAACGCATCTGCAGGTTCGTTTTCGGCTATCGAGATGGCTGCTAGTAATATTACGCCTTCGCATGCAAACTGTGCAAGCGCTGCCGTGTCCGCAATCTTAATGATCCGTAGGACTAGAGTGACAGCTCGTGGTGGCAGCCCACCGAGGTCACCGCCTGCGGCCGCCATAGTTGCTTCATTCTGGCTTGAAAATAACCCATGAGATCCTGTGCATTGTAAGCCGATGCCACTATCGTATACGAGCTGCTTCGCGTACAGAACCATCAGACGCACCTGGTAAAGTAAGTCTGGTTTACCCTCGCCCTTGCGCTCGGACTCTTCCAGCTCGGTCCACATTGACTCCAGCGCTTCAGACGTGTTGCCGTATTTGATATCCCAGATGCGTTGGTAGTAGTAGATATCATGCGCAATCTCCGTGTCCACTGCTGCGACACCTGACAGCTTCTGGAATAGGTATTTGGCCTCTTGTAGTTTCCCCTCGTTAAGCCGACGCGCCAGATGCAGCATCAGAAATTTTGGGTGCCATAGCTGTTGGTGCCACTGCGAACCATGTGCAATGTGCTTTAGAGATAGAAGCAGATCAAAGCACTCTGGGAGTCGGCCCTGCAAAAAATACAGCTTGGCCTTGCGTACCCCCATCTCAATCGTCAGAAGCGCATTAAGCTTGCGCTCTGGTATCCACGAGTACAAATCAAGCGCCAGATGGGCAAGCGCTGCACTGCCACAGCGCATCCAGAGTCCTGACGCAACAAGCGACAAGTTGCCCGCCGCAAATGCTGAGTTGGAAATTGCGTTAATATACTTGCTCTTGATAAGCGATTCAAATGCCTGCGTCAGAGACCCGCCCGACGGCACCAACTGCTCAACTTCACTCTGGTATGAAAGCGAGTAGAGTGAGAACGACGTTTCCTTGGCACGAATCCGTAAAAATTGTGAAATCTGCTCCAGCGACGAGAGCGATGCTGGAGGTTTGCAGTCTCGATGCGACTGCAGAAACGAGTAGAGCCACGACAAAATGTAGTTTAAACAGTGATTATCCTTGTTCTCGCGTGCTACTGTAATTGCCTCGTCTACAGCTTTCATAGCCTCTGAATAAAACCCAAACTCAGCCTGCAGAGTTGCCAAAGTAAACAACGCATACTGGTAATGAGTGCGCCCACGGCTGTTCATTGTGTAATCGTAGAATCGGTGGAGATGATCAAAAGCAGCTTCATAGTCCTTGTCCCTAAACGCATCAAGGTATTGAACATAATGGGCTGAGGTTGGCAATGGTTTATTAGTCGCAATCATGCTTTGTAAAACGTATCGGATCTCATCAGGAAGTGTACCACCGTACCGCTCGAAGACACTGATTTGAAACTCGAGCAGTGTTTCAAGGTTCTCTGCAGCGATGCAGTGTACTGGTGGGGGTTTTGGGATCAGGCTTTTGAGAAAATCAGGGCTGTCTCCATCGTCATCTCCGCCGTCGTCACTCTCGTCGGCCGCACGCTCACGGCTGAGAATCTCCTCGCGTAGCCCGTCAACTCCAAATGTCGTCAGATCCAACCCATCCATCTTCAATGCCTCCATCCGCTTGCGTATCTTCTCCCAGTGCGCACGATATGGCTCACGGAATGTCTCAATATACTCCCATAAATGTAACACTGCGTCAAAGCTGAGACTGTCGAATGCGAGAAAGCAGCGCTTGCAAAATGAACCTAGTAGTGACGATTGACGAAGTACAGCATTGCCACCGATTTGGCCCATTACCGGTAGTCCTTCTTCAGTTTCTTCTTTCTCGGGGTCATCCCGAACCAGGTACTCGTTGATCCGGCCCATGAATGTGTGCAGGCTGTCCAGCGATGTCATCCTAAACAAGAAATCAATAAGAAAGTCAAACAGCGAAAGTCCTGGCAAGCGAGAATGTAAAGAGGCCATAAAAGACTCCAATTGTCGAAGATCACGGTCAAGTAATTGGATTTCAGGTTGTATTGAGGAAGTGGCAGACTGCTGAGGGTCGATGAAGTTGACGAGACGGCACATGAGCTTCATTTTGTTCCGTGGGGGAACAATCCCGTCGCAGTAGAGAAGAATCGTAGCTATAATTGACACCTTGTAAGGTGTCAAAAACTTCACTATCACTATTTCTGATTCCATTTTTTAATGATATGTTTTTATGGTCGCGTAGGAATATTTAATCAGAAGGGTGCAACTGTTTAGTCTTTTTTCTTTCTAAAAAAAAAAAATTGAGCACCAAAAAAACAAAAACAAATCTGATCATAGAAATACACCGCGCAGTTGGAAAGAAATAACTATTATGGAATTAGGATAATATGTGACCGACAAAAAGTTATATAAATAATGAGAGGCATAAAAATTATGGACTTTTATTAAAGATGTTTTACCTGGCACCACTCATGTCTCTCATACCCTCATCATAGAGATATGAAAATGCTAGGAAATTGTCACTAAAATCATCGATTTGAAAAGGCTTGCAATTGACAGAAGTAGGCGCCGTTTCTATTATGGGCATTCCAAAATAAAGCTGCTCTTCCTTCATTAGCTCCGAAATAATGATCTCAAGCTCATAGTTCCTCCGGGGCGCCTCAGTATTAAAGCTGAAACCAGGTGTACATGAATTTATCTTGATTGGCATCATATTCGTAGAACCAGAACTCTTCGCCCTAGTCTTGACAGGTCTCTTTTTGATGATACTTTTTGAATATTTCTTGAGAGCACAACTTGATGGTTTTGGCGATGGTAGCTTTTTTCTGGGATTGTATCGATAGTTAGGATAGACTGAAGTGTGCCAGCATGCTTCAAGAAAAGAAAGGTATCTAAAATAATGTTTAAACAAATCGTCGTTATAGTTTTTCCATATATCGCTCATTAAATTTGAGCATTCAATGGTACTGATGTTCAGCCGTTCGAACATTTTATGAAGCATGCTTCGTGCGCAGATAAAGCTGTTTGTCGGTCGCGGAATTGGTTTATCTTCAGTAGAGTTTTTTCTTTTTCTTGGAGGGGCCTGAGTTTCCGAAAATGTGTTATTTGCTCCATCATAAAACAGAAAATCGGACATTATTTTTTTCTTCTCTCTAGGGTCATTAAATTTTGATGTTGATGAAGGAAACGAGTCGGGACTGAATATTCTCTTCATCACATTTTCCGACTTTTCTGATTTCTTGGGAAGTTGTGATTTTCTACTATAGAGAATTAGTGCTGGAGTTTCAAGAAATGAATTCATGATGAAAGTATAGGAGATTGCTTAAAAGTCTGTTCTGTAAAAGTTGTATTTATGTTTTTAAGAAAGATTAAAGCGAAATCAAAGAAACTGGAGAATTTTTATATGCTTCGATATTTCACGACTTGAGGCTCGTACATCTGACCACCAGTGCTTTCAGTGGATGCAATTTATAACCAACCTAGATTTATGATATTAAGTAAAATACTATAATCCTCGATTCCAGGTAATTAATTTTTTTTAATTATTTAATTAGGCAATCAATTGACTAATTACAGATAAACAGTCATTAGAGTGAGTAGAAATACAATAATGCTTGAAAACAATACCGCAAACTAGATCAGTTTGCTACTTTCCCTTATCACGACATCAAAAACCTGGTTTAAGTTATTAAAAGTGTTTGTATGTATCTGATCTCATAGTTTAAATAAACACAAGGGTCTAACTATAGCCTTTGCAAAATATCTATTATCATAAACTTGTCTGCTTTAATGCCTGGCATAATATTGGATAAGCTTAAACAACTATATCAATAGCGTGCTTACAAAAGTTATGAAATTTATCGTGCTTAAAACGTGGGGTTCTCTTTAAATCTTTCAGAGGCTGTATAGATTCCAGAGAAACTTTGAGCGGTTGAGTGGTTTAGGATATGAACTCGTAATGTCATTATAGAGTAGATGTGAAGATTTGTCAGTTTTATAGGAATGTTTCTAGTAATGCGTGTCATAGATATAACAGAACCTTCCATCTAAAGATGATCTATGTGAATTATATGAGGCTTGTCTGAATAATGAATGTTGTCTATATTCTTCAAATATTTCTTTTAATCTTGAAATTAAAGTTAACCGAGAAAGTTTATGCTTTTCACACCAGCAACATGCAGTTGGTAGGTGTTACTCACACTTGCTGTTGTACTCTCATGAATGCAGCAACCTGGGTAGGTGAAGGGAGTCGAGCTGAAAGTCTTAAGATAGAGAGACAATTGAGATTTATCCATACAAAGAATTTAATATTGAACTTTTGGTTGATGCATCATCTGAAAATGTGTATCAGAATTATGAAACACTAGCCTCAGTCCATACAGAGTTTGTTTTTAAAAACCTTGAACCTACGGGAAGTAATTAAGGTTCTTCTGAAAGTCATTTTTCTCAGTTTCTTATCCAAGACTTGGTGACATATGTGCTTAAAATACAAAAATGATGTAATATATATTTGAGAAAAACAAATGAGTGATTGGAAATTCAGTTTCATAGTTTCCGGCTTCTGGTATTGACCATATATATATATATATATATATTTAAGAGGTGTTGATGTGCCATCTCGATTAGTATCAAATTGGAGTCGACCTCACATGAAAGTCCAAAAAATTGTTAAACTGTAAACCAAATCGATGCAAAGCTCAGTGGCCATTTTAAGAAGATTATCTACGTTGTACAGACGTGATGTTTAATATGCATATGCTCTACTGCACAGAGTTGAAAAGAACCCCAAAGTTTTATAAAATGCAGCTAAAATCAGAATTTCCAACTAATAGTTTAAAAAAGAAATATAAATAGAAAAACGAATTAAGTATTAAAATTTTTTTTCAACTGATTTACATGTTAGGTTTGAGTATATTCACATCTCATCATAAAAAATCATTTTTTGCTGTTATTTTGCTACTTTAAAATTAGGTACTTAACTTCAAAATGTTAGCGAAAAGAAAGCTATCTATCAAAGTAGCTAATTTCTCTACTTATTTCTGTGCTTAAATTATGGGGAAAAATGGTCCCTCTACAGCTCACCAACAATGGATAAAAGTCTAAGTTTTCGATATATTCAGGCCTTCTCAAAAATCTATTGCAGTATAGTTTTCAAAATTATTTAAAGCAAATACGAATAGTCTACATTGACCCTTGATCAATCTATTAAATTACTTGTTTATAACAATGTCAAATCATTGAACAAAATATTCAGAAATAGAAAGTTATTCTTCATCTTCATCATCAACATAACTGTACTTTCTAATCTCGCCCAATCTCTTCCTCGCGGAGTTCAACGAGTTCTCCAACTTCAAAATCTCAACCTGCTGCTCCATCTCCGTTGTCTTGAGCACATGGGGCGTCAATTTCGAGTAATCAACATCATTTTCTTCTTTTTGCTGTTTCTTGGACAGGATATCCTGGACTTGGTTCACAAGTGAGCGGCAAGCGCTTGTGACGGCCTTGGAGGCGCCCTCGAGGCGGTCCTGGGTCTTGGACATGTAGGAGGCCTTGACACGCGAGGCAGCCACAAGCTGGGCGGTGGATGATGCCACTTCGTTAGAGGCAACAATCAATTGTTCAGGGGTGTGGTTGCCACTAAGCACGCCGTCAGCGGTCTCGATTAGCACGTTGGTCGAAGCGGCCACGGATTTGGCCGCGGAAATAAGACCTTCGGTCCAGCGGTTGTGCTTCTTGTAAAAGGCAGTACGGGATGAGGCGCCCTTGCCCTGGGCAACAATCTCTTGTTGACAGTCAGAGGCAGCCTTGATCAGCGCAGCAATGGCGGTGGTGACGGCAATGGCAGCCGCAAGAATGGCCTCGTGGATCTTAAGATCAAACACTGAGAATTTGGGATCCTTGGGACGGGAGAGCAGCTCGTTAAGCTTAGCATTAGCGGACTCGATAGCCTCAGCCGCACGAGCCATCTCTCTGTCAACCAGATCACCGAGATCGCCAGAGCCATTTAGGTGAGTACCAGCGCGAGGGGTCAACTTCTCGGATACTTGGGAAAGAGACTGCAAATGGGTCTGGACGTCAATATTGAAATTAATTACCTTATCAGTCTTGTCTTCGTCAGAAAGCTGGGCAAGCTTGTTAGACTGCACGCCAGAGAAAAAGTCCTCAACAGCAACGGCAGCAAGACGCGCGTAAGAAATAATATTGTCAGCAACCGTGTCATCGCGGGCAAGTCTCGTCAGACCCTTGGCATTGTTGAGAACATCGGGGATAACACTGGAAAGAATAGTGGCAGTACTGATGATACCAGAGTAGTCGCCATTAGGACCATCAATGATAAAATTGTTGAAAGAAGTAGCAAAATCAGTTGCTGATGTTGACGCCTTTTCAACAATAGAAAGAAGGTACTCCGGGGTGGAGTTTTGGTTACCAGCCTGCATGGGAGATTCAAACTCAAAGAGGGACTCCTGGACACGCTCAGCAGAACTTTCCAAAACCGAGTCAATGATACTGTTGAGCTTGGACAAGTGCTCCTTAAGAACTTCATCAATCTGCTCCTCAAGAGCCTGGTCAGCCTCATTGTGGTTCAGGGACATTTCTTTCAAAGCAGCCTCCATGGAGTCAACGGTCTCCTGAAGAATCTCAAGCTCATCGTCTTTCTCAGCGAGCTTGAGCTTCAGATCGCTATCGTCAAAGCTTCTGTTGGCGTAGTTGTCCAAAACACTCTGCTTAGCCTTGAGGGCCTCCTCGAGGTCGGCCAGCTCTCTGTTGTGCTTGGAGATAAGTAGAGATAAGTCGGCACCCTTAGATCTCTCAGCGTCAGCTAGCTTATCTTCGGTCAGCCTCAGCTGACGCTCAAGCTTCTCAATGACATCCTTTTGGTTGCCTCTAGACTTGTCCAGATCGTATCTGGCTCTATCTCTCTCTCTGATCAGATCGGCCAGCTCAATGTTCTTAGCCTTGATGTCGCGCTCAAGCTTTTCACGCTTCTCAATAGCTTCCTGGGCCGATGCAGCCTTGACCTTGAATAGTTTCAGTTCTTTCAGTTTGTCGAGATGTTCTTGACGCAATTGCGAATAGAGCTTGGCGAGCACGTCGTACTTGGACTTGAGCGAGTTGACTTGCTCCTGCAGGGATCTGATCATGTCATCCTTAGACTGGCTCTGGAGGTTGGTGTTGGCAATAACCTGCTGCAGCTCGCCTTCAAGGCCTTTAACGCGGCGATCATACTGTTCAAGCATCAGCTGATCACGCTCATACTGGCCTCTAAGGTTCAAAATATCACGTTCAAGCTCGGCAGCGCGGCCATCGGCCTGGCGCTGATACTGGTCACGCAAGAGAGCCTCCTGTGCTAACCGCTGTTGCTCAGCCTGCATTCTCTGCTGCTCTTCAAATTGCTGTTGTTGTTGAAGGTGTAACATTTGTTGCTGTTGCAATTCAGCCTCGCGCTGCGCGGCTAACCTGCGTTGTTCTTCTTCGTATTGTTGCTGCTGAAGTTGCTGCTGCTGCAATTGCTGCTGGCCCTGAGGCGTGGACCAAAAGTCTACGACAGGCTCGGGAGTAAGGTCAGTAGTGGAAGGAGCGGTAGTAGCACCAGTTGCAAGAGAAGCAACCTCGGAGATGGGTCTTTTCGGGAGAGCGGGAGCTTCACCCTCTTCGGGGTTCTCACCGTAGAGATTAGGAGGGTCTTGACTAAGGGTGGGAATGGTGATGACACTGATAAGATACTTGAGACTAGAGCAGTCATAGTAGAATTCGAGAAGGCGCTGATGTTGAGAGTAGTATCTAGATCTCAAAGGCTCTAGGGCATCATCATCATTGGTGGTTGCGTGCATAGCGCGAAGCATCGTAGTGGTGAAGCGGTAAATACCGTAACTCTCGGCGACAAGAGGGATAAGAGCCGATATTCTGCATTCGTTTGGTCTGCCATGCTTCAGGGATGCGATAATCAGGCGCTGAAAGTTGTCAATGGCATCTTGCAAGTCCATTAGATCAACAATTGCTTGGTAGCCCTCATTAGGATCGTCAATATTTCTAAGAGAAATATATTCCTCATATTCAAAAGTGCCGTTAAAGTCGGGGTGGTTCTTGTGGAAATTGAGCTTTTTGAGCAAAAGGCCAACGTATTCGTAAATGAGTTTGGCATAAGTGTGGCGACCAGCATGGGCACCTCTTGCAAGGGACTCAAGCCAAGACCGGTTTTGCTGGGCCTCACGGAGGACACTAGGGTGGCCTTCTTGAAGGACCTTGTGGATGGTGATGAGGGCTTTAAAAACCTGGACTTCATCATTTTGCAATGGCTGAATTTTCATTCCATTCCAAAATGCACGACCAGAGTGGTTATCCCAGGTGTAGATGATACATTGTCTAACGTGTTTTCTTTTTGGGGCGGTTTCTTCAGGATTTGTTGCCTTTTTAATGTGAACGGTGAGTTCAGCTTCGGCCTTCGAGAGAGTAGCCATAGTTTAGGGGTTGAGCAGAAAAGGTCGGCGAAACTATCTGTGACCTGGCAAGTACGAGAGAGAAATGGTTAGGAGAGATTCGGGGGACAAAAGAGGCAGGGAAAATAAAAAATAAAAATAAAAAACATGAAACTTGGACGTTTACAAGATTGTGAACATAAGCTGGGGGGCCAAAAAAGAAGAAAAAATGGGAGAGGAACTTACGATCAGATAAAAGCGATGATGGCCAACAATAGAGAAAAAAAAAAAAAAAAAAAAAAAAAATAACAAAAATTAATAAAAAAAAAAAAAAAAAAAAAAAAAAAAAAAAAAAGTAAAAAAAAAAAAAAAAAAAAA
>Ga0160505_101700_pt1 | contig 10158 bp, 5 predicted proteins | sample DIDeMG_FD_108225 | JGI IMG/M metagenome (GOLD analysis project Ga0160505, IMG submission 108225) | Enriched chicken feces microbial communities from UW Madison campus, WI, USA - DID2874_E49_Stillage MG | ecosystem: Host-associated > Birds > Digestive system > Large intestine > Fecal ...
AAGCGCCGCGAGCCTCTGGTGAACAAGCCGTTCTCAGAGCAGGCATCCACCGGCCGGTCCTTTATCCGCATCCCGCACATGGTCTTCACCGGCACGATCCGGCGGGACTCTCCCACCAGCGAGCCCCACTTTACGATCCAGTCCCGCATCGAACGAGTGCTCATCACCGGTCAGCTGCCGGAAATCTACTGCAGTCTTCTTGCCTACCAGACGGTGCGCCAAATCTCCCGCGCATTCAAAAAGACGCCTCCGTCGCCATCTCCGAAAACCAAGCCGCGCGTCGCGTTGCATTTCCTCATCCCGTCGGTCTGGATCAGCTTTACGTTCCCCCTCAGCGAAGCCATCTTCTTCTCATTCTCAAAGCTTGCCATTGACAAGGAGCTTGACAAGGTGCCTGTCATTTCATCAGAGCATGTCCTGCTCCACGTCCAGAGTGCATCGCACGAGGGTCTGTGGGACGAGTTGGGCCGCATCAAGAAACTCCGCGTCAACCTCGACTTCCCCGCCTGTATCTTCATCGCCGCCAAGGCGTTCCGTATCCGCATTCCTACCGCCTACCATCTCCACCAGCTCATCCTCAACATCAATATCTGTATCAAGTCGGTCAAGCTCCTGGCTACAAACCTCAAGTCGGGCGAGTTCCACCTGGAGAAGATCCCCGGTGCCGAGGATCCCAAGTTTGTCCCCAACCTCCAGATCATGGTCGAGCTCCTGCACCTCGAGGCCCGCGACCACCCTGTCGAGAACAAGATCAACCTCAACAACCGTGTCGGTTTGGACGAGCAGCGCCGCCGCATGCAGCTGGAGGAGCTCTTCGAACAGAAGATGCACCTCGTCTCGGACCCGGAGCAGCGCAGCGTGAACCACCTCACCTCCAACCTCTCGGTCGAGCCCGCAGAAGCGCGTTGGCGCCTCGACTGGTACATGTCGCGAAACTGGGTCAAGCGTATCAAGAAGGCCCGCGAGTACGAGCGACGGCGCGAGGAGCAGCAGCACCGTCCGTTCCGCATCTCCCAGGACACCAAGCTGCCAATCCATCTCCTTCCTCTGGAGCAGTGCACGCCGCTGTTCCGTGCCGCCCTTACCAACGTCAAGGTGCACCTCTCGCCGCCAAAGGAGACCCGTGCGGAGCTGATCCAGTACATGGGCGACGTCTCCTCTGCGCCATTCGACCCCGACCAGGAGTTTTCCCTCATGGTCCCGTTCAACCTCGACTGGGCCATGGGCGAGTCCAGAATCCAGCTCCGCGACTATCCCCTGCCGCTGCTCAGCATCGAGCCTGCTCAAGGGGACTCGTGGCGCGTGCAGACTCTGTTCGTCATTGCCGAGGAGCTCCCGCGCGGCAATGTCAGCGACAGCTGCATCTTCTTCCCTGTCGAGATCCTCCCCGCGCAGTGCGGCCACCGCGACGCGAAACCACTTTGGGTCCAGGTCGCCAAGACCATCAACCCTGTCAAGACGTATGCCCGTCCCGAGGTCCAGGTCAACGCGACCAACGCGACCAAGATTACATGGTGCAACTCGTACTCGCCCGGCCTGACCGACGTCGCGCGCATGTTTGACCGCCTCAGCAGCCCCCCGCGCGACCCGTCGCCCAAGCCTGGTTTCTGGGACAAGATCCGCTTGATTCTGCACTGGCGCGTGAGGATGAAGTTTTCTGGATCCGTTCGGTTCTATCTCAAGGGTGAGTTAATAGTTCGTAAAAGTGCTGACGGCAGGCTCGTCCGACCCGTACTGCGTCACGGGATACGGCTCTGGATTCGCCTTGGTGCTCCGCAAGAATGTCGTGGTGGAAGTTGGCCAGGACAATGACGAGAACGAACTCATCCAGTTCCTGGCCGAGGAACTGCTCATCACGATTCCAGACTTGGGCTTCCTGCACGATGCGGCGGCGGTCGGCATTGACGTCGAGACGCCTATGGCACAGGGCGGTGACGCCGATCGCGCCGTCATCGAGCGCCGCAGCCGCAAACCGTGCGCGCGTTTCCTCAACGGTGTCCGCTTCGGTCTCGGGTTTGTGTTTGAACGGACATGCCGCCCGTGGACATGTGTCCATGGTTGTGGCGAGACGGACAACCTTTTGCATCGCCAGTGCCGCATCTTCGACTTTAAGCCGCACAACCAGGTCACCTTGTTCTCCCCAGAGGCGGTCGAGAGGGCAGAGGCAGCACTCGGACACCCTGCCGACTCGTACGAAGGCTTCCGTTCCGACTATATCCACTTTTCGGTGTCGCTTGCCGCGCCGCGCGATCCCGACGCGTCGGTTCCACCGGCATCCGCCGCGGAGACGCACAACAGTATCCACCTCAGTCCCAAGGCGTTTGCACACTTTTTCAACTGGTGGCACCTGTTCTCGTCCAAGCTCCCTGCGCCAATCCGCCTTGGAAAGGCGTTCCCCGACACCCCGCCTGTCGCGAGCAAGAAGTTTGGACGCAGTCTGGCCACGATCAAGTATGGCTGCGACCTGCGTCCGGTCTTCTGTTCGCACATGTACAGCCAGGTCTCGGAGGAAATGTACGCCGAAGGTCGTGCAGAGTACCTTGGCGTCAAGATGAGCACGCGGCGGATGCGTATCGACGCGCACCAGCGCATGCAGGAGAAGCGCGACTGGAACGAGCAGCTCAACCGCGTCAAGGTTATCACGCACAAGCCGTTCTACGCCGCAGACCTTTTACTGGACGATATCCAGGTCGTCGGTATTGTCGCCGACTTTGACGAGACGCACATGGCTCCTGCCGGTGTCGAGTCGTCCAGCCACACGAGCAAGCTGCCCCACGTGTCCGAGCTGCCAAAGGAGCTCCGTCTTTGGTTCAACTACTTTGACTTTATCGACGCCGACCGCAAGCCGTTTGACCGCAACCCGCGTATTGAGATTGTGTCCCTTGGCGACTGCCCTCACGTGTTCCTTGCGCGCAGGATCAAGGCGCGCCCCACCACGCCGGATCCCGATTATGAGCAGGACGGCAGCGACATGGAAGCCAGCAAGTTTGGTCACGAGAACACACACGTGTGCTGTCTCGGCGAGGCGAGGGGTATCGGCCCTGTGCAGACATCCATTGCGCAGGCACGCATCGACGAGCTCCAGGATCTCCTCGGCAACGACCCAGAGCAGTGCGTCTACGCCGACTTTGACGACACGAACGCGTCGATTCAGCATCGTATCAACACGCTGCGTAACCACATTGACGACCTGTCGTGCCGCGAGCACCGCCAGATGGACGGCAGCACGCTCCAGCCCAGCGACCCGGCTGACCACGATGAGCGCCCGCCGTCGCTCGACGACCCTGGCGAGCTGTTCCAGCACACCCTGCACGTCCACTGTCCCCGCCTGTACATTAACAATGCGTCGCGAAACATTGTCTACAAGTACCTGTACTCGAGGCACAACCGCCAGAAGGAGGAGTACACGACCTCTCATGCGTGAGTACACATGTCCGAACTCGACTGACCCCAGATCCATCCGCGGTCTCCGCGACGGCATGAAGCGGCGTACCGAGCGCCAGCAGAACGGCTTGAACCGCGACGACCTGCCCCAGGATCTCCAGGGCGAGGAGTCTGGCCGCGTCCTGCTCGAGACTCTGGAGCGTCTGCTCGGTGGGAACATTACTGCGCACTTCAACCTCCCTCCCGAGTTTTACAGCGACCGAGTGGACCACCGGCGGCCGACCATCGGCCTCCCGCCCGAGTGCACGATTCACCCGTCGTGGCGCGCGCTCGTCATCAAGCCGCAAATCTCCCTCCGGAGCTCGGCGGACGACGGCGCTGTGGTCCTAGTCGCGGTCGAGGAGATTTCGTTCCAGGGCTTTGCGATCAAGGATGTCGCTGGTCTCGACCCGATCGCGATGGACGTGCTGTCGCGCAACTATGTCGCCCTCCGCGACTTGCAGGCGTTCTACCCCTCCAAGGACGTTCTAGCGCGGGCGTGCACGCCGGATATCAACACTGGACAGCCGTCGCCCGACTTTCTCCCGTACGAAGTCTTCCTGGACGTGCGCAGCGAGACGACCGAGTACGACCGCATCGTGTTAAAGACGGACATGAGCATCGCGTTTGACCGCTTCAACAACCTGAGGGTCCCTCGGGGCCTTGAGTGGCCGACAGCTACAAACGATGCTGGCGAGCCGATCGAGCACCTCCGCAGGCACCAGAACGCCACCACGATCGTGGTGCCCATGCTCATCATCTCGGCGCGTCCGAACCACTACGCCGCGCTGTACTATATCGTCACCGACCTGCTCACCTATCGCGACCCCCAGGCGGAGAAGCGCAACGACCGCATCAACAATTTCATGTACAAGTTTGACCAGCGCGACCGCGATCCCCAGCAGCTGCTTGCGACCCTGTTCTACATGCAGCAGCACATCCGCAACCTATCAGAGCTGCAGCGCGGTTACGAGGCCAACGTCGACCTGCTCACCAACGAGGGCAAGCGCGAGCTCTTTAGAATTCGAGCGGATCTCCTGCACGAATGCGACGCACTGTTCACCGTGTTTGAGGTCATCAACCTCAACCGCGCCAAGGACGATGCCCGCGCCAACGCACGCACCCTCTCGCGCCTCGACTTTCGCGCTGGCAACATTGCCTGGCACATGCTGCAGGAGAACGGTGACCCGATGGTCAAGTTTAACATCAAGCACACGCTCGCGTCGCTGGAGAACAACCAGGACGGCTCGACCGACAGCGCGATGCTGATTGGCGACCTGCAGGCGTTGAACAGTAACGCCGACGCCATCTTCCCCGAGGTGCTGTCGCGGTGGGACAAGGACAAGTCGAAGAAGAAGAAGGCGACGCCGTTTGTGTCGGGCATGCTGTGCCTCTCGGAACAGGTCGCCGGTATCGGTATCATCAGGGCGTTCTGCATCTACCTCCACCCGGTGCGTATCCGGCTAGAGCAGGAGGTGGGCTCGTCTATCGTCGACTATATCTTTACGGACCGCACCAAGCGCCGCCGCGAGGAGTCAACGTCGACGCCAGACCACCCGCTCAGCCGCACGCAGTCGAGCACGACCATCTCGACGCTCGCGACGACCAACGGCCGCCCCCGCCTCACGACCGAGAACAGCCACCTGAGCGAGACGGTCCCGGACGACGACGCGCAGGAGATGCGCCAGCGCGCCAAGGCCAACAGGACCTTTGTATCCATCGTGGTTGGGTCCACGGCGTTTGTGCTAGACTACAAGGTGAGATACAGGGCTGCATCAAAGCTGACGGCAGCGCGACGACAAGCGCAAGCACCACGGGCTGGTGTGGCCCGAGTGCGCCGACTTCCGCCTCCAGGCCCCGCGGTTCGAGTACCACAATGAGATCCTCACGTTCAAGGAGCTGTTCGACAAGGTCAAGTCTGACATTCGCGCGTCGGCGTGGTCGCAAAAGGGCGACATTATCAACCAGGTGTTCAAAAAGACATCCATGTTCAGGTCGAAAAAGTCGCTGCGGCAGATTGCGGGTATCAGCACGGCAGACGTGCAGGCGTGGTCCACCAAGCGCCCGTCGCCAAAGTCTCCTCTGCGGTTCACGGTGCAGAACACGGCACCAGAGGTGGACGAGATGGGCTTTGTGGTTGATCCCACTGCTTCGTCCCAGACACCGTCCCCGCCGCCCAACATCTTCCGCTCGCTGTCGCGCCGCTCGGACGGCCACGGCGGTGCTGGGCCCGCGCTCCCGGCCGACCGGCGCACGTCTGTCGGATCGTCCACTGAGCACGAGGAGGAGCATCACGAACACCATCACCGAGGCCTCATTGGCAAGCTTATGAAGCACCACCACAAGCACGACCACATGGAGGTGCTCGCCGACGACGTGAGTAGCTGAAAGTGGCTGTGGCTAACGTGCAGGAGATTGATGACCGCGCGTCGTCGTTTGAGACTGCTGTACGGAGCGGGAGCGGGAATGGGAGCAGCAGCGGCGGGAGCAACAGCCGGCAGGGGAGCCGGTCGGACGTGAGGGCCTCGAGCATGCCCCCGTTATAAGTTTTACGCTCGTTTGAGTTTATAGAGAGAGACAAGGCGGGTCAACCTCCACGTATCTCACGGTGTATATTCGTTGTAGCTATATCTGCATTTCCTACGGACTACTTTTAGAGCTTGTGGCCGCCGTTGAGCAAGCTGCCGCCGTCGACCGGGATGATGGTGCCCGTGACCCACTCGCCGCCACGTGACGACAGCCAGAGGCACGCCGCGGCAACGTCCTGCGGGGTACCGATGCGGTTGGACGGCAGCGCGCCCGCGATGCTCTTCTCGGCAGCGTCGAGCGTCGCCGCCATCATCTTGGAGCGGAACGGGCCGAGCGCAAGCGCGTTGACAGTGACGCTGCCGTCGACAAACGCGGCCAAGTGGCGCGTGAGCTGGTGCAGCGCGGCCTTGGACGCAGAGTAAGCGTACGTCTCGAGATTCGGCACGCTGACGCCATTAATCGAGCCAATGTTGATGATGCGCCCGCACCCGTCGCGCTTGCCGCCCTTCTCGACGAGCGGGAGCAGCGCCTGCGTGAGCGTGAACACGCGCTGCACGTTGAGCGTCAGCACCTTTGTGAATGCCGCGTCGGGGTACTCGGCGAGTGTGGCGCCCCAGTTTGCGCCCGAGTTGTTAACGAGGATGTTGAGGACTGGCATTAGCGGAGACTGTGGCGGTGGCTGAGGCACGCGTCGTGAATCATAACTCATCATCTTGCTGCGGCCAAAGCTCTCACTCACCCTCCTCGCGCTTCTCAATCTCCTTGGCGAGACGAATACACTCGTCGTACTTGCTCAAATCGGCCGCGAGGCCAATACACTTGCCGGGGCCCTTGGCGCTGAGTGCGGCCGCGGTCGCCTCGCACGCCTTGGCGTCGCGCGAGGCAATGTAGACCTTTGCGCCGTTGGCGACGTAGCCGGCCGCGATCTGGTGTTAGAAACATAACTGGGGCGGGCGAGCCGTGTCTCCGTTCGCGAGCTCGCCTCCACAGGCTTCACACCCAAGCTGGCTTCGCGCTCACTCCCACTCACCATCTCGCCGACGCCCTTGCCGCCACCTGTCACCAGCACGACGCGGTCCTTGACGTTGAAGAGGGAGGGAATGTCCATGGTGATCAAGATCGGTGCGCAAGAAAGAGTTAGTGTGAGGAGGGTGGAAAAAGCCGTGGAGCAGAAAGTTGGACTACTTATGGTCTGGAGCACGACGGCGTCGGAGAAGTAGCCGGTGGTGCCGGTGCCGGCATGTGGGGATGTGGAGTACGCCACGTGGGGCGCTTATCACCACCACCTACCCCTCGATTGAAGTATGATGATGCTTATCGCCGCCGGCCAGCGTCCAGCTCGTCAGAGGCGGCCTTGATGACAGTGATGGCATTGATGGGTGGCCTGGTGGGGGACCATGGGGTGCAGCCGCTGACCAAATGCACAATGGGGACCCGCGGCCGAGCGGTCGTCGCCGGTACAGTGTGCTGTCGGTGGTCTCCGCCAGCCAGTCCGCCAGTCGGTCCGTACAGTTTGTGATCAGCATTCCCGGGTACGCGATATCCATCTCCGCTAACGAGAGGCCGAGATACGTACAAGGACATTGCGGACAGGGTGGGTGTCCGGATATACGTAGCACAGCCTTGGTCGTTGCCGTCTCTCGATCGTAACGATCGTAGAGGTGGTGCCAAGACCTTCAGACCGGTCTCTGCGTGGCCAGAACCTTGATGTTAGCGCCGTCTTGAGATCTCGTGAGGTCTATGGTCGTGTGAGGTGTCGTGCATATGTGCATGACCATCGCCCTCGCATGGCCAGGCCATGGTTGTGAGCACGGAGAACGAGGCAAGAAGCACGAGGTATGAGGATTGGGTGGTCATAAAGGACAGTCATGCTCTCCGCACGCTTCCTGACGGTTCTCGACGTGTTTATATCTGGAGCGCCCTCCTTATTCCGTCTTCTTTCCCCCTCTTATTCTCCACACAGGACAGGTCTTGCAGTCCTTGCACTATTTGATGAACACGGACACGGACAGACACTCTCGACCTCCAACTCATTCCCCGTGCTCCACCCCACTCACATTCCAGACACAGCCCTCACCCCCGCCCATCACTTTTCATTCGCCGCTGGCGTCAATCATTCCGCTCACGACGCCTGCGCGCCAAGACGCTCCGTGGATGTGTTCTGCTGACCTCGAGATCTCAAGTGGTACACGCTGGCGCCCCGCAGCCTGTTGATCGCGGCTGCCATCAGATATCCCATCCCAGGCGCAACAAGACACCCCCAAGACACACGTCGCATCGTGCGGTGGATCTAATTCGATGTACAGCAGTCTGAAGAGTGACACAAAGGGCGCGACCGGTCCTTTATCAGCAGCACACGCCGTCAAAAGCAGACGCCGGATTGCCCTGTCGATCCTGAAAAGCTAACCCCGGATGGGTGCTGATTCGGAGTGGTGAACACGTCCGTTTTGTCGCGGCGGCGGTGCAGCAAGTGTGGAATGGAGGCACCAGCGACGACGATGGAAGCTCTGCATTGGGATCGTCGTGCATTCCAGCCCACGATCCATGTATGCCACTCTGTGGAACAAGAGGCTGGACCGCGGCGGGGGCGGCGGTCATGTACGTCACTGTCACTGGTGACCCTCCACAATTCCGAAGAATTACGTTTTACCCGTTTATCCCTTCATTCACCGGGACGTGCGGCGTCTCGGCGCAGACTCCGCCTGGTCGACCTCTCTGAACACAGCTCGAGCTGGGAGGTGTACAGCGCAATGTGACAACAAGCTCTTGCATTTTCGCATATAACCCTCTTTCATCTCATCGCAACTCTCTCCATCTTTGTCCTCGCTCCCCCGTTTCAAACACCCACACACCAAACTACAACATGTGCCGCAAGGTTACCTGCCCCAACGACGGCAAGCCCACCTGGTGGGGTTGCGGTGAGTGCATCAGACAGACTAGTTGGTGCTGACGAGCAGGAAACCACATCGAGATCGTGAGTATCTAGATCACCGCCGGGAGGTTGCAGAAATGCGACGTCCCAGTATATCGTCCAGCGTCCCAGTATCCCACCTTCGTGCGCTCCACTCCCTCCGAGACATCGCCGAACCCTACCTTTGTGTGCCCCGCTGACACCCAGGCCCTCGCCGACGTCCCCAAGGAGGACCGCTGCACCTGCCCCCACGAGCCCGTTGACGGTAACCCCTCCATGTTCGAGGTCAAGCCCAAGGGCGACAACAAGTAAGGCCCCCGCAAACGGATACGCGCCGCTGTCGGTCGGTGATCGTTATCGGTCGGCGTCGCTCCGAGTCGTCGCTTACGAGTAGGGCCGCCGCTGCCGCGCAGCAGCAGGGAAGCAGTTGTGTTACCATGTAGGAGAGCGATGCAATGTAGCAGTTCGAAGCAGTCTTGTCGGTGCATGTGCAGGATGGTGGAGCAGTCTGATGTCCTGGGGGGTTTTGTGTCACGTGGCAGACGCGTGGTGTCCAACCTGGCTCTGGTGCTTGACACGACGTCAGTCTGGTCAATGTCCGTGGTCTCGCCCAACGCCGTCCTTGACGCGTTGACACGAATCTTATCCCTTCAATTATCCACATATCCACCACGATGAGCGCGCCGCCGCTCTCATTACTCTCGGACCCGCTCGCTCTCGCGCGGCTACAGGTGCTCCTGATCCCGGTGCACCACCCGGACGCGCACGTCGGCGTGCCCGTCGTGGCCGTGGACGAGAGCCAGCCGCAGCCCGCGCCGCTGACCGAGGAGATCTTTGAGCAGTGGGGCAAGCTGTTCCGGCGAGTGCAGAGTCTGCGCGGCGACGAGATCCAGCACGCCTCGGGCCTCAAGAACCCAGGACATCGCCGGGGGACGCCTACGCCCGCGTCCGCGCAGGACTCGCCGCGTAACCGCTTCCTGCCTGCTTCCGCGGGGGGCTCGATATCGCGCACGGCCAACGCCAACCATGTGCACCTCGCGTACCCTACCCAGCCGCCCGCCAAGCACCTGTATCCGTTGAGTCTCATGCGCATGTCCGCGTTCCCCCTCGTCGTTATTGGCGTTGCTGTCGAGGACGAGCCGGTTGAGGGATACTCGCTCGCAGACGCAGGGAAGGATGCGTCGCCGAAAAAGTCGCGGCCGGCGTCAGGCGATAACCTGTGGGCGCTGGCGTTCACCCAGACCCTCTCGGCCTTCTTGCCCCCCACCGCTGCCTTTCCCCTCGTCAAGCGCCTC
>Ga0160505_101702_pt1 | contig 10156 bp, 3 predicted proteins | sample DIDeMG_FD_108225 | JGI IMG/M metagenome (GOLD analysis project Ga0160505, IMG submission 108225) | Enriched chicken feces microbial communities from UW Madison campus, WI, USA - DID2874_E49_Stillage MG | ecosystem: Host-associated > Birds > Digestive system > Large intestine > Fecal ...
ACTACTTACACTACTACGTGGACCACCACCAACAGTGATGGATCTGTTGAGACTGATTCCGGTGTTGTGATTGTTAGCACTGACTCTGCAGGTTCGTTCTTCACCACCACTTCCGAGTTCCCTAACTTGACTACTTACACTACTACGTGGACCACCACCAACAGTGATGGATCTGTTGAGTCTGACTCCGGTGTTGTGATTGTTAGCACTGACTCTGCAGGTTCGTTCTTCACCACTACCTCTCAGCTTGCGGATCACACTGATGTTGTCATTTGTCGCAGAGATGATGAGGATTGTGTCTCCTTGACCTCTTTCATAACCACATGGACTACCACTAATGCCGACGGTACCGTTGAAACCGATTCCGGTGTTGTCATTGTGACTACTAATTCAGCTGGATCATTGTACACCACCACATCGGAATTCCCCAAGTTGACGACTTATACTACAACATGGACCACCACTAACCCTGATGGCTCAGTGGAAACTGACTCTGGAATCGTTATTGTGAGCACGGACAACGCAGGCTCGTTCTTCACGACCACATCGGAGTTTCCAAGCAGTCCTACAGACACCGAGTATACCACCACCTGGACTACTACGAACAAGGGTGGCACTATTGAGACTCACTCTGGAGTTGTTATCGTGACAACCGATTCTGCTGGAAGCTGGTACACTAGTACATCGGAATATCCAGATTATACTCGATATACTACTACGTGGACAAGTACCAAGGTTGATGGCTCTCTCGTGACTGATTCTGGTGTCGTAATCGTGACTACTGATGTCCATGGGTCATTGTACACTACTACTTCAAAATTTGGTGGAATAGTCACCTCTTACGTCACTACCTGTGTCACTACTAAGACTGATGGTTATGTGGGTACTGATATTGGTATTGTTGTTGTCAGCACTGACAATAAAGGTAGCTTGCATACCACTACATCATTATTTGTCTCTGGAGTCAAATCCCAGGCTACAGAATGGACTACAACACTTGTTGAGGGCGTTACAACGACTGTATACGCAGATGTTATTGTTGCTACAGATAAGTCTGGAAAATTGTTCACAACTACTTCCTTCTCAGATAAGGGAGCAACAACAGTGTACTCAACTCATAATGAATATGGAAAAGTGGAAACTTATACTGTTATTGTGAAGCCCACAAATGATGCAGCAGGCAATGTTATCTTGACTACTGCATCAAATGGGGACGAGTCCTCAGAGACAGTTGTACTTTACGTGACCACTCGTGCAGATGGAGTGGTTGAAACAATCGCTAATGCGGCAACACAGAAGCCTACTTCAGTGACTACACTGCCAGCCTCATCAAGTGGGGGTGCTAATGCAGGGGGTTCAATTACAACTGGGTCTTCCAGTGCAGATCACACATTGCTTGAAGGAGCAGCCTCCACAAATTCCCTCAGCTTGGGTGCAATACTTGGCATCATCGTATTTGCAATGATATGACCTAATATCCTTTGATTCATGGGCAATTTTAATTTCGTCAAGTTCTTATCGGTTTGTTTTATTTGGGACTTATAATTGAATTCTTCAATATATTTAATGGGTTTCTTGAAGATTAGTAGAATGACGTAATTTTCAAAGGGATTAATTTCTCAAGGTTTCTTTGAAGCCGAGTTTATCAGAAATTGGCAAGAAAATGGGCTTGTTAGGATCTAGAAACTTTCCCTTCAAAAAAGAGAAGAACCAGTCGATTTACAAGATATGAAAGACCGAAAATCTGTCTTATAGGCTGAAGATTCATATAGTGAGAAAAGTCATGTATTCAATTGATTGCTTCAGGTGAGATACATACTAGGCATACGCTTTTCCCGAGTTTCGTGGTTCCTATACCATATTCACGTACTAGAGTTCACAACATAGTTCAGTTTTAGATTAGACCAGAACTCTTAATGGTATGCCTCTTCATAAACTTCCATGGACGGTAAATGAGATTATAGTCCCAGGATGTGTTAGTCTGAGATGCTGTCTGGCTGGACTGCTTTTGATCCTACTACTGGATTTTGAACTTTGAATTGTTGGAATCTAGAAGAATCATGGTTGCAAGATTGTTAAGTCTATTCAACAAAATCAGCAAGTTGGGATTAATTCAAAGTTTGTCATGAATGTGGTAGATTTTTCAATTTACAGCGTTATAATACAATGGCCACCTTGAATTTGAAGTAAGTTTCGGTCTTCATACGCTTGCAATGTTACAATATCAATAGCAAATATCTTTGACTTCTCATACGTCGAACCAAGAGACTTGATTCGACGTATGATAATCTGTTGGGTGCCTTGATTTGCAGAACTAGTCATTTTGGGATCTCGATCTTGCGCAATTCTGTCAGTACATCGAAATTCTATTCTATGCTTGATCAGCACCAAAAAATTTTACTCTTCAGTACAACGACACGTAAAACTTCAGAATATATCCCTAGTCATTAATAATGGACTCAGTTAATCAAGCACCCAATGAAGTCCCTTCTAAAGTGCTTAGGTGAAAAGTTTGGGTAGGAGAACTTTACGTAGAACAGATAACTGTCACTTTGCCGCCACTTTGCAACCAAATATATATGTTGTGAAACCAAGCTCGCTGGATATTTGATAGCTAGATCTTTGAATTCTTTTGCACTACATAATGCAAGGACTTTGAATCAATGATATTTACCAAAACAGCTTGGTGGGATTCGTTGCCGAGTATCCATTCTTATTGCTCTCAAGATATTCACGAAAGCTAATCTTCCATTCTTGCGAGGTTGAGGCTCAGAAGAAATGCTGACCAACATTTCCAATTAGATGACGGAATCTAAGGGAGAAGGATTGGTTTTAGGGTTCAACTTAAGTACATTTTCAGTCATCTGCAAACTCCATATTCTTCTACTTTAGAAACAGTCATCCAAGTAAATTAAAATTCATTTTGAATGCCTACAAGTAATTGGAAAAATGCTCCCCCCTCTCTCTCTCTCTATTCAAGCGGGAAATTGTTCCAGTTGTGGTTATCAAGAGATTCGTCTGGGAGCAAATATGAAAATCTTGAATAATAAGAAGAAGGAAAATGAATTATGGCAACCAGGATCAAGGTAATTAATTGCCCGTAAATAATACTTAAGTATGCTTCGCTTAAGAAATTAGTTCAGGGAGAAGTGGACAGACGTATGTCGGGGAAATATTTTTTCGGGCCACATTGAACTTAGTACTGTTTTGGATCTGCGACGTTGTTTCATTGGCTAAATGGTCAGAGGTACATTCGATACCCATTGCTGAAAGCAAAAAATACCATATGTTGGGCGGGGCAATACTAGTAAGGAAATCGACTAAGAGAAGTATGGGGGATTCGAGATTAGTCCAGGAAAAGCTTTGTACAAATTGAAAGTTTTAAAGATGAACTTCCAAACTGTGTCAGAAATGAAAAATGGCTAAAATTTGATGATGTAGAGACTTTAAGCGTTATAGATGTGGATTTGATATCGATTATCGTGAGAATCTGTAGACCCAAAAACTCAATTAAAGAAATAAACAGAACAGTATTAACCAAGAACTGACTTCGAAGGACTCATGAGTATTCGGAATATTAGGCACCCGAGCAAACCTCCGAATTACCTCAGCTTAGTTGCTATTGAGACACTGGCGGGGATAGAGGGGCTTGACTCGAGGTTGTACAAGACAAGTAAAAAAAAAGGTTATTAGTAAAATATCATAGAGGTTACTAACTCGAGACAGGTGTGATTACAACCATGGTATTAACCTCGTAGACCGTGGAAGTGCATTACACGACGTGAATTGAAGATTCAGCACTAGCAAACACATAAATATGTAGATCTATGCCCTTTTTTCCACAAATTGTTGAATGAAAATTCCCGGTACGGATCTACAAAGATGAACAGAAACCCGACTTGGCAACCTTAATGCTCAATTTACGATGATATAGAACAAAGCTCAAAACCACAATGCTTGTACCTTTGTTGATGAATCCAAGATTTGAGTACCAGAAATGGTAGTATTGTAACATTGATCATAGTGTATTTATTGGAACACCTAATACCTTGCTGGACCTATTGACCTTCTTGACCATCAAAATTTATCGACTTAAGCAGTTAAGCGACTTAGTTCCCTATATAGTTCTCAATATATGTCAACAGTATCTCGGAGCATGCAAGAATTGCGAAGCAAGAAGATCATTACAAACCTAAAAATGGATGAAACAAAGTGTGATAGATCTTAAAATGTGGAGTGCGTTTTATTTTAGGGTCCCACTCTCACGAAATAGGAAACGTTTCCAGGCAATGATCACCTGTTTTCTCTCCAATGGGGCAACACGCCCTATATTTCCTCTCAACAACCAATCGAGAAGATAAGGAATAGCGAAGAGAGGGGTAAATGGTGAATAGAGAAATACACAGCAAGGAATGTATATATAAATGGCCACGAGGTTTCCGCTCGATATCAAACATCCATCCAAAGTAGCTTAACAAAATGGCTGAATACTCTGCATCAGAGTCTCCAATTGAAAAGAGACAAAGCAGTGGTGAGAATATCCTTGGTGGTAATGAGGTATCTGTACATGACTTCATTGCAGAAAGTAGACCTTGGTACAAGGTGCCTCACTTGAGACAGTTGTCATGGGCAATTTTCTTAATTACTATTACATCTACCAACAATGGTTACGATGGTTCTATGTTGAACGGTTTGCAATCTTTGCCCTACTGGCATTCTGCAATGGGTAATCCAACTGGACACAGGCTCGGTGCCTTGAGTAATGGTGTATTGTTTGGTGGTTTTGCTTGCATGCCTTTTGCTCCTCTCTTCACTGATCGTTTTGGAAGAAGAAATGCTGTTATTCTCGGACAGGGTTCTACTATTGTTGGTGCTATCTTGCAAGGTGCCTCGACAAATTACGGTTTCTTTTTGAGTTCGAGAATCATTCTTGGTCTTGGTGGAGCTTTTTCAGCCATCGCATCACCGGCTTTAATTTCTGAGTTAGCCTACCCTACCCACAGAGAAGTTTCCACTTTTGTTTACAATGTCTGCTGGTACTTAGGTGCTATAATTGCAGCATGGGTTACCTACGGTACTAGAGTCATTAATAATGATGCCTCCTGGAAGCTTCCATCCTATTTGCAAGGAGCTATGCCGCTTTTCCAGATCTGTTTTTGCTGGATGATTCCCGAGTCTCCCAGATTTCATGTCGCAAAGGGAAATGTTGAAAAGGCTAAAGCTTTTTTATCTAAGTATCATATTGGAAACTCTCAGGATCCTCAGCATATTGCATTGGTTGAGTTTGAGTTGAAAGAGATTGAAGTTGCATTGGAACTGGAGAAGCTTAACTCTAGGATTTCTTATTTGGACTTCTTCACTAAGAAGAGCTTCAGAAAGAGATTTTTCCTTTTGGCTATGGTTGGTGTCATGATGCAGCTTTCTGGGAACGGTTTGGTATCATACTATTTAGTTAAGGTTTTAATTTCCATTGGGATTACCGAGGAGAAGAAGCAATTGCAGATTAATGGTTGCTTAATGATTTATAACTTTGTCATTTGTTCGACATGTGCTTCGGTCGTTCGTTATTTCAAAAGAAGAACAATGTTCATTGCGTGCGTGGGTGGTATGTTGCTTTCTTTCGTGATCTGGACAATTTTATCGGCTATCAACCAGCAAAGGGATTTCAAGGACAAATCCTTGTCGAGAGGCGTTTTAGCAATGATTTTCTTCTTCTTTTTGTTCTATGATATCGGATTAAATGGCTTGCCATACTTATATGTTACCGAAATTTTGCCATACTCTCACAGAGCAAAGGGTCTCACCGTCATGCAATTTTTCATGTTGGGGGTTTTGATCTACAATGGATATGTTAACCCAATTGCCATGGATGCCATTGAGTGGAAGTACTACATTGTGTACTGTTGCATTCTTGCTGTTGAACTTCTTATTGTTATCTTCACTTTCCCAGAGACGTCTGGTTACACCTTGGAGGAAGTGGCACAAGTTTTCGGCGACGAGGCACCTGAACTCTCTAACAGACACCTTAGTGCTGTTGAGGAGCAGAAGGCTTCCTTGGAGCAAGCAGAACGTGTTTAATCTTATGTGTTTATAATGTGATTTTTACGATTTTTTGATACTTTAGAGAGACCCATCAAATTATGAGGACCATTACCTAGTGTAGTTCAGGATGGTTTTGGAGGCTGATTCATGAATTCTTGTTAATTTTTCCTCGTAAAGCAGCAATATGCCGTTACTGGGACATGGTAGTCGCCGCCTCTTTTAGTTCATCCTAGCTTTCATTGACAATCAAACAAGGAGTCTTGGATTTTATGAACTCGAGAAGAGCCAATAATACAGGCAACGTTGTCATATTGATTTTGAGTCAAATACTGGTTATTGAGCGTGCCCACAAGTAGAGATAGCCTTAATTTGCCGAGCACCCTCGGACTGTTCGTGAACTAGACGATATTGTGACCATTTCTGACGTTCTCTCTTCGGTACGTTGTTACGCCTTTTCTGAGAATCGAGATTGTCACAGACTACATTTTTATCACTTCTTCAGGTACTAATGATAAAACTGTTTGACTTTGTAGTGTAATCCAAAACTGACTCTTGGTAGATAAGGACCCAATCAAAGTGTTCTCAAACCATCTAACCTTCCATCATAGCAGTAGAGTGAATATTCATGGTCGTAATATGCCACTTTCTTCTGATTCTTTTGTATGACTCGTGCACTGAACGAAATATGATGAAAAGGTTTCCTTTGCTAGTAGTTTAAATGAGAACCTCTACCAGTACACAAGTAATTGCCGTGGTGGACCAAACTTTGGTTCTAGGTTGAAAGCCCTGGGTGGTGATAAGAAAAAGGCCACAGAACGTTATGAGGAAATCAAGCGTTTCAATAAGTGTGTAGATGGAGCAATGAATGAAAAGTTTTCATCATAGTTTATTGCTCGTTTCCGGCAAACTTGTGGTTACAAAAGTCTGGGGGGAAGCGCTGCGGTCCGGTATGTCTCCTTGATCTGTTTGTGGGTGGTCTGCGTTGCATAATAACGCAGATTTACACACAGTCCATGCATTACGCTGTTTGAGCTGATTTCGAACCGACCGTTGAAGTAAGTTTGAAACCATTTCGTGATATATAATCTACCCATGCCCGGTAGACAAAGTTGTGAGTGAATGAGTGTCAGCGAATTTGATAATCTTAATTTGTTAATTATTGTGCGTTAGTCGTAGATATTGCGAATTCAGCTCTCGCAATACTGTATGGGGGCATAAAATGTCATACTAATGTCTTCCCGAGAATTGTTAACAGCTAGTTTCCAGCAAATCGAATGAATAAAGTCGGAAAGTCATAGGTTGTGGCTCCAAGGCAGAAACGTTGTTGGACAAGTGCCTTGAGAACTTGCAGCCTCGGAATTGCAGCGTATCTAGAAGAGTAATATCTTCTTCTGATGGCTTCGAAACAGCATATCCAATGACTATTGAATTTCGAATCTGATTAGTTTTCAGGAATAGAAGTAGGAGCTTATCACATTTGATCTGATACAACATCAAGTTCTCAAACATATCTTTGTTGAAATTGAATTACTCAAAATGTAGTATAGAATGACATCAGGAACAAACTGACAGTAAACGAACTGACTCATACGTAACTACAAGAGAAAATAAGTTAAGAAATTTCAACTACTGGGACTATTATGTTGCTTCAAATCAACAGAGGGAAATCAGAAGACAAATACTAGTTAATATTTTGATGGGTTGAATGAAAGAAAAAAAAGAGTTAGGAAATAAAGATGGAACAGAAATTGTGTAGCTTTGAAGAACATAAGTGGTATTTTAGAGGAGCAAAAAATAATATCAAGACGTTTTCTAGTAGGTTACCAAGGAGCGTGGCCTAATCTTCTACAAAGTGAGAGGGGTTGAAAAGGCGTTTTGATTCAGAGAAACGGGAAAGCTCTCAGTGAAGGGATGGGATATATCCGTCTGTAATGAACACTCATAATTCAAGAGAGAGTAACTTTACAATGAAAAATGATCAAGGGAGCATTAAACGTAACATTCTTCTCTAGGGAATAATGTAACACCACGAATTACATACAATTATTTTTTTAGCATTGTTCATTCTTATAATCTATTTATCCTTAGGAAACATATGTTCAAATAATTTCTAAATACCAGTAACATTCACCATATCACTTTGAAGATTGGTTATTAACAATCGAGCTTTGAATGATTTTTGTATTTCTTCATTTTCTGAATTTTTTATATTTTCTATGTAATCTTTACATTTTTCTTGATTTTCTAATTCTATTGAAAAATTTATATCTAGAAAAGTTGTTTTTACTTTATTTTTATATATAAAAAATTCGTACGTTTCAGTATTAGCTCTCATTTGTTTTCTGTATGCTTCTTCTTCAGTTCCATAATCGTAAATTAATGTGCCAATCACAAAATCACCTAAATGCTTTTCAGTCTCACATAAAAATTCTCCTTCGTTAAAACCCACTCCTCTGTAATAATCAACATAAGTTGCTATCTCCCACATATTTTCTAATTCCATATATCTATAGATACTAGTATATAGACACTTCACTTTTTTCATTCTTTTAGTTATTTCAAAGTATAATACTTCATATTCATACATTTTTACATTTTCTAATTTTTTTAAAATTTCTTCATATTTTTTACATTTTATCACTTCAAGATATTTAAATAAATTTACTTGTTTACACTCATCCCATAAATCGTCTTCTGAGATCTCTAGATCACAGTCTAACAAAAAAATAAGTATTCTATTCATTATCTTAATGTGAGGTGCGTTGTTAGTTCTTGTATCCTGTGAATCCTTCAGGTACCAAATGCACTCTTCGGGGAGCTTATCAGGTGCGGGCGAATTACTTCTGTTCACTATTCCGCGAAAATGTCTATTCGAGAAAGCCGTTCGCTTGCAATTTGGTCTCCAATTCGACCAGAATTCGAGAGTACAAGCTAGTGCCTTCGATGCGGAGTCAGGGAACTTCGAATTGTGGACTGCCCATATGAATTTTTCGGCGAAGAACTTACGTAGACTAACAAGATCGAGATGAAATATTACTGAGTTATACGCGAATAACTTTCAAGAAGGTCACTTGACTCATTGAAACAGGCTTCCGCGGCGATAGAATACGAAACTTAGCAAAAACCACGAAAGAGTGACGCTGAACTTCAAGTCTAAAACGATCTCTAGTAAGGGTTCAAGATCTCCAATACATCAAATCTCACTCATAATGTATACTTTTCTATTGATATTAATCTTAATGACGTTCAACTGATCATCGTTCAACTGATCATCGTTCAAAATCATACGGAGGAATGCATGAATTAGATCTGAAGCATCCTCTTTGGCATTAGTAATTATTGTTAACACTCAATATTGATAGGTTAGTAACGTTGGAACTCTGAGTGAGGCAATACACCAATTCGCTACAAATGCGGACTTGAGCGACTCAAGGCAAAGCTAACTGAGGGATGGAAATGGCAAATTCACTAAAAGCGTTACAAGAATTAAATGTGCTCAACACGGACTATTGTGTTTCAGGTTCAGTTTGTAATTTGTTCTCGCCAACATTCGATGTGAATACCAGAACTGAGACAGCAATCACTTTGGGTTCATGATAATCCACTATGTGGTCTAAGTTTCAAATTTAAGTACATAACTCTTTCATTAGTGTATTGATGCTAGATTAACTTAAAGATATAGTTAAACAACAGATTATTAATTACATATTATTTCCATGTCGAAAAGAATTCAAATTTCTAGGGTAAAGCATTATTAACCAAGATGATTCCCGATCCGCAGTTATTATAGACATTCTTTTATATGTGATCACCACAATAACTTGCTCTTGTTTCACTTCTTGCAGCCCTTTTTATAGATGCATAAAACTATATTTCGAAAGGGAAGAAGGTCAAGTCTCTGATTCAATGAAAGCAAACTAGGACAGGTGGCTTTATTGCGTGATCTAAGGAAGCTAAAGAAGAATATTCAAAAATTTTAATACTGTGAGAGTGGGATGTTAGTCAGAAACGCATATTGAACAGCCGCTAATTAATAAAGCAATGGAAAACAATTAGTAATTGAAGAACATAGGACCAGGCGGAAAAGGGGTGGCCGATTAGTTGGGCAGATAAT
>Ga0160505_101703_pt1 | contig 10150 bp, 3 predicted proteins | sample DIDeMG_FD_108225 | JGI IMG/M metagenome (GOLD analysis project Ga0160505, IMG submission 108225) | Enriched chicken feces microbial communities from UW Madison campus, WI, USA - DID2874_E49_Stillage MG | ecosystem: Host-associated > Birds > Digestive system > Large intestine > Fecal ...
AAACAAAACGATATACAAAGAAGACATGAAATTTCAAAAACATTTGTCTCTATGAGACTGGCAAAGTAGCGGTGTCAGCGCGCGCAATGAGTTCAGACGTTCGATGGCGCCGAATTTTCCATGGAAGTATCCTACAATAAACAGATATTTATCATTATTATTATACTTGTAACCCAATTAAAAATTTCAAAAAATTTAAATTTTAATATATGATTACTTTTCACCTTTTCCTAATTCTTTTTTTTCAAAATCTTAGGTCAAATACACCATGTTGGTGGAAATTCTCTTTTAATAATAAGATATATCAATCAACCTCTTAAATCTTGTAGCAGTCTTCTCTCTTCTTCTCAATGTCGGAAAAGTCAACAGGACCTCCGTTTTTAGGTTGAGCAGCAGCAATCTGTCTGTTAATATCATCTAAGCACAGGTTAATAAGCTGTTCACGTCTGAGAGAAGTAGTGACAGTTTTAAAAGAAGTAGGGTTAATGTTCGTAGGCTCAGGCTTAGGGGTTGTAGTGGTGGTAATAGACTGGGGAGGGTTAGCGGTATTCGAAGGGGCTTGGGAAGTTATGGTGACACTTGTGGTTAAAGGAGAAGTAGAAGCAGTCTTTGCAGTGGAAACCGCAGTAGAGGTAGGCTGAGGTTGAGGTTCAGCAGAATTACCAGGGCTTCCACCCTCAACATATGGTGCCGGACCAGGAATAATGTAGCTCTTAATTCCGTTATAGATGTTGACCAAAATACCAGGATCAGTGCGCTTATATGCGCCAGGGAACGTAACACCAGCAGGTTTGGCATTACCACTACCAGTAATCTTAAAGTTGATACAGACAGGGTAAAATTGAGCTCCAAGATCCTGACCAGCCGAATGAAGAGCTAGTAGTTCGTGACGGACTAAATAGCTACCAGGAGCAATATCGCTGGGAATTTTGACAGTCCAAGAATTGTTGTTGGCAATGATTTTGTCAGAGACCCAAACACCGTCCTCCAATCCAGCATGATCAATCTTGAAGTAAGAAAGCGTAGAGGGGTCCTGGACTTGGCTACAGTCACCATTGCAGTTGGCCAAATAGGTCAAAACAGGACCTTTGTGGGACTCAGGCCAAACGGTCCAATAGAAGGTCAAGTCAGAACCAGCAGCAATAGTGGCACTGAGTTTACCAGGCTTGGCAAACTGGTTGCAGACGATATCTTTGGTGGTAAAGTCAGGAACAGGACCATTACCTGCTCCAAAGAAGGACCACCCAACCCTGTCAGGAACGGGGTTCATGTAAGGGTCACGAAAGGGATTAGAAAGAGTCCACCAGTCATTGCCACTGCTGATATCAGTAACAATACCATGGGCAGACGCAAAAGAGGCAACAGCCAACAAAGAGAAGCTTGTAAAGAGTTGCATTTTCAAACAAGTATTAATAGGCAAGTCAAGCAAGTGGTAAAATAAGTAGGTATAGCTAGAGAATAAACAAGGCTTTTTAGAAAAAACAAACTTTCAAATATGATTGATGTTTAAAAGGCTTTGATTTGAAAAAATGAAAATGAAATTGGAAATTTCAAGATATATTTATACTCAACTTTGATAGTATTGAATTTGATTTTATTCAATTAACAAGTAGAGCCTAATTAGAGTGTCGTTTAAGTGAAAAGCAATACAATTTACATTTCTGCAAATGAAAACAATTTATGTAGCTACCCGCCAATGATATGCAGTCTTTGCCAAAAAAAAATACTTTTTTGCAGCTTTAGTTGTTCGATTTTCTAATCAAAGAAATGTAACTTTTATTGACATGCATCTTAACATTGAATATGTGACACGAGGGGAAGAACAAAATATTCATCTTTGTTTGTAGGAACCCTGCTTTTCCCTTGCTATTAGCTGATACTTTAACTACATAGATAGATGAATATGTAATTTATTTACCTTGCATGAAATAGTTACAAACAAATTTATAAAACAAGATGGCATACAAAGAAGACATGAAGTTTATAGTTTAAAGTTACTAAAGTATGATTTTTGACCAATAGGTTATGCAAATACGTTTTTAGCCAAGAAATTTAGAATAGAGCTAAAGCAATTCTATACCAAGGGTAGGAAAACTTATTGAACCAAAATGGCATTCTCAGTCTTTTTTTTTCCAGTTGTAACATTTAATAGACGTTCCAGTAATACGCTTCATAAGAATTATCAGATGCTTTACAGCACAAGTCAGAAAAAAAGATTAAGACATTTCGCGCTATCAAAAACTGTTTCAAATTACCCGATTCCCGAAATTCTACAAAATGCTAAAATTAATTTATCAGAAATTACCATCTAACATCTGTCAACTGACATTTTTCTTAAGTAAAAGGTTTTATGGTAGAGATAGAAAATTAGTTTATTGTCCTTACATCAAATAATTACAAACAAGATGATAATAGTAAAAAAAAAAATAACATACAAAGATGTGAATTTCAAAAACATTTGTCTCTATGAGACTAGCAAGTTGGCGGTGTCAAGACATTATAAGATCAATTGTTGAAAGCCACCGAATTCTTCATGGATAATTCCACGTGTTAAGGGAATTTTATGGTAGTAACAAAAATATTATTTTCATTGTTTGATTTCACTGCTTTGACTGTGCTTTCTGCATATGTATTGAAAAAACATTGTAATATTATCGTAGTATTGCTATAAAATCCTTTGTATGCGCGGTTGCGAGAGGTTCGAATAAAGGACTAGCTGCGTTTATGTCAACCCAAATTTCTAGGCTTTGGGCTTCCGAAGCGTTGAGTGAACTTTAATCATTGATTCTTCCTTAAACAAAATACAAGAGCCAGCAGGCTAAAATCTCTCATATTCACCTATATAGTAGGTAGCCATTGATAATATGTATACTGCAGCTAGACAAACCCTAGTATAACATGAATCACCAGTTTTTTTTTTCAAGAGTTTTATGTTCAACTTCATAGCAAGGCACTCCAGGAACTGAATTTGGGTGGAATTTAACGATGTAAAGGCAAACAAAGATGTTTTAACTTAAATCTCCCTTACCAAACAACAGACTAGTTAAGTCAATTTTACACGTAAATGAAGATATGACCTTCTAAAGCAGGAAACTATTTAATACTGGCTTAAATGTTGTTGTCGTCGTGCCCAGAGTAGACTTCGTAGTTGTTTACCCAATTCATCCCTGAAGTAGTTCTTCATCCTTCAGGCTGCCGATAATGTAAGTCATAATGCGGGTTATCTCATCGCCCACCTTGGGTGCGGCCCACAGTGCCTTGTCGCAGACAATTAGCATTCTATGGGGGTCAACTTGTATGCGGATGACGTCTCGAGAGGGACACACTGAATTATCGTGGTGTGTTTCTCGATGAAGGATCTAGTGACTAAACATCTTTGATTGTGTGTGTCTATGATAATGGGTACACTCAGTTGGTTTCCCTGGAGAGCTATAATATTGGTGTTATTTGAAAGTTCCGTAGGAGACAATCTGGAAGCACTCTCTATTTGATCCCGCATCCATCTCGGATGATAATACTCCTGCGAGTCGTCCAAGGGAACTTCTTCAGTCTATCCAAACCCTCTTTAGAAGACTTGTCTGCGGTGGAGTTTATGCGTGAGCAGTCAAGGATTTTGCAGACTGGGAAATACTAAGGGGTTTCTCTGTAGTATTTAGTTATTTGGCTCCATGGAGAAATATATACTTCGAAAATTTTAAAACTTGTCTGCATAAAAACGAAATAGTTAGGTAGGTTTATTTAATATTAAAAGGAATCAGATATACTGTTGACATTTATTGAACTCCTGTTTAGTATAAAAGCAATCGGCATTTCGTGATTTGCAACTCACCTAATCTGATACTTTATTCTAGTAGAATGGATTATCTAGCCTATGAAATCTAAATGTAGTCCAAAGCTTGCGGAATTTTATCACAACCACTTGAATTTGGTTTTAGCTTAAAAACTAAAGAGTAGAAACAGACATGCCTAGGCTTTAGGGTGAGATTAAAACACATTGGATCCAAAAAGTCACAACTCGATCCGACTTTGACGGGTCAACTAAGGCTTGTTCTGATTTGGACTTGGACTCCGCCTTTTAATGCAGTCTATGCCTTTGGACAAAGGTACACCCGAGTTAAAACTTAGAGCTTAATAAGTTGGTTATATCCAGACAACAGAAAACACCCAAACAAAAAATATTTACTCCATTTTAGTTTGAGGTAAGAAACACCTAAACAGCAACCTTATATCCTCCATGCACAGTTTTCAATCTTGATAAACTCGTTATTTTCAGGGTTAGTTAAAAGCAAACAAAAAAACAAAAAAGAAAAGAAAAAAAACCCCCCGAATATACATGGCTCTATTTGTATGTTCCTTTTCTGATCAAGTTGGTCGCAATTCCTAGATTTTTTTTTATCTTCCCCAAGGCCAGTAATAATGGCTACTGGGGCATCTCAAATTGCATTTATGAAATAAATTTGCCCAAAAGTTTTCAACTCACTAGTTCCTATTTGTAAATTTACACTATGAACACATTGAATACGTTCTAAATTTCCTTTTGACAGAATAAATGAGCAGACTAAAATTGACAACTAGAAATGACATAACGGCTCTAATAGTTTTTGAATCTTCTATTTCTTTCACATAAAAAATGAGCTAACAGCCGCTTAACGGAGCTGAATTTAGAAGCCCCAGTTCTATTGACTTTTACTATATTTCCAAATCTTGTCATGTCTATTTTTTACAACCAACAGTATTCTATATCTTGGTATTTTTTTTAATCTAATTAATTGCTTTAGCATGCTCTATTATATTTGAAGTCAATTGTAGAGCTCTCATAGAAGTAGTAGCGTACACATTATCTATTTTATATTCTACCTAACTGGTCTGGAAGATTCATAGTACATAATTCTTGAGACAAGACTTAGCTTTATTGTATTAAGTTATTTGTCGAAACATCTATTCTCATTTCCTATTTCCTATTATTAACAGGTAATGACCTTAACCTGCCTAAGCTGATTGATAGACCCATAATCGCACTGGTAAAAAGAAAATACATGCTATTGCTTAGAAGAACATTATATTTTCTCTTTGCCATTTTCCATTTAGATTAACTGACATCAACATTATATGCTGTTGACACTGTGCTTAGTGAGTTGCCAATTAATTAAAATTTCAAAGGTTTATGGTTGATTAAACACACGGCCATGCATTGTGGCACAATCATGTTACCACGTTTTTAGCAAGGATGGTTCCCGTCTATAACGCAGCTGGCTCTCCATACTAAGCAAAATGTATCACAGAGTAGGTATGAGAAGCAGACTTCAAAAGTGTATTACAATACCACAAGGATGGTAGGATTGATTTATGTCACGGTAGTCCTTAATCAAGAGCAAGGTGTCATACCAGAAGTCCTTCACACAGCTCACGTGTAGCATGAGACAAGCGACTGGTAATGATATATTTAAGTGAGTCGTCCCCTAGAACAAACGAGTAGTTGTATTGTTGATAGGATGAGGTTGAGTCATTGGCTAAATGGTGGGTTGTAAACGAAGAGGCTAGTAATAAGGAGAATCTTAACATCCTAGTGATTCCAGCTCCAAAAGCCAAATAATCAAAAAAACAACCAGAACAGTCATCCAGAAAAGATCAACGGCTCAATGTGTACATCTAGCGTAGCACATCTTGACTCGATCCACCTGTAAGTCAACAAACTACAACAACGAGATATTATTGACACAGAAAGTCTACCAGGTAGTTTAAGTAGAACAGGTCTGAAGCTTTACCGCGGGTATTCAAGAGGAAGCTAGTCAGAATTCGTGTGAAGTCAGACCGAAGCATATTTCTTCAGACTAATCACTAGGAGGTCACTAGTACTAGCAGTGCCTCGTATTTTACAGGTCTTGCGAGGCGCCTTTATTTTCAGTACTAACTGAGTCTACTTTACAGGACTCAGAGTACCGAAAGGTTCCAACTCGAGACGAACGTAATCGTAAACGTTCAGATCCATTTCGTGTACGGTCTACGACTGAAATCAAAATTCAAATGAATTTTTTATTTCAGTAAGTATTACTACTCACTCAGGAGCATGAGCTTAGAAACCGCTGACTTGTAAGTCAACAGCAGAATAGACTTAGCTTCGCTACTTTCAGGACATGTCCTCGAAGACCTAAGCTTAAAATCCCGTGCAGGATACAGTCACGTGATAGCTTATAATAACAGTATTTTGAATTTAAGACTATTATCCCTCGTTCTTCAGCTCATCTGTACAACTCCACGCCTAACAAAGATTACAACCAAGTCCGACTCCTAACGCACAAAACATGTATTCTAAAAACACTGATTGTGAAAATCTACACATCAGAGGTTATTCCTAGAAATGATACCTAATATTAGCCTAATAACTACTTGGAGTTTGTTGAATCATTAGGCTAGAGCTATTACAAAACATAAGCGTTTAGAATCTATGACTATAACTTTCTACAACTGTCTCAATATTTTATTTTATTTAAATTGTGTTTCCTAAGCAAAGACTCAAACCACAATAATACTAACTCGTTACTATTTGGATTTCTGTTAAATCTTCCATTCTGGACTTATAATTAAGTGACAGTTTCAATGCGTGAAAGAACACCTCCTTTCGCAAAGGATGTTCGAGAAAAGTTGGTCAATAATGCAAATATCCAGGATGAACCTTGGGTTAAAAAAAGTTTTTACGATATTAGAGATGAAGCAATGATCGACGCTCTGAGAGCCATCGGGAGTAATCGCGCAAAAATGGATAACAATGAATCTACTATTCATTTCAAGAAAAAAAGATGACACCAAGTGATTCAATTGCGATATATGCAGCAAAATATGAATCAAAAGGGGTATCCTTCCCTAGGGCCTTTGGAAAAGAGCATATTAAAGGTGCAAAAAAACTTTCAGATAAACTAAAATATGATTATAGACTTTTAAGAAAACGTCTTGGTCATGTCTACTTCTTCATTTCCAAAAGGCTGGACAAATACAATGAATATTCACAAAAATAGTTCATTGCTTTTAATTCTGGAGTAAAAACCTTTTGTACTGGATATGATTCAGGCAGTAGTATCATTAAACTAGGAAGATCTTATATCTCGGGAATTCATAGACTGTCATTGTGTGACAAGTTGCAGAGTAAATGGTTCCAACCGGAGATCGAGCATATAGATAGATGTACAAAGGCAGGACAAAGAATTCGACGTGTAGTTTGAAATCTGGTTGATAGATTCCACAAAAAGGTAATAAAGTGGGCCTGCGAAAAATACAATACTGTATTCCGGCCCAAACTTCAGACTTAGAAAATGGTTTCTAAAAGTAAGATAAAAAACAACTCAAAGTTTATTAGAAGTATACTTACGTAGAGCTGCCACAGATCCAATAAATAGTTGATAAACAAGGCTAGAGTATCCAAACTATAAAGTTATTATTTGTGGTGGAGGGTACGCCAGAAAAACTTGCAGTGAATGTGGGGGGTTTCGCCCCAACCTTGGAGACGCAAAGGTATTCAGATGTTTACAATGCAATAAAAAAGAATTGATAAAGACTTTAATATTCTATTAAAAAATATGAATCTAGTGTTTGTGTTGGTTATCCAGTCTTTACTTCTTTATTTCTTAAGAGTCTTGAAGGACTTGACTGTTCTGGAATGCTTAAAATAGTCAAGTTTAAATAAAGTGATTGATTGCGTTTCCTTGCCCCAATTGTTAACATAAATTTTACGAAATACTTTAGACGATTTTCTTATTCATTGAGCATATGATTAAGAACCCCCTAACTAGACTTCTGTCTACAAATAACTCATGACACTTAGTGGTCAGTGATAAGGACAATAAACTGATTATATATCCATCTAGTGATTTGTGTTGGCAGTTCCTGTTAGTCTTTTGATTAGATGGTATATTTTTATACTCAACTATATTCATTTTTCTAAATTAAAATTCCCTCATTACAGTTGTGTTGGTAAGAAAATTTCCGTATTGTTATGATTAGGAAAAATAATTCAGCAGATAAAGAATTTTGAGTAAATTTCAAAGTTCCCAATTATTTGTGATTGTTCGTAATAATAACAGGCATATCATAGGTCACTGATTCCAGAACTCAGTACAGTTACAGCCTACAAAGTCTCTGCTGATACTGCCAGTTTGCCTATAATGGAAACCCGATCTTAGTAAAACCTATTGTATTTATTTGATCTCACAAGTTATAAAGTTTAACGCTAACAGCGCCGATCCATAATATATTAACAACGGCCATCGGTCAACCCATAGATTCTGTGAAAAATAGCTGTTGACCAGCCTAATTGTCAAAAAGCTGAAATGTGCCATAATTTCTACTGTAATTGAATTTTTTTTTTTTAAAAAAAAATTAGATATGAAGCCGATTGAACCGTTTTACCAATAAAGCTAAAATTATGGACCACAATTTATCAAGTATCCAAGAAAAACATTATTATTTCCAAGTCCTTTCAAAATTCTAAATTCCAATAACTCCATTTGTTCTTTTACGTTTTAGGATAATTAAACTTGTTAGAAAACCAATTTTGTTGAGCTATGGCTTTATCCAGTGGAAAAAAAAAAATTAAAATAAAATAAAAAACCAAACTTTTCAAATCTAAATATTTGTAGAGCTGTGCTACTCGCCAGTCTTTTTCCCTTCAAGCTTTAGGATATTGCCTATCCTGCAATACCTAATGTATCCCTCATATATTAATTACCTGAGATATGGCAATTAGGGAGCATCTGTCAAATAGGATTGTCAGGGGGTTCCAGTTTTGAGCTAAACGTCAATCCTGCCACCCAGCCAAACCGCTACTAGATTATGCCGAAAGTAGTGGCTAAATAAGCTAGTTTGGGTGGTTTGGAAACTCCATTCTAATGCCACTTATGATTGCCAGCGATTTATATCTTTCCCTCTTTGCACTGATTTTTGAAACGGCCGCTGGTAATGTTTTTCTTGTTTATTTTCTGGTATAATTCATCAATATATCTCGCGTATGATCTGCATTTGTCTCACTTATAGTGCGTCGTACACGCTAAAATGTGAAAATTAGAGCTTGCTGGTCCAACGCTGCCATCACCACTCATAATCTATTATATTCACAGGCGAGTAAATACAGTAGTTTGTAGCTTTTCTTTTAAATGAAGATTTTACTGATTGCAGTATCTAGGGTATATTGGCCATAGCACTTGGCGGGCAGTACATTTTTTGGGTTTGTCTGAATCGGCAATTTGTCAACTAAGTCCAAGTATCATAATGAATCAAATTGAGAAACGGCAGGAATGCTGTGATGTTTACCAACAAAGCATACGAGTGATGACAATTATAAAGCATAAAGAAACGCTTAGATTTTGCGATTGCAAAGTGAACGGGTAACTGTTCATGGTCAGACTCTTCTCACATTTGCTTATCCTTCGAAGGTTGGATGATTCTTGTGGATTTTATAAAAGTACGAGGTAGCCGAGAAATTTGCTGATACTTGTGGTTTACAATATTGCCAATGTTGAGGACTGGGTACTGCTTTTGGAAGGTGTTTGCGTCATTGCACAGCTAGAAAGAATGAAAGAAACCTGAATTTTTCTTGAAAAGTCTTGCCATTTGTTTCTGGTCAGACATGTGTATATGAACGCGGTAGGGTACGATCCACAGCTGGCCAATAAATTAGGCGTTTGTAGACCCATATGATCAGGGTATCTACGCAAAAACCAGAACAGTTCAATATATATATATATATATATATATATATATTTGAGGTTTATTGGAATGTTGATTGCAAGTCACGTTTGACAATCACTATATGGCCACACACACGAGGCCTCAGAGATGAGAAACTGGCTATCGTTAAAAGATCCGTATGCAGGTGGTTGCAGACAATTAATCTACAGACTATGGTCAGGCACTGCAGGTGGCCAGAATTCAGGGGGGAAGTCAGCCAGTAATGAGGAAATGGTCAAGATTTTAGTCGGTTCATTCACTGAAAGCAGTAGTCATAAAAGCACAAAAGAGAGAATTAAATGCCAAACCATCCAAAACCGTGTCAAACGTCAAAACAAAAAAAAAAAAAAAAAAAAAAAAAAGGTAAAAAAAAAAAATTTGGAATTTTTATTGGGGAGAGTCACACAAACAAAAAAAAAAAAAAAAAAAAAAA
>Ga0160505_101704_pt1 | contig 10148 bp, 4 predicted proteins | sample DIDeMG_FD_108225 | JGI IMG/M metagenome (GOLD analysis project Ga0160505, IMG submission 108225) | Enriched chicken feces microbial communities from UW Madison campus, WI, USA - DID2874_E49_Stillage MG | ecosystem: Host-associated > Birds > Digestive system > Large intestine > Fecal ...
AAAAAAAGAAACGAATCTTCAAATAAAATTATCGTCTATGGATTTCACGATTGATAAGTACGAATGATGTTATATTATCTCCAAGACCTTCGGTTTTCTTAACGTTTAGTTGACTTCAGGTCTCTGGACTCCAAGACTCTGGACTGACCACGAAACCATTTCCAACTGCCTTAATGATTCTACCGCAATTATGAAAGTCGTTTACTAGCAATGGAAGAGAAAAACTTTGGTGTCATCGCTATACTTCATAAGGAACAATTCATTCGAAAGTGAACTCTCAGAACTTCAAATGGTATTTCGGAAATAGTCACTTGGGAAGTGAGATATCTTCAAGTTTGGTTCCAATCCTACGTATGGGATCTTACAGATAAGCAACATGAACTTACAATTCTCCTCAAAGTTCTTGACTGTAATCTTGATTGATGAATGATCAGATTTTGAAATTTTCTGGTATTCTCTACCATTTGGAAAAGGGGAAGGAAGTACCATTTAGAATTGGCAACTGCGCTTCAGGAGTTTCTGCACTAATTTGCAATGTGCGGCCAACAAAAAAAAAAATGCACAAAACAAAACAAAAGCAAACTCGTGCAAGCTTTCTAGGCATAAAACTTGATTGTTCAGATTTCATTGATCTTGACATCCAAGACAAGCAACCCGTCTAGAGTTCAACGGAACTCCTTCTACGGTCTTGGTCACGTGAATACTTTCAGAGATCTGCTGGCGACCCCCTGCGTTAATTCCGTTTCATTGCGGGGCTAAAGGATGAATCCCATTAAGAGAGAAACCCTGTGACATACTGTCCGAGTATACATTGAGTATCTTATCTTGCCAAGTGTTCTTTCACTTATCAGCATACTTCTAGATCTACCGCTTTTCTACTATAATCTGTCATCAAGCTTCTGTGCATAATCATCAGTTAAACTCACACCTGCCTATTACGGAAAAGAAATTACTCCCCAGCTACTTTGCTATGATGTGGAAAAAAAAATCAGCTGTTGGTTCAGACGATAGCGAAGACCATTCAGAAGAAGACCAGGTGGGTGAACTGCAACATCGCAGGTCTCGTCGTATGACTTTAGTCAACTCTCACCACCATATAGTGGCACCTCCACTGTCAGGAAGTCAGTCTCCTAATACCTCGCTGCCCCGAAGACCAAAAAAATCCGTAACGGAGCCGCTGTTGCCCTGTTGGAACGGTATAGATGGAGGCCCAGAATACACCAACTATGAAGTTTTGCCGTTGGGAATTGCTGAGAATGAGCTATTCCTTCCGAACGAAAGAAGTGCCCTTTTACGTGCAAACACAGAGGAGGAAATCCCTCGTCGTCGCAGACGGAAGATCAGGCCCGATAGAGTTTACATTAATCAAGTTGACAATCAGTGTCAGGGAGACTGTTGTCGTGTGAAAGCGGAGGTAGAAAAAGAGAGGGAGGAAAGGCTGGAAACTCCGAACGATAAAGATATGCGGAAAGCAGAGCAGGAAGCTAGAAGAGCGGAACGGGAGGTCAGAAGAGCAGACCGTGAACTCAGAAGAGCAGAAAGGGAGCAAAAACGAAACGGAAGTCGTTCCGAAAGACAGGAAAGAAGAGACGCAAGTCGTATTGAAAGACAGGAAAGAAGAGATGCAAGGGAATATAGCTCTCGTGAAGAAGGAAATACGACGAAAGCAAATGCAGATGAGCTTGAAGGAAGCAATGACGGACGTCTCGCAATGAAAGAAGGAACCACCAGTCCTTCTGAAGTGGGCGAAGTCGAAATTAGGCCAATAGAAGGAAATTCCAGGAGCCATGAAAGAAAAAATCACAGAAAACGATCAAAGGAACGCAGAAACAAATCAAAAGGTGGAAGGGAACTGCTTAAGCAGTTAGTTGAAGAACCTCGACCACAGTTCAGAACTTCTCCCGAAGACTGCCAGCAAGCACTCAAACTTGCCGCAAGACAGAGAGAAGAAGTTACAAATCGCATTCTTGAGCATCGGCTTCTAGCTTTAGAAGAAGCCACCAAGAGACGGAGAGAGTCGAAGGCAAGACAAAGAACGGCCGACACCAGCCAGGCCGGCCTGCTGGATACAATAATGGAAGCAGAGACCTCTCAGAACTCACGCAGACGTAGAAAGGAAAGATCAGTTCCAGTGGAAGCAGACGTTGACAGAGACGAGGAAGCTGTGCGTGAACGAGAGAGACAACATGCTGCCAGAGTGAGAGAAAGACAGCAAGCTCATGCAGCCAGAATCAGACAACGTGAATTGGCACGTGAGCAGGATGAAGCAAGAGAATTGGCCGTGACAGAAAGAGCCGAGGCAGAACTCCGCAGACATATCGAGCAAGAAAATAATAGGCAGCGAGAAGCAGATGAGAGGGCTCACCAGCTTCGGATGGTAGAAGACATGCGTGTCACAGCAGAAGCACGGGCACTTTCGTATCTTCGTGCAGCTGAACGAGAGAGACAGATGTTTCTCTTGCTGTCTCCACAGAGTACTTACCATGCACGGACTAATCCTCCTCCACGAGATGAGTACAGCACGATTGATGAAGACATTCCGCCATATCATGCACAACTCCACAAGTATTTGGATCTTGTTGCGTATGACGAAAGGTTTACTCCAGTGCTTCGAGTGAACAGGTACTTGATCAGTGGAGACAGCGAATTGACAGCAGCAATTGAGAAGTTTACTCGGTTCAATCTCTTACCTGAGCAGACTGATCTTTGGTCGATTTCACATGTAGATGACAATGATTACGAGCAGATGATTCCAGCTCTTATTCCGGAGAGCAGCTACCATGGGAATGAGTTGGAGGGGTTTTAGGAAGAAAACAAAAGGATAGTTAAATCGTAGGCAACAAAGGAAAATAAATAATAAATCAGAAACTAAATAATAAATTAGAGAATGAATATTCTGTAATTAACAAAGCAGATCAAAGTCCTAAAGTCCATGAGACACTGTTCAAGTGCAAAATGAGTCCGTGTCAAAAATAACGAACAGAAGAAATAGCAGGAGTTAGTAAATTACTATTATTGATTCCAAGTATGGCATCTTTACAGTTTATCTACTGACTGTAAATTTCCACCTTGGCGTTGTGAGCATTGGCATAACGTCTTCATCTCAGATCTTTCACCTCCGACTCATCTTCTACCGCAAAAAAAATTCTTAAGCTTCTCCCATCAACATTCACTCTCCATTTCAATTCTTCTATTCTTTCCCTTTCTCTTTATCTCTCTCTCCTCCCCATTTTGTTCTTGGCTCACTCTCTCGTGCTCCTTCAGCCTCTAATATTGTGCGAATAGTCAGCACTGATAAGTGAAATTCCACAATATCAGATCCAGCCAAAAAAAAAAAAGGACAACAGGCCAAATTCACAAGGAAAAGAAAAAAATAACAGAATCTGTTAATCGCCTGTTCAATATAATCTTCCGGTTTTCTTTACCCTTAATCCCTCAAAAATCATCCCCCGCTTTCTCATCTAACCTACTTCTTTACTTCCTGTGCGCACCAAAACGTCCAGCCATCTTCAACTCTTCTTCTTATCATGTCTGAACCAGAAGGTTTCACCAAAGTCAGCGAGGACGCACACAGACTGTCGGAGCTTATCAATGCCAACCCCTATGGCCCCAACCCTGCGGACTTCTTGTCAAACGTGTCGTCGTTTGAAGTGATCGAGTCCACCTTGAGAGAAGGTGAACAGTTTGCCAATGCCTTCTTCACTACAGAGAAGAAGATCGAGATCGCCAAGGCTTTGGACGATTTTGGAGTAGACTACATTGAATTGACGTCGCCTGTGGCTTCCGAGCAGTCCAGAAAGGATTGTGAAGCCATCTGTAAGTTAGGGTTGAAGGCCAAGATCTTGACCCATATCAGATGTCACATGGACGATGCCAGAGTCGCTGTGGAGACCGGAGTTGACGGTGTTGATGTGGTTATCGGTACTTCCCAGTTCTTGAGACAGTACTCGCACGGCAAGGACATGAACTACATTGCCCAATCTGCCGTGGAAGTGATTGAATTTGTCAAGTCCAAAGGCATCGAGATTCGTTTCTCCTCGGAAGATTCGTTCCGTTCGGACTTGGTGGACTTGTTGAATATCTACAAGACCGTGGACAAGATCGGAGTCAACAGAGTTGGTATTGCAGACACTGTTGGATGTGCCAACCCAAGACAGGTCTATGAGTTGGTCAGAACATTGAAGTCGGTGGTCAGATGTGACATCGAGTGCCATTTTCATAACGACACTGGATGTGCCATTGCCAACGCTTACACAGCGTTGGAGGGAGGTGCAAAATTGATCGATGTTTCTGTTTTAGGTATCGGAGAAAGAAACGGTATCACTCCTTTGGGAGGCTTGATGGCCAGAATGATTGCTGCTGATAGAGACTACGTGTTGTCAAAGTACAAGTTGCACAAGTTGAGAGACTTGGAGAACTTGGTTGCTGAGGCAGTTCAGGTGAATATTCCATTCAACAACCCGATTACTGGTTTCTGTGCCTTCACCCATAAGGCAGGTATCCATGCTAAGGCTATTTTGGCCAACCCATCCACTTATGAGATCTTGAGTCCTTCGGACTTCGGTTTGACCAGATATATACACTTTGCCAACAGATTGACCGGGTGGAATGCCATCAAATCAAGAGTGGACCAATTGAACTTGCACTTGACCGATGTGCAGTGTAAGGAGGTAACTGAGAAGATCAAGAAGTTAGGAGATGTGAGAAAGTTGAACATTGATGATGTGGATTCGATCATCAAGGATTTCCATGCCGATGTGACCACTCCACGCATTGCCCCAGCTAATGGCACTCCAGTGCCTGATCTTGAGTTTGAAGTCAAGAGACAAAAGATCTAAATGTTGTATAAGAATTAAGAAATGGTAGAGAGGTATGTAGTGCCTGTAAAGGAAGGTTATTACTTCCAAAAGATGTAAGGCTATGGTTGAGAGTTGTAGACAGTTATTGCAGACTGGATGGACTAGAGAGTAAGCGATACTCAAAAAGTACCAGGCACCAAGTACCAGACGGTAAGCACTAGACACCAAGTAATAGGGGTCAATTGCAACAGTACTACACAACTAAGTTATGATAGGAGTTCATGGATTGTAGTGTGACTAACGGTCCAGGTAAAAGAAACTGTTTTCATAGTTTACACTAACCAATGAACGGAGATAAGCACATGGTACAAAAGGACGACAGAAATGGTTTCAGTGTCAATATTGACAGAATACAAACGCACATAACGAATTAAGAATACGTCAGCCAAGATTCAGATGATTCCTTAAACCACTTCCTAGTTATTAGTCTTTTATGAAACTCACTCCTCGAATGTAAGCTCACGGCTAAAGAAGCAATCTTACCAAATACCGGATATTTCTTCTATCAAGACTTGTTTTCTAATACAGGGATAGTTGAAGAAATGTCGCAAACTATTCTCTTTCATACATTACTTATTGGGACATTAGTGTATTGATCTATAACGTTGACCTAGTAGGAATACCACTACTTCCTGTACACTTTCATGATGACGATTCGAACACGCCGTTGTACCAGTCATGAATCAACAAAAAGGTACACAAGCATCCAAATATAATACACATTGTCATGCATGTCATGAAAGATTTGCGTCGAGAGCCAGATTTCCAGGAGACGCCATCACGGATTTCAGCCCGGTAAACCACGATAGCAGCCGTGAAATTGAGCACCGCAATGATCAGACAGATGAGATGGTCAGCAGACCCGAAGAAGGCCATTTTGAAGAATCCAAATTTTCAAGAAACTTATATGGTTGGTTATGGCTGGAAGACGGTCACAGAGAAAGTGACGCAATGATGATTCAGGCACGGACACTGCAACGTTGCATTGGTTGTAGAAGAAGTCACTGGCACAACACCTTGGGCATATCCTTGGAAAAAGATGTGGTTATAAGTAAATCGGGGGATATTTCCTGGTTGCCGCACGTGCCATATGCGCCCGGATCGTATGGTTGCGTATATACAGGATTGCTGCTTAACCATGCCTTAGCGGATCTTCATGTAGGACACACAACCATTAAATAAAAAACCTTCAACCCAAATGACAGTTGATCATATTCAACCCATCTCAAGTCACTGAATTTCCTCATTTTATCAGTCCTGCGTCGTCGTCATCATCCTCGTCCTCGTCACTTTCGTCAATCTGCATCGTAAGCTTCTTTCTCTGGAAATCCTTGATATGGGCACGATTCAACGCAGCTGAGATGGTCGTAAACGTAGACTTCCGACGTGCAAGACGATTCTCAATTTCGCTCCGTCCATCAATAGATTGTTCTTCGTCGTAGACCTTTGTTGCAGTGCTTCCACTGTAAGCAGTGGTTCTTCCCACGGAAGGCTGACCGGTCCGCTCCACGGCATCCATGGAAAACTCGTTCTCCATGGACAGATGTTTCTCATACCGTGCAACGACCAACTTCTTAATAGCTCTCTCCACCTTGGAAGTCACCATGTAGGGCAAAGGAGAGTCGCGTGACGCTCTGAAAAGAATGACATTGGTGCAATGTTCGTTTTCCAATCTGAAGAAAAACCAGATGAAACGACGGATTATCTCTGCCACAGCAATAGCAAAACTAGTCACGGCCAGCTGCTGGATCTGGTGGGAGAAAAAAGCATAGAAGATCCACTGAAACCGCAAGATCACATTGAGCACTATCGCAGTATAGTAATAAGCTGGATTGCCGAAAAACAAGTGGTCTCTAAGCAAAAAGTTCTTAGAATTTGTCTGGCCCAAGGACCAGTCCATGATGATGTCCCAAAGGGAACAATAAATAGAGTTGACGGAGGCAACAATTATAAATAATACTCGATATCCTTGAGATCTATCGATTCTCCACATACTAAGCAAAGCGTATTGTGCCACGCCGACCAGGTACTTGACCACATTTGCCAAATGGGGAAAAGCATCTCCGGAATCCATGAAACGCCGAACACATTGGAGCAAACGCCAGATTGAAGGTAACGCAGCTAGAAATCCCATTAGATGTGAATTGTCCGATCCACATTTGGATTTGCTCCGGGCTATGCCTCCACGCAATAATCCCCTCCAGTCTCTGGCGTAAAGACAGAAGAAAAAAGATAAGTTACCCATAGAATATGTCAAGGAGCAGAACCAGTCTCCACCAGAAAAATCTCTGAATTCGACAGGATACAATCCCGAGCATATGATTCTCCACAAGGCAATCTGGAGCCACTTTCGACTAGCAGGGTAGAATTGAGCACCTGGCCAGAGAAACACTGCAAGACAAATTCCAAGGTAGAGCAACGGAAAGTCCCGTCCTGGAAAAGCGTTAGGCCAATAGTTCTGGAATGAGAGAAAGCAAAGGATTCCCAATATGCCGAAGCCAAAACTGGGCAATAATAGAAATTGTTTGTAGTCCAAAGCTGTGGTCAAATTGAACTCAAAAATGAATTTGTAGTTGATCTTGAACTTGGTGAAAACGAGGAAGTTGAGGCCAATGAGGAGTAACATGAGGTTCATCATAAAGAATCCACCCCAGATCTGCAACAAAAACTTGCCTTCTGGAAGTTCCTTGTCAAGAGTCTTCTCGAGTCCAGAGACAAGTGCAATGATGAGCAAAGGAACTCCAACACCTAGAAACAATCCAGAGCCAAAAACTGGTTTGTAAAACAGAGGCAATCTGATATCGGCGTTGTTGTATGCATAGGTAGCACTACGCAACTTTTCCAAGCCATGTTTTTTATCTGTCTTTTCTGCGTCGAAGAACGTAAGAAATAAGTCTTCGATTCTGCTGGCGATCTTGTCTAGCACCTCACTGGTCTGGAAGTATGCTTCTTTGTCAACCTTGTCCATGAAGTCCTTGGAAATCTTTGCCAGAATGGCCTTATCGAATTTCTTAGTGATTTTTCGAAGCGCAGTACGATTCAACACTCGGTACGACTTGAGCAATGAAATGGACCGGTAATGCTCGATCAATGCCCTTTTAAGCTGCTTTCTTGCATAAAAATAAGGCACGTCAAACTTTTTCTTGACCACATAGTCTCTTCTGTTCATTCTGGTCCGTTGCTCGGAGGAGGGCCGTTGCTGGAGAACATTGTCCTGATTGCTGCCGATCAGCAGGTCATCGGTGTCAGAGATCAGATCTCCGTTACGGATACGGTTCTCTCGCAAGTTTGGATAGTACTCAATCTCGTCAGCAGCCACGTTTGTGGACATGCGCACATCGTCCAGCTTGTTCTTCTTGGATTTCCATTTCTCCAAGAATGTGGCAGATGGTAACGATGGGAACTCATACCTCGCTACCGGCAACAATCTGCGACGTAATTCCGCATACCAGCCGGTCACATTGACATTGACGGGATTCTTCGCATGGTGGGCGTCCTCCAGTTGACGTTTAGACATCTGCAACCGGTGCTCTTTCAACTGATAGAACTGATCCTCAAGCACAAGAAACCGTTCATAAATCTCTTTCTCCTTCTCCACATAGAATCGATTAACCATTTCCAACTCCTCATTGACCCAGGTGGTGAAATTGGTTCGCTCATTATAATAGTCTTCCTTCTTGTTTTTGGCTGATTTCATCGAGAGATTGAATATCGACTGTCTGCGGCGAGCGTTCGTTTCAGCATGGTTGTAAAGTGCCAGCTCGCCAAGGTCCTCCTCTGGAACATCATGAACGTAGTTGGTATCAGCGTCCAACGGATTCAATAGTGGGGTCACGTCAGAGGTCTTGCGTCCGTTGATCTCCTCATACAACTGAGTAACCTTCTTGATGATCTTCTTACCTGCCTTGTAATCAACATATTGCTCTTTCCATTCAGGCACCAAACTCTCATTGAGCGACTCGCCAAACTTCATGGAGAAGGTAATAGAGTAGAGTACCGTTGAAATAATAATGCGAGACTGTATGGGTCTCCACGTTTTGCACCGTCGATCCTAAAGTGGTGTGAGTTTCGGCTAAACGGATATGTGGAGAAGTAGACGAAGTTAGAATTTCCTGGCTTTTGTTGATTTTTTCTTAATCAAGATTGATTTGGGAGTTTTATTATTCTCTGGGTTTGTGAGTAAGGATATTTATGTGGATATTGTCAGGTATTATGAGCCTTGGAGGGGCGTGCGGCAAGATACTTAAAAATTGAGCAACTTGCCTGAGTGTAATTATTTTTTCTATGTATGGTTCACATACTTCTTACCATTCATAAGTACATTAGAACTTTTCTTTCGTTTTTTTTTTCTTTCTCTTTTACTTTTTCTTTACTTTTCTTTCACTATTTGGCTGGTGGTACTCCCTGTGCTGTTTCTTAGAGGGTTTTGTTTTGTGTTTTCCCATCTGTTTCCATCTCTCGCGTCGTCTCAAGGTGCCTTAAACTTTTGGCCTGTATGCATGACGGTTCCACAGCAATTACATTAGCTACTTAGCTTCATACGTATGTTCCTCTTCAACTCGCTTTGACTTATCGTCGGACCCGCTGGTCAAACTGTCACTGCTGTTGATCTCTGCGGCCGTTTTCGGCACGGGATCCGCCTCTGGCGCTGGGTCCGTCTTAGAGTTCCACAACACAATTCCATTCTGGCGTGCAAAGGACTTCTCTTGACGCTTGTAGAACCACAACACCAACAATGTCCAGAGACATAAGCAGAACGCACTGGTGGCTGTGAACGAGTAACCTTTCAAAAATCGTGGCGATTCCACTGTTCTCCACACAATCACCGCCATCCATGCCGTAGATGATTGCGCCAACATGTTCATCACTACCAAAATAACAGCACGCTTCTGTGCATCTCGCCGGCAGATATCATTCTGCCACGAATACAACACCGGTGCCATGGCCCATCCGAAATATTGCAAACACCATGCAAACCACTTGGCGTTGTTAGGAATGTGCCAAACTGCCAATAATACATTACCAGTGATGTTGAACGCTTGCGAAAGCCATATGGCTCGCCATCTCAGCTGGAACAAGTCGGCGTAGAAACATGTCAACGCCAACCAAAGCAATCCGAGACCTGGAGTCAACGCACTCAAATCCTGAACTCGTCCTTTAGAATACTTGTTCTCGGACCGGAGCCATAAAATGTAAGCACCCGACGCGCCATTGCTGTTGTTCCAGCAAAGCATATTCCAAATCGTCAAAACGTAGAACTCCCACGAGAAAATAATCTTCCTCCATGTT
>Ga0160505_101705_pt1 | contig 10140 bp, 5 predicted proteins | sample DIDeMG_FD_108225 | JGI IMG/M metagenome (GOLD analysis project Ga0160505, IMG submission 108225) | Enriched chicken feces microbial communities from UW Madison campus, WI, USA - DID2874_E49_Stillage MG | ecosystem: Host-associated > Birds > Digestive system > Large intestine > Fecal ...
AGTTGCAAGCTTTGAGTAGAAGGAGATCTAATCTTCATGAGTAGTTTCCTAGGATTCTCGGGGCTCTGGACTCGAGAAGGTGACGAAGAACGGGAAGCTTCCGAATCTTCATAAGATGGTGGCTCCTTAGGTATTGGGGCCCTTAAATCTGGCCTGGGAGCCCGACTCAACGTCATTGAAGGATGGTGGTCGCAATATTTGGAACTAATAGGGGAAAATCAATTGTACGAATTCTGAGGAAGATGATAGTGGCTTTCCGAGAACCGACCTACATCTTACAATTCAGAACGCCGCGCATAAACAGGAATTGCAGATGCACACCAATTGTACTTATCATTTCTAATGACTTACAAAAAGGGGTAAAATGAATTTCATTTATGTCTTAATCCGTTCTATAAAAAATGATACTAGATACTTGCTACTTGCCGATCCCGATTGAAAATTTACCAATTTGTCAACTTTTGCTGATATGACAAGTGCCATTCTCAATTACATCTACTGGGTTAGTATCTCATTGTAGTGAACAGGTATAAATCCATAATCAGACTGACATGCAAATCGAATTAAGTTTTTGGAGTCTCATGGATAAATCGAAACAAAAGAAATCATCATATGAATAGGAAATCTAACATACCTATGAGTTAGTAATTTAATCCAATTATGAATTTGAGGGCTTTCAGGAACCACGGCCGGTCAAGGCCGATTATATCATCACGGCAAGGTGATTACAATTCACCAAGCACAGTAGACCGTCGTGATAATGTGGTAAATCATCATATACTTGAAGATTCGTACATACCTTTGAGTGGAGAGAATTCATCTCAATTCCAGCTCCTATTTTCTATGAGTATGTTATCAGACATGAAAATTTTTCATCTCTTAAAGAATCAGACATATGCTTGTCAATAATTTCAATTCATCTTTTAACAGTATCCGCACAGAAAACAGTAGCAAAAATAGAGCTGAATGGCGAAGTATTCATGCGATATTAACTGAAATGTTAGTCCCATGATCGTAATTCACTAAATAAGACGACTCAGCAATGCATGAATGGTAAAAAAAAAAGGTTGTCGTCAACGGGAATCCCGATTCTGACTCGTCATCTAAGAAATCATCATGTTATCTTATCTTCCGAATAATAGATACATACAATCTGTGAGGTTAGCATTAATTTTCAGATCAGACAAAAGAAAATCAGTTTAAGTGGGTTTCTGAGGCCCACAATTATGCGTTGTCACTCATGCAATATCAGTGCCCAGTGCAATAATTCCTCATTTAATACGAATCAACCCAAAACATACCTATATTGTTAGTGAAAAAATCTCAAAATAGAAAATGATACTCAAATTCAGCCAAAGTGCAAAAACTTGTCAATCATAGAGATTCAGTTGGTAATTCCAGCTTTGTTTTTGTTGTCTCATCATTAAGAATATCTTCATTAAGGTGTCAGAACCCATTGTCAAGAAAACATACGTGCTATCGTTCTTAATTGTTAGTAAAGGAAGCATTCTTTCTGGGTAGATTCCATCAGCACTTATAACGTTGTGATCATTCTCAAAAGTCACAAACTCTAGTTTGAAATTGATTATTTTGATCATCCTCGAATCTTGCCCCTGTTTAGTAGTGTTTACATACAAATAAGCAGTCCTATGAAAAGAGTCGTTGTGCAAATTTTTCGCTTCTTAAATTTATATGCATATAAACTGCGATCGGGTAACCCCTAGTTGTAGGGTTCTAGAGGTCTATTCAATACATCACTATGAACTCCTATACTACTTCTTCTCACCATTAGGCATTTGCTGATTGAGACTTGTGTTTGTTGATCCCATTTGTGGCATAAACATTTGTGGCATCCCCATCATCGGAACTCCCATCATGGGAAACGGCATACCTCCAAGCCCAACCATAGGATTCATGTGCTGTCTTTTGATGTCTGACTTCTCCTCGAGGTCTGATGCTGATCGCTTGTTAGAGGATGGATCCACTAGGTCTATGGATGCTTTGTAAGTTTTCAAGTCTTCCTCTAATTTAACATTCTGAACTAGCGAATCAATAAACACATCATCTTTACCACAATTGGGACAGTGAAAGTCGTTTTCAATGAGTGCTTGCTCCAATTCTGTCTGATTATAGTTGAAGTTTTTCAAAAGTTTCAAAGATTCAGAACTCTGACAGCAAGGTGTCATAAATATAGGCGCCTTTAACACTTGAGGCTCTGATGTAAGAGGGTTAAGAAACTCTGTTTTTCCATCAGCAATGACTTTTTTGACAAGCTCACGCTCATATTCTCGTTGTGCTTTCAAAGCCGCACTTTGTTGCTTCTCTTGATAAGTTGCCCAAGTCTTAGAATCTGCGAAGGTCATCACATAATTACCATCCTCAGTAATCATGTAAGTATTTCCTTCAGCATCAATCAAGTCCCCATTCTCATTTGTATGAATCCCACTCTCATTCAATTCCGGGTTCTGCAATCTAAACTCAACTGTTTCCTTGGAAATTGTTTTCATGTAACTCTTAGGGATACCCGTGGTCTTCTTTATCTTCTTTCCTTCAAAGTTCGGATCTGAATTTGTGGGGCAATTTTTAATCCAGTGGTCCTTACCTCCACATCTGTAGCACACATATCCGGGAGGAGGTAGATCTTCAGTCCCTGGTTTATAATGCACCACTTTGTGAGTTGAAAGTTCGTCTTGAGTTTGCGCCCAAACGTTAGATTGATTCTCGAACATCTGCTTAATTCTATCCTCTTCACTTATAGTCTCATCCACTACTGTGTCTTGGTGAACTGCTGCACTTGGTGCCATATTCGCTGAGGGTTTGAATTTAGTGATTCGTGGTCTGCCAGTAACATATCTTGCAGCACTTTGAGAACGGCCATTGTAAACTGAAATAGGCGAACGTCTTGCTAGAACGAAACTTGACCTTGGGATAACATCTTGGTCATTTTCATACTCAAGCTCAGGTTGTTCCGGGTGATAAAGGCGTAGCATAAAGTCTTGACCTTGCCCAAGTTGATTCTGTAGGATTATCTCATGCTTTAAGTCAAAAACATTTATACCAGTTCCATCAAAGTGTATCGTAGATTGCTCCTTTTGGTGTACGAATCTGTAAAATATTGTGGAAGACATCACCACTTCATAGCACATATACCATACTCAGAGGAAATGATGCTGTGAACAATTGTCGTGTGTGAACCATGCATTATTTGCATCTATGATGGAGAAACTTCTTCTCAAATGCAATATATTATTAACTAACGCGAGAAAGAATTATTGTTTCTTTTGGTCCTGATTGAATCTAAATCTATTTAAATTGGTTTTTGTAGGTCCCTGTTGTCCACTGCTTTCTTCCTTTTTCAGTCAATAAATCCGTACATCCTCATTGAAGAATTTGAGTGTATTTTGATCATTTTATCGAACCGTTAAGACTTTTCATCATGGCCCTCAGCTATTCCAACATAGTGGGGTATGGGTCTCACTTACTGCTGAAACGTGTCAACTTGCCGTTAAAATATATGAAAGAACAGCAATCAGTTGATTCGGTTGAGTCATTCAAAAGTAAGGTATTTGGCTTTGGTGGGTTTATTGACCTTTCTTCTCAGAAGGGCCATTTCTTCTCTTCTCTCCAGTATGGGGTTGATAATGACATGAAAGTACTTCATCTCACACCAATTTTGACAGATGAGGTAACGTCGCTAAGTGTGCAATTCCAAAGCATCGAAATTCATCTACCACACCCTATCATTGCCAAGGGAATGTGCGAGATTCTCTTTGTGGCGCTGACATCGGATAAGGAGCCATATATTGTAATTGATTTGATTGATGAGAGCTATTTATTGATCACCTTGAAAATTGAGCTCTCAGACTTCCTTGTTGGCAACTTGACCAACAGATTAGTCTTGGATAGTTTCAACGATTGGGTGAACATCTCGGTCCCATACTCATTTGAATTACGTTCACCTCCATTCTTTATGAAATCTCTTGATGAGAAAAACCTCATCATATCTATGAAGGACGGTGGATTGCTTCACTTTTCAAGGATTTCCGCTTTGTCTGCAGTGGATATATTTAACTTCGCAGAATCATCCGCTTTCCTATCTTTGAGTCTTAGTGGTATTCTTGGATTAAACAAAAGTGACATTGTTGTTGATGGAATATCATGTAATGCAGTTGTTGACATCGCGAGAATCAGTAACAATGAATTTGCAACATTGAGTGTGAGCAAAGGATTGAAGGTTTGGAACATCGAAAGCCACAAGCAAGTGCAGAATACTACAGAATTAGAAGGGCCAGACCAAAACTTTTCATGGTTGACTTCGATTCCTTCGAGATACATGCAAGTTCACAATATAGACTCGGCAAGATATTTGTCCGTCGTTTACACGGTGGAAAATGAAGTCGAAACTTCCAGTGGCTATGTTTTCAAATCATTCAAGATCACGGACAGTTATATCTCAGCTTCGGCAAATCTCACTTTCAGTCCAGATAAACCACCCAGTACCTTGAACGGAGGAGTAAATGCGTTCAAGATTCAAGATTTTCATATTCAAGAAGCAGAGGATCGCTCGGTTGTAAAGTACTTTGTTCTCTGGAAATCAGGCTCTTACAGCATTCTAATGCGTTATAACTTCAATACCGTTACTTCGGTCGTCACGGGGGTCTTTCCTTCGATTTCTCAACCAATCTCGCTCTCGGAAGAGCTTAATTTGCGCCGTGGGGACTCATACTTTGAGAACCTTATCTTCAATTCCGGGTCTTTCGATGATAGCATTGTGAAGACTGCATTGACCATCTTCAAAAGCAAATCAGGTCAAAATTGCAGTGGTCTAGGTGACCCTTCACTACGTCAGGAGGTGCGTCGAACAATAAATCATACAAGCAATATGATAGGAGTATCCACCGCTTCGTTATGGTATAAACTCTTCCTCATTTGTGAAGAGTTTCGAAAGATTAGCAGGGAATCACTTGCTCTTCAAGTCACTCCGACGTACGTCTTAACGTGCGAAGTCAATGGTGTTGGAGTATACCGTGAGGCTCACCTTTATGAGGAATTTGGACAAACTACGGAAGCAGATGAATTTGCATCATTTCTTACTTCCTTGTCTTCCGCACTCTCATCTAATACTAAGAAGAAGTTGATGGACGAAATAAGGGGTATTGATAAGGTTGATTCTCAAGTTGCTACTAGACTAGCGTCATGTTACCTTAGCTCAAAAATTCCTGAGGACGAAGTTGCCAAAATTATGGATGAAATGGGTGAGATACCGGATGCAGTGGACACAATCAACAGATTGATTGGTAGAGGCTTTAATGAAGAAGTAATTCTCGATGAGATGTCTGGCGTCAGATCGGGGGAAGGATTCGGCCTTTTCTCAATCTTAATCACTGCCAGTATTTTCAAAAGCATTAAGTCGAGTCACGAGACCATTCTACTCAATCTTTTCATTTTGTTGTTGTTGTGTGAACCAAATGATTCCATTCTAACCTTCCTTGACGCAATTGTTCAAAAGTTTTCAAGATATGCATTATTTGATGTAATTTTTGATGTTTGCTTCAAGAGCTTGAGCTCCAGAAGTGGTATTGAGCAAGATGGAGTGAGCTCGCCAGAAAATTCAATATTCTGGGCAGCTGTGGTCAATAAGTATCCAGAGTTGTTGTGTTTGATAAAAAGAAAAGACTACAATGGAGCTTTTGATTACTATTCTGAAATTGTCTTGAAATCTCATAACGAGCAAATTGTTTTGAACGTGGTTTTGGACTTGCTCAACAGGAATGAAGCCAAGATCATTAATGAGAAGTTTTCCCAGGCATTGCAAATCAGTAATCCCTTGAACAAGTTCTTATCGGGCTTGGTGTGCTTATACGACGACAAGCCTTCACAGTTCTTCACTGAGATGGCAGATTATGAAGCATTCAGAGCCATTGATACTGAAGAGACCAAACAACTCCTCTTGAGTGGTTTACACTCACACCAACAATTGAAGTCATTCTTGTCCTCGATCTTCTCTAGACCTCTGGGTGATATTTTGGCGCACGCGAATTACTTTCACGAACTTGCGCAATTGTCAAAATCTTTCTTCAAGCTTTCTGGCTCCGTCATTGCCAATCCTGACTCTCAACCAAATTTCATCAAAGAATCTTTTGAATTTGAAAAGAAAGCAGTGCAGATTTTGAATGATGCCCCCATCCAAGATACTGGTGTGATTGCACTCAAAACCCTCTTCCTCCGTAACTTGTTTGAAGAGTCTTTAGAAATTCCTGACTTGAGCGAATCTATCAGCAGTTTGGAAAAGTTATCGCCTTTGATTTCGCAGGGAGAGTTGAAGACATTTTTTACTAGTCTCGTGAAAACATTGATCTCAAAAAGGGAGATATCAAGGATATTTAAATTCCGTGAAAATGAGTTGTTTGTGAGACATTATCTTCTTGTGGATGGCATTTTGTTGGAGATCGCTAATAACGACCTAATACTCTCGAATGCTTTGAAATGCTATGAGTTTTTATACTCTTGGAGACTCTTTGGCTCTTCTAATAATGGTTCGTCTGACTCTGGCGATAAGAGGGGCGCGGTTGAATCTCTCTATATCTTCATCACAAGATTTAGATTGGAACAAGAGAATCTTGTACTAGCCTCTGAAGAATCTGAAGACTTCAAACAATTCAAGTTGAAGGTTCTTGAGCTTTACATGGTAATCATTAACTGCTTGAAAACCTTTGAAGATACGGACGACATGTGGTTCATCAAAAGAGACACTTCGGAGAGGCTAGGTGTGATCAAATTGAAGGAATTAACTATTGAGTACTATAAGTGGCTCAAGGAGCTTGAACGAGACTTGGGTAACAGCATAGTTTAGTTTAATAGTATCAAAGCATGTTTAGTTCATCCAATGTTTCCCTTAATATTTCCGCTGCCTTTGGGATTGTCGTCCTTCCAGTCGTCCCAATTCCTCTTCTCAAGCTCTGCATCGCTGTCGTCATCATCACTGGTGTAAACTTGTTGAGAGCTTTCTCCCTTGAGCATCTTTCCGTGAGAAAGTTCGTAATCTAAATACTCTTCCACTGTCATTGATGGTAAAACTTGGCCCGTTCCAAAAACTTGCCTCCTGAGTTCTTGCTTGTTGTTAGTAATTGTGAAAGGTTGAAGAATCTTTCCTTGTTTAGTTAGAATATCCGAAATTCTCTTTGGTCTATTCGGATTAGTCTCCAACCTCGTCGTATACCCCAAGTCATTCGACTCATCTTCCTTAGGTACGCGATCCCTCTGTAATTTTTGCCTTTCAAAAAGTGGTCTATTATCGAGGACTTGCATTTCTAGCGCTATCAGCTCCAAGTTTTCAAAAGCTTTCAAGGCGAAATATTTGAGCTGATCGACGAAAATAGTTCTCACGACCTCCTCATCTAATGACTTGAAGAGGTCTTCTTCCTCGACATCTTCTTCACTTTTTAGATAATATTCGTCCAATAATTCGAGCCTCTGACGAAGTTCTCGTTCAACTTTAAAGTTTGCAATTTTCTCTGCTCTCCTTGAAACTGGATTTCTCAGAAGTCCAGAAATCTCCTCGACAGAAGGGTCGGCAGTATTCTGGAATGTGTTGAGTATAATAGATTGTTTCTTGGATAGAATACTTCCGAAGCTCTCTAAATCTTGCAAAAATTTAGCCAGCATGAGTTTAGCATTTTCCAAGTTTTTTGCTTTGAATTGAAGCATGTCGTTTTTCTCATACAGAAACCCTCCATTACTAAGATCAGCAAGTAGTTTCATTGTCAAACAAGATTCATAGAAGGAAATTGCAATAAATGGTAGGTATGAGGTATTAATCTCCTTGAGCTCTTCATTACTGCTGAACAAAGACAAACTGTCAACAATATTCTGGATGAACATGAACCCCCGCAAATTAGAAGCAACTAACTTCTGATAATCTTCCAGGTCTTGTCTCAGATCTGCACGTTCTATTTGCATGAATCGGTTGACTTCATGTCTAAACCTCTCCCTGACCGTAAGATTCTCCTCATTTGAATTCATTGTGATACAGCTTAGAGCAGAAATATTGTTGGTGGAGTTTCACAGTATGTACTACTATGCGCACTGTACACTCTTGAAAATGGAATGGGTTCTATGAATTCACGTCAATGAGAGGTTCGTTTAATTGTTCTATGAATTCACGTCAATGAGAGGTTCGTTTAATTGTTCTGAGTATGACACTTCCAATAAACATTGAAATGCTGGCGTTGATATGCTTGTATAGACCTCATATGGGCTGAACCTCGGGGAATGATTGTAAAGAAAAACAAGAAGAAAAATGACCTCCAACTTTCCAAAGAAAATCTTAGTTGTTGACAATCAAAGAGTTAGCGGCGATGGATATCTTGATTGAGAACTACATTTCAAGTAATTTATGTACTCACGATAGCCCATGGATAACCGTAAAGCATTAAACTGATGATGTATTGTATATAGTCTTGACATCCGTACCGCTTCAGACAACTAATAATTCTCAAGTGAAAACTAAAGCCACTAATCACATACCTAACATGAGTGCACCGGCTTATTACGAACTCTATAGAAGAAGCACAATTGGCAGCGCCTTGGCGGATGCCTTGGATACGCTCATTAGTGATGAGAAGATCCAGCCCCAGTTGGCTATGCGTATCTTGAACAACTTCGACCGTATCGTTTCGGAGAACTTGAAGGCGGAAAGGGGGTTGTGCAAGTCGAAGTTGACATTCAAGGGTGACTTACACACATATCGTTTCTGTGATGATGTCTGGACTTTCATCATTAAAAATGTGTTGATCAAAATGACGGATATTTCTAATAACGATGTCAACGATAGTGACATCGCCGTGGAGAAATTTAAGATTGTGGCATGCAATTCTAGAAAGGCTGGAGAAATTTAGGAAACAACAACATTAGTCTTTCAACGATATAACTGTCGTTCAAGTATATAACGAATTGGGATTTAAATTGTGGCACTGTTTAGTAGACCTCTCTAAGAAAGAATAACGGTTAATCAACGAATGCTATATTAGGAGTTGCCCTTGCTAGCGGAATTTAGTCTAATCGAGAATGTTTCACTCTTTTGGAAAGCTACTAGCGGAATTTAGTCTAATCGAGAATGTTTCACTCTTTCGGAAAGCTCATCCTTAAGCTAGTATTTTCTTATCATTGACGTCATATTCGCTAAACCATTTAGAACTAGATACCAACCCACAACTTTGTTTTCTCAACCTTGAAGTCTTCAAATAACACAATGTCATCAGATGATTTACCAACTTGCACCTCATAGGAACCAGCATCGAGACTCCATTGCTCCTGGTATTCATCCCAGTAGGATGCAGAATCCTTCAAGGAAAGTTCAAAAGAAACAGTAGTCTGCTCACCGGCCTTCAAGGTCACCTTCTCAAAGCCCTTCAACTCCTTGATTGGACGGTCAACTGTCTGCTCCTTTTGAGAAACGTACAACTGGACAGTCTCTGCACCCTCAAGTTTTCCAGTATTCTTAACCTGAACGGAGGCGATTAACTTATCGTTCGTCTCATCAACATTCACCTTCAAGTCAGTGATATCGAAAGACGTGTAAGACAAACCATATCCGAATGGGAAGGCAACACGCTTTTGCAACTTGTCATAGTAACGGTAACCAATATAAATATCCTCACCGTACAAAACTCTACCCTTTACGGTCTTGAAGTTCAAGTAGGCTGGGTTGTCGACGTTCTTAAGTGGCCAGGACAAAGACAACTTACCACTTGGGTTGACATCACCAAACAAAACATTTGCAATAGCATTACCTGCCTCATTACCACCGTACCAAGCCTGAACCAAGGCTTTAGACTTGGACAACCATGGCATCTCCACTGGAGAGCCAGATTGGTTTACAATAACAGTGTTGGGGTTAGCTTCCAAAACTGCCTTGACTAAATCATTAGTCAACAATGGCAAGTCCATATTAGGTCTGTCAAAACCTTCAGACTCCCACTCGAAGTTCAAACCAATCAGCAACACAACTTTGTCAACCGATTTGGCCAAGGCAACGGCCTTCTCGATCTCTTCCTGGTCGTCAATGATCTTAGCCATACCAATACCCAAGGCACCGCCGAAGGTAATAACAGCCTGTCTCGAGAGAGGAGAGGTCTTTGC
>Ga0160505_101706_pt1 | contig 10139 bp, 3 predicted proteins | sample DIDeMG_FD_108225 | JGI IMG/M metagenome (GOLD analysis project Ga0160505, IMG submission 108225) | Enriched chicken feces microbial communities from UW Madison campus, WI, USA - DID2874_E49_Stillage MG | ecosystem: Host-associated > Birds > Digestive system > Large intestine > Fecal ...
ACCCACAACCCCCAATCTCACAAGTAAACAATATTTACAATAAAAATTATGTTTGTCGCTATAGCTCGCACCCCCCTTTTTTTTTTTTTTTTTTTTTTTTTTTTTTTTTTGTTAATGCTCCTACTAACACATGCCACTCTATTTCTATTAGCTACTGTGCAAAAAATTATATCTGAGATTATATCGCCAGATCTCACATTCTCACGAGAAACGCGTGATGCTTTGATAGAATGCTGCATCGAATTCATTATGATACTCTCAACAGAATCCAACGATATTGCTGAAAAAGACTCAAAGAAAACTATAGCTAGTGAGCATGTCCTGGAGGCGCTCGAGACTCTGGGATTCTACGACTACATTGACCCGATCAAGAAGGTCATTCAAGAGCATAAGGAAACACAACGCGTGCGGGAGCGGAAAGTTGGCTTGGTGGAGTCTTCAGGTAGAACCGAGGAGGAACTGCTGAAGGAACAAGAAATGCTGATGGCCATTGCGCGGTCAAAACTGAACAATAGCCACCAGTAACTCTATTACCTCTCTACCTGACTATATTTAATCACTAATTGAAAACTCTTTTTTTCCCATTATTTTTAAGCAACTTTTTATTAATAGATTTAGGTAAAACAAAACATCAGTAACCAAGTTTATACACCATTATGTTGTCGTAACTCTTCTTTTATAACTTAGTAGCCTCGTCCAGGATGGTGACCTCTTCAGGAGTGAAGTTGGAAGTTAATGCAATGTAACGAGCCTCGTTAGTGTTCTTCAAGTTCATGAACATGTCACGAACAGCAACAAAAGGGTTGACAGTGTCCAAAACACTCTCAGACAGAGGCTCCTCTTCTAAGCCATCGAGGGTGCTGAAAAACTTGCCCTCGCCAACCTGGAAGTTACTGGTCTCTTGCTCCAAAAAGTCAAGGTACTCTTCAGTGGAACCGCCTTCACCGCCTTCCTCTTCCTCATCTTCTTCATCATTCCATTCGTCGTAAATATCATCTTCTCTGGCATAATCTTGGCTAGGATCAAACTCCTTATCAACTTCTTCACGGTGCTTGAGAGCTTCTGGAAGTCTGCCAATAACAGCCACGAGTCCCTTGGAAATCTGTCCCAGGTTAGACTGGATAGAGGGAGGCAAGTCACCGTCAGGTAAGCCAAACAGACTGAGCATGGTCATAATAACCAGCTTCAAATCGTAAACACGAGTAAACTTCTCCATGTTGTCAAACCAAGCACTAAAAAACTCCTGTGTAAAAGACTTCTCTTCGAGAATGGCCATAGTAGCACGAGCATTGTAACAGATTGAGGCGAGGATAACCTCCAACAAGTTAACGAGGTAAGGAATGTTGCGCTTGGGCTTCTCAACTTGCAGGCGAGTGATAACAGTGTTGAGCATCAAAGGAACGTATTGATCAACCTTACCTTCGAGACTAAGCAAGAATCTTTGGCCAACAGAGCAGGCAACAGTGCGATCCTCTTCACCCAAGTGATCCTCAGCAAGGACAATATTGAAGATATCGTAGAAGATAGCAGCAAGCTGAGGAGTCTGGCCAATCTCAGCAGCACCGTACTGAAGATAGTTGTCGAGACAAGGAGAGAGCTCGTTCAAGTAATCCACGGCATCCTCTTTAAAGACAGCATGAATTTCGGGAAGCAGTGCCCACATGGTAGGAGAGATAGATTTGAGACAGTAAGTACAGTTATCAATAAGACCAAAGACCTCAACGTAGAAATCGGCCATACGGTGGTTGAGAACAACCTGGATAACAGGCTTCAAAATGATCTCAAGCTCCAGGACAACAGCATTGGCATTATCTAAAGCGAGAAGCAAAGTCGAAATAGTAGTCAAAACACCAAGAGCAGTCATGGTCTTGTCTTCATTGGCAGTATCATCATAGTTCTCAGCGTCAAACTCAACCTGTTGCTGGTCAGCCAGTTCGCTTAAAAGTCTCATCAGCTGGTCGCACATCTTGGTAGCAAGATCAACAGCAAAAGGAGTGAGCTGCTCAGAAAAGATTTCAACAAACTCCTCAATAACACCAGTAATGGCATCAATGTCGATCTTGTTGGCAAGATCAAGCAGACGAGTCATAATCTCAGGGATTCGACTTGAAAGAGCTGCACGGACTTCGTTATGCTTGACCATAGGCTGAAGAGCAAGTGCAGCCTCGATCTGAACTGGGAGATTCTCATCTTCCAGACACTTGAGAATGCATTGATACGCAAAAGAAGTGTTTTCAACATTTTGGAACTCGACATCCGCGTAGACGTTCAAAAACTGGCAGGCACGAACACGCAAAAAGCCGTGAGGAGAGTTAAAGTCGGGGAACACATATTGAGCAATGAAAGGCTCGATCTTGTCAGCAATGGGGCTCTTTTTAGAGATTACCAAAAGAGCAATAGCACTCATTATTCTCAAGGCACCCTCCTGTTGACGAGCAAGAGCGAGATCTTGAATGTTCTGAACATGGCTGGAAACTACACCCTGGACGAACTCCAACACATCCGGCAAGGTACTCTTAGTACGTTTGCGGACAAGAGTAGTCAAAAAGTTGATGGCAGCAGTATCTGGACTGCTGTTGTCATCAAAGACATCGATATGCTTGTGAATGTACTCTTCGGGGTCGGTCTCGAAAATTTCAATATCCTCATCGGTGGTACACAGCAACGGGAAAACAACATGTGTAACAATACTCTTGCTGTGAGGCTTGAGGATAGCCCATGTATCCTTGTAGTTAATGCATTCCTCAATGAAAATTAGAAGGTTGTAGATCGAGGCACGGCCCAGCCAGATCTTTTGCTGAACCCAAAGCTCAATTTGGTTGAAATAAACGGCCATGATTTCGGGGACGTAGTTGTTGACAAAAAGAGTGGAAAAGTCAGCGTAGAGTGCGTTATGCTTCTGAGAGAGCTTGCGAGGAGCAGCATATCTGTAAAACAATCTATACAAGTTGGCAAAAGCCCACTTCTTACACTTGACCCAATGGTTGACTTCTCTGTCTTCGATGGAAAGGTTAAGAGCTTCCTCGGGAAGATCCTTCTTGATAACGTTAAACATCAAAGTAGCCCACTGAGACAGACTTTTGGGGTCCTGTAAGGATTTAGGAAGCTCGTGGAAAGTGGCACACTTGTAAATTTTCAGAATGTCCTTGAGCATTTCACCAGCAGTGTTGCTGGTCTCATTAATTAGCGAGTTGCCAATGTTCAAGACACCATCAAAAGAAGATGCAATTAGGTGATCAAGGCCGGCACGCTTTTCACCAGAGGTCCATCTATAGTGCTTAGACATCTCTAGCAAGCACGTGAGGCCGGCGCGGGTCGAATCAATGTCGGAAGCCTGAAACAGAGCGAGAGTCTGGTCAAGAAGACCAGGCCATCTCTCGGGAAAGTCTCTAGCAACAATAATATTCAGGACCTTGACAAGCACTGCACGACACTGAGGAGCCACCTTGACAAGAGCGGGAATTAAGCGTTCACGGAAAACAGGCTTTTCTTCTTCTTCGATGGGATTGGCGACGGGTGTCATAGGATCCCAGTAGCGGTTCACTTTGTTCTTTAAGTAGACAACAGCGGCAGTCTTAACGTGATCAGCAACTTGCGGCTCGATGACGATATCTAAGCAAGCACCAATAAAACCGGGAGTGGACTCTGCCTTCTTGAGCTCCAACTCGGCCTGGATTCTGATATTCTGATCAGCTTGAAGCGTAGCTTCAAAGCAGTTATACAGGGCGCGTGTATCCATGGTGAGACGTGATTAGTTAAATTCTATAGAGAGGGACCATGCAAGGTGATTAAAGGATAAGAGAAGATCACACTTCACAGAAGCTATAGGGGAAAAAAAAGAATTTCAAAGGAGAAAAAAAAATTAAAAAAAAAAAAGAAAAGAAAAAAAAAAAATAAAATTCAACAAAAAAAAAAGGGAAAAAAAAAAATTTAAAAAGAAAAAAAAAAATTAAAAAAAAAAAAGAGGTGAAAACCAAATGATCACTTAACCGATCAACGTTGGAAGGTTGAATATTTCAAATAAATAAATAAAAAATAAAAAATAAAAAAAAAAAAAAGTTTGTACAGGCTTTTGGGCCTTCTCATCGGAAATAGAAAAATTTTTGGGAGATGAGAGGTAGGGTAATGGTGTAATCCAAGATTTAAGGGCTAGGTCAACTTCACACTGAAATTCTCTATGACACATTTTTTTTCACAAATCGTAAGGCATATCAAAGCTTATTCCAACAATAAAAGCATTACCAAATAAATCAACGGGGAGTTAGTTTTGAGATCTTGAAGTTGTAATCCAAAACTAAAATCTGAGAGTTTACTTGTCCATCCCTAGCTGTCATTCTTTGTATTGTACCTGGTTGGAATAAAAGAGAAAAAGCCAACTGTTAGTAAAACTCTGTATCCAAATAGTCTTTTCTTTTCACAGTAAAAGTGCGCTATAACTGAAAAAATATACGTGGTCCACTGGTCACACAATCCCGTTTACTATAGCCATGGCTTCTGATGTTTATCCAAACTCCTGTGCACAGAACTTGGCACAGAAATTCAATCCCTGGAGTCTTAAAAAGATGACAAAAAACATATGCGAGTGGTAGTTGAGGAATTCCAGATCTTCAAAAATTAATGTTGTTCTAAGCATTTTTATTCTTTTCGTGCCAATTGAATGAGCTACAAGAAATCTAATATTTGTAGACAGCTTTAGAAATAGGATGTATACAAATATCCACTTTTAGATGAACATGGTTGATTGGCATTGCCAAAAAAATTTACTTTAAAATGTCTCAAGAATGACTGTTAATGAAATCAACAGCAACAAAAGTAACACACCATACACAATTAAATGTTTGGTTAAAATTGTCTATTCATTATTGTTTAAGTAGTGAATTATGTTAAAGAACTATTATACTATATTTGATCTAACCCCTGGGCCATATGTTTCTATGTGTAGATATTTACACCACTTTGGTTTTGTAGAGAAGTGCTTGGCTTGAAACATCTGCTTCCCCCACAAAATAAAATTGGCACTGACCTTGCATTAATTGAAAACTTGGCATTAAGCTAAAGCCAGCTATCTACATGATTACTATTTTAGTTTCTCATTTGAGTTACATGGGACAATATGTGAAAAAGAGATCAATTGTTTCAAAAACGATATGAATCCATGGATGGATTTTTTGGAGCTTTGGCAATTGCAAAGACTCTTGATGGTTACTCCTATTTATTGGCATATGTCTGTTTTTAAGCTATATTGAAATTGATATTTGTAAAAATCAATTATTTTGTTATTAGTTTCATTCAAAATTTATCTTGAACTCAGTGATAAAATAGTATAGAAAAGAATCAAAGGGCAATATAAGACCAAAAGTTTGTTATAGTAACCATTTCAAACTATGTTAAACATGACAGTTAATGTTATTGCTCTTATATTTTCTAGGGCTAATAAATACTTAAAGTGTTTATATTGGATGTCAAAATACCTTTGCTTTCAAAGTCAGCTTTGAAATAACAACATTGGTCTTGCTGGCGTTGAGAAAAGACCAATTTGGGAGAGAGAGAGAGAAAGCTGGGAATCAGCTACCCTTTTAAGCAAAGCCAAACCGCTCATCCCAAGCATTTTTTTTCCTTTCTTGTTTTTTGCAATGTTGACGTACCACAAGTCACAGTAATACCAAAGAAAAAAGCAGTAAAGCTGTATAATTTCGTTTAATATAAAATATCTTTTAATATATATAATTGTTCTCTTCTTTTCTTTTAAGGGCCTTAACACTTGTGCTTTGTACTTTCAAGAGTCTGGCAACAGCTGCTCAATAAATAAATCAAGTATAATAATAAAATTTGACACAAGGAAAATCTAGCTATATAAATATATTCATTTCTTAATTACAGTTGCTATTATGAGAGTAGATGCCTTGTTCTGTTTTTATTGTTGTTATTTTGTAGGTAATGGAAGCCAGTTCTAGACTAAAAGCTCTCACGTTTCACAGCAATGTATAGCCTTTTTACTTTCACTATATAATTAATTACAATTTGAATCTCAAGAGTAATCAGTGTATCATCGATAACTAATCTAACAATCGATATCTTCAAGTGGCACCATTTTTTTTTTTTTTTTTTTGAGAGAGCCAAGAGTCCTTCATTAGATATTTAGAGCAAATTATTCTCTTCCTTCCCTCCGTTTAGTACTATTGACCTGAGCACAATATTGAATTGCTCCTATTTATTTACTCGGCAAGCTACATCAAATAAGAAATTATTTTTTTCTCGAATTGTTTTCTATATAAATCCTGCTGCATTGCCGTATAGATTGTCGCTTTCTAATTTTATTGTAAGTTGTTTTTATGGTTTTTTTAGTGGTATTTGAGGTAGGTATTTCAACATCATATTTCATTTATACTTCATTACTTCAATAACATTCACTCACACAAGATATATATAAGTGTCAACTTCGGTGCTTTTCAAAGCTCCTATTACTCGTGTGTGTGTGGGTGTTTTGCTTTTTGTCAGATAGATGGTTTAGCCGAGGAGAACCTCCCAGCCCCATTCATTCATGACAACACTCCAATGACTCCAGCCTTTGATGCCATCTTCAATATCGCGTGCACTAGGCAATCCCGAAGCACCGTTAGTCTGACCAAAGGCTTGTGACACTGCTGAGGAGATTGATGTTGCAATATCTTTAGAACTACGTCGCGTTTTGACTTCACCCCCAAGCCCAGCAGTTGCATTAGCTGTTGCTGCAGCACCAGAACCATTAACTTTGTGTCTATTGCGATCGCCATTAAGATCAGTCATACCATTTTGCAGAGTAGCAGCAGCCTGCTGCCGGCGTAATACGTCTTTTCGCAGCCACACCTCTTTGACAACTTCGATTGTGCAGTTAATATTACCAATATGCATGCGTTTGTCAAGCATGGTCCAGCGGTCCTTTACCCACTCGCGTTCCTCGCCTGGCAATGCCTCACACCCTGAGACGAGCAGCGGGAAAATATGAATTATACATGTGCGGGAAGATATGGGAATAGACGCCAGTAACATCATAACTTTTTCAGCTAGCTCGTGACTAGCAAGTGATGGCACTTCGGGTACAGCCTGGTGGAGGTGCAACAATGCAGCATAGCGATATGCCTCGGCCGTAGCGAGGCATGAGTTCAAGTCCCATGTCGGATCCTCAACGTGTGTCATAAGGGGTGACAACGTAGGATTCCACAGCTCAAGTTGTCGCTTTAATTCAACCGCTTCACTTACTATGCTAAGAGTATTGCGTGGCATGCGTCGGATCTTGTGCACAAGTGTTGCCACTCGCCCAATAAGTGGGAAAAGAGTCTGACCGCAGCCCATTAGTGGGTCAATTTCCTCACCTTGGCCCAAAAATAAAAATCCCTTAAGTGCTCGCCGTGAACTAGAACTGGAAGAAGAACGGCGCCGTCTTGGAAACATGCGAGAACGGTCCGAAGTAGTACTTCTTGGAGATCCATCATCAGGTGACTCAAAAAATGATGCAAGTTCCACGATTCCTTCAGGTGTAGTCTTGGTTTCTTCTGGGTGGTTTGTAATAGGAGTGCAAATAGTGTGCTCATTGGTCTGATGTTCAGTTGCGTCTTCTTCGCTTTCCTCTGAATCGCTCAGCTCTATCAATGACTTTTCTTCAACAGTGTCCGAAGTAAGACGCGAAACAACATCGAGATACAGCCACGAATTGAATAAAAACTGCAGCCATTGTGGTAGACGCGTGCCCTGGTGCTTTGGAATTAGGCGCTTGAGCATTGCAGACGCACCACGGATATGTGCAACACCAGTCGATATATGGCGGTCCCAGGCCTCGGCTAACGCCAGTGCAAGTGTAGTTGCTAATGCAATGTCAAGCGGAATGGATTTGTTACTAAGGCCAATTGCAAGCAAATTGAAACTTTCTTTCATGTGATTCATTGCAACCTGCCGACATTCTTTATCATTTTTAGCATTGTGAAACTTGGTCATAGCAGCAATGGCATTATAAAGCGCCCCGTGCTCAAGCGCAAGTGGCCACATTATGGAACGCCAAGGATTTTCAGTTGGGCCATCCTTGATAGAAAGAATGCCGCATGTATAACGGTCAAAAAGACGATAGATTGTTTCATGAGAATCTATAGGATTGTGTAGATTGATGGTGCTGTTGACTTCTATGCGGTTGAGAAAGTCCCGAATAGCTTTTGGTGATGATGAAATATTTTTGTTGTTTTTGGTAGAAATAATGCTACTGTTGTTGTCAGTCCCCGTGCTATAGATTGAGTTTTGATCATCGTCATCATCTTCAACGGCTACACTATTAGATCGTGACAGATTTCGCGCGTCAAGAGTAGTCAAAAACCCAAAGTTTTCCCATTCAGCCATGGCTGGATTGGCGAGGTAGGAAAAATTGGACGATAGAGATGGTGACTTTAGTCGAAAGTTAGAGATGGATGATCCGTCTGAGAGAGGCGGGGTAGCGCCAACACCACCTGGCGAAGCCAAAGGGGAGAGGTGGAGGGAACCGGGCGATAGAGCAAGGGGCGATGGGGCTGGGTGTGGCTGATGATGTGGCTGAGTCAGAACGGGTATAGAACTGGTGGAAGATAAAGCAGAGGCATCTGAGTTATTGATTAGGCTCGATGTTTTAAGGGCATTCGCTGTCAGGGGTGATTGTTCATGTTTCTGTTGTTCTTGAGGCGGAAGCTGTGGCTGTAACCTGGTTGAGTCTAGGGCGGCCTTGATGAGATTGTCCAAATTTGATGATGCAGCATTATTGCCAGTTGTGTTTGTCACAGTCGCCAGGTTATTAACGTGGATGTTTTTACTTGGCCCTTGTGGCGGCTTTTTCGTAATTTTTGTGTCTTTATTAACTATAGCACCATCCTCAAAGAAGCGCCACTTAAAATTTTTTGCGTAGCCTTCGCATTGAACCTTTCGCTTTGTACAAAGTTGACATGTAGGCTTAGTCTCATCACATTTGAGTCTGCGTTTCTTGCAAGTGATACATCCTGATGAAAAATAATTAGTTAGTTAAAGGTTGGAAGGCGGGGGATAAGGGCCAGCGGAAAACGTACCTAATCGTGACTTGGTGAACTTTTTCTTGGAGTTAGTGGTAGTAGTAGGCGATGCTTGTGTGTTTTTCATCATGTAAAAGTCATGGCAAAACAAATGGCAGAGTGGGAAAAAATAAGAAAAGAGAAGGATAAAAGGAAGAGAAAAAGATAATGGCGATTAGGCAGGATAAAAATATGAAAAATATCAGAGCAAGCTTTTTTTGTGGACAACCAGGACTTATTTATGGAGATGGATTCGTGTTAATCATCATTGGACTAAAATCTTTGCTTGTCTCTTGTATGGGAAACGGAAGAGACATTTACTTATGTGCCTGAACTTATCGGCAAGGGCCTGAGTGTGCCGCCAGCTTACTCAGTGAATGGTAAGTCAATTGATGACAAAATCGAGGCAAAAAAGCCCTGATATTAAAGCATGTCCTGTGCTAGTATTTGTGCAGTGCAAGTTCCCCAGAATTTGGATACTAAGCTGTCAGCTCTGTACATATTACACTGTCATTTACTCATTTGTTTGTTGTCATCGATATCGCTTTTTTTGTTTTCTTTATTTTTCAGGGAGCTGCTGGAATTGAGAGCAAAAATTAACGTGCATGAGCCGCAGCTGAAGTTCTTATCGGCAGTTCTACTGATAACATAGAGCACAGGGTCACTGCTATCGGCATCTGAGGGTTGAGTGATACTCTTGTAATATCTGACAATATCACTGTTGCTGCAGCAACAGTAGAAGTACTGCTTAATTCATAACTGTGATATATCACTGAAATATCACTATCAGCAAATGTATCACTCACTGCAGGCACAAAGTGTCAGACGCGCTGATAATGCATTGCTTATGGAATAAAGTTGCATTTCATGATGTAATCATTTACCGGTGTTTCATTGGCTGCTGGTTTTGACACTGGTTTCAGCCGCGCGTGAGTTGAAAAATTTCCAGCCCTAGCCCTACCAAACTCTGTGTGAGTCAACCTGCCGCAACCGGCACTAAAGAAAAAAAAAAAAAAAAACCAAAAAACCCCCACCCACCCCCCCAACCCACCCCATCCCCCTCACCTCCAACAACCCCACCCAACCCCCCCCCCCCCCCCC
>Ga0160505_101707_pt1 | contig 10129 bp, 7 predicted proteins | sample DIDeMG_FD_108225 | JGI IMG/M metagenome (GOLD analysis project Ga0160505, IMG submission 108225) | Enriched chicken feces microbial communities from UW Madison campus, WI, USA - DID2874_E49_Stillage MG | ecosystem: Host-associated > Birds > Digestive system > Large intestine > Fecal ...
ATGGACAACCACCCCATCCCCCGACCCCCGCCCCCGCCCCCACCCCCAAACCACGTTGCTCGGATGCTGAGCTTCGTGCCCGCCCCCGTTCACATGCCGTTGCGTTTCCACTCGCGCAGTGACGATGTGCCTCTTGCGCCAGTGTTGCTTCAGCGGTAGCAGGTGTACCCTTGCCAAGTCTTCTGGTGTCCCATTGTGGTGTTCCCTCTCGGTCCCTTGCCCACTCCCCTACCCCTGTCAGATCGTGCGACCACGACCCCAACATCGCAAGCACAACGCCCCCCGACAGCAAACCAAACGGCACCGGCTGAGGAACGGTAATACAAACTGCCCACCTTGCTTCACCTTCAGCCGTGCCGGCGATCGTGCCGGGTGTCAACACGCGGAGATTATTCGGCATGGGGGCCAAGCGAAAGTCGACTGGGCAGGCACTGGGAACGCAGAACTGGGACTGGGAACGGCACCGGGGCACACAAGCAATCCCATTGGGAATCGGGAAAAACGATGCTTTCGTTCCCAGATACGAAACGCCTCTTTGTTCCTGGTGTCCCATCCGCCCCCCGTCGGCCGCAGCACAAAGCGCGCACAGCGGTGGATGCACTGACACTTTGGGGTATTCCACGTTGACGAGGTCCTCCTCGCTTGCGATCGCCATTGCTTTCACTGATGGTCTGCACGCATGGTCACCATACACGGGCGCTCGGGCCGGCAACTAGCCGGTAACGGACGAGACCGATAAGGTTGCTATGCGGTTTATAATTAACATACCCTTCGTTTACGTTCAGTGCCGCATTCCTGCATTCCGACGCGCTGTTTGAATTCCGCATCGTTTGTGGTGTTGCTGTCCCGATGCCATCTGGAATAATCTCGGGGCTGCACCGATGCCCACCCGATGCCAGCACCCACAGCCAACCTTCGACCCACTGTTCCCGATCGCATACCCCACCATTCCGAACCCGAACATTGCGTTCGGTGTACATTTCCAGCGGTCAACTGACACTTCCTATTGGGGCAGGGCGTGACACACGGAGAGCAAAAGCGATGTCGTTGCTGTTGTTGTTTAGCATCGTGAATAGGTGGCAGAAGCTCATCGTGCATTTGGATCGCCGCTAAACCACAAGTCTAACCATGTTTTGTCCGTCAGCTCGGTGTGCCAAGCCACCCCAATGTGGCGGCGCGTTACTGCTCATCACTTTCTCACGATCCACGACATGGTGGGGTGCTCGCCTTCCGAAGGGCTTGCCTGGCTACGCATTCATTCCTCGCGTGTTTTGTGCTTAAATCTTCTTCCATGTCTCACGTTTGGCCGTGTGTATTGATTGTGGCTGTGGCATAGAAGCCGTTCAAGCGCTTCCGATACGCGGAGTTTGTGGAGCGACTGGAAGAGCACGTCATGATGAGACATGTCCCTCATCCTCCTGACTCTCCTCATCCCTTCATCAGTGGCGGTGGTGACGATGGGTGACGATGGTAATGGCGAGACAGCTCCTGATGACCATTCAGACCCACTGTTATGGGTTTCACTCATCGTCGATCGACTCGGGTTGCTTCGCACACCTCTGTGGACCGGTGACTCGGCACAGTCACGGCACACCAACGGCGACTGGCCCTGCAGACTTGTGGAGTTGCCTGTACTATACTCCCTAAACCTCACTCCCTGCACGTGCTCTCCACGCCCGTAATATGGACACCATGATCTGCAGTGCGGAGACCATTGGCGTACTGTTTTCGTTGGGGCAGAGCCACAATAATGAGACACCGGGCCCACTGTGGCCGATGACAACCTCGTCGCGTGCCTCCGTCGCTGGCGGCCGTGCTCTTCTGCCTTGGTCCGGGTTGCGACTGTGCCTCACCCAACTAACCGAAGCCGACCGGTGGCCCGTGGTCCGACGACCGACCGACTGCCCCGGCTTCCATTGAATTGCAGAACCCCATGGATGGCCTCGAGATGCCATGCTGTGTGCTGGTTTCCACACATTGCACTCATTCAGCCATAACATTCGGATGGCGCACCAGTAACAGCCACAACAGGCACGGGTTTTTGCATTCCAAGAATCCTTGAATACAGATCAGTTTTCACTCTGCCCCTTCGTGACGTGGTCGACGTCTCAAATCGAGTGACACTGCCGACGCTCCAGGGCCATGGAAAGAATGGAACCGGATCAGAACCGACATGTAACCAAGGTTGGTTGGACCCTCGGCTTCTCTGTCGCATACGGCAGTCGTGACGGATGTGGCGTTGAATTTGAGGGTGGACGGCATGCTTCGTCGGTGGCTTGGACCTCTGTGTCAGTGTCAGTGTCATCGCCTTTGCCTCTGCTGTGAGACAGATCGTCATTCGGAGCGGACGAGCGGACGTTGGGGAACCTCGCCCGCCCCCGGACACGGACAAGATTATCAATCCTATCTCGCCTTTTCTCTGCATTGTCCTGAACTTAGCCGAAAACGCAAAACGCCAACGCTCCCAAAGAGGAACCAAAGCAGCAAAAACACAGCGGGTACCTGGGCTACCTTACCATCTACGGCCGCCACCGAGCCCTCCCTGGCGTCTACTGTCTCGTGGCAGCGGCTATTTAGTCTGTCCGCTCTTGTTACTCGCACCGCGGCCGCGGGAAGATGCACCCCGCCTGGATGAGAGTTTTGACGTGACACTTCCCAGGAGCGATGGGAATCACAAACATATCCAAGGATAGAACACGACACGCGATGAGACGAAACACTTGACACACCTTGACACGACACGTTGCGGCACGGCGCGGCAGCACGCGGCCACACGGCCACCAACACGGTTAATACTGCGCGAGCTCAAGCGAGACCCTGTCTCCGTTCCCACGCGCTGACTTGTGAGGGTGATGCACAGACTGGCAGCCGTTTGAGCGGCTACTGATGCACAAGTTGAGCGCATACCTGCACACAACAGTACCGTCAGTGCCAGCACAGTTTCGGGTAAACATGGAAATATTTGTCCGCCATATCTCGGTCTCTACCAAATTTTGGAACCCGCCCCCCTTCGTTTCTGTGCATGCCGTCTTGTCCTCGGTTTACACCCTGCGTCCCTAAGATTCCGCATTGCGATCGTTCTGTCGCGTCGCGCTCGTGTTGACGGCAACCTAAAGGAAGAGCGCAGGAGCCAGTGACTCGGACACACAGTTTGATGGAAGAATGAAAACTGTGCCCGCCACAAACGAGTCGGGTCGGAATCGGGATCGGATCGCGCGTACCAAGTTTCGGTGATTATGCCGATTGAAGCTCCTGAGACAATTCGAGAAAAACAGCAGCACCGCGTGGTGTCATCAATGGGATAGAAATGGCTGTAAACTGGTTCATAGTCGTCATTCGGTGCATTACAGTTGATGGCTTGCACTGTAAAACGCCACAAAGCGGACGACGTCCGCTGCATATATTACAGTACTGACGTGCATCACGATCGCCAGCAGACACCGGTGACGATCATCGCCGATATTTCCGGAATGCCTCCGTCCCCAGACGTGGGCAGAGTCTCCGTCTCGGAGTTCACTGCCCAATGTTGGCTAAATGAACGCCGTCAACGACTGATGAAAAACTGACACTGGGTCGTGTGAGCCACACGCACCATTCAGCTCGCAGCAGTGTGATGCCAAGATAATGTTTGCGACCCCTGCCCCTGCCGTCTTGGCAGACCCCATTATTCGACCTCTGTACCGAGCTGAGCAACACACCAAGGCCCACACAATCAGGATATCTGGTACTCGCGAGGTATTTCCGTACCTCCCGGGACCTTGCTCGGATCCAAAGTTTCGCCAAGCGTTGCTGATAATGTTTTGCACGGCACGCGATATAGCGAAGTTGGCGAAGCTGGCAGCTTGGCATAACTCTCCTGCTCGTCTACTCCCATGCTCGCCTGCTCAGCTGCTCGTTTACAAAGTTTCACGCTCGCGACCAAGCACTGTCTGTACCTGGCCTAACCATACGGAGTTGCCTTCCGATCTGACGTTGGAATGTGAACGCCAGCCGAACGGCCGATTTCTCGGCATCGCTTCCAGCTAGATCCAGCACCGGCGGTACCGGATACCCAGCATGCTCACGCCCTAGATCCTGCCAACCTTGGGCAGACACCGCGCAATGTGGCGCTTTTGATGCGTTTTTTGGTCAAAGTTGCGCAGCTGTTTTTCGCGATCGTGTCCCAGGGCTCCGAGAGCGACAAGGTGCAAGCCACCGAGGGCCGTCAGAGCTTGTGAGCAAAAACTCGCCGTCACTCCATGGACGATCCATGGTCTAGCGGACGGGCTCCGCCGCCGATAAACGCCGCTCGACGAGTCCGAACTCACAATCTACCCGGCTGATACCCGGATTGACGTCGGACAGCCACTGACGCATCTCAGCGCCTGTCAAGCCTCCAAAAACGGTGCCATATCGTGGCAGCAGGATCAGCGTCGCGCGAGGTGGTCGGGGACACGTCTTTCGGACTCTACAAACAGAAAAAGGAAAAGAGAAGCTCCTTGAAGAGCTGCTTCTACATCGTAAGGGAGTCGAACCCCTGCCGCGTCGATGGCAACGACGCATGATACCGTTTCACCAACGATGTTTCGATGTTTTGTTGCACGGGGGGACCACCGCGACAGCAAGCCTCTCGCGAGTCACCGACGAGTAACGATGGGACATGGATGACCGCAGAATACACCATGAAGATACAGATGGAGACGAAGGAACGGTCGGGACGCCCAGGAGGTTGCAGGATATGGGAGTTTCGCAGTTGGTCTACCGTAGTTGCGAGGAGACGAAGGAAACTGCGGCTCACGATTGACCAGAAGAACATGAATGGAGCAACTTATTGTGGACTCGGATTCAAACGGCATGATCACGTCGCTCGCTTCCAGTGAGCCCAAGAGAGATGAGTCGTATGAAGGGCCGCGCAGTCTCCAGAAGGAAGACTCACCGGGTCGTCGCCTATACCCGTCAGGACCCTCGCGATCACTGCGGAGGATCTTCTTTCCGACTGGGTAGACGACCCACGTTCGCCCGCTTTGACCGTTGTGCGGGAGGACGTTCGAAGATGCTGGTGCGAGTAAGAACAAAGGACGTCCATATCTCAGATGCGTAGGCTATAAATCGACAGATATCGGGGCAATGAATGCGCAATGCAAAAGGAAGAGAAGCAGTCCGTGCCATTCCACCCATCTGCTAACCACTCATATTGACACCAACGCACACGTAAACGCGCACGGAACTGGGCTAGCGCTGAGCCCCGTTGGCAGTATCAGATCCAGTCCCAGTGGAGAAAGCCGCTGTTGTGCATGTCACATGCCCTTCTGCCACACGCCACGCCTCCGCAGCTGATGGACAGGGGGACGCAGATCCGGAACATGCCACATGGGAGAGAATCGTGTACACGCACGTACACTGACCGCTGTCCCATCCACACATCAACTGGTTCCCAACACCTTCTTTCTCTCATTCTCATTCTCTCCAACATACTCTCTATCCGGCAGTTCGACCATCGCACGTAGCTAAGAACCTGACCTCACCGCCCTCCGAAAAACAGACATCGTGCCACAGAACCCCCGACCCCGACATTTGCCGCCAAAATCTCGGACACGGACATTGCGCCGATCTCCGCAATGTTGATACCACCCCACAGTGACACTTCGTTTCGACGACAAAGTCTGCCATCGTCATTGTCCGCATCGTCTGGCCTATCTGGCCCATCCGCCTTGGCGACACCGCCATCGTACACGAGAGCACACGGCCAAGCTCGCTCGCACACTCGCCCGCGCACGCAGACCGAGCCCCCGCCATTGTCGTCTCTGGGCCTGCGAACCGGTTCCCCACTCGTTTCGGTCGTCTCGCTCCGCTCTCCAACTGACTCGGCACTGTCTTCGTCCGTCCCCTCTGGATCCGTCTCGTTCGCCCCTCTGCCTTCTCCGCAGCGCTTCCGATCATCGTCCTGGACTGCCAGCCGCCTCGTATTGCCCCAGTGCTCGGTGTCACGCGACGAGACTCTCAAGTCCGTATCGGCGTACTCGCCCATCTCGCTCTCGACTCTCTCGCTCCCGAGCTCTGCGATTCCATCGTCCAACACACCTGTTCACCACAGTCGCTCTCTGCCACTGCACGGCAGCTACACTCGTCCGCCCTACCTTCACCACCATCGCCATCCTTCCAGCACTGTCTTCCGGACCGCTCCCAAGACACTGTCCAGAATGAGCACGAATCTCCAGGACTACGTCGAGCTCCTCACGGCCGAGCAGCATGTCCAGGTTGACAAGCTGAGGGAGAGTGCCAGGAACGGAGTCTCACCGAGGGTCAGGGGAGTGAGTATGGATACTGAGGGAGAGGGATGATCGAGAGATATGCGTTGGGTCGGATCGAAAACGAGGACGCAGCTGGTCGCCAGCTTGTGTCTACCGCGGCCTGCGGTGACATTGCAGACAGGGTCGCTTGCTTAGACGCGAGTGACCGTGCCAGCTTGAATGGTAATCAGATACCTGACCGCCTGACGTCCTTATCTCCAGTATACTGCCCCTCGCGCTGTTCTCTAACCACGGCATCGTGCTGACAGAACAGGAAGTCTGGATGTACCTCCTCGGCGTGCTCTCCTCAGACAAGACAAACGAGATCTCGATCCTTAAAGTACTGAGGGCAGAGTACCAGGCTCTGCCCTCGTCTCTGCCCTCTGAGCTCGCGAGCGTGCTACTCCGCACGGCCCTCGCCCACCACACACGACGATTCGAGTCGCCCACGTACGAAACCCTCATCACGAGTCTGACGGCCGAACGCGCAAGCGCGCCGGGATCCCGGTCGGGAACAGTACCCCCGACATCCGGCGCACTAGGTGCTTTGGGACAGCTCGGTGGCGGTCATGGCCACTCACCCGTTATCCTCCCGGGCGCCAACGCTGTGCCGCCCCCGATGTCAATCGACGACCCCAGCACCATGTCGTGGCGCGGGAAGGGGTTCCTTCTGCCCCCGCCGAGCGCACCCCCGAAACGTCATGTGTTCATGCAGATGATGGAGGAGGTGCTCGGAAAGTACTGGCACGCATCTGGATGTTCTCCCCAAGTCACAGATCTCACTGCCGAGGTCCACGGAGATCTTGCGCCGCGGCCAGCATGGCATACCGGCGACATGCCCGCCCCTGTCGACTGGGTATACCTCGCTACCCCATTCATGTGCTGTCTTTCCCGACCGATCGCCGTCTTTTTCACGTTTGAGAAGTTGCTTGAGAGAATGGGTATGTGCTAGGCTTCCGCGATCGTCCACAATGACTTCTGACTGACAAACAGAATCATTCCCACCGCTCCCTTCGCGCCTCGGCTCAATGCTGGGGCTCTTCCGCATGGCACTCCCAGAGCTCCATTCGTACTTTGAGGACGAGCAGGTCCCGATGGTCGCGGTCGCTATGTCGTGGATGACCACATTGTTGTCGCGTGAAATGTGGCTCGGTGACGTGCTGCGTTTGTGGGGTGAGTAAGGATTGCCGCTGATGGAGTCGTGAATCGGTATTACGGTGCTGACCTTCCAGACTCCTACTTTGCTTCTGACGATATGTTCTCGCTCCACTGCTACGTGTGTGTTGCCATCCTCGCCACGTGTAAGGAGTGAGTAGAGTCCATCACATAGTCGAGTTCATGGCTGACGCAACAGGACACTCGAGGAGCTCGATGGATCTGAGGCCAAGCTCATGCTCCTCGACCTGCCACCCATGGATGTTGACAGAGTAAGTTCAAGGCCTCCTGGCTGCGCTAGCAGGGTGTTCTACCAACGCTGTCCTATGTCAAAAGCGACAGGGCAAGCTAACTTCACAGCTTCTGCAAGACGCGGCGAATCTCAAAGTCCAGTATACCCTTCCGGGTCCGATCGACGACGACGACGAGTGAGATCCGATTACAGTCACCCGGAATGGGATACCCACAGGAGGGCGAGGATGAGCAGGGGAAGTGAGTTGTTACCATTGTTATTGTACCATGCATTGCATTGTCTCGAGACGAGGGGGACTCACTACTCACCCGTCCACTGCTACAGACCCAGGGCTCTCCCTCAGAGCCTAGCGAACCAAATCTTGAAGCACAGCCATCACCCCGCTGAGCTTCGATCAAACATGTTCACACGCGCCTGCTCATCTAACCTCCTCGCCCAACGGAATCAGGCCTGCAGGAATCAATCACCTCGCACCAGGTACTACACAGCACTCTTCTCTGACGATGACACTCAACTGAGGACACGCATGACAGGCCTGCCGGGTATGCAACGGCTCATTCTCACCAACAAGGGGTGCGCACTCGCGATGTCCATTGAAGGCATCTAGTAGCCGCATCTGCTCCCCGATCCCGATCCACCGACAGACAGCCACCTCATCGAGCCGGAAGATGAAAGAGAAGGTCGTCGTTGTGCCCTCGTAGTAGGCGCGGGTTAGATAAAAAGGGGATCGCCCAAGATGATCCATGGCTCGTGCGCTACGACGTCTCTCTGTCGGAGAATTGAACTCCGGTCTCCCGCGGTCGTTAATGACAAGCGAGCATACTAGCCACTATACGAACAGAGAGGCTGTGTTCTGTATTTTGAGCGGATGATGGTGTATTTCTCGTTCCACAACTCTGTCTTTCATATACACGCTCAGAGAGCGATCTAGTCGACTGGCAGCCTGCAAGCCGGGCAACGGTACGAGCAGGCTATCCTGCATGCTGTGCTCGAGATCTAGGATCATGCAAGCGAGCGCTCGAGACGTGGGACTTGTCGGTTGAACGTCTTCCTGAAAGTCTTCCTGCACGGGGCGTGCGGAGCAGCGTGGCGCCACTCTGCAACACTGTGACTGAGTCGTTGGAGATGAAAACGCTGTGCAAACGGGTATCGATACTGACCGGGGGCTAGGCGTCATTTACAACATGAGTTCTGGCCGCCAATCGTGGCGCCACTGCGGCGTCAATCGTCAAGGGCGGCGCACTGATCGACCATGCGCGTACTGGAAGTGCATTCCTGCGGAACTGATCGTCGTTGATGCTTATCTTCATGCCGCGGTGCGCCACAAGTGGCAATAGACCCTCCGTGCGAGGTGTGAGGCGAGTGTGGCGGGGCATAGCGTGCCATTCCGTTGTAGTCGGCCGTGCAGAATCTGTCAAGCAACCGCTGTACGAAACAAGGCCCGTCCACACCAGGAGTACGCCGCTCCCTGTGCTCTTCCTCTCCCGTGACATTTCGAGGACAGGGGATAAACCGCAGAACATATCGGGAGCTCGGTGTATCGGCACTGAAGCAAGGACGGGCTTCGAAATCTGACGGCACGACGGGACATCGGCACCCGCCCGTGCAAGGATGGGAACCAGGGAAGAGACCGTGTCGACGACCTCTACAGAACTCCCGGCTCTCCTAAAAAGTTCGTGCTCGCTTCCGCGAGCTCTAGCTCGACAACGACATGATTCGAACATGTGCTCCCGAAGGAAGTTGATTTCGAGTCAACCGCGTTAACCACTCCGCCACGTTGCCGGGGGTGTTGTTAATTCCGGCCCCGTCTCCGCGCGCGTGGCGAGCAAAACGGCTATTTCTCGGCATGGAAAGGGCCTGTATGCTGGAAGGGAGGCCCGGAGGCTCGCGGAGGGGTAGGGAAGGCTGGGGAGGAGCTTGTGGCGGCCGTACCTCGATTTCAGCCCAGTGCATGAGCCATAATAGCGCGGCCTCCGGAGTGGCACATGTTCGGCACCCTCCTCTTCGGCGTCAAGTACTTATGCCCAGGCGGAAGGCTGGGGAGGCCAACATCGAGGGCCGCCATCGAGTAGACAGGACATCTACCACCCCCTGACGACACTGCAGTGTCGACAGGCAGTACAGATCTCGAGCGTCCAGTATTCCGTACGAGGCGTTGGCGGCCTGCAAGGCGTTCGCTATCCGGCTCCCTTGAAAGGAAAAAGGTATTGAAAGCCCTCGGAGGAGCCTCGTGCACGTCTTCCTGTCGGAGAATTGAACTCCGATCTCCCGCGGTCCTCGTGACAAGCGAGCATACTAGCCATTATACGAACAGGAAGCCCAGTAACAATGATGTAATAAATGTGCGGATGTGGGTGCATCTCGACTACTCAACTCGTCTCTCTATATACGTGTGTCCGAGGGAGCGAGGGCAGTCCGGCTGCATTCTAGCCGTAGACGGCGCGCCCGACGG
>Ga0160505_101708_pt1 | contig 10126 bp, 5 predicted proteins | sample DIDeMG_FD_108225 | JGI IMG/M metagenome (GOLD analysis project Ga0160505, IMG submission 108225) | Enriched chicken feces microbial communities from UW Madison campus, WI, USA - DID2874_E49_Stillage MG | ecosystem: Host-associated > Birds > Digestive system > Large intestine > Fecal ...
AAGCCACTTTCGTCGTCTCGTCGATACGTGTGTTCATCTCACGGCCGAGGAGTACGCAGTATGCGCGCAGTACATTAAGACAACAGGAGCATGCCATTTTTTCCCTATCTGCAAGGATGTACAGGGCCAAAAAAGTCATGACATACCCATGCCTCACTCCCGCTCCCGACTGGCCTCGTGCCATGCGGGATGGGAAGCTAGACAACTCGCAGACACCGTCTACCGTAGACGCTAGGCAATTAGGCAACGGGATCACCATGGACTGATGGGTGTGTACCATATTCCGAATTTTCGTGTACGTGCTGCGGCGTGCTACGGGTTGTGGTACCATCGACAACAAGCATGAACACGGTCCACCACGAGCTGGCTCACCATGCAGGCAACCTACTGTGGTGCAGCGGCAGTGTGCTTGCACCATGTCTCGATGTCTCACATTGACCTTCAGCCCCCCCAGCCGAGGCCTTGTCAAAAGTGGTGAAAGGCGAACCCTTCCCGAACCACAGGAAACGCTTCCCGCGCCAGATCCCTGCCAACCTTGTCCACGGAGCACAACGTCGGGAGCAACGTTGTTGCGCGGAAATGCAGAGGATCACAGGTGCAGCCCTTACGCAAGGAGGAAAACCATGTTTCGTGCCTTGGATGCACTTCGCGACGGGCGTCCCGCCTTGGCTAGCTTGGCTGCAGTTCACAATGTCTTTCACTGGGCATCTCTGTTCCGTGCTTGCAGTGCCCCCGGCCGTCGCGTGGTTCATGTGGCACCTGCGCACCTGCGGACTGTGTGACCTGAAGACAAGTCCACAAGTCCAGACATGTCCGGCACCGCACCGTCCTCCATTCCTATGATGTTAATGGCTGTCGCACATACCGTACCTCACCCTGTACGGTCCCAGGCCGAGGCTCGAGTGCCTCTGAGAGGTATTTAGTGTGAGGAGATTCGGGCCCGAGTCACGGAGTTCAGTGTCAGGCGTGCTGGCCGCTCATATTAATACCACTCTGAATCATTCCACGGCCAACTCTGAACTCAGAAATTCCGACGAGGCCTCGAACGATGGACATGTGCCACGGACTCGATCTCCCAGAGCGTTTCGGTACATTTTAATCTAAAGCTGGGCGATTGGGTTCCACCGATCTTTGGTAGCTGGTACGAAAACGACTGGACCGAGGCGCTCGACGAGTTCCAGTTCCAGGATCTAGGATTTCTACTGTAGAAGTGAGTAGCGCACGTGCTGTGGTGGACGCTAGAAGCTTTCACGCTTGGACGCTTCTCGTTGTGTCGTCAACAGGTAAGCGCTCGCCGCTCAGATCGCCGTCAGTGAGGTTTGCATCCTTGGACATCGTGGACTTGCGGGACACGAGGATAGCACAGGAGGATACTGCCTGGGGGTCCATGGGTCCAGATCGTGTCGCAGCCCCTCATGTACGATCTGGCCCGAGATTCATTTGAGCATTCATAGTCCTGTCGTATCATGTCTCCTGTCCTCTCCTGTCGACGGTGTCATCTCCCGATCCACCCCTGCCATGTGTCCGATTACTACAAAATGTACAAACTCCTCCTGTTTCCGACTCGCAGCACATGGATCATGGTCGCAACCCCGCCGGTGTCCATGTATAGATTGCAACTTCCTCTGACCAATGTCGCGGTCTGACACTCATGATCACTCAAGTCTAGCCATGGCCCTAGCGGCACTGACAGGCTAGCTTGCGACGCTTGGCTTGACGTAACCATCTCCTCTGATAAGCCCCATATCGCTATCGAGTTTTCGCCACGCGGTCAATTATCCACCCACATGACCGCTAGACCCTTCACACACCAACTCGGCTTCTAAGTATCCAATGCATATCATCCCAGACCCGTTCAGAGTCCATGATCTTCGGTCCCACCATTAAAATGTGAGGGGAAAGGAATTGACAAGAAATGGCAAAGCCGAGGGCAGACCACCACTTGCGTCGCGACGGTGGATATCACGCGCTTCCCCTCCAGCTGTCTGTCCGTGTGCGCCTGGCCCGCGGTTGTAGTTGACTGCAGATGTCTTGTTTACATGACGATGCGGGGCTCGGTGATGCTCGTCGAGATCTACACAAAGTAAGCACAGGACCAGACACCACATCAGTGTTTGCACTTACGCTCTTGTGAGGCAGGACCGAGGCACCGTTGACGTAAAGCTCGTCCTTGATGCTGACGTCGTCACCGAGAACGGTAATGTTTTCCACGCGCCACTGCACATGTTAGACGAGCACTTGGTGCTAAAACTCACCCAGCGGCCGACTGTGCTGTTCCAGCCGATGATCGAGCTGGCAATCCATGCGTGGTCGCGGACCTCGGCGTTGGAAAGGATAACGCAGCGCTGGAGACGAACACCCTTGCCAATCTTGGCACCGGGGCCGATGACAACGTTCGGTCCAATGACAGCGGTGGGGTCGATCTCGGCGGTCTAACTGTCAGTAAATGGGGATTCTGATGCGGGCTTCTTCCGGCCGGCCGGGGATACTCACGGGGTCGACCATAACGTTGCCGCCGTAGACCCACTTGTTCTGCGAGGGGTCGGTGAGGAGAGGCGAGTGTTGAGAGGTGAGGTGCGAGAGGTAGAGGCAGGTGCCCGAGAGGTAGTCCTTGGGCTGACCGACGTCCATCCAGAAGCCGGCGAGGTCAAACGAGTGAAGCTGCTGGTCGGCAGCGACGGCCGGGAAGATCTCCTTCTCAATCGAGGTCGGGCGGAGCTGCGGATGTCAGTATGTGTGTTTTTATCTTCATTTGGCATTCCATGGTTGGTACCCCGCATGCACATTGCCCAGTTCGGCGCGTCTCTGGTAAGGCAGACGCGTCTCGAAACTGGGACAGGTGACGTGCGGTCTCAACGTGACGCAATGTCGGGCCGTAACATGATAGATGCCAGGCCCAGAGCGCACACGTGGGCCATGACGCCAATTCCGCCTACTGCCTGCCAGCCAGCGAGACGTCACCCAGCCAGGCGACAACAACACTCACCTCGATGCGGTCAAGGATGGAGGGGTTGAACATGTAGATACCGGCGTTGATGCGGTTGCCGACGAACTCGACGGGCTTCTCGACGAAGCGGTCAATGACAGTCGAGCCGGGCTTGGTAACGACGACACCGTACGCGGAGGGCTCGGCGACCTTGGTGACCTGAAACAGCATTAGCCACGATCCTCCTGTAAATTGTATTCATTCTCCTGCCACATGAAACCCACCATAATAGATCCCTCGCATCCGTGCTTGAGGTGGAAGTCACTAAACAATGTCAGCGGACGGTTCCAAAGGAGTTTGTGTGAGTGGGTGTGGTTGCGCACACTCGGCGCGAGCAAGAATACGCACCGGAACGCCTCGAAGGGGTACGAGCAGGTAACGTCCGAGTTGAGGACGAAGAAGGGGGAGTCGTCCTTGCCAAGAATCTCACGGGCCAGAGCGAGGGGACCAGCTGGGAAATGTCAGATCCGGCCGACATGAATGAACGCACCAGTGCCGAGAGGCTCAGTCTCAACCGAGAAGCTGATCTTGATGCCGTACTCCTCCTCGGTCTTCTTAAGGACGGAAACCATGACCTCGGGGCGGTAGTTGACAGCGAGGACAATGTCCTTGACGCCGGCCTGAATGGTCAGCACCCGTAGACAACACACACCGGGCTTGGCCGGCCGACATACCTTGACAAGTGCCTCAATCTGGTGCAAGCTGTGGATTGTCAGCTGCCCGCTCCGTTCGGTCTCGATTGTCGCAGCGAGGTGCACAGTTGGCACGTGCAGTTGCGCAGCCCCCCCGTCGACGATTATCGAGCTGGGATGATCTCGCTGCCGTAGTTTCAAATACGGCGAGCACGGAAAACTCGGACGGCAGGATGGGATACCTACATCATGGCCTGTGTCATATCAGCACCTTGTCCAACAACTAACCTGCCGACAGCAGCGAGTACTCACCTTGTTGCAGAACTCGACGAGAGGCTTGGGCCACGAGAGCTAATAACAAGTCAGCCGGCATGTCCCATCCGAGACGCCGTCAAGCCAAGTGCCAGGAAGAAGTGTTGTTGCAGCCTGCTCCTTCCAACATGGCCCAGTTGTACGCACAGTGAGCGGCCTAAGACGGGTACCGAAGCCGCCGACAAGAATAAGAGCGTGCTCTGGTGTTAGTCGCCGTAGTGCGCATGGCTCGAGAGAGTGAGAGCGGTAGGGGAAGACTTATCTTCATGGTGCGTAGGTAAAGTTAGGGAGAGTGAGGAAGAGAGGTTGAACGAGAGTGTTGAATTAAAAGAGCCAAAAGCAAGGGCAGTTGGGAGAGAGGAATGAACAGAATGGAGCAACACGAAAGAGTCGACGACAACGACCAGTGACTTTGAATGGCCATGTATAGAGGGCACGCAAGAGTGAGTGCACCAGGTGTGCAGGTGTGCAGGTGTCAGGCTGCGGCAGCTACGCAGGACGGGGATGCCAGATGTGCCAGAACAGGCGCGCCCGCCCAGCCCGCCTCACCCAGGCCAGCCAGACCCAGCCAGAGATGATTAAACGTGGAACGTGGAGGTGGACCATTCCACTTTGGGGCGCACACCAAGGCAATCAGATATTCAATCCTAATAAGAAAAACGTAATCACAATACACAAAACACAATTCATCCCCCAAATACAAGATAATAAAAGAAGACATTTGGCGAACAAAAAACCCCAAGCGAAAACAGTCTAAACCTAAAAGGGTCCTGCTGACGAACCTGGACTGCTTTTGTTTTTTCCTTTGAGCTCTTTGACTTTTTTCTTGCGGCTCTGTCCAGGACTTTGGCTTTTCCTGGATGGGAGCGCGGTACGTCCTCGGTACGGGCACCGGGAGCGAATTATCATTGTGCATACATTCGCTTGGAGCATGTGCATGATACCGCATGAAGCGGCGCCAACCAACAGCTCGTGGCCATGTGGTTGAGCGGTAGCGAGCAGATTGACACTGGGATCCTCGCTGTGGCGTCCCTCGAGGCCGTAAAAAAGGAGCGACTAGCGGCTGTGCTGGCGAAAAACGTGTCAACAGGGACAGATTCGCGCTGCGCGTCTTTTTGTGGCTCTCAAGAAAGGGGGGCAGCTGCGAGACAGGCAATGGCGATACGATGTCCAAGATCTGTCTATGTAGCTGTCCGTGCTTTACCGCGTGCAGCGCGTGCAGGGACGTTCTTGTCTCGCGATCTCTCGGAAGAAAAATGGCGTTCGGGCATTACGTTTCGAGTCCAGGACGGGTAGAAGCCTGGGCTAGGCTGTTGACTGTGTTCTGTGTGTGACTGTCAATCTACTCCGCCTGCCAAGTTGTTCGTCTACTGTGCCTCTTCCCCTAGCTTTCCCCCTTCCTTTGATCCACTGCCTCACCTCAACATCTCCGCTCTTCAGGTTTGTTCGTTTTCATGCACGTTTAACACCTTTTGTGTCCCTGGCACTATCGGTAACCTACAGTAAGAGGCGCACTAATCAATTTTTCCCGTTCCCCGTTATAAACACCCGGGATCATGCTTGACGTCTTCAGTCGCGTTCATGAAAAAATGATGATGCACATGATACAGCGTGCGCTTTGCTTGCCTGTTACCTGCCCACGAGGATTCTGACGCGCTCTGGGATCATGTGTGATAGCCGAAGAACCATTCTCTGGCGCGACGAGGATGGCTTCAATCAGGGACAATGTTCCTCTCCCCCCCTTCGATTGACAGCAGCCACTGACGTTGGAACATTTGGAAGCCTCCGACCAAGGATCGACAGACTCAGACGACCGTGAGAGACTGTTAGTCCATTAGGCTGCCACGTGGACCACGTGGAATATTTGTTTCAAGTTTTTTGGCTTGGTTGAAAATTCAACCCACCGCGGCGATGATTTCCAGCAATCCTCTGTGCAGTCTCGGTCTGGCGGAGTCGAGTCTTGTGAGCAAGTCACCATTACCCTTATACACAACATCAACCCCCTTCTCCACCCCATCACCCCCACCACCGACACGCCAACATGAGGCTCGAGCCCTGCTACTTGTGCGTATCTGGAAGCCGCAGAGATCAACGTTGCCACCTCGCTAACGCTCTCAGCTGCTCCGTCATGGTCTACCCCGGCCACGGCACCATGTTCGTCCGTAACGACGCCAAGTGCTTCCGTTTCTGCTCGTCCAAGTGCCACAAGAACTTCAAGATGAAGCGTAACCCCCGTAAGGTCCGCTGGACCAAGGCGTTCCGTCGCGCGAACGGCAAGGAGATGACTATTGTGAGTGGACTACACGGGATGGTGTTGGGTGGCAAGGAAGGTGCTCGGATCCAGATCTTCAAATTCGGATCCGTAGAGGTTCTCCTTGTCCATCGTCAACAGCGTCACTCCATACTGTCGTTCAACGTGGGCTGTAATGCTGCTATGGATCATCCGCCGGCTAGCAGCGCTTCAGCCCACTCCCTGGATCTTCCACTGACATCAACAGGACTCGACCTACGAGTTCGAGAAGCGCCGCAACGTTCCCGTCCGCTACGACCGCGAGCTCGTCGCCACGACCCTCAAGGCGATGGACCGCATTGCCGAGATCCGCGCCAAGCGCGAGAAGGCGTTCTGGAAGAACCGCATGTCGGGCAACCCTATGCGCAACCTCCGCGCCGCCGCCATGGACGTCGAGAAGCACATCGAGCTCGTCCAGCCCCGCAAGGTCGCCGGCAAGGGTCTCGAGGAGAAGGAGGCCGCCCGCGAGAAGATCAAGGTCCGCGCCGCCAAGCGCAAGGTCATGGCTCAGCAGCAGATCGCGGCTGCCGGCAAGCCCAAGAAGCAGAGCCGCCTCATCCCGGCCGGCGAGGGCGCCAGCATGGGCATGAACATCGACTAAGCACCCGGTATCCAGCTCAGGATTGCGCAGCTAGACGACGACACGTTCAGCGAGAGACAGATGGAGGACCGATACCGTCGTTCATTCCCCTTCTTCATTGGACTTGGTTGAGTAGACGGGCCGCGTCGCGGCAGTTCCGCCGCCTGGCGAACGGTGGAGCTTTTGTTGTATCATTTTTCGTGCATCCGCCATGCACATTCTCTCTTTCCCAAAAGGCCGTCTGGGCAGTTGCCGCTGGCAACCGTATGCATAGATTAAACTGGACAGTGTTGCATGAAGAGGCAGGTGTTGTTGATGTGATCAAGGCTGGGTGAAACTCAGGGCCGAGCCACCGAAAATATCGCCGCAAACCCCGGTGCTGGCTGCACTTGCCACCTAAGGATTCAAGGAGTGATTCACCACACTGGATGTTGGCCGTTTGTTGACAACAAGCACCAGCATCAACAACAACATCAACCCGACTCGACGCCACCCAAAATGTCTGGCCGAGACGCGCGCGACCGCGCTCCGCGCGTAAAGAACCGCGCCCCCGCTGCGGTACAGGTAGGTAGCTGCCGCCGACAGCAGAACTTAACGCTAACCCGCTCTCCAGATCACCGCCGAGCAGATTCTGCGCGAAGCGCACGAGAGGCAGGAAGTCCCCGTCACGGCACCCAAGCAGCGCATCCAGGACCTTGAGGAGCTCAAGGAGTATCAGGGCCGAAAGCGTACCGAGTTTGAGGGGCGAATCCGGTACTCTCGCGACTCTATACGAGGTGAGCTAACTTCTCCTTAAGGAGACCACAACTGACAATCAGACTGGATCAAGTACGCGCAATGGGAGGCGACGCAGAACGAGTTTGAGCGCGCGCGGTCGGTGTTTGAGCGCGCGCTGGACGTGGACCCGCGCCATGTGGACCTGTGGATCCGGTACACGGACATGGAGCTCAAGGCGCGCAACATCAACCACGCGCGCAACCTGTTCGACCGCGGCGTGACGCTGCTCCCGCGCGTCGACTCGCTCTGGTACAAATACGTGTACCTCGAGGAGCTGCTGCTGAATATCCCTGGCGCGCGCCAGATCTTCGAGCGGTGGATGGAGTGGGAGCCGAATGACAAGGCATGGCAGTCGTACATCAAGCTCGAGGAGCGGTATAACGAGCTCGACCGTGCGAGCGACATTTACGAGCGCTGGATTGGCGTGCGGCCGATTCCGAAGAACTGGGTCCTGTGGGCCAAGTTTGAGGAGGACCGCGGCAAGCCCGACAAGGCGCGCGAGGTCTTCCAGACCGCACTCGAGTTCTTTGGCGACGAGGAGGAGCAGATCGAAAAGGCTCAGGTCGTCTTTGGCGCATTTGCGCGTATGGAGACCCGTCTCAAGGAGTATGAGCGCGCGCGTGTGATTTACAAGTTTGCTCTCGCCCGTCTCCCGCGCTCGAAATCCGCAAACCTCTACGCGCAGTACACCCGCTTTGAGAAGCAGCACGGCGACAAGTCGGGCGTGGAACTTACTGTCCTCGGCAAGCGAAGGATCCAGTACGAGGAAGAGGTCGCGTTTGACGGAACAAACTACGACGCGTGGTTCTCGCTCGCGCGCCTCGAGGAGGACGCGTACCGTGCCGAGAAGGAGGATGGGGAGGAGGCGGACCCTTCGCGCGTGCGCGAAGTCTACGAGCGCGCCGTCGCAAACGTGCCCCCGGCAACGGAGAAGCGCTTCTGGAGGCGATACATCTACCTGTGGCTCCAGTACGCTGCGTTTGAGGAGATCGACACCGAGGACTACGACCGCGCTCGCGACGTGTACAAGGCTGCCATCAAGCTCGTGCCCCACAAGGTGTTCACTTTCGCCAAGCTCTGGCTCGCATACGCCTACTTTGAGATCAGGCGGCTCGACGTCAACGCCGCCCGCAAGGTGCTCGGTGCCAGCATCGGCATGTGCCCCAAGCCCAAGCTGTTTAGCGGCTACATTGAGCTCGAGATGCGCCTTCGTGAATTCGACCGCGTGCGAACGCTGTACGAGAAGTTCCTCACTGTAAGTGCTCACGGAAAGCATGTGCTGACATTTCAGTACAACCCATCGCTGTCGTCTGCATGGATCCAGTGGACGCAGGTCGAAGGCGCTGTCGAGGACTTTGAGCGTGTGCGTGCGATCTTCGAGCTCGCAGTGCAGCAGGACCTCGACATGCCCGAGATTGTGTGGAAGGCGTACATCGACTTCGAGGCAGGAGAAGGCGAGCGCGAGCGCGCACGACACCTGTACGAGCGTCTGCTCGAGCGGACAGCACACTACAAGGTGTTTGTGTCGTATGCGCTCATGGAGGCGTCCGAGCTCGGCGCCGGCGAGGACGAGGACGGCAACGAGATTGCAGGCGAGGCAGGCGACCCGGAGCGTGCGCGCGCAATCTTCGAGCGCGGGTACAAGGTACTCCGTTCGCGCGGCGAGAAGGAGGACCGCGCGCTGCTGCTCGACGCATGGGGCAAGTTTGAGGACGAGCACGGCGACGACGCCGACCGCGCGCGCGTCGCCGAGCTCCGGCCGCAGACGCGCCAGAAGTGGCGCAAGGCAGAGGACGGATCCAACGAGCTCGAAATGTACTGGGACCTCGTGTTCCCCGACGACGAGAAGGAGGCCAACCCCTCGGCACACGCCTTCTTCCAGGCCGCGCAGCAGTGGAAGAAGGCCACTGGTGCCGGTCTCAACTATGAGATGGACTCGGACGACTCGGACTCGGACTCGGATTCGGACGACGACTCGGCCGACGACAACGAGGGCGGAGCAGGGGAGGATGGCGCAGACGGCAGTGGAGCGCCGAAATCAGGATCAGAAGAGCAAATGGACGAGGATCAGGGCTCGCGCATGGAGACGCTGGGTAGATAGATTTATCGTGTATGCATACGACCGTGTTCTGCATTTACTATGGCTGCTCGCGATGTGTTACATGCATGCAATGTCTAGTGCTGAAAGCATGAGGAAGGAGTGTGAGCAACTGGTCTGTAACCCACGGAGTGGACGGGACCAAACAACGCGACTGTCTTTGACGTTTGACTCCGTCGTTGAACCCAACAACACAGGCGCCAGTTCCTCTGTTCCCATTCTTGACGTTACTTTCTGTCACTTGTATCATCCCTTCCTCCAATTTCTCTTTCTCTCACCTACTTTCCATTCACACACCCCGCAAGCATGCCACCGCGCGGGGACGAGAACCGCCCACCATCGACGACATCGACGCGGACTCGTCAACCGCGATCATCCTCACTTGGGCCTGCGACGCGGTCCGCATCCAAGCTCCAGAGCATCAGCGGCAGCACCTCCAACACCAACACCA
>Ga0160505_101710_pt1 | contig 10124 bp, 14 predicted proteins | sample DIDeMG_FD_108225 | JGI IMG/M metagenome (GOLD analysis project Ga0160505, IMG submission 108225) | Enriched chicken feces microbial communities from UW Madison campus, WI, USA - DID2874_E49_Stillage MG | ecosystem: Host-associated > Birds > Digestive system > Large intestine > Fecal ...
CCATCTCTTAGTCCTCTATCTATTCCATCATGTGCAACATGCTCGTCGTCATTGGATGCCACTCTCGTGATATCGGTATGGGGAGATCATGTGGGGCTGCAGTCTATGGTAGTCAAGCTCCCAAGAATAGCGCCAAGTATAAGTAACGTTTGCCTAGCCCTCTGCCTAGCCGTGGTCACCATGTGTTGTTGTTTCTTGGCTGCTCGTCGTAGTGCTATCAGTCGAAAGTGCCTCATTGTTATAGCGTGGCCAAGAGCAAGCACCACATGGTCCCAGCGGATAGTGGGTTCCCACTTTGGGTGGGGCCAGCACACCACATCTTGGCGATTCCCCAAGCCCTCCCCTCCTTTCTTCTCACCCCACTGGAATAGTGCGGGCTCGATATCCATACATCCAAGGCTACTTCTACAGTTACGCTCGCTGCCACACAACGTTTCGGCGATATATGACCACAATTGACCTGGATTCTTACCACATGGTCCTCGGAAAAATCAGATCAAGGATGCATGATGAGGATAACCCGACAAGCTTGCTACAAAACAGGGCCAGCGCACCGGTGTCTGCCCTGCGTCCACAGACCCTAGCATGTGAACGCCTAGGTGAGACATTACAGAGGCGTGGCGTCAGTAGTTGCTCCGACCCTAATTGGTCGCCTGCGTCCGTCCGTCCATCCATCCCGTCCTTTCTTTGGAATTCCGTGTCCGCAGTCTTAATTTGATTCCCGAAGGCTCCTGAATGACGCGTCCACATAATCCAGTCCCCATGTCGCGGCCAACGGAAAAAGTTTTCTCAATTGCCAAAGAAGCGTATAGCAATGGTCCGTAGTGGACGGAACGGCGTTTATGGACGGCACAGTGCACGTCGGGCAGCATGCCGCTTGTCGACTTAAATTGGACCAAGGGACTGGCCCTGGACTAAATTGACCCAGATGAGCATCATGAACGCATGGTGACACCATCGCTGCCATGTCTACTTTTGAAGTCGGGGCTCTGGTGAGATCCAGGTCATTCTGCAACAGTAACCGAAGTGGAATTGACCTCGCTCCCGGCCTCGCTTGTGTTTGTCTCCGTCTAACATTTACCGTGCCTCACATACCGCGTCTGACCTCCCTAAAGATGACCAAAGGGGACGCATTCCCCAACGACGAGGCATGCAGACCGGCCCGGCGGACCCTCAAACTGAGGAATGTAAAGTCTAGAGGGTGGCGAGCGAGCCAAAATGCCCAGCGGAGCCTGCGGTGGACATGCCCTCACACGCGTCCCTGCCGGTGATCTGCCGCCGTCGGCCGACACAACCTGGCGTAAATTCAAAAACAACATACAGTAGCACTGCTCTGTGCTTCTCGCGCTTGGCGCTCGGGATCGGACTTTGGCGGTGCCTACATGCCGCCAAGGCTGCCAGCACCCTGCCGAGCGTTATCTGTCATGTTATCTGACGTTATCAAGCCACAGCCAGCCGTGCTGCGCACGGTGCAGTCTTGCCGAAGCGACGAGCTCGGCAAGCGCGCCACAGGGCCTGGGCAAGGCATGTAAGACAAGGCCCAAGCTTGACTTGGCGCCCAAGACTCAGGAACGGCGACCCAGGACCTTGGGTCGGAGGAATGCAAGGCCACATGTGTGATCATCCGAAGGAGGATGTACGCGTTATACGCAAGTTGTAGAGCATTGAAGCTCCGCACTCGAGGCTCAGATATGTGAGGATGAGGATTGCTCGGCGCCATGGCACTTGTTGTTCCGTCCGCTGGCGTCGGGGGTCAGAAAACAAACAAAGAGAACCAAAAACGAGGTGCTCCTGTGAGAGCACGTCCGCAGGGAGAGTAAGCCACCACCGCCGATGTATTGTTCAGAGCACTCGATGTGACCAGCGAGGACAAAGACGTGCGGACGCGAGACGACAGCACCCTCGAAGCTTGACCCTGTCCGTCTCGCTGGAAGGACGGAGCGAACGAAGAGGTGCGGACGTGAGACGAAGCACCCTCAAAAGTTGACCGCGTCCGTCTCGCCAGAAGGACGGATAGCGAGGAACGTGGAATGTAAGTAGTAGAACAAAAGTAAGCGCGCGGTTAAGGTCCCAGATGCGGTCAAGGCGAGATTGTCGGAAGCAATGGGAACAATGGGCGTGAATAGTGCAAGTTATGAAAAGCAGCCAGGCAGAGCTTTCGAAACATGTCGTCCCTCGTGCGAAACTTCGCACAAATGCAACTGCTGACTGCTGGTGATGAAACGTGCCTTTATGTCTGTAACACGACATCCCACCCACTCCAGTTGCTACGTTATCAGCGCTAGCTCCTATCGACATTGTGCGGGTTGTTCCGTTTTCGCTGTCCCCCACTGCCCCCCACCTCCCCTGTACGGTGTAAACGGCTCCTGTATAGTTACCCCCACACCTGGCAGGGCTGCACTTTCCTTGATGCGAGTGAAGTGTTCAGGTTCATTGGTTTGTGTCACAGACAGCTGATAGCTCTCGGCACATCGTGGGTTAGCTTGAAGGGCGACGGGGAGACGGCTTTCCGCCCATCTGAGTTCCGTTTCCGTTTTGTTCATTCAGTGGCTAGAGTGTCCCGCTGGTAGTCACTATCAGGCCACCGTCGCGAAGGTGCAGACGAGCGAGAGGTCGGTCACAGCCCCCTTCTGGCACCGCACCTCGGAGGCAGTTCTGGCGATCGGATGTGCTGCCGTTGAGAAGTGGTGTATCCTGGCCCTCTTAGTTTAAGGGGCCCGGGATATGGCAGTGATGGTGATCTGCGTTCCCCGTCAAGCCGTCGAGCAGAAGACCTCTGTCGGTGAGTCAACAGTGGTACCATTCGGATCACCGCCTCGTATGCGACAGCCAATGTCAGTACAGCTACGGCATTCAAGGCAACAGTTTTTTGATATGTGAACAGTCAATATGGTACAACGTCCGTGTCGAATTGCGAAGGTGCACTTTAACCAACATTGTCCTGTGGATGTCATCTCCGACCATCATTCAGTCTAGTCAATCAATTCAAGTTGCCGCATACACGCATGAGCTTCCTAAAAGCACGCACGGGACGAGCGAACAAAGCCTTCCCCTTCGACTTGTTTAGTTGTTCGGACCTCTTGTCCGTCTCGTTCGGGATAGCCTCCCACACGGGATATCGATAAGACGACAGGTCCCCGCCGATTCGACCCACGATGTTGGTGCCCTCTGTCAGCAGCTTGTCCAGCTTCCTGGGTATGACAGGGGCAGGCCGCGTGTAGACGACCCATGTGGTGTCGGAGACCGACTCGCGGTACACGGCGAGGGAAACAAACGTGAGAGGCTGCGAGGCCATGTCGGTGAAGAGCTCCACCATCTGGTCGTAACTCATACCGTCCGCGGGGTTCCTGCCGATACCTTCCAGCCCGACAATAGTGGTCGGCACACGAAGCCACCGGAGCGACTTGGCAAACGAGTAGGGGAAGTTATCAACCGTGCTAGCGCAGCCTCTGCTGTACCGCGTCTTCTCGGACGGTGCGAAGATGATAGTCGCGCGCTTCAAGGACCGCGGCGGTGTGGACTTGGATTTCTCGCGGAACTCACACCCGACCGTGTCCGCCGGGTTGTGCAGGACGGTGATGATGAGTTCGTCCACTGAGCCAAGATCGGAAGGGATGAGGCGCCCGAAGGTCTGGTCGACAGGGCTCATGGTTGTGAAATTCACGACGAGAGGGATGCGGGGTATGCGTTTGCAGGGGACAGGCTCCTCGGAATCTTCTGGGGCCGCGTCGGAATCCCCCACAAAGTCCGAGTCAGCATCCCAGTCAAAGTCAGAGGGATCTTCGTCAAGTTCGTAATACAAATGGGTTGCGCTTAGGGCCTTTTTGTAATGGTCGGAGTCACCAGAGCACAGGGTGTAGGTCCGAATCGTATGCAAGTTGGGTAGCTTGGTCGCCAGTCCTGCAAGCACGGTCCCCCGCACTGTACCGACGATATCGAGAACTTCTGTCCTTGGGAATTCAGGTATCGTCACCTCTGTGGACTCGTCCTTATATCCCGAAAAGCCGAATGGAATGTCACTCTCGACAGTGAAGTCCCTGCCGTTAGAACAGTCCTACTGACCACACACATGCTACCCCTCCGCTTCATCGTGTCACATCTATCCGTCCCACTCGTTTCCCTCAGCCAGGCAACTCACTTGTACGTCCGACAGTCACCGACCATCCCCCACAGCCCATTATGCAACACCGTCTTTACATCCCAGTCCGGTCGATAATAGAACTGCGCGCCCGCCAGGACGAGATGTGTGCTCAGCAGCGTATCCACTCTCTTACAGCACGAGCGCGAAACGAGCCGGAACGTCTTGAGCATGTCCGTGTCCAGGTACCCGATAATCGCGTCGATGATGTGCGGGTAGCCGTTATAATCGATCCCGGTTGCGTCTTCGTCTGCGCATCTTTGTTGCACTTTGGGTTGATTGACCTCGCGTTCTTTCTGGACACCAGCGTCGAGAGTACCGGAGGCAGTATCTTTGGTGTAAACCACCTTGGTGGCGGAGACTTTGGCCACAAGTGTCTTTGTACGCTGTCGGAGGTGTAGTTTGGTCATGGGTGGCAAAGTCGAGAGAGAGCATGGACGAGACAAAGAACTGGGCTTTGCTTTAAAGACTGGTGAGACGGTGCTGTCCACGCCGATACAGTAATCCTCTCCCCAAGCGAAACACAGCCACAACAAAGCTAGATCGTATCCCGCATTCGGACACTTTTCGAGTCAACAGCCACAAGTCGGAATCAACGTCCCGTGCACAGCCAGATAACAAAATGACGTCACGTACCTTTTACTGGAATCGACACTGGAATCGAAGTTCCATCGCTGGGTGAGACGAGAGCAGGTCAGTTAGTTGCATACCCCACAACAGACATGAAGCTTCACATAATCAGTCTATCACCAGGCGAGATGAAGGCGAGGGTCAATAATACCCAACAGGTCAGTACGTGCAACCCCTTGCTGTAGCATGTTTACCCACTGGGACGCACGGCCGTCCCCTCCTCCCTTGCCACCCTAGAGTTTGGGCCAAGTTCTGATTTCCGGAATTCTTACTCTAGTGTCCGATCTCAAGCAACTGTCTAGCCTCCTCTGGACCTCATAGTTTTCCAGAAGGCCCGCAAGCGACGAGCGAATACAGCCTTGCGCGGCACCGCCTCCGGCCGTTCCTCCCACATTTCGTTCAGCGGAAGTCCTCCGAACCTTCCTCCCAGCTGCCATCCGGCGGGAATTCCTCCGGACCGTCCAGTGATCTGTCATTCGGCGGAACTTCTTCCCGACGTTCCTGCCACTGATGAGTGGGAGAAACCTCCCCCGGCACTTGCTCCCTCGTGTCGCTGTCCTTCCTCCGGGCTATTTGTACCCGGGGATGGCGAGGCGACAAGTCCTCTCCGATTCGACCAACGATGGCGGTTCCCGGATAGCCCCGCATTCTCGATACCGCCTTCATGACAGCGATGTCGGCGGGGCGTGTATAAATGTCCCACGTGACGTCCGAAACAGACTTGCGGAACTCGGCAAGCGAGACGAATGTGAGGGGCTGGGGAACCGCGCGGCGGAGGGCGACCATCCGGCTGGGGTCCATCCACGCGCGAGCGCAAGGGACGCCGTCGAGCCCAACGATTATAGTTGGCACACGAAGCTGGCGGAGAGAATGGGTAAATGAGAAATGGAGACGTTCCGGGTTGCCCGAGTGGTCTCCGTCTCTATGGAGAGACGAGTTGGATGGGAGGAAGAGGATTGTTGCGTGTCGCAGTGATTGCGGGGTTTGGGCGATCTCATAGAACTGACACCCCTTCTCGTCTGCAAGGTTGTACATGACGGTTGTGACGAGCTCGTTCACTGTGTCGAGGTTGGCAGGGCTCAACCTCGCGGGGACACTTTCGCTGGACGTCATAGTCGTGAAGTTGACGACGCGCTGGATGGGGGGCATCCGTGGAGCCTCCGGAGTGTCGTCGATATACGACGTCCACGCCAGGTGGCCGGCGTTTCCGCCACGATGATGCCACAGTACCGTTGCCCTGCTGTCACTGTTGCGCTCCGTGAAATCACCGAGCAAGGTGGTGTAGGTCCTAATCGTATGAAGATTGGGCATCAGCGGTGCCAATGTCTCCGGGGCCGTCCCTCGCACGGTACCGACGATGTCCAGAACTTGTGTCCTTCCAAAGTGCGGTATCGCCACCACTTGTGACTCGTTGCCGAGCACGCCACCGGATACACCGAACGGCATGTCGCCCTCGATGGTCAAGTCACTGTCGTCAGCATCAGTAACTGGATACAAGCACGCTCTGTAGGAACTCACCGGTACGTCCTATAGTCAGCAATCATAGGCCACACCCCATTATGAAGCACTGTGACGAGGGAACACGGATTGTACTCGGGATATGCATATCCCGCGAGAACGGAGTTATTGCTCAACAGCTTGTCTACGAGCCTGCAACACGAGCGAGAGACGAGGCGGAAGTTTTGAGCATGTCGTCGCCCATGTACCCGATTATAGCGGCCACGATGTGTGGGCAACCATCATTGTCGATCCAGATTTCGCCGTCGGAACTGCTTTTATCGTCAACGTCGAGGATGCCCCTGTGTTCAGCCTCAGCGTCGGCTTTGGGTCTGGGTTCGCCTATTCCTCCCCTGTTGCCGATATTGGGCCTGTCGTCGCTCTCAGGGCTGGCCTCGATCTCGGGCCTGTCATCGGTGCTTGGTCTGTCCTCAATCTCGGGCCTGTCCTTGATCTCGTGTCCGTCCTCGATCTTGGACTTATCCTGGACCACTGTCTCGTGAGCTGAGGTCTTATCGCGCCGTTCCTCGGCATGAACTTTGTGTGTCGACGTCTTCGCTCGTCGCTCGATGTCAAGTTTGATCATGGGTGGAGAAATGGAAGAGTGGGAAGGGGAGAAACGCTCGACATATAGAACGTACGTAGCCTAAGAAGGCTGGTAGAAGCGGTGCAGCTTGCGAGAGTACCGCGAGCACTATGTCCAAACAAAGGACAGCCGCATTTTGGCCTTGGTGTCTCAGCTCAGACAATCGGAGAAAGCAAAAAGTGGTGAAACCAACGAGTAGAGAGGAGTTTAACGATCACCAGTCGATGGAGTCCCAGCAAACTCTGCTGACACGATTCGTGATACCGTTCGCTTGTCGCGTTCCATGGTCGACAGCCACAAGCCCACCACATCGAATTACGTCACCATTCCTCTTGGAGGCTAAGGTCGAATCGCGATGTGCGATTTACGAGCAAAATTACGAGGTTGCGATCTGCGGAGGGGTGACAGGAACAAAAGATTGTCAGGCTGTTTAGCCACTCTGCGAACCACCCCAAATGGAGAACACTTTCTGGCAACACCATCGTACTTTCCATCGCTGTTCTCGAGCAGAGAAGCCAAAAAGGCCACGACGGGGATCGAACCCGCGATCTCCTGATTACCGAATCGTAGTCAGACGCCGTACCATTTGGCCACGCGACCGGAACGAAAGTTGTCCTTCTGTCGTCATTGCAAGGCTTGGCTCGTCGACTTGATCCCCATGACGAGTGTGTACCCATCTCCACTGTGTTCTGCCTCACCCGTGTGCTTCCTGTGTGCTGGTTACCATATTTATAGACGCAGTCCGGATCGGTAGCTACCTCTGCATCAGTCACCGTATCATGCCATACTATCGGCCGACGTACGATCGTAAGCGTTGTCCCGATCCGAACCTAGGAACGGCTAGAACCGCATAAATTCCCGAGTCAGAACTGAACTTGAGTCGAGCCTCACATACCGATGACACAACAATGTTGACAGCACCACCTAGCCGCTGATGCAGATCTCTCCGACATTTTTCTTTCTCCACCGCCCACTAACTCATTCTGGGCACCATGACTGACAACGCGCTCCCGTTGCCGTCGGAGGTACGCACACCGTGCACGACTGGTTCTGACATGCCTAGGTCCTCGTCTCGATCCTCGCGTATGCGGCGCAGGATATCCGGTCGCTCGCGAACGCGGCCGTGAGCTGCCGACACTTGCACCACCTCCTGCGCGTGAGTCTTAGACATTTGCTAGCTGACTTTGGCAGGACCCGAAGTCGAGTACCTGGCGCGAAGTGCATAATGTGCTGTACGACGATCCACGGCGCGCGGCCGCGTTCCCTGCCGCGCAAGACGTGGACTGGCGCCGGAGAGTCGTTGAGCGGGACTACGTCTGGCGGATCATGGATGGCAAGCGCGAGTCCATTAAAGCCGAGAAAGAAGACGAGGCGAATGGCGGGAAGAGTGACGGCCGCGTCGATGGGCGCACAGGACACCCGACAACAGGTTTGACGGTGGAATCGCTGAACCGCTTGGCACCAGTCCTCATCTCCTTGTTCGAAGACCTGCCTCCTGCGGGTGTGCACTCCAAGAACGCGCGCATAATCGAGGATATCCTCTCGTTTGAGGGTATAACCGCGCTCATCACGGACCAGACGCTAGACCCGCAGGTCTTCGCATTTGCATGTCATTTCCTCAATTTGCGGCACGACGACAAGCCAGACCTAATCGATGATTTCGGGCACGCGACGCAGTTCGGGCCCGAGGTCGTCGCGGACGAGGCGGTCGATTGGTACCAGGCGGGAAAGCACTGGGCGCGGCAGAGTAAGCGGGGATCTAGCTTTGGTTGCTGACGCCAGTGCTCATCGAGGGTCCGGGGACGGGAAGTGACGCAGTCCGTGGCGGGCTTGACGCCGTGCGCTCCCCGGGATTCTCCCTCCAGCGGCCACCGGATACAGATACGTGGGACTGGGCGGGCGCGCTGGGGACCTGGGCCGGACGCTGGTACGATATTGAGTACACTGCGTCCGATACGGCGTTCGAAGGTTCGCGACTACACATCACGGCTATCGCGAGCCGGAAGGATATTAGTGGGATGTACGTCGCCGCGACGGGCGACGACACCATACACCGGTGGCTCAAGGTGCTCGGAAGGCATGAAGGGAAAGAAGGGGACGTGTTTGAGCCGTACTATTTCCTCGGGACCGCGCACCTGTTGCCTGGCACCACAGACCGGGACGGGTAAGACTTGTCGTCAGAGTTCATGGCTGATCTCCCAGTCCTGTCCTCGGATGTGTCCGCTTCTCGGTCGATACTCCACCACAAGTCATCTGGAGCCTAGTGTTTCCCGGCCCTGACGGAGAGCTGGTACCTATCGTCGACGCCGTCGAGGTCGGCGGACCACGAACCCGGCGCGGGTTTGCCGGCGTAGGTTCACTCCACTTTACTGAAACTAACTGCAGGCATGGCTCGCGAACGAGCATTCTCCGCAGGGCTGGATCCTTGAGTCGTCTCACGGCGCGATCTGGTACTGGAAACTCCCCTAAGACGCCAAGAACGCGAGCAGTTCTCGCTCGCGATCGTGGCCCGCGCTCGGAGCGCCTCCGGAATCTCCGACATCGTGGCCATTTAGCTCAGTTGGTTAGAGCGTATGCTTAACAGACGACCTCTGATACGCATAAGGTCGGCGGTTCGACCCCGCCAAAGGTCAGGCTCGACAGCTCGGAGAGCGTCTGTCGTTCACTTTTTCCTTCCTGACCATCTGCAGAGCGAGGAGTATGAGTGGTGGGCGGTGGAAGAGACGGGTGACGATCGCCCGCAGTGTCGCGGCGCGTGCCGCCGGATCGCGGATCAACGGCAGAACGTGAGGTGAAGGGAGCCTGGTGCTATACATTAAGCGATTACAATCTTCAGATATAGAAATGGAGAGGGAGGGATATGAAGATATGTCGAGTCTTCCTGTGGTGGATTTCTCGAGCACAGCCGATCACGTGATGAAAGTTGTGGAGGGATCGGCGCCTTGTCCACTACGCCCCCACACATCCTCGGCTCCTCCTGTCTCTCCATAAAAGTCGCTATGTAAGCTCTACTCAAACCTTGATCGTGACGTCGTACGTGGAACATGCGCTGGTTGGACTTTGAGCTGTCAGTTTCTCCCCTGGTCCCCTTGATCATCTTTGGCTCCTTTTCCTCTCGCCATCTCCTCCCCGCCAGCGCGGAGTCCACGGGCCCCCGAAGAGCTCGGAGCAGAAAAAAATGGAAGAGCTAGCCGCCTTACTTGGACTCTGCCGCTCTCGTAGCCTCGTATGGGGCTCGAACCCATGACATTTTGATCTTCTTGTCTTGTAGTA
>Ga0160505_101711_pt1 | contig 10123 bp, 7 predicted proteins | sample DIDeMG_FD_108225 | JGI IMG/M metagenome (GOLD analysis project Ga0160505, IMG submission 108225) | Enriched chicken feces microbial communities from UW Madison campus, WI, USA - DID2874_E49_Stillage MG | ecosystem: Host-associated > Birds > Digestive system > Large intestine > Fecal ...
GAATACTCCTTGAGAACGTGAGCAATTGTTCCAAGCTGACTACACTCGAAATAATGATTTCTTTCGTTGATTCACCTTATTTGGAAACACATTCCCAGAACGCCATGACCTGTGCAAAGCTGAAACATCTTACTAAAGGTGTGAGGAGACACGGTATTCATGAAATATTGTTCTGGATCTCTACTGAGTAGATTATAGGCTTTAAGCTGCGCAATAATTATGCTAGGCTTCCTGGCTCGACTGTTTACTAGTCTTATTAGTCTGAGTCCAAGCTATAAAGTCAAATAAACTTAACTATTTGGCTTTTAACATACACTCTTTGGAAATGGCCAAATATTGGATTCATTTTGTATCCCGTATTGCCAGTCGAAGTATTCCAGGTTCTAAACATTCGTTTTTGCTAGTTGCCAGGGGAATCATGTTTTCGGCTCCTGTTTTGTCTATACGCTAAAATATTATACCTACATGTAATTTTATGACTTTACTGGCTCAGATAAATGTTTTTACAGTGTTATTAAAGATATTTGAAGTGGAGTGGTGGAGTTCGTTAGGAGATAGAGAGGTGTGGTATTGGGTGCAATACTACGAACTTGAGTAAAATTTGTAACTTGTGTAAACATTTGGGATTATAGTATAAACAATAGCACCTGAATTTTTTTTTTTTTAAAAATAGATGATACAACTCCCAAACTTGAAAACATCATTCCATCATCGCAAACAGTTGCTTATAACATACTCGATGGGTTTTGATAGTCGTTGACTTTATTATCTTAATTAACCTAATATTGCAACATGGTACCCTTTTTTTTTTTTTTTTGACACATAACGACTGACAATCAGGTCACTGAGAATAACTCAGAAGATAGATAAGTAGAATATCAGGCGGAGATCCCCATGAGACTGTAATCATGTAAATATTATACCCTGAGCCAACTGTTGATTATAATGTTTTCGAAAATGACAGATAATCATTTCGTTATTTTAATATTCATAATTTGAGACTATAGAATCGAAAATAGCATGAAGTTGTTAGACTTAGCATATAATACTCCTATTAAGTAATATAACATAAATCATAAAGCTAAATAAATATTTTAAGACTTAGAAATTAGTGTTTATACTAAAACAATATCCAATATTTAAGTCAGTTCTTATCTCCCGTCACGTGGGACAAAACCGAGCGAGAGCAACACAGATTTAGAACTCAGGCATGGGAGCTCAGGATCGGAGCTCTACCCCCACACACAGTAAACTGGCTTAGTGAAGGAAAATATTATATTGAAGAAATTCTTACTAAACTACAACTGATAAAAATGATGATACCCTAAATTTCTGATAACACTACTTCACCAATCCCATTCATAATACCAACACTGGGGTCACGCTTGTAGTAACAATCTGCCGTGACTTGCCATAGACCACAGATAACCGGTTCTTGAAACTCGAGGAAAACATTTATTTTTCTATCTTGCCGCCGTTGCCGCTGTGCTTCGTTATCGTTAAGTCGGTTCTGCCCCCGCAAAAACTGCAAGCAGAAAGTCCCGGGTCATGCGTTGTAGGAAAAGTCCCAACCAGGGACTTTGCGAGTACAAGCGTGATGAAATTCCGGGTCAAATAGTCCAACAAAGGAATTGACACGGAGAAACATGGAATGTAAGATGGGGGATTTGGGAGTTTATCCAAAAGGGGAAGTTTACTACACAAAAAACCTAAAAACAATCGTCTTCGAAACAAGATCATCATCACAGAGGGGTCCCATATATAAACAAGTTTCGCCCAGCTTGCTCTTTCTTCTTCTTTTTTTTTCTTGTTTACGTTTAATTCTATTTGTTATTCAGGTTATCCCATCATTTTCACCCGAGATTCTTGAATATTTTACTCAATTCATATAATGTTGCGTGCTAGAGCCTCCTGTGCCAGATCTGCCCGTGTCGCCAGATCATACTACTCTGCTTCTTCCGCCAGCCCCCAGATTGCCGGCTACAAGCTGCCTGAGGTTGACAATGAGCCCGTCAGAAACTTTGAGCCCGGTTCCAAGGACCGTGCCGGCGTTCTTGATGCCTTGAAGCGCTGGAACAAGGTCGAGCAGGTCCCTCTCGTCATCAACGGCGAGGAGAGATTTATCGAGTCCAACACTTTTAAGCAAATCAACCCTGCAAACCTTGAGGTTTTGGCCAATGTTTCTAGTGCCAGCGAGAAGGATGTCAATGATGCTATCAAGGCTTCGCTTGAGGCCAAGAGAGATTGGGAGAACGCCCCTTGGGCTGACAGAGCTGCTGTCTTCCTGCGCGCTGCCGAGCTTATCACTGGCAAGTACAGATACGACATGCTTGCCACCACCATGCTTGGTCAGGGTAAGAATGTTTACCAGGCTGAGATTGATGCTACTTGCGAATTGGCTGACTTCCTCAGATTCAACACCAAATACGCTGATGAGATGTACGGTCAGCAACCTGCTAAGAACGCCCCCGGTGTTTGGAACAGAGCTGAGTACAGACCTCTTGAGGGTTTCACTTATGCCGTGACCCCCTTCAATTTCACTGCTATTTCTGGTAACCTGGTCGGTGCTCCTGCCTTGGTTGGTAACACTGTTGTGTGGAAGCCCTCTGCTACCGCCATCCTTTCCAACTACCTGCTATTTAAGATTTTCCAGGAGGCTGGTGTTCCCGAGGGTGTTATCAACTTTGTTCCCGGTGATGCTCAGCTTGTTACCAAGGAAGTCCTTGCTTCTCCCGATTTTGCTGCTCTGCACTTTACTGGTTCCACCAGCGTTTTCCAGTCCCTTTACCAACAAATTGCATCCAACCTCCCCAAGTACAGAAGCTACCCCAGAATTGTTGGTGAGACCGGTGGTAAGAACTTCCACATTATCCACAACTCTGCTGATATTGCTCACGCTGCCAAGTCTAGTGTCAGAGGTGCTTTTGAATTCCAGGGCCAGAAGTGCTCTGCTACTTCTAGAGTCTACGTTCCTGAGTCTGTTTGGCCCCAGTTCAAGCAGATTGTTACTGCTGAGACTGAGGCTCTGGGTAAGTCTCACCAGGGCAATACTGCCTCTGCTGAGGGTTTCCACCTCTTCTCTGGCCCTGTGATCCACGAGGCCTCTTTCGACAAGCTTGCTAAGGTCCAGGCCGATGCTGCTGCTGACTCCAAGCTTGAGCTCATTGCTGGTGGTACTTCCGACAAGTCCAAGGGCTTTTACATTACCCCCACTGTCTACAAGACCACTGATCTTGATCACCCTTTCCTTACCCAGGAGTTCTTTGGCCCTGTTTTGACCATTGTTACCTTCCCTGATGCCAAGTACGAGGAGGTTCTTGAGAAGATTGACACCACCTCTGACTACGGTTTGACCGGCTCTGTGTTTGCTCGTGATCAGTCTGTCATTAGAACCAGTGCCAACAAGCTGCGCAACGCCGCCGGCAACTTTTACATCAACGACAAGTCCACTGGTGCCGTTGTTGGCCAGCAGTGGTTCGGAGGTGCCCGCAAGTCTGGTACCAACGATAAGGCTGGCTCCGGCAACCTGCTTTCCAGATTTGTGAGCGTCAGAAACATCAAGGAGAACTTTGTTGCCATTGACAACATCTTTTACCCTTCCAACGCCCAGTAAAGCGCATTTCCAAAACAGCAGCAAAAAAAAAGTTACGAAGGGGAGCCTTGAAGGTGTACCTGCGATGATATGTAAACGTTTCATTTATGTTTTTTTATAATTAATTAATGTTCATTTTTCAAAAAGTTTTCTGTATGTTTAGTATAATTTACATTATTTTGAAATGTCTGACCGAGTCTTATAACGTGAAGATTGCCCAGGGCCAAACATAGATGTACACATGATTTGGAAACTCTTGAGGTTTTGTGTATTAATTATTGGTAAAATTTTTTTTTAGCAAGTCGAAAAGAAAAATAATAAACTTGAAATAATTTCAATTAAAATTTAAATCTGATATTCTAAATTTTTTTTTTTATTTCCTACCCATTTTCGGTCCCTGCATCAACTATTGGCTTGGCAACGTGCATTAGGACTTGGTCTGCTAGAAACACCAACACCAACAACAACAAAAAAAAAAAAAAAACAATATTATTTACTATTCATTCAGTTCTATAACTCTATTAAGATGATTGCATCCGCGCCCACTCTTTTAACTATCTCTTTAGTTTTCCCCCTTTTTTTTTACTGGTGAATCTCAACTGTACTCATATCCGGCAGGATCTTGAAAGGCCGGTTGCGCCAGTAGATGGTGTAGCCACACATAGCCACCACCCAAATGGGGAGAGCAAGCCCCTCCCGTAGTAACCAGGTCTTGAGCCAATGGGAGAATCGGGCGCGGCGCTTGTTTGCGTCGAGTACAACAAATCCTGGTACCTGGTCCATGTTACGGAACTCCATGAGCCGGTGGAAGGTGAACCAGTCTATGGCGCACCAAGTGGTGATGTGTAGCAAAAACCATAGAAAGGGAGACACGCCAAAGACTGTACGTACAAGCAACGAACCAATAACACCGGCTACAAAGCATTCAGTGGTAGGCTCGATCAGGGTCGCAACGTAGACCATGAATCGCCGCACCCGCAACCATCGGATCCGTCTGTCGCAGTAACCCTTTACCGAGAAGCCTGAGAGTGGTTGAACAACGCTGTCGCTTGTCAGCGCCGTAATGTTACTTCGCTTGACGCCTTGACTTATGGCATGATTCCAAATACATTGCGCAATCATATTGTCCTCTGCAATATATTGGGCAAAATGACGGATTCCATGGCCCTTACTACTAAACTTGTTACGATTACTCGGGTCAATTTGAGATGATGTTGACTGCTGGGAGAGTTTATGAGCAACGGCAGCATCAATTACTGATCGTCGGTACATATTGGACTTGCCCATGACGCAGGCATCAACCGCAAGCGCATTAATAGCAGAGTACATCTTGGCGTGAGCCGTAAGCATAAACATTTCGTCCAGTGCGCTTCCAGTGCGCCAGCCACTGTCAAGAGACACGGACATGGGCAAATGGTGCACGACGCGGGCGCCGTCTAAAACAATGCGGTCTGCAGAGCGCTGCAGCGTGCCCGGCGCGACCCAGGTATTACTATCCTGGACCCAGATAATGTCGTATTTAGCCGCAACAAACCCCTTGGCAAGATTGTTAATTTTGGGATTGGCACCATACTTCTCGGGCTCAGGCGAAACCAGTACACGGGCATTGACATCCGGGTAGCGCCGAATTAGCGATTCTGCAACCGCAATAGCAGCGTCACCCTCGCGCTCTACACAAAAGATAATCTCGAACGGGCCAGTATAAACTTGGTGGAAGGAAGACTCCAAACACAACTCCATGTCGGTGTCAATGCCTTTAAGCGGCCGCAGAATCGTGACGCCCTCAGTGCAGTTGCGTCGCTCTTCCAGTCCCGACGAAGGGTCCCGTCGCCGAAAGATAATGATAGACCCGAAAAGTGCGACGCCATACACAAAGCAGTACCAGATAAGAGCTAGCCATAAAAGAAACACAGCAAACGCTGCCAGTAGCGTAGTATCAGCCATGATTATAAATACCAATCTATTGGAAATGGAAGGAAACGAGAGAGAGAGAATAAAAGGAAAGAAGCGTTACTACTGTTGCTACTACTACTAGCTACTAGCTGTTAGCCAGGAGAGATGAAGGTTATGTGACATGAAAGAGAAATGAGTTGTTTTCACATAACTTTGTGCCTTTTGAGAGATTTTTTTTTTAAATTATTAATTGAGAGAACGGTGAATTTGGAAGAGCTTTGTTGTAGTTGGCTGGTTCGTGCGCTGCCGTTGAACGTGAAAAGCAACGCAAACAGAGAGAAAAACAAGAGAGGCACCGGATGTGTAGGGTCATGTGATAATAGTACATGGAAAATAAAACAATTACCAAAGCACATGACACTTGAACTTTATGAATATTTCCGTTTTAAGGCATAACAACAACACTAATTTGACTTATAGCTTCAAACATATTAGTTTAAGTACCAAATGTTATAATGTAAATACTGTTTTTACCTTTAGTCCCAGATGCGGGTGGAAGTCACAAGTCGCAACATGGCAGCAAGTTAACAAAAAGCAAATAGCAACAATAAACACAAAGTTCGCACTAGGGCCATAGTTTCTCATGGTCTCTAGATATATTGATACTCAGTTTACTATTCTTACATGAAATATTTATGGTCTCTAAATAAGACAAGGATATAATCATATAGAGTAGTAGCTAAGTGTAGCATGGCCAATATGTGTAAATGATATAGGGATGTCAGTCCTTAAACAGAGAAAAGTAGACCCATTGCTCATATTGTAGAATTAATGCACTGCACTGATGTATACATTTTCAATTGGTACATATATTCATTATGGTTTTCTATGTATAAACGGTTCTTTCAAACTTCCATGAACTAAGTTGAAGTTGCGGAAGACCCCAACTGCCAACAGACGTTTGTAATTTTTATTATTTATTTTTTTTTTTTCATTTCATAATTCAATTAGAGATCTTTTGGAGCACTCAAGATTGGGTTATTCATGCCAGATCGGTCTTGAATTAGATGGTGATATTTTTTTGTTTTGTTTTCGGGACTGAAACGATTCAGTAGTAGCGGCCAATAGTGGTCTTTATTTTTTTTGTCAGCTGATCTAACACGCAAACCCCGCAGAAGGTTTTACCATACACACCAAAAAAACCAAAAATAAAAAATAACACGTTATGTAAACGCCGTACTAACAACAGTAACAGATGACCCGACTTTTTATTTTTTTTTGTTTGGGTAAAAAAAAAAGGTCATTAAACTATCGTAACAAAATAGCAATCTCTAGAACTTTCGTGAAGGATCCTTCCTCGAGGTTTGAATAACAGATTGACCTTAACCAAGTGTCTAGACCTTGATTCTGGGACTTTTGTCTAGATTTTCCATGCTTCATCTGATGAACCCTACATACAGCAAAAACTTTTTTTTGCTTCCTCGAGCTCATCGCGGGCCTAACCTTCTTACTCTACATAGTTTTCTTCGTGTATTTTTTTGTTATTAGCGATGGCGTTTGGATTTTTTTTTTTTGGAGCGCAATGCTTGGTGGTGGGGTGATTATCAGCTCATTTTGAAATCAAAAAAATCACGATACTTTTTTTTTATTTTTTTTTGTGACACAATCGTTAACAATTTTTTTTTTTTTTTGGGCACAAAAGTTAAAATCACAAAGTCCTTCTTTTTGCACAGCCAATTTCCGTTGGATTGCCATTACCAAACGGAATTGAGCAAACGGGAATTGATTTAACTCATGCTATTATTTTAAATTCATTCTTATAATAACTTCTCAAATATAAATATCCCTTTCATTTCCCTCTTGATTCATTTTATTTTACTCTCATCATCATCAAACCAACTCATTCATCTTACAAGAATCTCCACTACAAACCAACCGTTTTAACAACCTATCTTACGTTACAAACACATACAAACCTATTAACAATGTTTCCTTCCGCTCCTGTTTTCCGTGCCGTTTCTGCCATTCCTAAGGCTACCCAAAAGTCCACTCTTTCTCGTGTCGGTACCAACTTTCTTGGCTGGAGTGTTGTCTTTTCCACCTTCATGGGCTGGCCTCTGATGGTCCAGGCCTACGAGTACAAGGTTTACGGCAAGAAGAAGTAAACTCGGTTGCTCTCACGTCAAAACCCACCAACAATTGACTAAAATCCTTTAATGACACGAACTTTCCAGTGTCTGGCTAGTCAAATCTTTTGCATTTATCGTTTTACAATCTTATGTTTCTTTTTCATGTTATGAGTTTATATTATTATCATTATTATAAAAAATAATATTCTTTTTGTTATTAACCCATCTTTTGAAACTATCAAGTCTTGCTTGACCTGATTAGCTTCAGTTTTGCCTGATTTAAAATCTCTCCGTAGCAGCAACTATGCATATATTATACCAAGTAGGAACCGAGAAGGGTTTGAGTAAAAGGTTTAGAACAAAGCAAGGTCTGTGTAGGTCTTATCTATATACTATATAGATTCATAGTTATTGAACTTACATTTTATGATGATATAGAAGTCTTAGGCCAGTGCTATTAACCTTAATTCCTAGAATTTATATTGGTCCTGCTTGTACCTGAACATGATACCAACTACCACTTAAATATTATAACGCGTCCATGCTATATATATGTAGTCATAGAGACAAATGCCTTTGAAATCATATGTCTTCTTTGTATGTCATTTTGTTATATAATTTATACGTAACTATTTGTTGTAAAGACAATAAACAGATATTCTATTCTATTCTATAAATATGTAGGACTATTCTCTAAGGGCCTTGCCTAAAAAAAATACCTTTGTGGGGTCCATGCTAATATATACACATAAAAGTCTTAAACATGGCTTCGAAAAACTTTTTTTTTTAACTTATCGCAACCTTGTAAGTCCTTGCTATAGGTACTGAACAAAATGGTCATCATGCCACAGTTGACTAAAGAGATATAAAAAACACGGCGTTAGAGTTAAGTTAATTATCTACCTCTACCCATTCATCTAACGTTATAGTTCCAATAACCAAAAGAAAAGAATAAAAACCCCCCCGCTTGCAACATCAGATATGATTTTTATTATATTGTATTAATTATATCCATAGCTACTCCCCTAATTGCTCACAGAAGGACCGTACTGACCAGCAATCTCATCAAAAAGTTTTTCCTTGTCGGCAATGTCAACCAAGTAAGGGTGCTCAGGGGCAATCTCTTTCAGCTTATCCTCATAATCTTGCCAGTCACCCGAGTCGGTAAGGATAACTGTAGCTATCGCATTAATAAACAGTTCTGCCGACGCTTGGCCCGTGCTGTTGACAATCTCCATTGCCTGCGAAAGCGTATCACTAGCCTCCGGTAGTCTGTTTAGCTGCAGTTGTGCTACAAGCTGCCCCACAAGGGACTTTAAAGTGACACCCGACGAAGACGAAATCTCCTCATAAATGTAGTAACCGTCCTCATACTTGCCAGTACCGCCAATGCGGAAATCGACCCACGCTTCGGCGAGATTGTAAACAACGTTGTCCTGGGCCCACTCTTTGGCCGCCTTGAGCTCCTTAACGGCAAGATCCAGCTTGTTTTGAATCAGACGAATTTGCACAATCAGCGAGATCACCTCAAGACTTCCCTGGTGGAAGGACAACAGCTCCAACGCCTCTTCCAATTTACCCTCAGAAATAAGGATGATACCACCAAAGTACTCTACCACATGGTTCTCCTGGTAACCATCCTGAACCAGCTTAAGGATCCCCGTAAGACCCTCGCCAGTGCCAGCGAGATATTCAGTGTAGTGCTTGATCGCCTTGAACTCAACCTCGTCCTGACCCTTGCTAAGCTCAGCGGCAACAGCGGCAACCTCACCCAGAGCAATTTGGGCCCGGTACTTAAGCACCTGTGCCAGGATTCGGGCCTCGCCCTCTGAGAAACTCTCGGCTTCGAAGCTCAGGACCTGGTTAAAGTCGCCCGCGTAGAACGCCTTTTGGATAGCGTAGATTTCTAAAACCACTAGTATTAGCAACAACACGCAATTGAACCAACAAACGCCAAAAAAAACCAAGGGACTTGAACCCAAATCAAACCTTACCACTTGAGTCAGAATTGAATGACATGATGCCGATATTGTGTGTTGATCTAGTTATATGTAGGAAAAGAAACCAAAAACAAAAAAACTAATACCAAAGTATATGCAAATTGCAAAGGAAGGAGGGAGGTGCAAATCAAGAGAAATGAACATGCTGTCAGAATTCGTAAGTGCTTATCTCAGCCGGATTGTAAAGTAAAAAAGTGCCAAGTCATATGCGTTAAAAAACAGGGCTGCCTAACACATTCTAGAAGTATTATTACCTAATCATGACTTTTGCAATTTGGTAGTCGAGTGTGGTAGATAGATGATCGGCTTATTGTCTTTACATTGATAGATAGATAATCAGTTTATTGTCCTTACATCAAATAGTTACATACAGAATTACAAAACAGAATGACATACAAAGAAGACATGAAATTTCAAAAACATTTGTCTCTATGAGACTGGCAAAGTAGCGGTGTCAGCGCGCGTAATAAGTTCAGACGTTCGATGGCGCCGAATTTTCCATGAAAGTA